>ERZ761603.2962-NODE-2962-length-11228-cov-84.516603_pt1 | contig 11228 bp, 10 predicted proteins | sample MGYA00511879_ERZ761603 | MGnify/ENA primary metagenome ERZ761603 (study PRJEB28899, sample SAMN02850040) | bioreactor sludge metagenome | biome: EBPR Sludge; feature: EBPR Bioreactor; material: flocular biomat | place: Australia: Thorneside Wastwater Treatment... | reverse complement strand
GCGCCGGCACTCGCACCGAAGCCGGCCAAGGAACGAAGCTTGCGACTGTGCCTGCGATACGGCGGACAAGTGAAACTGCTGGACAAGAACCGTCCGCGCGTGGTGATGGGCCGCGACTCCAGCTGCGAGATCACCATTCGCGATCGCCGTGCATCCCGCAATCACGCGCGGATCGAGCGGCGAGGCGAGCAGTTCGTGCTCCGCGATCAGAGCACCAATGGCACTTTCGTGACGGTCAGCGGCGGGCCGGAACTGTTTCTTCGCGGTGAGGAGTTGGTCCTGCACGGTAGCGGGATCATCGCATTTGCCGCCTCGGCGAACAGCCCCGAGGCCGACATCGCCGAGTTCGAGCACCTGTGAGTGACACCGCGGGCAGCGCCTGCGGCAGCTGACGACGCGGTTGTCGCGTGCCTGGCGTCGGCCAAGACCCTCGATGCAATCACCTGAACGGCAGGGCGCGGGCCAGCACCAGCAGCGCGACGTGCTCTGCGCCGTGCAGTCTCACGGTGCGGGCCAGCTCGTCCAGCGAAGCGCCGGTAGTCATCACATCGTCGATCAGCAGCAGCCGTTTGCCGGTCAGGTCCGCCGAACAGTGGAAGGCGCCACGGACGTTTTTCGCCCTTTCCCTCCAGGGCAGATCGGCCTGGGTGGCGGTGTGGCGAATTCGACGGCAACTCAGCACGTCGATTGGCGTTCTGCAGGCCTTGCTGACCGGACGTGCCAGCTCGAGCGCCTGATTGAAGCCTCGCTCCCGCAGGCGCAGCGGGTGTAGCGGTACGGGAATGATCAGGTCCGCCTGAGCGCTTGCCGTCAGCGCGGCAAGCTGTCGCCCGAAATAGCTGGCGAGCGCCAGGCGATGTCCGTATTTGAATGACTGGACCAGCTTGTCGATCGGAAAGTCGTAACGAAAAGCAGCCAGCGTCAGGTCGTAGTGCGGTGGCCTGGCCAGGCATCGGCCGCAGGTTTCACCTTTTGGCGTCGGCAGCGCGCAGCGGGGACAGCGTGCGTCAGGAAGTCGCGGCAGATCATCCTCGCAAGCGCGGCAAAGCAGGCTGGGGCCGCTCGCGGCGCTGCATAGCAGGCAATCCTGCGTCAGCAGGCGCGCGCACGAGGAGACAAACATCCTGGCAGTTTGAGTTAAGATTGGCATCCTTGACGGGCTCGTGCCGAATCCATGACAACGGGCCTCACCTTACCCCAACCCCACAGGTCTCGCCCATGAACGCCATTCCGCAAGCTGCCACCATCACCCCTGAGCGCCCGCTATCGACCGCCACGGCACCGCGCTGGAGTATCGCCGAAGTTGAAGCACTTTACCAGCTGCCGCTGATGGACCTGCTCTTCCGCGCGCAGCAGGTGCACCGCGAGAACTTCGATGCCAACGAGATTCAACGCTCGACGCTGCTCTCGGTGAAGACCGGCGGCTGTTCCGAAGACTGTGGCTACTGCTCGCAAGCCGCCCGCTACAGCACCGCCACCGAGCGTGAGGCGCTGATGCCGCTCGACCAGGTGGTCGCCGCTGCGCAAGCGGCCAAGGACAAGGGCGCCTCGCGCTTCTGCATGGGTGCGGCCTGGCGTGGCCCGAAGGACAAGGACCTGGCCAAGGTGACCGAGATGATTCGGGCCGTCAAGAGCATGGGTCTGCAGACCTGCGTCACGCTGGGGATGCTCAAGGACGGCCAGGCCGGAGAGCTCAAGGACGCCGGCCTCGACTACTACAATCACAATCTGGATACCGACGCGTCGTTCTATGGGCAGGTGATCACCACCCACAAACACGCTGACCGGATCGACACCCTGGGGCAGGTGCGCGAAGCCGGAATCAAGGTCTGCTCGGGCGGAATCATCGGCATGGGCGAGTCGCGCAGGAACCGTGCGGCGCTGATTGCCCAGCTGGCGAACCTCGACCCGGCGCCCGAATCGGTGCCGATCAATAATCTGGTGCCAATTCCGGGTACGCCGATGGCCAATGTCGAGCCGGTCGATAGCTTCGAGTTTGTACGCACGCTGGCTGCGGCGCGGATCACCATGCCGACCAGTTTTGTCCGTCTGTCGGCTGGGCGGCAGGAGATGTCCGACGAACTGCAGGCGCTCTGTTTTCTCGCCGGCGCCAATTCAATCTTCTACGGTGACAAGTTGCTGACCACCGGCAACCCGGAAGCCGATCGCGACGAGGCGCTGTTCGGAAAGCTCGGACTGCGGCCGATCTAGCGGATGGTCCGGTCAACACCGTTCGCCGTCGGCCTGCCCGACGGCGCCGAGCATCCACGCCAGACTTCCGACCAGCACGCGCTGAACGCTGCCTGGTGCCGGTCGAGGTGAAGCGACCGGCCAGTCGTCCATGACGCCAGTGGCACCTTTGGTCGATCAGCGCCAGGTGCGAAGGAATTTTGCGCGCGCCGCGCGGACCTACGACGAGGTGGCGGTGTTGCAGCGCGAAATCGGCAGCCGCATGCTGGAGCGACTCGACTATGTACGCATCGAGCCGGAATGCGTTCTCGATCTCGGTTGCGGGACCGGCGCCAGCCTGACCGCGCTGCACCAACGGTACCCTGACGCGCGGCTGATCGGTGCCGATCTCAGTGCACCGATGCTGCAGGCAAGCCGGGCACAGCGCTCACGTTTGCGCTGGTTGCTGCCATTCCTGCGCGGCCACGACACGCCGCTGGTGGCGGCCGACGCGACCCTGCTGCCGTTCGCCCCGCGGTCGATCAGCCTGCTCTGGTCGAACCTGATGCTGCACTGGCTTGACGACCCGCTGGCGGCATTTCGCGAGGCATACCGGTTGCTCGACGTCGGCGGCCTGCTGATGTTCTCGACCTTCGGGCCCGACACCTTGAAGGAACTGCGTGCCAGTTTCAGCGATGGCTACGCGCACACCCAGCACTTCACCGACCTGCACGACTATGGCGACATGCTGCTCGCGTGCGGCTTTGCCGACCCGGTGATGGATGCGGAAGTGCTGACCATGACCTATCCGGGCGTCGACGCTTTGCTCGCCGATTTGCGCCAGAGCGGCTCGGCGTGCGCCATGCAAGACCGCCGCCGAGGCCTGACCGGGCGCGCGCAGTGGGCAGGCGTCCGGGCGGCATATGCCCGGCTGTCCCGCGACGGCCGCTTGCCGGCGACGGTCGAAGTGGTCTACGGTCACGCCTGGAAAGCGCAGGCGAAACAGCTGCCGGACGGGCGAAAGATTGTCCGCTTCGACCCGCAACAGCGCGGCCGCTGATCCGCCGACGATCCGGCAGCAGGCCCCCGGGCGCGCCGCGGCGCAGGGGCGACGCCCCTGCCAACCCGCTTGAGCACCCGCCAGACCGCCAGCCAAACGGGCGCTAGAGGAAAAACTCTTCGAGCCGGACAAAGACCTCGTGCTCGGCACCGTGCCGACGGACGGCGAGAACGTCCTCAAGCTTCTCTACCTGCTTGACCATCTGGTCGAGGCGCTCGTCTTCGTTGACCAGCAACCAGATGCGACTGGTCACCCCGCTACCGACCGGCATCACCAGGATGCCCTCGACGTTGTAGGCGCGGCGAGAAAACAGACCGACGACGTGCGACATGACGCCGGCGTGATTGTTGACATCCAGTTCGAGCACCGTGCGAGCCACCGCCTGGTTTTCCATTCGTGAGATCGAGTTCATCAGTCAGCCTCCAATCATGTCCTTGTTGGCGGCACCCGGCGGCACCATCGGTAAGACCTGTTCGTCGATCGCGATGCTGACGTGGATCAGCATCGGACCGGGTGCCGACAGCGCCTTGGCCAGCGCCGCGCGCGGATCACTTTCCTGATCGAGGTCGACGGCTGCCATCCCGAAGCCCTCGGCGACCCTGACGAAGTCGGGCATACCCTTGAACTTCGACGCGTAAATCCGCTCGCCGTAGAACATCGTCTGCTGCTGGAAGACCAGACCCAGCGATGAATTGTTCATCAGCACGATCTTGACATTGACCTGCTCCTCGGCGGCGGTGACCAGTTCCTGGATGTTCATCAGGATGCTGCCGTCGCCGGTAAAACAGACGACCGTCCGGTCCGGCTCGGCCAGCGCCGCGCCGATTGCCGCCGGCATCCCGAAGCCCATCGTTCCCAGGCCGCCGGACGTCAGCCACTGCCGCGGCCGGCGCAGGGGATACGCCTGCGCCACCCACATCTGGTGCTGCCCGACGTCGGTGGTGATCGTCGCCTGATCGTCGAGGCAATCGGCCACCGCCCGGATCAGCCCATAGGGCGTGCGCGGGTCGTCGATCCCGGGCATGCGCAGCGGATACGCCTCCTTCAAGCTTCCGACGCGCGACAGCCAGACCTCTCGCCGCTGCGTCTCGATGCTCGGCAGCAGCGCCTGCAGGACCGCGCGGACGTCACCGGCGATACCGATGTGCGCGGTCTTGATCTTGTCGAGTTCCGACGGATCGATGTCGATATGGACAATCCTCGCCTGCGGACAGAAGCCCGCTACCTTGCCCGTCGCCCGGTCGTCGAAACGAGCGCCGACGGCAATCAGCAGATCGCACTCGTCGAGCGCGAGGTTGGTGCAGCGTGCACCGTGCATGCCGAGCATGCCCAGCGACAAGGGATGGTCGACGGCCATCGCACCGAGCGCCATCAAGGTCATCACCGTCGGCAGCCCGGCCTTTTCGGCCAGCGCCACGGCATCTTCGGAAGCACCCGAGTGCACCACCCCGCCGCCGAGATAAAGAATCGGTTTGGCGGCATCGTTGATCATCGCCGCGGCTGCGGCGACCAGTTCGACCGCCGGCGGCGGAACCGGCGCAGCGCCACCCGGCTCGGGCCACTCGCCGACTTCAACCAGCTGATTCTGCACGTCCTTCGGGATGTCGACCAGTACCGGGCCCGGGCGACCCGAGGCGGCAATCTGGAAGGCACGTGGAACGACGTCCAGCAGCTCCTCGGCCGAGCCGACGAGAAAGTTGTGCTTGGTGATCGGAATGCTCAGGCCATAGGTATCGACCTCCTGAAAGGCGTCGGTACCGATCATCGCCCGTGGCACCTGCCCGGTGATCGCGACCAGCGGAATCGAATCCAGCTTGGCGTCGGCAATCGCGGTCAGCAGATTGGTCGCACCGGGGCCTGAAGAAGCCATGCATACCGCCGGTGTGCCGGTGGCGCGGGCCATTCCCTGCGCCATGAAACCACCCCCCTGCTCATGCCGCGCCAGAACGTGATGAATCAGCGCTGACTTGGACAAGGCGTCATAGATCGGCAGAATCGCACCGCCGGGGATGCCGGCCAAGGTTCGAATGCCCTGCCGTTCGAGCAGGCGCACGACGATCTGCGCTCCGGTCAGGGTTTCGGGTGTTTGCGTGGACAAGGGACTCTCCTTCAAGAAGAACTGCTGCGGTCGCCGGGCGTTGGTCCAGAAATGCGAAACCCCCGCCCGGCTTGCACCGGCGGGGGTTTCTGGAATCTGCTGTCGTTTGCTGCGTCTCGACTTATTTTTTCCCGGCCCGCCACGGTGCGTCAGGTAGTACGCGTACGGTAGCTACCGAGCACGAAGCCGCAACGACGAACACGGAAGCTGCCGAAAGCTGGAAAGCGTCAAATCCCTCGGAGCGCAGCATGGAAGTCAGGTGGAAGCCAACAAGGCGAGGGCACAATTAGAACCGAGCACCAGGAAAAATGCAAGCACCTTGGTGACCGTCGATGGCCACCAAAAGCGCACGAGCAAACCGGCGCGGCTGAAAGTCCCCCCTTCGCGCGTTGACCACACCGGCGCTCGACGAGCAGCTGTCCCGGACCGGCTCACGCCCGCTCACCCGACTCCCGAATGGCTTCGGCGCCGGCCGTAGGGGGCGCCTGGTCAGCGGGGCATGGCAAAGACCGCACTTGACCTGACGGACGGACCGTCTGGCGGCGACCGACCTGGAAGCTGGCGACCAGGATCAGCGCCGACGAGATCAGCACCACCAGCATCACCGAGCCATTCAGATAGCTGGGCAAGGAAAAGGCCTCCCGGACATGCAGAAAGAGCAGGACGGTGATCAAGCCGCGCGGGGCTATCCACATCAAGGGCCGCGCAGCGGCCGCACCCACTATCAGCCGCAGCAGCAGCAAGCGGCTGCCATAGACCACCGCCAACACCAGCGCCGCGGCGATCCATGCGGACGGCGAAGCGAGGTCGGACAGATCGGTCCAGTAGCCGAGCAGCACGAAGAAGAAGCCGCGAACGACAAAGGTCAGTTCGACCACCAGCGTCCTGAATTCGGACAGAGTGGATTCGTAATCGTCGCTGACCCAGGCCCTGATTGGCCGGAAGCGAGTGACCAGCGATGGCTTGTTGAGCAGCAGCCCCAGGAACAACACCATGATCAGGGGCGAGAGGTGCAGCAGTTCGCCCGTGGCATACAGCGCGAACAGGCCCGCCAGTAGGGGCACGAAGCGGATCGGACCAGCGACGCGCAGCAGCAGTACCATCAGCGCCAGCGCACAGAGTACGGACAGCAGCAGCGACAGGATCCCTCCGCCCAACAGCGCCAACACCGCGCCCTGGACGCTGCCGTCCGAATGCAGCAGCGAAAAGAACACCAGAACGCCGATGATGTCCGACATCGAACTCTCGTAGACGATGAGTTCGCGCGCCTTCGGCGGGAGAAAGGTGCTTCCCGGGATGGCTACCGCGCTGCTGATGACTGCTACGGAAGTCGCCAGCAGTACCGCCTGTACCGCGCCGAGCCCCAGCACCAACCTGCCGACACCGGCGAAGACAAGTACGCTGATCAGATAGCCGGCGGTCGCCAGCATGAAGGTGGCGCCGATCAGGCGCAGCCGCTGGCGCCGCAATTCGATGTCCAGAGCCCCTTCCAGCACGATCAGCACCAGGCCGATGGTGCCGATGATCGGCACCAGGGTGCCGGCCCAGCCAAGCGTCACCCCAAGGGAGTCGAGGATCGGTCTGGCCAGGAGGCCGCTGGCGACCAGAACGATGACCGATGGTACGCCCCACCGCCGACAGAGTCGCTCGACGGCGAACACGATGAGCAGGAATATGGAGGCGCTGAGGATGGTGGGATAAGTCATGGGTCGATTCGATGGACATCCGCGAGCGACTGTGCCGACGCGCCGCCAACGCGGTGCTGCCGGTGGTCAACGAGCAGGCGATTCCGGTTACTCCTGGCCGCCGCCAAGGGGAGCGCTATGGTCGTCTTCTGCGGCAACGTGGGTCCGGCTTCAGGGCTTCACCTCGGCCCCGGCAGGGTGTGCTGCCCGTCACGGACTGGTGGTGGAAGGGGAACGGCCGGCGGCCACACGCCTACCCCTCAAAACGGGACGTTGTTGCCACGGCGAACGGCCCGGCAGAAGTGCGACACAAGAATTGTGTAGAACCGCGCCCCACACCAGCGCTCGTGATCCGCGCGACCGTCTGCGGCGGCGGCCCGCGACAACGCTAGCCCGGGAGTATGGGCTCGGAGATCGCAGATCCGCTGATGTACTTGCCCAACTCGTCGATCAGGAACTGCTGCGCGCTGATCGTTTCCTTGACCACATCGCCGATCGAAACAACGCCGAGAATCCTGCGGTCGCCGTCGAGAACCGGCAAGTGACGGAAGTGCCGGTCGGTCATCAGCGCCATGCACTCGTCGACCGTCCGGTCCGGCGTCACGCACAGCACCTTGTCGGTCATGATCTCGCGAATCGGGGTTTCTTTCGACGACTTGCCGAAGAGGATCATCTTGCGAGCGTAATCACGCTCCGAGAATATGCCGAGCAGGTGGTCCCCGTCGACCACCAGGACCGCACCGACGTTGTGCTCGGCCATCACCTGCAAGGCCTTGAAAACCGCGTCGTCTGGCGAAACGGTTACCAACGGCCCACTCTTGCTGTCGAGGATTTGCCTGATTGTTTTCATGGAGCGTCCTTTCTGGTCAGGAAGTCAGCAGTACCATACTAGAGCGTCCGGCGCTCAATGCCAAGCGGCGTCAATGCGCCATCGCCACTGACCAGCGGCTGCTGCTGCTAGCGCAAGCCGGCAACGTACTCGGCGACGGCATGGATCTGAGGGTCCGACAACTTGCCGGCAATGACACGCATCATTTTTTCCGAATCGTTGGCTCGCTCGTGGCTTCTGAAGGCCATCAGCTGACTCACCGTGTATTCCGCGTACTGTCCGGCCAGCCGCGGATACTGTACCGGCAGGCCGGCGCCGCTCGGGCCGTGACAGCCAGCACATGCGGGGATGCCCTTTTCGAAGTCGCCCTTGCGCCACAGCGTCTGGCCCTCGGCAAGCAGTTTTTCATCCTTGGCCACCGAGGGTTTCATTTTTTGCTGGGAAAAATAGACTGCCAGACTCTTCATGTCTTCGTCCGACAACGCCGCGACCATGCCGCCCATGATCGCGTTATTGCGTACCGGCGGCTTTCCGTCTACTGACTGGAAATTGCTCAGCTGCTTGTGCAGATACTCGGGGATCTGGCCAGCAAGGATCGGATTGGGCGCTGCCGGGCTGTTTCCGTCGGCGCCGTGGCAGCCGACACAAACGCCCTCGGCAATTTCCTTGCCTTTTGCCGGGTCGACCTTGGCTTTGGCCGGTTCTGCTGCGAGGGCGGGGAAACTGGCGGTCAGGAGCACCGCTAGTGCCATTGTACGAATCATGTCCAAACTCCCATTGACAACGGTGACTGATCTTGGCCCGGAGAAGGCAGGCAACAAACCTGATATTCTATATCAGTTTGCTGTTTGCACGTGCCCGTCCCTCCTCACTCCGGTTCCTCGATGCCACTCTTTCAGACAGCCGTTTTCACGACAACCGTTGCCGACTTGCGCGATCTGCCGACCGATTCGCAGTACGAAGTCGCGTTCGCCGGGCGCTCGAATGCCGGCAAGTCGTCGGCGATCAACACCCTGGCCAACCACACGCGTCTGGCGTTCGTCTCCAAGACACCGGGACGCACGCAGCATCTCAATTATTTCCGGCTTGAGGAAGGCAAGTACTTCGTCGATCTGCCAGGCTACGGCTTCGCCAAGGCGCCGGAAGAAATCCGTGACCAGTGGGAGGGCCTGCTCGCCCCGTACCTGCGCTATCGTGAAGCGCTTTGTGGTCTGGTGCTGATCATGGACAGTCGCCATCCGCTGACCGAACTCGACCTGCAGATGCTCGGCTGGTTCGCGCCGACCGGCAAGCCGATTCACGTCCTGCTGACCAAGGCTGACAAACTGAGCCGCCAGCAACAGGTGCTGACCTTGCGCGAGGTGCGGACGGTACTGACGGGAATCGGCGGCAACTGCACGCAGCAGCTGTTTTCAAGTCTGAAGAAGTCGGGCGTGCAGGAAGCGGAGGCGGTCCTCGGCGCATGGCTGGGCCTGGCGAGCAGGGAAGAGCGGCCACCGCCGACCGGTCTGGCCGGCGAGAAGACGGCACGCCCGAAGAAGCGCAACGCCATCGGCTGGAGCGCGCGACGGCCCTGCAGCAGAGGCAAAGGGTAAAAAAAACCCCCGGCCAAGGGGGGCCGGGGGCAACATGCCTTACAGGAATAAGGCACCCGCTCAGGGAGGTGAAGCGGGGGATGGCGAGGCCATCCGAGTGATAAGAGCAGAGGGCCCGGCGATAGTTCCCTGCCCGGCCGCTCTTTTTGTCAATTGTCTCGATCTTGTCGCAGCGGATTCTTCTATGGATAACAAAGGAAACTTCCCCGGTACGCGCATGCGCCGCATGCGCCGTGACGATTTCTCGCGTCGCCTGATGCGCGAGTCGCGGCTGACGGCAGACGACCTGATCTACCCGGTGTTCGTTCTCGACGGCGCCAGGCGCATCGAGCCGATCGCCTCTATGCCCGGCATTGAGCGGCAAAGCCTGGACCACTTGCTGAAGACAGCGGAGCAGATGCAGGCACTCGGCATCCCGGCACTGGCCGTGTTCCCGGTGATCGACGCTGCCGGCAAGACTCCGGCGGCCGAAGAGGCTTACAACCCGGATGGCCTGGTGCCGCGGGTGGTCGCGGTGCTGAAGAAAGAGTTTCCCGAGCTGGGGGTGATTACCGACATCGCTCTCGACCCCTATACCAGCCATGGGCAGGACGGGCTGATCGACGCTGACGACCCGTCGGGTTATGTGTTGAACGATGAGACGCTGGAAGTTCTAGCCAGGCAAGCACTGGTGCATGCACAAGCGGGTGCCGACATCGTCGCGCCTTCGGACATGATGGACGGCCGGGTCGCCCGGATTCGCCGCGAACTTGACGCGGCGAAGCTGGTGCACACGCGCATCCTGGCGTACTCGGCCAAGTATGCTTCGAGCTTCTACGGTCCGTTCCGCGACGCCGTCGGTTCGGCTGGCAACCTTGGCAAGGGCAGCAAGCACACCTATCAGATGGACCCGGCAAACACCAACGAAGCGCTGCGCGAGGTCGCGCTGGACGTGGCTGAAGGCGCTGACATGGTGATGGTCAAGCCGGGGATGCCTTATCTCGACATCGTCCGCCGCGTCAAGGAAGAATACCGGGTCCCGACCTACGTTTATCAGGTCAGCGGCGAGTACGCGATGCTCAAGGCCGCCGCCCAGAACGGTTGGCTGGACGAGAGAGCGTGCGTTCTCGAGAGCCTGCTGGCCTTCAAGCGAGCGGGTGCCGACGGCATCCTGAGCTACTTTGCTTTGTCTGCCGCCGCGTGGCTGAAGCCTTCCCGTTAAGTGGCCACCCATCGCAGTCGCCGAAACCCGCGTTGCGCCGGGCTTTCGACGAAACGGTAGAACAGCCCCCCGGCGGCCAGGCTGGCCAGCCAGGCCACCAACACGCCAGCCAGTTTGACCGTCGGATCGGGCATGCCAAAGCGCGAGAACAGCCCGTTGATCACCAGGCAGACCGGAAAATGGACCAGAAAGACGGAATAGGAGATCGTTGCCAGGTAGGCGACCACCCGCGACCTGGGCCAGCTTTCGAGAACCCCGCTGCGGCGGGCCAGGCCTAGTGCCAGGCCAACCAGCAAGGCCACGGCGATCCGCGAGCGGTAGTCGACGAACAGTGCGGCGACCACGCTGGCGCCGATCAGCAGCAACCATCCCGCCGCCCGTGGCCGATTGCTTGCCCAGTAGGTCAGTGCCCCCAAGGCATAGGAACCGAAAAAGTAGATCGCCCACGCGTCCCAGGCCGAATCGCGGTTGAAGTGGTACAGCGAGGCCAGCGCCACCAGGCCTACCAGCAGTGCGCCGACCAGTGGCGCGCCAATCCGGCGACCCAGGCGGCGGGCCAGCCACAGGATCCCGAGCAGCAGCGCAAACAGC
>ERZ761603.2954-NODE-2954-length-11244-cov-119.777549_pt1 | contig 11244 bp, 11 predicted proteins | sample MGYA00511879_ERZ761603 | MGnify/ENA primary metagenome ERZ761603 (study PRJEB28899, sample SAMN02850040) | bioreactor sludge metagenome | biome: EBPR Sludge; feature: EBPR Bioreactor; material: flocular biomat | place: Australia: Thorneside Wastwater Treatment... | reverse complement strand
GTCGCCGCGCACCACCGGCGGGCTGCGCAGCAGGGCGCCGGTGGCGCCGCCGTGCAGCAGTTCCGCAAGCGCCGGATGGTACTCGTCGGTCGATGGCAGGTCGCCGTGCTGCGCCGGCATGTAATAGTAACTGCCAATGTTCCCGATCCGCCCGGAGGCCCAAGTCACCGTGCCGTCACCCTGCGGCGTGCCGACCAGCTTCAGTCGCCCCTTTTCCTCGCGGATGCCGCAGGGGGTATTGCGAGCGACGCCGAAGACATAGACCGACTGCTGCTCGTATTCCTTCGGCAGCGCGGGTGTCGCATCGCCATCCTGCCGCCACAGCCAGCTGCCCTCGTCGAGCTCCACCTGGCTCGGCGTCGCCGACTGCCCGTCGCCGAACCAGAAGTCCTTCACCTTCGGCCGGTAGCCCTGCCAGGTCTCGGCACGCTGCAACTGCTGCCCGTCCACGCCTCCGTCTGGCTGCCCCTGGAAGCAGTCGACGAAACCCGGCTTCGGCAGCAGCTGCAGGGCGCCACGGAAACCGCAGACGATCTGCAGCACTTCGCGCATGTCGTGCCGGACATCGAGGCGCACCAGCGAGCGCAGGGTATCGCCCTTGCCGAGCAGGTTCTCGACCATCGAGTAGGCGCCCTGATTCGGCGTGCCGAGCATCACCAGCCGGGCGCCCCGCCGCGCCATCAGCGAATCCATCACGGGCCGCCGCCGGTGGATGCAGGCGCGCACGACCAAGCCCCCCATGCTGTGGGCCAACAACCGGATCGGCTGCTGCGTCTCCTGCAACAGCCGGTCGAGCAGCGCCGCCAGCCGCTCGCCGAGCACGTCGAGCGGCTGGCGCCAGTCGTAGGCAAAGCACTCGACGCGGTGACTGGCGGCGAGGAACCTGCAGAGATCGCCATAGAACATGCCAAAGAGTTCCTCTGCCTCGACCTCTGGCCGCCCCCAGGCGATCTTTTCGAGGCCACCGCTGACGATGTCGAGCGGATCGAACCAGACACGATCACGGCGCTTGACCTGCAGATGCGAACCCATCACGCCGGGCAGGACGACGACCACCGGCAGATCGGCGGCGGCCGCTTCGCCACCGCGCCGCACGCCGGCAGCAGGCATCGCGGCGTCGGCGAAAGGACCCGGCAACGGCTGGAAAGCCGCCAGTGAGCCGACGTCCCGGCTCACCAGCCAGTCGCGCAGCGCCGCGCGCGTGTCGAGGTTGCTGAAATAGGCGAAATGCGATACCGCCGCGCCACGGTCGAAGAGCGCCCGCGCCCGCGCCTGTGGCGCGATTCCGGCGTACATCGAATCGCTGTCGACGACCAGGTCGTTGTCGAGGTTGTCGAACAGCAGGAAGTCGGTCAGCAGCACCCCGAGGCGCTGCAGCAGGCCGCCACCCTCGATGTCGCCGGCGATCACCGCCATTTCGATTCCGACTCGCACCGGCGCTTCGCGCAGCAGGCGCGCCATCGGCGACTCGGGCAACATCGCCTCGAGACCCGGAACCAGGTGGGCACTCGTCCGGCGACGGGCGATCTCCAGAACGACACGCTTGAACGCCGAATAGAGCGGGTTGCCGAAGAAGAACGGAATCTGCCCGAGCAGCGTCAGCAGTCCGGAGAGAAAAACGTCCAAGTTGCCGCTCGCCAGCCGCGTTCCCTGCGCCGGGCTGGCGACCCGCACGTAGCGCTGCACCACCAGCTTCTTCGCCGCCAGCTCGCTGGCCAGGGCGCGCAGGAGCTGCCGCTGTTCGCCATGCGCGTCGCCGATCTCGCGCTGCACCAGCGACGCCGCGGCGGCGTCGGTGACGCCGGTCGCCGGCAGGTCGGAGCGGTACTGTTCGATCAGGCCATCGAAGCCTTCGAGGCAGATGAGATCGCCCACCAGGCCACCGCGCGAGTGCGTCACCAGACTGAGACGCAGTCCTTCCGGCAGCGCCGCCAGCAACTGCCGTGCATTCTCGATCGGGCTCTCCGACAGCGTGCGATGCTCGAAGGCGTAGATGCGACCGTCGAACTGTCGCTCGAGGACGCTCCACAGCTCGCGCTCGTCGAGCGGCAGATCGCCGAAGCTGCCGTGCGTGCTCGACCCCGTGCCGTGGATGAAGACGAGGACCGGCTCGCCCGCAGCGGCTGCCGCCTGCAGCTCGCGCTGCGCCCGCGCCCGTGCCTGCTCGTCCGAGTCGCTCGCCGGCGCGGCACCCTGCACCGCCTGCCAGCAGTAGATCCCGGGCTGCCGCTCCAGCCGCTTCTCGATGGCCCACATCAGGGCCTTCGTTCCGAGCCAGGAAACGCCCAGTTCGATGGCCTCGGAACCCCTGCCCTGCGTCAGCTCGCCGAGCCTCGCCCTGGCGTCGGTGATGATCGGGTCTTCACTGGCGCCAACCGCCAGCGCGAAGACGCGGCTGATCAGGCCGCCGACGAGATCGGCGGCGAGCCCGCGCGTCGCACCGCCGTCGCTGCGCAGGCGATCGAACAGGATCTCGCCCTGGCTGCCGAGGAGATCGGGACGACTGCGTGCCAACGAGACCTGCAGTTCACTGGCGCTGGTGATCAGGACGCCTCCGTCGGCCAGTTCGATGACCAGAACCTCGTCCGCCTGCACCGCGTACTTCTGGTTGACCGCAACGGCGCCACGCGCCGTCGCGCCGAGCTCGAAGCAGGCCCTTGGCTGCAGGTAGCCCGGCGGCATGAAGGGATCATCGCCGGCATCGGTGGCGCGCCGGACGTTGCGCAGCAATGCCGGCAAGGGCGCCTGGTCCTGCGGTGTGGCGGTCAGATCCAGAATGGTGGTCGACGACATCTTGTCCTCGTTCAGGCTTGCCGTACGGGACGAAACAACCCCCTACTGAGCGGGCGCTGCCCGTGTACATCAACGCTCGCGTGCGCGACGGCACGAGCGCATGGCGCCCGTACGGCACGCGCGGGAGATCAGCTGAAGATCTTGCGCCGGCGCGCGTCGGCGCTGCCGAAGATCTGCGGCGTCTGCGGGTACGAAGCCGAAGGCAGGCAGGCCGGCGTGATGCGGGCATGCCAGTCGGCGTAGGTGGCACCGGCAGGCAGCGTACGCAGCGTCTTCAACGCGTAATAGCTGAAGGCGCCACAGGGACGGCCAGCGATTCGTGCGTCGTAACTGAAGTTGTTCGGTCCTTCCTTGCAGCCGGCGAGCAGCAGGTCGCCGGCCATCCGCGACAACGCACCGGCAAAAGGCGACAGGCCCGAGGTCACCTGCACCGTCGTCAGCGGCTGGCCACTGAAACCACGCGGCAACTGGTCGGCCGGCAGCCAGTTGCCCATCGGCATGAAACGCGGCCGCGGCGCGTCCTCGGCGTCGGGATCGCCCAGCGCGGCCCGCGTCACCGTCCCCGAATGGCAGCTGTCGGAAATCAGCACCAACCGCACGCCCGCCTTGCGCGCCGCGAACAGGGTGTTGATCTCGTCGTCGATCAGGGCGCCACCACCGGTCTGCAGGTCGTACGGACACAGCGCTTCGTCGAGCCCGTCAACCTCGTCGCCATTGAGATCGGGGACATAGGTCCCGTGCCCCGAGAAGGTGATCACGACGACGTCGCCACTGACGGCCGCACCGATCAACGACTGGATGCCGCTGACCAGCGCTGCCTTGGTGGCCTGGCTGTCGAGCAGTTTGCTGACGGCGAAACCGCGTGTCGCCAGTTCGCCCGCCCAGTCGTTGGCGTCGTTGACGCAGCCGCTCAGATCCATGTGCGTGCCGGGATAGTTGTTGATGCCGATGCAAAGCGCGCGTTTGCCCATGACTGCCTCCTGTGATCGGATGATTTATCGGGGATTGCGATCTTCAGTGTAGCAAGCGTCCGGCGAATGACAACCCCTGCGGGGGCAATCCCATGCACCGACGGCGGACACGCCACTGCGCACGCGGCGAAAATCGGCGGGCGAAAAAAAGCGAGCCCGCCCGGGGCTCGCTTCTGCCACAGATCGGCGGTTGCTTACTGAACGCGGATCTCGACCCGGCGACCTTCCTCCGGACTGCCACTGCCGAGAGTCGACTCGGGGCGACGGAGCTTCACGCGCAGCGCCGGAACGCCGCCGGAGACGAGGACGTCGCGCACCGCAACGGCACGCAAGCGGGCCAGTTCGGCGTTGCGCTTCGGATCACCGGATGCATCGTGGAAGCCCGACAGGAGGACGATCGCCACCGGCTTCTCGGCGAGCACCTGCTTCGTCCGCAGCACGACCAGGTTGTCCTCATCGACGAAGACTGCCTGATCGACGGCGAAATAGACCTTCACCAACGGCTCGCCGACCGGTGCGATCTCGCTCACGGCCGCCGTCGCCTGCGGCAACCCCGGCGACGTACCGCCGCTGAAGTAAACGGCCGCGACACAGAGCGCGATCCCGCCAACCACCCCCGCCACGACACCAGCTACTTCGTCCTCATCGTCTTGCGCCGACATCCTCGTCTCCCCAGGCAGATTGCTGGGCCTGTCGCCCAGATCAGCGCGAATTCTACCCCCGATCGTGATCCGAGAATATCATTGCCTGCAATACGGGCATCAGGCCCCTCGACTGCCCGCCAACAGCGACGTCATGTACCCTCCTCCGCGACCGGCCGCCAGCCCCGGCGACCCACCTGCCGCACTCGCTGTGGCGACGGCGCTCAATCCGGCGCCAGGTTGCGATAGTGACGCAACTGCAGGAAACGGGCGACCTCGTCGATCTCATCGTCGGTCCAACCCAGCGACGCCATTGCCTGCCAGCGGCGAACCTCGGCGCGCAGGCTGCGCCAGTCGCTGACCAGCCGCCCGTCACGCCAATGTACCTCGCGGTCGTGGCAAGCGACGCAATGCGTCTCGTACAGCAGTTCACCGCGTTCCGGCGCCCGCTCCTGACCGCCGGTGATCACCGGCGGCAGGGCAAGGGCGGCAACGAGAACCACCGCCATCACTCTTGGCAACATGGACTTCTCCATCGCTGATCGCGACCCGGGCAGCTTGGCCGGGGCGCAACCCTAGTCGATCGGCACCTGCCTGCCCTTGGCCGCCGCCGCCTTCGGCAAGTTGATCTCCAGCACACCGTCCTTGAAGCTTGCCTTGGCCGCCTCCGTATCGACCTCGGCCGGCAACGACAGCGAACGCGAGAAGGCGTTCGAGCGGATTTCACGCCGCCGGTAGTCGCCCTTCTCGTCGGCCTCCTCCTGCCTGCTCTGCGCCTGGATCGTGATCGAGTCGGCGGTCAGCGAGATCGAAATCCCTTCCTTGCTCACCCCCGGCAACTCGGCCCGCACGAAAACCTCGTTCTCACGCTCGATCAGGTCGACCGCCGGCGCACGAAAGCTCGGGCCCTCGAGCCAGTTCGGCCACTCGCGCTCGAAGGGCCGCATCCAGCGACCGGGCGAGAAACCGGAGAACATCCGGTCCATCATCCGCTCCATCTGTTCGAAGCGCTCTTCGAAGCCCCTGAAGGACGCGAGGCCTCCGCGCTGAACGGCCACTGACTTTCCGCCCTGCTCTTCGCGAGCCTCGGAACCGCTTTCCTTGTCGTTCATCACTCTCTCCTTGAAAGAATCCACATCCTCATCGCTCCCGGCGGCGGTCGGCCGCGCGCCCCCATGCCGTCGCCAGGCCGGTGAAGCACGCAACGAACCCCGCACCGCTTTCGCGACGCGCGGCCGTGCGGCAGGAATTGCACGCCGGCCCAACCGCCTTTACCATAGTCAACATAGTAGCTGCCCGACAGAAATCAAGCACTCTTGCGCTTTCCCCCCCCCGCGAGACCGGGGCACAACCGGAAGGAAGGATCATGCCAGGCAACCGCACCGAGACATCAGGCGAACCATCGCGCCGCGAGATCGACGCGTGCACGGGCCCCTTGCTGATCGAGTTCGGCGCCCGCTGGTGTGGACACTGCCAGGCACTGCAGGCACCGCTCGCCGCGGCGCTGGCGGGGTACCCGGCGATCCGCCACCTGCGGATCGAGGACGGTCCGGGGCGGCCACTCGGTCGTTCCTTCGCGGTCCGCCTGTGGCCGACCCTCTTGTTCCTCCATCAGGGACAGGAGATCATCCGCCTGGTGCGGCCAGCGGCTGCGGAGACGATCGAGCGGGCTCTCGCTGCACTACACCAGCGCTCGACCAACCCGCACTGCCAGGATCTCGCCTGACGGTCATCGCTTCTGCGACACCCCGATGATGAAAGTCATGAGCGTTTCCCTCGTCCCCGGCCCTTCTCACGCGCACGGGAAGAGCGAGATTCGCGAGTCGCCGAAGCGACTTTCACCTTGACCGGACGGGCCGCTGCCATGCCTCCCCTCCTGCGTGCGGTACGCGCCGACATCACCACCCTGCAGGTGGATGCGGTCGTGAACGCCGCCAACACCTCGCTGCTCGGCGGCGGCGGTGTCGACGGCGCCATACACCGCGCTGCCGGACCCGAACTGTTGCAGGCGTGTCGGCTCCTCGGCGGCTGCCCGACCGGCGACGCGCGCCTCACCCGTGCCTACCGTCTGCCGGCGCGCTACGTCATTCATGTCGTCGGTCCGGTCTGGCGCGGTGGCGGCAGTGGCGAAGCCGAGTTGCTCGCCTCGTGCTACCGCCGCCTGCTCGACCTCGCCGCCGAACATGAGATAGCCAGTCTGGCGATTCCGAGCATCAGCACCGGCATTTACGGTTACCCGATTGGCCAAGCGGCGCGCATCGCCGTGAACACGGTCCGGGCGGGCCTTCCCGCCGCGACGCTGCTGCGAGAAGTGCTCTTCTGCTGTTTCTCGCCAAGCGACCTCGCTGTCTACCAGGTCTTGCTCGCCGACGGCAGCGACTGAAAACCGGCCAGCGCCCGGCGACTGCTGCCGGCTCGCTCGACGCCGCGACGCCGCTTGCCAAGGCAACCGCGCGCGCACCAGAATGACAGCCTGTGTGACGGGCAGCGGTTTTCTGGCACGCCGCACGCACGCTGGCCGCCGCGATCAGCGGCAGATGACGACGGAGGACAACATGATGAGTTTTGACGAGCGTGCGGCGACCTGGGATGCGGACCCGGCGAAAGTCACCCGCGCGCTGGCCGTCGCCGCGGCAATCCGCGACCGCGTGGCGACCGCCCCGGCGACGCGGGTTCTCGAGTATGGCTGCGGCACGGGCCTGCTGGGCTTTGCCCTGCAGCCTCACTGCGGCCGCATCACGCTCGCCGACAGTTCGTCCGGAATGCTCGCCACGCTGCAGGACAAGATCGCCGCGTCCGGCGCCAGCAACCTGCAGGCGCTGCGACTGGACCTCGTCAGCGATCCGTTGCCGGCCGAACGCTTCGACCTGATCTGTTCGCTGATGACCTTCCACCACATCACCGACACCGCCGGGCTGCTGCGCGACCTCCACACGCTGCTCGATACCCCGGGCCATCTCTGTGTCGCCGACCTCGACCGCGAGGATGGCTCGTTCCACGGACCGGGGTTCACCGGCCACCTGGGCTTCGACCGCACCGCCCTCGCCGGTGAAGCGCAGGCGGCCGGCTTTCACGACATCGACTTCAGCACCGTCTTCCACGTGTCGAAACCCGAGAGCGCCGGTCAGACCGACTTCCCGATCTTCCTCATGATCGCGCGCAAGTGAGCGCTGCCCGGACAGCCACTGCCGATCAGCTCGTGCCGGTGCGCACGCCCTGCCATTGCGAGCGGGTACCGATCAACGGCCTCGCCTACAACGTCCGCCACTGGGGCCCCGCCGACGCACCGCTGCTGCTCATGCTGCACGGCTGGATGGATTCGTCACCCAGCTTCCAGTTCACCGTCGATGCACTCCGGCAGTCGTGGCACGTGCTGGCGCCGGACTGGCGCGGCTACGGGCAAAGCGAGTGGCTGCACCGACGCTACTGGTTCGCCGACTACTACGCCGACCTCGAGGCGTTGCTCGACCACTACAGCCCCGACGCGCCCGTGCGCATCGTCGGCCACAGCATGGGCGGCGCGGTGGCGAGCATCTATGGCGGCGTCCGTCCGGAACGAATCGCCGGCCTGGTGATGGTCGATTTCCTGGGCCTGCCGACCAACGAAGCGGACGAGGCGCCGGCCCGCATCCGCCAATGGCTCGACCACCGGCGCGCACCACCGCTGATGCGCACCTATGTCAGCCACGAGCAACTGGCGGCGCGCCTGCTGCAGTTCAACCGCCGCCTGCTGCCCGAACGGGCGCTGTTTCTCGCCACCCACTGCACCAGTGAAGGGCCCGATGGTCGGCTGGTGGTCGCCTGTGACCCGTGGCACAAGGTGCCCTCGCCCCACCTCTACCATGTCGACGACGTGATGGCCTGCTGGCGCGCGATGACGGCCCCGGTTCTGCTGGTGATGGCCGACGAGGGCTACGTCCTGCAGCGCTTCGCCAGGCAGCCCGAAGAACTGCAGCGGCGAATCGAGTGCTTCGCCAACGGCCGGCAGGTACGCATCGACGATTGCGGCCACAACGTCCAGCACGACCGGCCGGAGCGGCTCGCCGAGCTGGTCGAGACCTTCTTCGGCCCGACGCGCCCGCAATGAGCGGTGGCAAGCGCCGCCGCGCAGGCGCCACCGCGGCGAGAACCGGCGGCGACCAGCGCTGGCCGGCAACGCGAGCATGCCGAACGGCAGCGGTCTGCCGCCCGGCAACCCGCACAGACGGTCAAAGGGCTGGATACTTGGCCGGATCGAACATCTTCTCGAGTTCCTTGCCGAGCTCCGGTACGGTCAGCTTCTCATCGTAGATGCCGGCGCTCACCTGGATGCCGGTGGTGAAGGAGATGTCCGCCGCCAGGGCATAGGAAAGCTTCCGCGACAGCTTGCCGGCTCCCGGCTTCTGCCAGGCGTACTCGACCCAACCGCCACGTGGTTCGCTGCCCACCTTGCAGAGCTCGCGGAAGATGAACTTGCCCGAATTGTCGGTGATCTGCATGATCGGCTGCCCGACCAGGTCGGGCCGCAGGGGGTGGGCCATCATCCGGTTCCGACGGCAGTCATAGACAAAGACGTAGCTGTCCTTCCACACCCATTTGCCGTCCTTGTTGTTGAACTCGGCATAACCTGCCGAACCCTTGTCGTGCAGGAACTTGGCTGCCGCCCGGACGTTGTTGACCGCCTCTTCGGCCGTCGCGGCATCCGCGTCGGCGGCCATCGCCTGGGGCAGAAAGGCGCATGCGGCAAACGCCGAGATCCAACCCATCACTTTCACATTTCTCATAGCATCTTGCTCCTTCAGAACCTTCTCACGGATGTCGGCAGAAGCGGGCCTCGCCGGCCATTCTGGCAGCCCGGCTGCCGACCGGTCGAACCCCATCAGGCGATCCACGGCCGGCCAACCGGCAGGACGTCACGACCGAAAACGTCGGCATAGATGATGTGGGCCATGATGTACCAGGCCATTGCCGCCGTGACCATCAACTCGTAGCCGGCAACGACGGTCAGTTCCGGAAAGCCGAAATGCGCCAGATCGAGCAGGATGAAACCGATCAGCAACAGCGTGAACGTCAGGGCCAGAGCGCCGTGAATGCGCATTGAGCCGATCCAGAGGATGAAAGTGAACAGCGTCCAGGCGATCAGGAACCAGCCGACATCGGTCTTGCTCGAAGTGTAGAGGTCGTAGTGGTTGCCGATCAGCAGGAGCGCCAGAGCGATCCAGAAACAGCCATAGGCGGTGAATGCGCAATAGCCGAAGTTGTTGCCCGTCTTCATCTCCTGCAAGCCGGCGATCATCTGCGCCAACCCGCCAAAGATCAGCCCCAGCCAGACGACGGGGCCCAGCCCCATCCAGCCGACGTTGTGGAACTGCAACACCATCGTCGTCAACCCGAAACCCGCCAGACCGACGACCGCCGGATTACCCAGCTTCTGCTCCGCCATCACTACCCCCTCTGAAAAAAAAAAACGAGCGATGGCGCAAGCAAGGCGCCACCGCGAGAACTGCGGTGGCGCGCCCCCGTCCAGCGTCGCACTTCCCCCGCAAGGCTTTGATTATACTACCATCCTGTCCTCACGGGTGAGCCGGAAACCAGTCAGATGTCGGCAAGACCAGCCCTCTGGCACCCGCAACTTGCGCTCATTCAATCACTTGCAAATCGTGTTTCCACAACAACAAGTACAAGCGCGTGATCGGTCAGCGGACACCCGCTGCCGCCAGGTAGGCGGCGATGGCGAGCATGTCGTCGATCGTCAGCGCTGCCACCGTGGCCTGCATCGGCTGCACCCGTTCGCCGCTGCGCGCGCCGTGCCTGATGTCGTAGAGCTGGCGGAAGACGTAGCTCGGCGAGCGACCGACGATCGGCGGCACCTCGGCATCGCCTCGCAGTCCCGACCCGTGGCAGTCGGCACACGCCACCGTCTTCCCATTGCCGCCCGTCGTCACCAGCCACTCGCCGCGGGCAATGCTCCCCGGCGGTACGTAGGCGACGAAGCGCGCCCGCGAATCCCGGTTCTCGAAGGGCTTCATGCCGGCTTAAGGACGACGGGCCACGATGCCGTCCTCCACGTTGCCGGACCGACGCGATGTTCTCCAGCCTGCATGTCACCTGCGAAGCCCGGCAGCACCTGGCAAGCCTCCGCAAGCCCTTGCTGTTCCTCGCCCTCAGCGCCGCCCTGCTGCTCGTCATCGGCCAGTACACGGACATCGACCTGTGGCTTGCCGACCTCCACTTCGATCGCGAACGCGGTCTGTTCCCGTGGGACCAGAGCTGGTTCGGCCGCACCTTCATGCACATCTGGGTGAAGAACGTCCTCATCTGGAGCGGCTTCCTGCTCGTCGCCGCCGCCCTTTTCGACCTCGTGCGCCCGTGGCAGCGACTCGGCGAAGCCGGGCGCGCCCGGCTGCGGCTGCTGGCGTTGGCGGCAACCTTCGCCCCCATGCTGGTACGCGGCCTGAAAGCACGCTCGGCCATGCATTGCCCGTGGGGGGTCGAACGCTACGACGGCAGCCATCCCTTCCTCCGCATCCTCGACGCCGTCCCGGCCGACTGGCAGGCCGGCCAGTGCTTCCCGGCCGGCCATGCCAGCGCCGGCATGTGGCTGGCGGCGCTGGCCGTCCTCTGGTTGCCGCACTCGCCGCGCAAGGCGCTGCTGGCCTATGCCGGCGGCAGCAGCGTCGGTCTGCTGCTCGGCTGGGTGCAACAGATGCGCGGTCAGCACTTTCTGACGCACACGCTGTGGACCGCCTGGCTGACCAGCGCGGTGCTCGTCGCGCTGCTCGCCGTCTTCGCCCGCCACCTGCTCCCGGCAGCGCCGGCAGATCGGAAGAGCACACGTCTGAACTCCAGTCACCTTGTAA
>ERZ761603.2952-NODE-2952-length-11247-cov-38.732666_pt1 | contig 11247 bp, 8 predicted proteins | sample MGYA00511879_ERZ761603 | MGnify/ENA primary metagenome ERZ761603 (study PRJEB28899, sample SAMN02850040) | bioreactor sludge metagenome | biome: EBPR Sludge; feature: EBPR Bioreactor; material: flocular biomat | place: Australia: Thorneside Wastwater Treatment... | reverse complement strand
AACGGAAAATCCCCCAATCCACCAGCCGACCCCCAGAAGGGTCGAATCCCCAAGGTGACGACGGGAATTTCAACTTATTTGTAAGGGAATTGCAAGAGGTCAGCCGCTTTCTTGCGTTCAGCTGCCCAAGGGAGCCCGATCCTGCTCCCATTCTTCTGCTTCTTTTCTCAATTTACCCTCAAATTAATATACTGTCCCTTAAATACTGTCCCTTAAATACTCGTAATACTTACTTGCCAATACAAAAGCGCCCGAAGATCTCGCCCAGAAGGTCGTCGGCACTGAATTCGCCGGTGACGGCGCTCAGCGACAACTGCGCCAGGCGAAGCTCCTCGGCAAAGAGTTCCAGCCGCGGCAATTGCTCGCGTGCACCGTCGATATGTCGGCAGGTTTCGGTGAGGGCGCGCAGGTGACGTTCGCGGGCAATGAAGACATCTTCGGCGGGATGCCAGCCAGCGATGCGCAACAACTCCTGGCGCAGCAGTTCGATGCCGGCGCCGGATTTGGCAGACAGGCCAATCGCGACGGCATCCCCTTCCTCTCGGCGTTCAGCCGCCAGGGACGCGAGATCGATCTTGTTGTAGACCGTCAGCCGGGCAAGGTGAGCAGGAAACTGAGCCATGATGGCCTGGTCGGCGGGGCCGAGACCGGTGCGCGCATCAACCAGCAGGACGACTACGTCGGCGCGTTCGATCTCGCGCCAGGTGCGTTCAATACCGATCTTCTCGATCTCGTCGTCGGTCTCGCGCAAGCCTGCGGTGTCGATCACGTGCAGCGGGATACCCTGAATCTGCAAGGTGCTGCGCACCAGGTCCCGGGTCGTGCCGGGGAGCGGGGTAACGATTGCCAGCTCGTCGCCGGCCAGCCGGTTGAGCAGGCTGGATTTGCCGACATTGGGCTGGCCGGCGAGTACGACGTGCAGGCCGCCCTGCAGCAGCCTGCCCTGCTGGGCGCGGTCGAAGACCTGAGTCAAACGCTGGTGCAGGCGCTCAAGGCGACCAAAGGCATCGGCCGCCTCGAGGAAGTCGACTTCCTCGTCGGGAAAGTCGAGGGTGGCTTCGACCAGGGCGCGGAGTTCGGTCAGTTGCGCCAGCAGGGCGTTCACTTCCCTGGAGAATTCGCCCTGCAGCGAGCGCACGGCGCTACGGGCGGCGGCTGTCGTCGCGGCGTCGATCAGATCAATGACCGCCTCGGCCTGCGCCAGGTCGAGTTTGCCGTTGAGGTAGGCCCGGCGCGTGAACTCGCCGGGTTCGGCGAGTCGTGCACCAAGTTCGAGGCAGCGCACCAGCAGCATCTGCATGACCACGGGCCCACCGTGGCCGTGCAGCTCGAGGACATCCTCGCCGGTAAAGGAACCTGGCGCCGGGAAGTACAGCAGCAGCCCGGTGTCGATCACGCTCCGGTCAGCCGCCGTGAAATCGGTGAGCGTTGCCACTCGGGCGGCCGGCCGTTTGCCGCTAATTGCTTCAGCAAACGCGAGGAGGCCTTTTCCCGAGACGCGGATGACGCCGATACCACCGCGACCAGCAGCGGTCGCGATGGCGGCTATGGTTGCCTCAGGCCTTGCTGTCGTTGGCGGCTTTTCCGCCACGTTCGATCATCCTTGTGATCTGCCATTGCTGGGCTATCGAAAGGATGTTGTTCACCACCCAGTAGAGCACCAGGCCGGCTGGAAAGAAGAAGAACATCGCGCCAAAAATGAACGGCATCATCATCATCACCTTAGCCTGAATCGGATCGGGCGGGGTGGGATTGAGCTTGGTCTGGATCAACATGGTGACGACCATGATCACCGGCAGAACATAATAGGGATCCTGCGCCGAGAGGTCGGTAATCCAGAGGATCCACGGTGCATCGCGGATTTCAACGGCACCCAGCAAGGCCCAGTAGAGGGCGATGAAAACCGGGATTTGCACGGCTATGGGCAGGCAGCCGCCGAGCGGGTTGATCTTTTCACGCTTGTAGAGCGCCATCATCTCCTGGTTGAGCTTCTGGCGGTCGTCGCCATAGCGTTCCTTGAGGGCCATCAGCCGCGGCGTGACGGTCTTCATCTTGGCCATCGACTTGTAGCTGGCCGCCGACAGCGGGAAGAAAAGCAGCTTGATGAACACGGTCAGCAGGACGATCGCCCAGCCCCAGTTACCGACCACCTTGTAGATGGCTTCGAGGCACCAGAAGATCGGCGCAGCGATGATTGTCAACCAGCCATAGTCGACCACCAGCGGCAGGCCCTGCGCGCCAATACCGCCGTCTGCCTTGGGCTTGGCAAGTTGTTCAAGCGTTGTCTGAATCTGTGGACCGGCATAGATTGGCACCGAAAGGGTGGCCTTGCTGCCGGGCGCAGCAACCGGTGCCGGCACAATGACCCCCGCCGCAACGGCAGGACTGACGCTGTTTTCCACCATCCGCATGTAAAACTCGCGCGGCAATCCGGGCTCCGGAATCCAGGCAGAGACAAAGTAGTGCTGAATCATGGCAAGCCAGCCGTTGTCTGCCTTGGTTGCGAAGTTCGGCTTGCCTTTCTCGATGTCGGCAAAGTCGACCTTCTGGAACTTTTCCTGGTCGGTATAGACTGCCGGGCCGGTGAAGGTAGACACCATCGAACTCTCACCATCAGGCGGCTTAATGTCGCGCTGCAACTGATAGTAGGCATGTGCTGCGATCTCTTTCTCGCCCTTGTTATCGATTTCATAGGCTACGTTGATCAGATAGCTGCCGCGGGTGAAGGTATAGACTTTGGCCACGCTGACGCCGTTGGTCGTTGGTGCCTCCAGGCGAAGCTCCAGGGTCTGGGCGTCGCTACCGAGCTCTCTCTTGCCCGCTACCGCAGAAAAGACTGTCTTGTGATTCGGCAGGTTCTCACCGATCAGACCGCTCTGCGCGACGTACTGATGCTTGGCCTCAAAAAGCGCAAAGTCCTTGTTTTTGTTGACGCTGTCCTTGTAGCGATTGAACTCCAGGCGGACGATGTCACCACCTTGCTTCGAGATCTCGGCGGTCAACAGATCGGTCTTGACGATGACCGTTTCGGCTCGTTCACCACCAGGCACGGCGGCAGTCACGGGTGCCACCGGAAGCGGTGCGTGCAGGCTTGAGGTTGGCTGTGGTGTCGGCGTTTCGGCCGTACTGACCGTGGTCGAAGAGACTGCCTTCGGCTGGTTGTACTTCTGCCAGGCGTCCCAGAGCATCACCAGCGAGAAGGAAAAGACAAGGAGGAGGAGCAGGCGTCGGTTATCCATGAAAGCCTATACGATCTGTTTGTTGTTCAGGGTACTGGGTCAAAACCGCCCGGATTCCACGGATGACAGCGGCACAGCCGGCGCAGGGACAGACCTGCTCCTCTGATAGCGCCATACTTCTCGACGGCGTCTGCTGCGTATTCGGAACAACTGGGGAAAAAACGGCAACGGCGGCCAAGCATGGGGCTGACCGCGTATCGGTAAAAGGCAATCAACGCCAGCAACAACTGTTTCATCGGCTCATCGTTGAGGTGAGGTCGCCTTGCTCAACAAGGCATGGATTTCCTGCGCCATGGCTTGACGATCGAGAGCTGATGGCTTGACGGCCAGCCGTAGTACGAAATCGCTTGAGCGAAGCTCCGCCCGCATCAGGCGGAACTGCTCCCTGGCCAGACGTCGAACAAGGTTTCGATCAACGGAGCGACGAAGGAAGCGCTTGGCAACAACCAGTCCTAGCCGGGCTCCCGACACTTCGTCGACACCACGCGGGCGATAATGTAGCAGGAAATGCCGACTTTTCAGTGCCCTCCTGAAACCAAAAACGGATGAATACTCATCCGTTTTGATCAGGCGGTAGTGCTTCGGAAAAGTGGCAGATGCTGGTGCAAGATCGCCCGTGGCAAGGGAGCTACCGCTCAAACGGCCAGGCGGTGACGACCTTTGGCGCGACGGGCCCTGATTACGGCACGACCGCCACGGGTGGACATGCGAACGAGGAAGCCGTGCGTGCGCTTGCGGCGAACAACCGACGGTTGATAGGTACGTTTCATGGTTAAACCCTTGAAGTCAAAGCAAGAAAAACGTGCAATTAGACAGTCTCCGCGAGACCTTTGTCAAGGCCATATTTTTGTTCGAGCTGTGGATAACTTCGCCCCAACGGGTTAGAATTTGCGTTTAGGAATTCTCGGCAAGAGATGGCACCAGACTCCCAGCGGCAAGCTGACGCGTCTGCTGGTCAGCTTGCCGCTGCCAGCGATGCCCACTGATGTTGTTGAGTTCAAGAAAGAAAAATGCAGCATCTTCAGCCACCCAGACCTTTGCCCCACGTCAGAATTTACCGTCATGATCGCCAATGAGTAGCTTCTGGTCGTCCTGCCTGAGCCAGTTCGAACAGGAACTCCCGCCGCAGCAATTCAATACCTGGATCCGGCCCCTGCGTCTTGACGGTGAAGAGGACTTGGCGCGCGGCCTGCGCTTGCTGGCGCCGAACGGTTTCATCCTGAAGTGGGTCAAGGAGCGTTATCTGGCAAGAATTGAAGCACTGGGAAGCGAGTACTTCTCGGTTCCCGTCAACATCACGCTGACCTTGGGCGAACGTGTCGCTGTAGCGCCGACTCAGGTTTCAGGTGCGACAGGCAGGGCTGCGAACCCCACGGCCGGGACGATGGTTGCCGTTGGTACGATGGCGAGAATGGCGGCTCCGGTTGAGAAGGACCGGTCGAGCTACGAGAAAACCAGGTTGATCCCTACTTTCACCTTCGACAACCTGGTCGTGGGAAAGGCAAACGATCTCGCGCGGGCAGCCGCCAGGCGCGTCGCCCTCAGTCCTGGCGAAGCGACTTACAACCCCTTGTTCATCTATGGCGGCGCCGGTCTTGGCAAGACCCACCTGGTACACGCGATCGGCAACCAGATTCTCGAACATTGCCCGGAAAAGGTGGTGCGTTACGTCCATGCCGAGGACTACTATTCCGACGTCGTTCGTGCTTACCAGCAGAAGTCATTCGACGTGTTCAAGCGCTACTATCGGTCACTGGACGTGCTGCTGCTCGACGACGTTCAGTTCTTTAACGGCAAGAACCGAACGCAGGAAGAGTTTTTCTACGTCTTCAACGCGCTAAGTGAGGCAAAGAAACAGATTGTCATCAGCTGTGACACCTATCCGAAAAACATTTCCGGTCTGGAGGATCGTCTGGTAACCCGTTTCGACTGGGGACTGACGGTTCAGATTGAGCCGCCGGAAACGGAAATGCGCGTTGCGATCCTGCAAAGGAAAGCGGAGGCGGAGGGAGTAGCACTCGACGACGAGGTCGCTTTTTACGTCGCCAAACATCTGCGCTCCAATGTTCGCGAACTGGAGGGGGCGCTGAAAAAGGTCCTCGCCTACTCCGCGTTTCACGGTCAGAACATAGCACTCGATCTGGCCAAGGAGGCTCTCAAGGACATGATCGGTTCGGTCAACCGGCAGATCACGGTCGAGAACATCCAGAAGACCGTGGCCGAGTATTTCAAGATCAAGGTAGCCGACCTGTTTTCGAAGAAGAGAACTCGGGTGATTGTCCGACCGCGGCAGATCGCCATGTGGCTAGCCAAGAATCTGACTTCGCAGAGCTATCCGTCCATCGGAAGTGCGTTTGGTGGTCGTGACCATACGACGGTGCTGCATGCGGTGCGAACGATTGATGAACTGCGTACCCGGGACAACGACCTCAATCACGATGTGCATGTGCTGCAGCAGGTGCTAAAGGGCTGACGCACCCCTGGGGACAAGTCAGAGGAAAAGTTGTTGAGCAATAGTGAACAAGGCATGCCAGAAGGGCTTGTGGATAAGTTGTAAGAATATGCGCACAGCGCAATACCGCCCTTATACAGCCATTAGTTTTAATATAACATACTGATTAAATTGTAAAAGTTGTATGTATCAACAGACTTGACCGGACCATAGTCTTATTAGGATTTATATATATGCTTCTTATCAAAACACGGCGAGATGTTCTGTTGGCACCCCTGCAGGCAGTTTCCGGGATAGTGGAAAGACGTCACACGTTGCCGATTCTTTCCAATGTTCTGCTCGAAAAGAGGGGACAGGTGCTGACGCTGCTGGCGACCGACATTGAGATCCAGATCACCACGTCCACGACCGGCGCCAGCGGTGAGGGCGATGGCGCGGTCACCGTTGGTGCCCGAAAGTTACAGGAGATCCTGCGCTCACTGCCGGAAGCCGCGGAAGTCAGCCTCATTCTCGAGGACAGACGGATGCAGGTGAAAGCGGGAAAGAGCCGCTTCAACCTGCAGACCTTGCCTGCTGACGACTTTCCGTGCATGGCGCTTTCCGAGGGGGAAGCCAGGAGGTTTGCGGTAAGCCAGAAGCAGTTTCGTCATTTGCTGGCGCAAACCCATTATTCGATGGCAACGCAGGACGTTCGCTATTACCTCAATGGACTCCTCTTGCTCGTTGAAGGCGGTGAGCTGCGTGCCGTAGCGACCGATGGTCATCGGCTTGCGTATGCGAGCATGGCCCTCGGTGATACAGGGGATGCATCACCTCCGGATAGCGGCCAGCGTCAGGAAGTCATTCTGCCGCGCAAGACGGTGATCGAACTGAATCGTTTGCTGGCCGATAGCGATGAGCCTTTGTCGATCGAGATTCTGCCGGCGCAAATCCGTTTCCAGTTTGGACAGATCAATCTTGTTTCGAAGCTGATCGATGGGAGATTCCCGGATTATCAGAGGGTCATACCGACAGCGCTCCGGAATGTCGTGGCCGTGGAGCGCAGTCTACTGCTGCAGTCGATGATCCGAGCGGCAATTCTGACCAACGAGAAGTTTCGTGGCGTTCGCCTGGTCCTCGCGGACGGCAGTTTGAAGATCATGGCCGCCAATGCTGAACAGGAGGAAGCGCAGGAAGAGATTGAAGTGGATTACAGCGGCGAGCCCCTGGACGTCGGTTTCAATGTGTCCTATCTGCTTGATGTCCTGAACAATACGGCCGACGACATGATCGAGTGGGGTTTCAACGACGCCAATTCAAGTGCGCTGTTGACCATTCCGGGCAACGACCGATTCAAGTACGTCGTGATGCCGATGCGGATCTAGCTGAGTTGGTAGCAAAGGCCCGGAAGTTGCAGCGGTTGAACACGAAAGGAATACCGGTTTCAGATGATTGAAGAGAACGAGCAGTTTGCCTACGACGAATCCAGCATCCAGCAGCTTGAGGGCCTGGAGGCAGTGCGCAAGCGTCCCGGGATGTATATCGGGGATACTTCTGACGGCACGGGTTTGCACCACATGGTGTTTGAAGTGGTTGATAACGCCATTGACGAGGCTCTGGCCGGTCATTGCGATGATATCGTGATCACCATCCATGCCGACAATTCGATATCGGTGAGCGACAACGGTCGTGGTATCCCGACCGGGATAAAGTTCGACGACAAGCATGAGCCGAAGCGGTCGGCGGCCGAGATCGTGATGTGTGTGCTGCACGCGGGTGGCAAGTTCAATCAGAATTCCTACAAGGTATCGGGCGGTTTGCACGGCGTTGGCGTTTCCTGTGTCAATGCGCTTTCCCGGTGGTTGCGTCTGACTGTTCGGCGTGAAGGAAAGAAGCACCTGGTGGAGTTCAATCGGGGCTCTGTCGTCGATCGACTGATCGAAGTTCAGAGGGGTGTCGAGGTTTCCCCACTGAGGGTGGTGGGTCACACCGAGAAGCGAGGTACCGAGCTTCACTTCATGGCTGATGAGGAGATCTTTGGCCAGGTCGAGTTTCACTACGAGATCATCGCCAAGCGCCTGCGAGAGCTTTCCTTTCTGAACAATGGCGTGAAGATTCGCCTCAATGACCAGCGTACTGGCAAGGACGAGAATTTTGCCTTTCTTGGGGGCGTCAAGGGGTTCGTCGAGTACATCAATCGGACAAAATCGGTTCTGCATCCGAACATCTTCTACGCCAGCGGTGAGTCATTGAGCGTCAATGGTGCCATCAGCATCGAAGTGGCCATGCAGTGGAACGACAGCTACGCCGAGCAGGTTCTCTGTTTCACCAACAACATCCCGCAGGCTGACGGTGGAACCCACATGACCGGGCTGCGCGCGGCCATGACGCGGGTGATCAATCGCTATATCGAAGAAAACGAGATTGCCAAGAAGGCCAAGGTCGATATAAGTGGCGATGACATGCGCGAGGGCCTTGCCTGCGTTCTGTCGGTGAAAATGCCGGATCCAAAGTTTGCTTCACAGACCAAGATGAAGCTGGTCTCCTCGGAGGCACGTCCGGCAGTCGAAGAAGTGGTGGCGGCGAAACTGACAGAGTTCCTTCAGGAGCGGCCGGTCGATGCGAAGGTCATTACCGGCAAGATCGTGGAAGCCGCACGTGCTCGGGACGCAGCGCGCAAGGCCAGGGAAATGACTCGACGCAAGGGATTGCTCGATGGCGTTGGTCTGCCGGGGAAGCTTGCCGATTGCCAGGAGAAGGACCCGGCGCTTTGTGAGCTCTATCTGGTCGAGGGTGATTCTGCCGGAGGTTCGGCGAAACAGGGCAGAGACCGGAAGTTCCAGGCCATCCTACCGCTCAAGGGAAAAATCCTGAACGTGGAGAAGGCTCGTTTCGACAAACTGATTTCGTCACAGGAGATCGTCACCCTGATTACCGCACTTGGTACCGGTATAGGCAAGGACGAGTACAAGCCGGAGAAGCTACGCTATCATCGGTTGATCATCATGACCGATGCCGACGTCGACGGGGCCCATATCCGCACACTGTTGCTCACCTTCTTTTACCGGCAGATGCGGGAACTGGTGGAGGGTGGCCATATCTACATCGCGCAGCCGCCGCTGTACAAGGTCAAGCATGGCAAGACCGAGCGCTACATCAAGGATGATCAGGCGCTGAAGCAGTTCCTGCTGACCCTAGCGCTCGAGGGTTCGGTGCTGACCCCACAGGCCGGTTCGCCCGAAATCTCGGGATCTGCGCTGGAAAACCTGGCAAGAGAGTATCTGCTGGCCGAGGCAGTGATCAATCGTCTTTCGCATCTGATCAACCCGGAGGTGCTGCATGCGCTGATCGACAGCAATCTGAAGGTTGAACTCGCCGATGAAGCGTCTGCCATGGCCAGCGCAGACGCCTTGATGAAAGCCGTGGGGAACAAGCTGGGCATTAATATCCTGGCACGCTATGATGGAGTTCAGGAGCGTTGGCAGCTACGTCTGGAAAAGATTCTGCATGGCAACCTCAAGCTGGGCGTCATTGACGAAGACTTGTTGGTCAGCGGTGATTACGCGCAGCTGCGGAGGACGGCCGAGATTCTCGCAGGGCTTTTTGGCGCGGGTGGTTTCGTCGTCCGAGGTGAAAAGAAGAAGGCGGTGGGCAGTTTTGCGGAAACAATGCAATGGCTGCTCAGCGAGGTCGACCGTAGTGTCAGCAAGCAGCGGTACAAAGGCCTCGGAGAGATGAACCCAGCGCAACTCTGGGAAACGACAATGGACCCGAAGGTGCGGCGTCTGCTCAAGGTTCAGATTGAAGACGCAATCGGTGCCGATGAGATTTTCAGCACACTGATGGGTGAACTGGTGGAGCCGCGTCGCAGTTTCATCGAATCGAATGCTCTGGCAGCACGCAACATTGACGTTTGACGCAAAGTTGACTCAGCCCGATAGGCGATGGCGGTTGATGGCATCGCGACTGGACCTAGCCATTGCGCGTGCGACCTCTGCGTAATCTTCACCATTGCCGGCGTAGAGGATGGCGCGGGAGGAATTGATGACCAGGCCGCAGCCGCTGGCGGTGCGCCCAGCGCGTACAGTCGCTTCGATGTCACCGCCCTGTGCTCCGATGCCCGGTACAAGCAGCGGCATGTCGCCGGTCAAGGTTCGGACGCGGGCGATCTCGCCGGGGAAGGTGGCGCCGACAACCAGGGCGCACTGACCATTGACATTCCATTGCGTGCTTACCAGACGGGCAACTCGCTCGTAAAGCCTTTCGCCACCGACCTCAAGAAACTGCAGATCACTGCCACCAGGGTTCGATGTCCGACAAAGGATGATGACGCCCTTGTCGCTGTAGGCCAGGTAGGGAGCCACCGAGTCGTGTCCCATGTAGGGGTTGATCGTGACCGCATCGGCCTGGAAGCGTTCGAAAGCCTCGATCGCATACTGTTCGGCGGTGCTTCCGATGTCGCCGCGCTTGGCATCAAGGATCACGGGCGTAGCCGGATGCTGGCGATGGATATGTTCAATCAGTGCTTCGAGTTGATCTTCCGCGCGGCGCGCGGCGAAATACGCTATCTGGGGTTTGAAGCAGCAGACGAGGTCTGCCGTGGAGTCGACAATGGCTGCGCAGAACTGGAAAATGGCATCCGGCTTGCCTTTGAGGTGGCGAGGGAAGCGGTCAGGGTCGGGGTCGAGACCAACGCAAAGCAGGCTGTCGCGCTCGCGCCAAGCCGAGTTCAAGGCATGGATGAAGTTCATGGGTGTAGCAGTTGTTGGAAAGGTATCATTCTAAGAGGTATTCGTATCGACAGCTTGGCTTGCGCAGTCGATCGTGCATGCGTCTTCCAGGAGAATGCAAACTGAGGGCTTTTGGCAGACTTGGCACCTTGAAGAGACTGGTGCACGATGACTATCTGGCCATGCGCGCCGGCGCGACGGTCCTTGAAGCCGATGGATTTGGCGATAAGGTGCTGCGCCTGGCCGATGGAACGATGCTGAAGCTCTTTCGACGAAAGCGCATGTTTTCATCGGCGGCCTGGTATCCGTACGCACAGCGTTTTGCTGACAACGCTGTCGCTCTGGACAAGCGCGGGATTCCCGTGCCGAAGGTCATCGAGGTCTTGCGAATTCCCTCAATAGCGCGCGACGCCGTGCACTATCATCCGCTAGTTGGCAAGACGCTGCGCGAGATTCGGCAGGAGGGTTTGGATCCTGATTCGGAAGATCGTTTGCGGGAAGCCTTCACGCGTTTCGTCATCCGCTTGCATGAGTGCGGGGTGTATTTCCGTTCGCTGCACCTGGGAAACGTGGTCTACACGCCTGAACATCGATTTGGTCTGATCGATATCTCCGATGCACGGATTAGACTGAGACGCCTGAGCAAGCGCCAGCGCGCGCGAAACCTCCGTCGTCTTCAAGGCATTGCTGGCGAGAGCGATTGGGTCGACTTCGGAACGGTGGTCAATGCGAAGGGGGTTCCACCAGCTTTACAGGAGCGCTCATGAACCCTATAATCGGCGCTCCTTTCGAGGGGGGTATAGCTCAGCTGGGAGAGCGCTTGCATGGCATGCAAGAGGTCCGCGGT
>ERZ761603.2948-NODE-2948-length-11255-cov-5.364911_pt1 | contig 11255 bp, 9 predicted proteins | sample MGYA00511879_ERZ761603 | MGnify/ENA primary metagenome ERZ761603 (study PRJEB28899, sample SAMN02850040) | bioreactor sludge metagenome | biome: EBPR Sludge; feature: EBPR Bioreactor; material: flocular biomat | place: Australia: Thorneside Wastwater Treatment... | reverse complement strand
AGAAGGTCGAACCCGGACAGGTCCTCGCAAAGCTCGACGACGCCCTCGCCCTCCTCGACGCCGCCGCCCGCCGCGCCCAGGTCGACGCCAAGGCCGGCATCGTCAAGGTCCGTGAGGCCGAACTCGAAAAGGCCCAGCGCGACTGGGCCCGCTACGAAGTCCTCGTCGGCAAAGACTCCGTCAGCCAGGCCGAGATCGACATCGCCCGAACCGGCCCCCTCCTCGCCGCCGCCCGCCTCCAGGAAGCACAGGGCGACCTCGCCGCCGCATCCGCAGAAGTCGCCGTCGCCGATCGAATCGTCCAGGAGATGACCCTCGCCGCCCCCTTCGCCGGATTCGTCGTCCGCAAGCGAACCGAACAAGGCGAATGGGTCGAGAAGGGCGGAGCCGTCGCGGAGGTCGTCTCCCTCGACCAGCTCGAAGCCCGCCTCTTCGTCCCCGAATCCCTCATCCCCGGACTCATCGCCTCCGACGCCCGCTCCGCCGCCCGTATCCGCATGGTCGGCATCGGAACCGAGTTCGATGGAACCATCGACAGCGTCTGGGCCGAGGCCGATCCCCTCTCCCGCCTCGTCCCCGTCCGCGTCCGGATCGAGAACAAGACCGGCCTCCTCCGCCCCGGCATGAGCATGGTCGGCCTCGTCCGCGCCCCCGGCACCTCCGAGCCCCGCCTCACGATCAGCAAAGACGCGATCCTCCGCGACGACGCCGGCGAGTTCGTCTACTTCAACGCCGGCGGCACAGCCGCCGTCGCCCGCATCCGAAGCCGATACGCCGTGGGCGACCGCGTCGTGGTCGACGGTTCCCTCCCCCCGGGCGCAGAGTTGGTGGTCAAGGGCAACGAGCGACTCTTCCCCGGTCAGCCACTCATGCCGGAAGGCACCCCCAAGTAACTCGCACCACGAGCCTCCCGCACGGAGCCAGCGATGGATTTCATCCGATGGGCGATGAACCGCCCGGTCACCATCTCGGTTTGCGTTCTGCTGACCGTGATGTTCGGCCTTCTCAGTCTCTTCACCATTCCAGTCCAGCTCACGCCAACGGTCGACAAGCCGGTGGTCACGGTCACCACGATGTGGCCCGGCCGCAGCCCGGAAGAGGTGGTCAACGAGATCACGCGCGAGCAGGAGAAGTACCTCAAGAACGTCACCAACCTCAAGCACATGAGGTCGGTGACATCCGAGGGAACCGTCGAGATCACGCTCGAGTTCTACCTTGGCGCGGATCTGTCGCGAGCCCTTCAGGAAGTCAGCGATTCGCTCCGCCGCGTCCCCGCCTACCCGGAGGAGGTCGATGAGCCCACGATCAAGGCCGCGGGCGGCGGGCCTTCGGAGGCAATCGCCTGGATCATCATCGATCTCGACCCCAAGAAGATCCAGGATTTTGCGGACTACGACATCTCGACGCTCTTTGATGCGCTTGACCGTGAGGTGAAGCCGTATCTCGAGCGGATCGACGGGGTCGCGGAGGTCGACATCTACGGTGGTCGGGAGCGGGAAGTGCAGGTGCTCGTTGATCCCGTTGCGCTCGCGCAGCGCGGGTTGTCGCACGAGGACGTGGTTGCCGCGATGCGGGGCGAGAATCGGAACGTCTCCGCAGGAACCATCGCCGAGGGCAAGCGCGACTACCGCGTGCGTCTCATGGGCCAGTACACCGATCCGGCGGAGGTCCTGAACACGGTGATCACGTATCGCGACGGTCGTCCGGTTCTCATCCGCGATGTCGCCACTGTCGAAGTCGGCCATCAGAAGCGACGGGGCTTCGTCCGTTCCATGGGGCATCCGTGCCTGGCGATGCCGGTCATCCGGCAATCGGGCGCCAACGTGATGACGGTCATGGCCGACGTGCGTGCCCGGCTGGTGGAGGTGCAGGAGGAGATCCTGCCTCGACTTGAGCCGAGAGTCGGCAAGCACCTGCGCATCCGTCAGGTCTATGACGAGACCACATACATCGACGCCGCGATCGCGCTCGTCACTGGCAATCTCTGGACCGCCGCCACCATCACCATCGTGACGCTGCTGATCTTCCTCCGCTCGGTGCGGCCGACGCTCATCATCGCTGTCGCCATTCCGGTGTGCATGACCGGCACGTTCCTGGTGATGGTCGCGGCGGGACGAACGCTCAACGTCGTCTCGCTTGCGGCGCTCGCGTTCGCCACCGGCGTGGTGGTGGATGCTTCGAACGTCGTGATCGACAACATCGAGCGGCGATTGGGGATGGGCGAACCCGTGGGGACCGCGGTGTACCTCGGGACGCGCGAGGTGTGGGGCGCTGTGCTCGCAGGCGGCCTCACAACCGCGTGCGTCTTCGTGCCCGTCCTCACCATCAAGGAGGAAGTCGGTCAGTTGTTCTTCGACATTTCGTTCGCGATGGGTTCGGCAACGCTCATTTCGTTGCTGGTCGCGATCGTTGTGGTGCCAGCCGCCGCGAACGTGCTTTACCGCGGACGGAGCCTCGGCACGCCGGCCCCAGCAAGCGGCGTAAGGCGCCTGGTGACGAACCTCTTCGGGCTGGTTCCCGTGGGTTTGTGGATCGGCGTCCGGGTTGCCGATGCGGTCCGGTGGATGATGACCTCGTGGAGGGGTTGGACCGTGCGGCCGGCGGTGATCGTGCTGGTGACGGTGGCGAGCCTGTGGGGCGCGATGAAGCTGATGCCCCCGCTCGACTACCTCCCCAAGGGGAACCGCAATCTTGTGTTCGGCGGCGTGCTCATTCCTCCGGGCCTCTCGGTGGAGGAGCAGGGGAGGTATGCCGACCGCATGGATGTGATCGTCGGGCCGTATCTGACGGACCGCCAGCCCGAGAGCATGACGCTTGAGGCGTGGACGAAGACGCTGCCGCCGATCGATCGGTATCCGCCGTCGCCGCCCTTTGATCCCGTGGCGGTGAGCAATTACTTCGTGGGCGCATTCGGCGGAAGCATGTTCGCCGGGGCGGTCAGTGCGGACGAGCAGGCGGTGATTCCTGTCGGGCAACTCCTGAGCGGGGCGATGTCGGGTCTGCCGGATGCCTTCGGGGGTGCGAGTCAGTCCTCGATCTTCACGGGGATTGAGGGCGGCAACACGATCAACGTCGAGATCTCAGGAACCGATCTGGACCGGGTGAAAGCCGCGGCGGGGATGGTGATGGGGATGGCCGGCCAGCGGTTCGGGTTCGGCACCAATGTGAGGCCCAATCCCTCCAACTTCAATCTCTCCCAACCCGAGTGGAGGCTGCGTCTCACGCCGGTGGGTCGCGAACTGGGGTTGCGCACGACCGACCTGGGCGTGGCCGTGCGTGCACTCTTCGACGGCGCACTCGCGGGGGAGTATCTGCACGACGGCCGCAACATCGACCTGATGGTCAAGCCGTCGGGGGGCCGGCTGGAGTTCAAGGAGCAGCTCGCGAACGTTCCCGTGATGACGCCCGCCGGACGGCGCGTTCCCATCAGTCAGGTGGCGGAGTTCATCCCCGCGAACGCGCCGCAGTCGATCCAGCGCATCGAGGAACTCGCGAGCGTCACCATTCAGGTCGAGCCGCCGACCGACATGACGATCGAGGAAGTGATGTCGGAACTGAATGACAAGATGATCAGCGTGGCCCGCGCCGCCGGTGTCATCGATCCCACGATGCGTGTCCGGCTGGAGGGAACGGCCGCAAAGCTCGACGAGGTGAAGCGGGCCTTGTTCGGCGCCTCAGCACCCAACCCGGTGCGGCGCGCGATGTTCGCGAACTGGGGGAAGTGGGGCACCATCGCCGTCGGTGTGATCGGGATCGTGGTGGCCGTCGTCACGATGGCGCGAGCGGCGAAGCGGCGGTCGCGCGCGGGTGTCCCCGCGGTCGTCATGGTGATTCTCACCGCCTTCGCGATCGGCGGACTGGTGTGGGCGTTCATGGGCAATCCGGAGCTGCTCGCCGCACGCTTCGTGTGGGCGCTCGCGGTGACGTATCTCCTGATGTGCGCGCTCTTCGAAGACTATCTGCTGCCGCTTGTCATCATGTTCAGCGTGCCCGTCGCGATGGTGGGGGGGTTTGCCTCGCTGAGCCTCGTGCATCACGCGACGCTCAAGGATCCGACGATCGCTCCCCAGCAGCTCGACGTTCTCACGATGCTCGGGTTCGTCATCCTCATCGGAACCGTCGTCAACAACGCCATCCTGCTCGTCGAGCAGAGCATCAACTTCATGAACCCGGCCAAGTTCGGATCCGATGCGGCCCCGATGTCGATGCCCGATGCCATCCGCGAGAGCGTGCGGACGCGCATCCGTCCGATCATGATGACGACCATGACCACCGTCGGCGGCGGGTTGCCTCTCGTGCTCGCGCCGGGCGCGGGTTCCGAGATGTACCGCGGCCTGGGCGCGGTGGTTGTCGGCGGCCTTGCCTGTTCGACGGTCTTCACGCTCTTTCTGGTTCCGCTGGTGTTGTCGCTTCAGCTTGATTGCGTCGGCGCATTCCGCAGCGTGTGGTCACGCAAACCCTCCGAACCGGGCGCATCGACACCAACCGCGGCCTGAGGCTTGGCGACGGCGCGCACTGCATGAATGGCGCAGCGCGAGAACTTATTGCGGCAGGTCGACGGGCGGGTCGCCCGCGGGATCAGCCTTCGGCGCCGGTGCCTCGGCGGGCTTGGTCGCCGGCGCGGGCTTGGTCGTGCCCGTCTTGCCGCTGGGGCGAGGGAACGGCTTGGAAGGATCGAAGCGCCCATCGCTGGGCGGTGCCACGGCGGGCGACGAGGGTGACGAGGGCTCTGCTGCGGGCGCGGGGTTGAGCTTCGTGCCGGGAACTCTGGGCGTCACGTCTTCTCCAGCCGAAACCGCGGCAGGCGTGTACGCACCGGGTGACGACTCGGCGTTCATGAACGCTTCGTACTGCGCGGGATAGGGCTCCGGGCCTTGCCGGAGCGTGCCGTCGAGCCGGCGCGAGGTCGAAGGCGGGCACACGAACTCGTTGTCCAGGGATTGACGCGGACTGCCGATGGGCATGAGCGCCCAGCGCATGGTGTCGGTTCCGCGGGCGGGCGCATCCTTTCCTTCATTCACAAACCGAAGGACGAGCTGCTGACCGACCGGGACTTCGCAGGTCCAGATGGTCTGCCCGCGGCTCGTATCCACCAGGCTCACGGTCTGTGGCATGTGCGGCGTGCTGATGTAGCAGAAGCGGTCGAGCGATTGGCCGGACCCGCCCGGTTTGTAGCCGCAGCCACCCACGAGAAAGGCGAGCCCCACACCGGAGAGCGCGGCAAGACGAACGATCGACGACGACAAACGCTGCTGCATCCGGTGCACTCCAAAGAACAGGGCTCGACGCGTGCGAGTTATCGGTGGTTCGAGCCTCAAACAAATGTATCGTCCAGAAGCCCCTCCGGTTCGAGCAAGACCGGCGATTCACCCACTTGGGTTGCACTTGTGGCACGCGTCGGGCTTCGAATACCATGTTCGCATGCCCCAATCGGCGTCGAATCTGCGCATCGGACACGGGTATGACTTGCACCGGCTCGAGCCGACCGCTCCGCTGGGGACCGGTCGCGGGCTGGTGATCGGCGGCGTCGCGATTCCGCACACGCACGGTCCGGTTGCGCATTCCGACGGCGATGCGCTCTTCCATGCGGTGACGGATGCGGTGTTGTCTGCCGCGGGTTTGCCGGACATCGGGCAGCTTTTTCCCGACACCGACGCGGCACACGAGGGAAAGGACTCGGCGGAGTTCTTGCGGTCGGCGGCGCAACGCGTTTCTTCTCTTGGCTTTGTGGTTGTCAACGTCGATGCGACCGTCGTCCTCGAGCGGCCGAGGGTGGCGCCGCACAAAGATGCGATGCGGGGACGGATTGCCGCGGCCCTTGGAGTTTCCATCGACCGAGTCTCCGTGAAGGGCAAGACGCACGAGCGCGTCGACGCTGTGGGAGAGGGGCGGGCGATCGAGGTTCACGCGGTGGCCCTCCTCGAACGGCTGAGCTAGCGGGGAGCGACCGCCCCAGTCTTCTGCCATCTTGGCACCCCGAGGGGTACCGGATGGACCCGTGGCAGGGGGTCGGAAGGGCTTTGCGGGGCCTGCGTTGGCCATGCTTCCGGCACGCGGGTTGCCCTGCAATCTCTTGCGTGATCAGTCTCTTTCGACATCCCACTCCTCCGGGCCGCGGCTCAGCCGGCGGCGGGGGGTGCTGTGACCACGAAGGACCAAAGGATTGCACTGGCACTGGAATGGGGGGCCGTTTGGGCCTTCTGCTGTCGTGCGCCGGGTGGCAAGAGGATCCTTGGGTCGATCGCCTGCCGCGGCTGCTGGAGCCCATGGGCGTCGTGGCTCATGTGGCGCAGAGCGGTCAGCAGGCTTCAGAGGTGATCCGCACGGTCCCGATTCATGTGGCGGTCGTCGATCTTGGCCTGCCTCTGGAGGCGGGGAAGCGGGCGGAGGCCGGGGATCCATCTTTGGAAGAAGGCGGGCCGCGGCTGCTTGAGTTGTTGTCGCGGCTTGCGGTTCCGCCGCCGGTGGTGGCGGTGAAGCGCGGGCGGACGCAGCGGGATGACTGCCGTGATATGGCTGCTGCGCTGCGGTTGGGGGCGTTCGCGGTGATCGATCGGCCGCGGAACCCATCGGATTTGAACGTCATGCTCGAGGTGCTGCGTCGGTGCCTCGTGAAACACTACCAGGGCCGCTGGCCCGGATTGGTATGAAGCACGTATGGACCGGGCCTCAATCGGGGGCCCGGCCGCTTTGAGTTGAAGAGAAAGCCGGAGAGTCGAACCATGTCGAAGACCGCAACCAAGTCGTCCCCCTCCAAGACCGCCAGCGCGGGCATCCGTCCGCTCGGCGACAAGATTCTCATCAAGCGCGATGAGGCGCAGAGCAAGACCGAGAGCGGCATCTTCTTGCCCGAGTCGAGCAAGGACAAGCCCAAGACGGGCACGGTGCATGCGGTGGGCAGCGGTGCGCTGAACACCGAGACGGGCGAGCGGATTCCGCTTTCGGTGAAGCCCGGCGACAAGGTGATCTTCACCAGCTACGCGGGCACCGAGGTGAAGCTGGGCATCGACGAGCTTCTGATCATGAGCGAGGACGAGATCCTGGCCGTGATCGACTGAGACCGGACCGCGGCACCACGAGGCGTAAGTCACTGATGACACCCGACCAACTGAGAACGGCGCTCAAGGAACTCAACGGCGAGCGCGAGTGCACGTTCGCGTTCTCCGGGATGCCGGAGCACGAATCGCATCTGCTGGTTTCGAGGGCGATCCTGATTCCTGTGGAAGCGGACCAGCTTGTGAAGGTGACCGACGGCAAGAACGTGTACATCGTGGATGCCTCGCGCGTAGCGTACATCCGCATCGGCCTGAAAGCGAACTAGGCGCGGGCGCCCTTGTTGGGGGCGGCCGCGGATTGAACACAGAACCTAACCACTCATCAAAGAAGGAAGAGAACCATGGCAGCAAAGTCCATCGCATACAGCAACGACGCCCGCGAGCGCATCCTGCGGGGCGTTCAGAAACTGGCGCACGCCGTCAAGGTGACGCTCGGCCCCTCCGGCCGCGTCGTCGTGCTCGAGAAGAGCTTCGGCTCGCCCACCGTCACCAAGGACGGCGTGACCGTGGCGAAGGAGATCGAACTCGAGGATCAGTATGAGAACCTGGGCGCGCAGATGGTGAAGGAAGTCGCGCAGAAGGCTTCCAAGGACGCCGGCGACGGCACCACCACGGCGACCATCTACGCCGAGGCGATTTACTCCGAGGGCCTGAAGGTCATCACCGCCGGCGCGAACCCGAACCTCGTGAAGCGCGGCATCGACCAGGCCGTGTCGGCGATCGTCGGCGAGTTGCAGACGATGTCGCGGAAGGTCGAGAACAGCAAGGAGATCGCCCAGGTCGGCACGTGCTCGGCCAACCAGGACGCCGAGATCGGCAAGATCATCGCGCAGGCGATGGACAAGGTGGGCAAGGACGGCGTGATCACGGTTGAAGAGGGCAAGAGCCTGACGACCGAGGTCGAGCTTGTCGAGGGCATGCAGTTCGACAAGGGCTACCTGTCTCCTCACTTCGCGACCAACCTCGCGACGATGGAGACGGTGCTCGAGAACCCCTACATCCTGATCCACGAGAAGAAGATCAGCAACGCGAAGGACATGCTCCCGATTCTGGGCCGCATCGCCGAGAGCGGGGCGAGCCTGCTGATCATCGCCGAGGACATCGACGGCGAAGCCCTGGCGACGCTGGTGGTGAACAAGCTCCGCGGCGTGCTGAAGATCGCCGCGGTGAAGGCCCCCGGCTTTGGCGACCGCCGCAAGAGCATGCTGGAGGACATCGCGACGCTGACGGGCGGCCGCGCGATCATGGAAGAGCTGGGCATCGAGCTCGAGAAGATCGAGCTGGCCGACCTTGGCCGCGCCAAGAAGGTGACCATCGACAAGGACAACACGACGATCGTGGAGGGTGCGGGCAAGAGCTCGGAGATCAAGGGCCGCATCGACCAGATCCGTCACCAGATCGACAACACCACCAGCGACTACGACCGCGAGAAGCTCGAGGAGCGTCTGGCGAAGCTGGCGGGCGGCGTGGCGCAGATCAACGTTGGCGCTGCGACCGAAGTGGAGATGAAGGAGAAGAAGGCCCGCGTCGAGGACGCGCTGCACGCCTGCCGGGCGGCGGTTGAGGAGGGCATTCTTCCCGGCGGCGGCGTGAGTGTTCTGCGGGCCCGCAAGGCCTTGGAGAAGCTGCGCAAGAAGCTGGATGGCGATGAGCGCGCCGGCCTCGACATCATCTACCGGGCCCTGGTGGCCCCGGTGAAGCAGATCGCCAGCAACTGCGGTCTCGATGGCTCGGTGATCGCGACGAAGGTTGAGGAGAGCACGGAGACCAACTTCGGCTACAACGCCATGACGCACGAGTATGGCGACCTCATCAAGATGGGCGTGATCGTTCCCACGAAGGTGGAGCGGGTTGCGCTGCAGAACGCCGCGAGCATCTCGGGTCTTATGCTGACGACCGAGGCGGCGATCGTGGAGATCAAGGAGAAGAAGAAGGCCGCGGGCGGACACGACCACGACCACGGCGATATGGACTATTGATCCGATCGCGGATGCCTGATGCAACGAGAGCCCCGGGCCGGTGCCCGGGGCTTTTCTTGTTTGTAGGAACTGCCGTAACGTAGCTGAATCGCCCTAGATTGTGATCCCAAGCGAGGAGCTCCATGCGATGGAAGACACTCAGTACAAGACGCGGCCGGACGACATTTTCCTTCCGCCCAAACCGGACGAACCGGAGTTGTGCCGCGCCGCCAGGACTGGCGATCATAATGCGATCCGAGCGATTGCAGCGCGAGGATGCGATCTGAATGCCGAGTTCGATTTGGCAAGGGATGGGCAACGGAGCCGGCCCGCGACGCCGCTCATGGTAGCGGCTGGCTCAGGTGACGGTGCGACCGAAGAGACCGTGAAGCTCTTGATCAAGCTTGGCGCGGAACCGACTCGTCGCACGAAGCTGGGGTCGGCAGCGATGCTCGCGTGCACAGGACTCGGCCGGAATGAACGCCCCGGCGGCGATGCGGCAAGGCTCCGAGCGGTGATTGATGCCGGATGTTTGCTCAACGTCGCCGGGTCTCGCGGCGTCTCCCTACTGGCGGCAGTCGCCAACCTGGGCGATCCAGGACGACTCCAGATTCTCCTAGAACTTGGGGCATCGGCTAACACCATCATGGGAGATAAAGAGCGTGTCCGCGCGGCGGGAAGGCTCCGCATCCCCACTTCCGACTTGGTGCCAGGTGCCCTGTCCGGGTTGGAGGGAGCAACCGAGCTTGGCGAGATGATGCGGGAGTCGATGAAGGAAGTCCACCGCGCGATGGCCGAACGGCTGGCGTCGGGGCCGTCGGCTTATGAGATTCCCCTCTTCGCGGCGGCGGCCAGCGGGAGTGCCGAGTGCATCAAGCTATTGCTGCACGCGGGTGCCGACCCGAATCAGTTGGACAACTGCAACCATAACGCACTATTCGAGGCCGCCAGCGGCGACGCAGTGAGGGAACTTGTGCAAGCGGGCACCAGAATGTACGTGTTCGATGAGCATGGCCGGGATGTGCTCACGCATCATCTCGAAGAGTTTGATCCCGAACGAGGTGATGGGCGACCGCGGCGCGAAGTGATCGAGACTTTGATTCGTTTGGGCTGCCCACTCGAAAGTGCGGGCCGAAACCGACTCTTTGACGCGGCATTCTCGGAGAATCAGCACGCGGTTCAATTACTGCTCGACCTCGGGCACCCGGTGTCACCGGACCCGGATGGCAGGACCGCGTTACACGGGATCTGCTGGCACTGGGACCATGGGGATGAACGTGACATTGCGACCCGGGCGATCGTGCGGATGCTACTTGAAGCGGGGATCGATCCGAACGCCCGTCATGCGCGGGGCAGCACACCGCTTCACGAGGCACTGACGGGAGACGGACTCAACATCGTCGCTGCAGAAGAACTTCTCAACGCTGGGGCGGACATCAACGCGATCGATTTCGATGGGAATACCCCGCTCATGCTCCACTATGAGGTTCTCTTTGATTACCTCAAAGTGACAGAGTTCATGCTCGCACGCGGAGCAAACCCTCTTGTCCGCAATGCGCGAGGCAAGACGATCGTCGACTTGGCGCGAGAGCGAATTGCTGGTGCGGAGCCCGACTGGCGTGCGGAGCAGTGGACCGAAGCGGGCGGACCGCCCTGCGGCTGGAAGCCTCCGGCTGAGGAGACCGACGAGGAACACCGCGCGTTGAGCTTGCTCGAGGACGCCGTCACGCGGTGGTCGGAGCGAGGCGACGGATAAACGTCAAGACCGTGTGCACTGTGACACATCGTCGTTTGCCGGCCTGCTGATCTGGCGATCTTCGAGAGTGCGGAGGGACTGACTGTCGCGAGGAGTGGCACCTGCCACGATCGGGATTGTTGTTCTAGGGAAGCTACCACTCCGAAACCCACAGGATGATGAAGGCGACGATGACGACCGCGATCGGGGAGGCCGCGAGCCATGCCCCGAGCGCATCGCGTGAGGTGCAGAGGGCCACGATGCCGCCGCCGACGCCGATGAGCCATGCGAGGCCGGTGGCGAGCATCATCCACTTGAGTTGGGTGATCTGCTTCGGGCTGGCGTTCGCGCCGCCCGCCATGAGGAACGTGAGCATGGTGAGGCAGGCCAGCGTCGCCGCGAGCATGAGGAAGATGGCGAGGGCTTTGAGCATGCGCGTGTGAGCGGCCCAGTGTACATGAAGAGGTGGGGATGAGGGCTTCGGCCCGCCTCTGGGCGGGCCGGTTC
>ERZ761603.2946-NODE-2946-length-11264-cov-258.361852_pt1 | contig 11264 bp, 13 predicted proteins | sample MGYA00511879_ERZ761603 | MGnify/ENA primary metagenome ERZ761603 (study PRJEB28899, sample SAMN02850040) | bioreactor sludge metagenome | biome: EBPR Sludge; feature: EBPR Bioreactor; material: flocular biomat | place: Australia: Thorneside Wastwater Treatment... | reverse complement strand
CGGCTGCTGCTCTTCGGCATGCTCAACTGGAGCGGCCAGTGGTATCGGCCCGATGGCCCGCTGTCGCTGGACGAGATTGCCGACGCGGCCAGCGAGCTGCTGTTGCGCTGAAGGCGTCGCTCGCACTTCGCCGGCCGCAGCCGCTTGCGCTGCGGTCGACAGCAGGCGAGGCGGCGGCCACGTTTCCCCGGGGAAGTGGCAGCGGCCGGCGAGTCCGGTGTGTCAGGCGGCGATCGTCGACGTCCGGCAGGCGATCGGTCGTGCCGGGTCGCTGCACCATTCGCTCCACGAACCTGCGTACAGGCGGGCGCCCGGGAGGCCGGCGAGCTCCATCGCCAGCAGGTTGTGACAGGCGGTCACTCCCGAGCCGCAGGACATCACCACATCGCGTGCGTCGAAGCCGGCGAGGATCTCCGTGAACTCGCGCCGCAGCTCGGCGGCTGGCCGAAAACGACCGTCGGCATCAAGGTTGTCGCGAAAGAAGCGGTTGTCAGCGCCGGGTATGTGTCCGCCGAGCGGATCGAGGGTTTCGTTCTCGCCACGGAAGCGGTCGGGGCTGCGGGCATCGATCAGCCGGAATCTCTGGCTTGCGAGATTCGCCAGCACGTCGTCGGTGCTGACGACCCGGTCTTGCCGCTGGATCACGAAGGTCGCCGGTTGTCCCTTTGGCACTGCCGCAGACAGCGGTCGACCCTCGGCCAGCCAAGCGGCGATGCCACCATCGAGCACGGCGACGCGATCGTGGCCCAGCCAGCGCAACAACCACCACAGGCGAGCGGCGAAGGCGCCACCGGCATCGTCGTAGGCGACCACCTGCGTCCCGCACGAGACGCCGGCAGCACCGAACCTGTCGGCAAGCTCTTGTGGGTCGGGCAGCGGATGGCGCCCGTTGCGGCCGTTCTTCGGGCCCGACAGGTCGTCGTCGAGATGGCAGAAGAACGCGCCCGGCAGATGCCCTGCGCGGTAAGCCTGTTGCCCGGCAGCCGGATCGCTGAGCAGGTGACGGCAGTCGAAAATGCGCCAGTCGGGATCCCACAGGTGCGCGGCGAGAGCCGCGCAATCGACCAGCGTGCGGTGGCTCATACCGCTTCCCCTTCCGCCCCGGCATCCTCGGCCAGCCAGGCGCGCGCCTCGGTTTCCTCGGCGAAGATTCGCATCTCGGCGCGGACGAAGATCTGCGACAACCAGGCGCTCCAGGCGACCCACTGGCTGTCGGTCAGCACGGCAATGCGGCTGAAGTCGTTGGCATGGGCGCGGGCGAAGACGATGTCTTCCCAGGCGACGTCGAGGGTGAAGTCGGCCATCTCGCGCAGGTCGAAGAGCAGGTCGACCGGTCCCTCGAAGCGGATCGCGTCATTGACGACACCCTCGAATTCCTTGTAATCGGCCAGTGTGAACTCTGCATACACGGTCACTTCGACGCGCTTGGGTTGATGCTCGATGACGATCATGGTTGGCTCCCTTCGTAGTCCGGGCAAGTTTAGCACCACTGTCGGGCGACGAGTCCGTGGCTGCGGCTGCCGACCGAGCAGTTTTTGATTTGACCGGAAGCCCGGTAATAGGCTATTTTCGCCCGTTTGATTCGAGCCTTTCCCATGCCCCGACCGAACACCGAGCCTGCCGTCGGCCCTGACGCCGCCGTTGATCCACCGACCGCCGTCGGCGAGCTGAAGTTCGAGCCGGCGCTGGCCGAACTCGAAGCGATCATCGCCAACATGGAGGGCGGCCGCTTGCCTCTCGCCGAGTCACTGGCGGCCTATCGGCGCGGCAGCGAGCTGTTGCGGCACTGCCAGCAGCAGCTTGCCGATGCGGAACGCGAGATCCAGATCCTGGAGAACGGTAGCCTGCGGGCTTTCGAGCCGGGCAGCGGAGAAGCCGGATGAACCCGACAGGCAGCGCGGCAGACGAGACGACGAGGCTTCCCTTTCCCGACTGGATGCACGGCGTCCAGATCCGGGTGGGAACCGCTCTGGCGCGTCAGCAGCCACCCGCCGAGGCGATTCCCGGCCGGCTGCACCAGGCGATGCGCTACGCGACGCTGAACGGTGGCAAGCGGGTGCGGCCGCTGCTGGTCTTCGCTGCCGGCGAGTTGAGTGCAGCGCCGGTGCCGCGGCTCGAGGTCGCCGCCTGCGCGGTCGAGCTGATCCACAGCTATTCGCTGGTGCACGACGACCTGCCGTGCATGGACGACGACGTGCTGCGCCGCGGTCGTCCGACCTGCCATGTCGAATACGACGAAGCGACCGCGCTGCTCGTCGGCGACAGCCTGCAGTCCCTGGCGTTCGAGATCCTGGCACGCGCCGATTTCGCTGATGGTCCGCGGCAGCTCGAGATGCTGGCCCTGCTCGCCCGAGCCAGTGGCTCATGCGGCATGGCGGGCGGACAGGCTATCGACCTCGCGGCCGTCGGCAGGACACTCGATCAGCCGGAACTCGAATTGATGCACGCGCTCAAGACGGGGGCGCTGATCCGTGCCGCGGTCCTGCTTGGCGGTCTTTGCGGGACGGCGCTCGGTGCCGACGAAAGGGATTCCCTCGACCGCTTTGCCAAGCGCGCCGGCCTGCTCTTCCAGGTCGTCGACGACATTCTCGACTGCACGGCCAGCACGGTGACGCTGGGCAAGACGGCCGGCAAGGATGCCGCTGCGGCGAAGCCCACCTACGTCAGCCTGATGGGGCTCGAGCGCGCACGCGAGTTCGCTGCCGATCTCGGGGGACAGGCCCTTGCGGCACTGAGTTCATTCGGTGAGCGCAGCCGGCGCCTGGTCGAGTTGACCGATTTCATCACCCAGCGGAAATTCTGACCCCGTCGTGTGCGGTCAGTCGCTGCAGCAGGACAAGACAAGCCAATGATGCGTTATCCCCTTCTCGACACGATCAGCGATCCGGCGCAACTGCGCAAGCTCGACCGCCGCCAACTGCCGCAACTGGCCGACGAGTTGCGCACCTTCCTGGTCGAGTCGGTGGCCAGGACCGGCGGCCACCTGTCGTCGAACCTGGGCACCGTCGAACTGACGATCGCGCTGCATCACGTCTTCGATACGCCGCATGATCGCCTGGTGTGGGACGTCGGCCACCAGACGTACGCGCACAAGGTGCTCACCGGACGGCGTGCGGGAATGGCGAGGCTGCGCATGCATGGCGGCGTCTCGGGCTTTCCGAAGCGCAGCGAGAGCCCCTACGACACCTTCGGTGTCGGTCATTCGTCCACTTCGATCTCGGCCGCGCTCGGCATGGCGCTGGCGGCGAAGACCAAGGGCGAGACGCGCAAGGTGGTGGCGATCATCGGCGACGGGGCGATGTCGGCCGGCCAGGCTTTCGAGGCGCTGAACAACGCCGGCGTTGCCGATGCCGACATGCTCGTCATCCTCAACGACAACGACATGTCGATCTCGCCGGCGGTGGGTGCCCTCAACCGCTACCTGGCGCGCCTCTTCTCCGGCAGCAGCTTCAACGCCGCGCGCAAGGCGGGCGAGAAGATCCTCGATTTCTCGCCGTCGCTGCGCGAGTTCGCCAAGCGTGCCGAAGAGCACGTCAAGGGGATGCTGACGCCGGGCACGCTGTTCGAGGAAATGGGTTTCAACTACATCGGGCCGATCGACGGCCACGACCTGGAGTCGCTGATTCCGACGCTGCACAACCTCAAGCACCTGAAGGGACCGCAGTTCCTGCACGTGATCACCAAGAAGGGGCAGGGTTACAAGCTTGCCGAGGTGGACCCGGTGCTCTACCACGGTGTCTCGAAGTTCCAGCCCGAGGTGGGTATCGCCGGCGGATCCGGTGGCGGCAAGCCGAGCTATACGCAGGTCTTCGGCGACTGGCTGTGCGACATGGCGGCGGCCGATTCGCGGTTGGTCGGCATCACGCCGGCGATGCGCGAAGGTTCCGGGCTGCTGCGCTTCAGCGAGAGTTTTCCCGACCGCTACTACGACGTCGGCATCGCCGAGCAGCACGCCGTGACCTTTGCCGCCGGTCTCGCCTGCGAAGGACTGCGGCCGGTGCTGGCGATCTACTCGACCTTCCTGCAGCGGGGCTACGATCAGTTGCTGCACGACGTCGCACTGCAGAACCTGCCGGTGGTCTTTGCGCTCGATCGCGGCGGTCTCGTCGGTGCCGACGGTCCGACCCACCACGGTGCCTTCGATCTGTCGTTCCTGAGCTGCGTTCCCAATCTGCTGCTGATGACGCCGTCGGATGAGGATGAGTGCCGCAAGATGCTGACCACCGCCTTCTTCCACGACGGACCGGCGGCGGTGCGCTACCCGCGCGGCAGCGGCACGGGCGTCGCGATCGACCCGCAACTCGTCGGACTGCCGGTCGGCAGGGGCGAGATTCGCCGCCATGGCCAGGCGGTGGCGCTGCTGGCCTTCGGCAGCATGCTGGCGCCGGCGCTCGCGGCCGCGGCCGCGATCGATGCCACGGTGGCCAACATGCGCTTCGTCAAGCCGATCGATCGCGAGCTGATCCTGTCGCTGGCGGCGGAACATTCGCTGCTCGTCAGCGTCGAAGAGAATGCCGTCATCGGTGGGGCAGGCGCCGAGGTCGCGCGCGTGCTCGAGGAAGCCGGTAGCCTGGCCCGTCTGTTGCGGCTGGGGATTCCCGATCGCTTCATCGAGCATGGCGACCAGACGCTGCTGCTTGCTGACGTCGGGCTGGACCGGGCGGGCATCGTGCATGCAGTTCAGGCCTGTCTATCGGCGACGGCGGATGCGGGCGCGGCGCCAGCCGCAAACCCGGAATGACCATTACCAGGAGTTGCAATGAACGCCCCCGAAACCCCGTGCAGTCCGGCCGCCATGGCCGATGTCCAGGGCTCTGCCGATACGCGGCGGATTGCCATCAACAAGGTGGGAATCAAGGCCATGCGGCATCCGGTGCGGGTGCTGGACAAGTCTGGCGGCATCCAGCACACGATCGCGCTCTTCAACATGTACGTCGGGTTGCCACACAATTTCAAGGGCACCCACATGTCGCGCTTCGTCGAGATTCTCAACGGCCATGAACGCGAGATATCGGTGGAGAACTTTCCGGCGATGTTGCGCGAGATGGTCGATCGGCTGGAGGCCGAGACCGGGCACATCGAGATGAGCTTTCCCTACTTCATCAACAAGTCGGCGCCGGTTTCCGGTGTGCAGAGCCTGATGGATTACGATGTGACGCTCACCGGCGAGATCTGCCATGGCCGGATCGAGTCGACGATCCGGGTGGCGGTGCCGGTCACCAGCCTGTGCCCGTGCTCGAAGCAGATCTCCGAACGCGGTGCGCACAACCAGCGCTCGCAGGTGACGGTGACGGTGCGCATCAACGACCACCTGTGGATCGAGGAACTGGTCGAGATCGTCGAGGCGCAGGCATCCTGCGAGCTGTATGGCCTGCTCAAGCGCCCGGATGAGAAGTATGTCACCGAGCGTGCCTACGACAACCCGAAGTTCGTCGAAGACATGGTGCGCGACGTTGCCGCGCGACTCGGCGGTGAGGCCAGGATCGATGCCTTCGTCGTCGAGTCGGAGAATTTCGAGTCGATCCACAACCATTCGGCGTACGCCCTGATCGAGAGGGACCGAAGGCTGGCCGGCAATTCCTGAGAGCTGGTGCCGACGTACGTCGTTGTGGGAAGAAAAAACGGGCGAGGTCCGCAGACTTCGCCCGTTTTTTCTTGACGCCGCGCGGCAGCCGTTCAGCGCTGCTTGCGCACGAGCTTTTCCTTGATCCGCGCCGACTTGCCCGAGCGCTGGCGCAGGTAGTAGAGCTTGGCACGCCGGACGTCGCCACGCCGCTTGACCTCGATCGCTGCGACCAGCGGCGAGTAGGTCTGGAAGGTCCGTTCGACCCCCTCGCCCGAGGAGACCTTGCGGACGATGAAACTGGAGTTGAGGCCGCGGTTGCGCTTGGCGATGACCACGCCTTCATAGGCCTGCAGACGCTCGCGCGCGCCCTCCTTGACCTTGACCTGGACGACGACCGTGTCGCCCGGAGCGAACTCCGGAATGACCTTGCCCAGACGGGCGATTTCCTCTTGCTCAAGTTGCTCGATCAGATTCATTTTATGAACTCCATGGATGATTATCAGCTCTTGTTATCCTGACCGCATTGCTCCTGAAACTCCACCAGGAGTTGCGTTTCCAGCTTCGACAGCGAGCGGCCCGCCAACAGCTCGGGCCGTCGCTGCCACGTCCGACCCAGCGCCTGTTGCAGGCGCCAGCGCCGTATCTCTTCGTGGTGGCCGGACAGCAGCACCTCCGGCACCCGCCACCCGGCATGCTCCTCGGGTCGCGTATAGTGCGGGCAATCCAGCAGGCCCGCAACGAAAGAATCCTGCTGCGCCGATTCGGCGTCGTTGAGGACGCCCGGCAGTTGCCTGAGCACGGCGTCGAGCAGCGCCATCGCCGGGATCTCGCCACCGGAGAGAACGAAATCCCCGATCGACACCTCCTCATCGACATGGCCGTCGATCACGCGCTGGTCGATTCCCTCGTAACGTCCACAGACGAGAACCAGTGCCTCGGCGGCCTGCGCCAGGCGCACCACGCGCGCATGCGTCAACAACGGGCCCTGCGGCGAAAGGCAGACGACGCGACTGCGGTCGGCGCCAAGCGCCCGTTGTCGCGCTTTCGCTGCCGCGATGGCCGCTGCCAGCGGCGGCAGCATCATGACCATCCCCGGTCCGCCGCCGTAGGGACGGTCATCGACCGTACGATGCCGGTCAGCCGTGAAATCACGGGGATTCCACAGGTGCAGCTGCCAGCGGCCGGTTGCCAGCGCCCGCCGCGTGACACCCGCGCCGGTGAGCGCGGAAAACATTTCCGGAAACAGCGTCACGACATCGGTCACCAAGGGCCGCAGGTCCGCCGCGCCGCTTACCAATCCGCTTCCCAGTCGACCGTCATGCGGCCACCAGCCAGGTCCACTTCGAGGACGACGGCCGCGACGAAGGGCAGCAGTCTCTCGCCACCGTTGCCATCGGCCACCTGCAGGACTGCGTTCGCCGGCGTCTCGATCAGGCCGACGATGCGGCCGAGTGGCTGATGCCGGGTATTGCTCACCGCCAGACCCAGCAGATCGGCCCAATAGTACTCGTCCTCGGCGGTCGGTGGCAGTGCAGAGCGCGGCGCACCGACGAGAACGCCGCTGAGCGCCTCGGCCGCATTGCGGTCGGCAACCCCTTCGAGCCGAGCCGTCAGCCGGCCGTTGCGAAGCGAACATCCGATCAGTTTCCGTTGTTGCCAGCACGCGGCCGCATCGCCGTCGCTGCCCAGCCACCAGTGCGCCAGGGTCGACCATTGGTGGGGGTCGTCGGCGAAGGGGTGTATATGCACCCCACCCCTTACTCCGCTGGCTGCGCCAATCCTGCCGAGAACGACCATTTCCTGCCGCGTCGGCCGGCCATCCGCCACGCCGGCAGCGCCACCGGGCGGCTGCGCCTCTCCCGACAATGCCTAGGCCGCTACCTTGGCGGCGGCCTGCTTGAGCAGGCGGGTGACGGTCGGCGAAGCCTGCGCACCTTGCTGCTGCCAGTAGCTCAGGCGATCGGCCGCGACCTGCAGACCCTGTTCCTTCTCCGTCGCGAGCGGATTGTAGAAGCCGATGCGCTCGATGAAACGACCATCGCGTCGCGACCGTGAATCGGTCACGACCATGTTGTAGAACGGGCGTTTCTTGGCGCCACCACGGGCAAGACGAATAACGACCATGTGACTCTCTTCCAGAGCAGAAAAAGGCGAGGATTATAACAACAAATAACCCTCCGGGCATCCGCGATCGGGCAGCGCAGGCAGCGCATTGCGGTTTCAGCATCGGGCGGCGGTGGTTTGATGGGCCTTCTGCGCCGCCTGCACCATCCTTCGCAGGGGTGGGCAGCACACTTCCCTGTTTCCTGGCAGTATATAATCAGCCCCAGAGGCAGTTCAGGGCATGCAATGGCGACGGGCTGGGGCCGTGCCATTCCCCCTTTGCGGCAGTTGCTTCGTTCCGTCGGGCAGCGAACCTCGCTGCAGCTGTCCGCGCCGTGATGCAAACCTCCTTCGCAGGTGGCCTGATGACCGAGACCCCTTCTACCGCTACGGGCAAGGATCGCGGAGCCGCTCCGGAATCCGGAATACGGTCGATCCTGCAATGGCTGGCGCTGCCGCTTGCGCCGCACCCCGTCGAGGAGTTGCCGTCGCTGCGCTCACACCTGATCGCCCTGCGCGACGTCGGGGGGTCGGCGGAACAGCGCGCTCTTGCGCTGGATGGCCTGTACCGACGGAGCAGCACGGTGATCGACAGCCTGCTGCCGGCGCTGAGCATCGACCTGGTGCTGCCGGTGCCGCGGAAGGAGCGACGCATCGTTCGCAGTGTCCTCGACCTGCTGCAGATGCTCGCCGACGAAACACTGGCGTTGTTCGAGAGGGGGCCGCCGCCGAAGAACGCGGATCCATCCCGGGCACCCGACTTGGCACTGTGGCGCAGCGTCGATGCAGTCGCCAGGCAACTCATGATCAGCGACCTGATCGCTTCGCCGGCACGCGCCGGCGCCTGGCAACAACTTCACCAGACCTATGCCACCGCGCAGCGGTCGCGGTTGCATACGGTACGCCCCGAAGGTGTGCCGCGCAGCCTGCAGGAGGTCTACCACGCGGCGGTACTCCTCGGGTGTGCGCAGCCGGCTTCGCTGACGCCGCGCGAAGTGCTGTTCCTCGCCAGCTATTTCGAGCGCTTCTGCCACCACATCGAGGCGGTTCCGCACGGTTCCCTGCGAGCACCCGGCGTTTTCTGGATCGACCCGGCGCGTGACGTGCCAGCGGTTTCCTCATTGCGCAAACCGGTACAGGCGGATTCGCAGGGAAGCGGGTTTTCGAGTTCCGCCCTCTGTCTGTTGCTGAAGGCGCAGATCGATCAACTCGAGGGTGGTGCGCTGCCGCAGGACTTGAATCTGCCGGATTTTGCTGGCACGGCTGCGGGTCGGGGAGTGCTGCAGAGACTCTCGACGCGGTGGGGCGATGCTGGCCGACGCCGCTTCCATCGCCGGCGGCAGAACCATCGCACGCTTCTCGCCGCCGGTATCGATGGATTGTGGCACCTGTCCCGCAAGGGGGAAGGGGTCAACGTCGATCTGTCGACCTGGATGATCACCAATGAAAGCCCCGAGGGTTATGCCGTGATGCATGTCTCCGGCAAGCCCGGGGCGCTGACGGTAGGCGACGTGGTGACGGTGCGTACCGCGCTCGATCCCAACTGGCAGATCTGCCTGGTGCGCTGGGCGATTTCGGAAAACCCCGAACACCTCGAACTCGGACTGCAGGTGCTGGCGCCGAAGGCGGTTCCGGCGACTCTGGCGCTGCCGGGTGGGAACGGCGGCACGGATCTGCAACGGGTGCTGATCCTGCCGGAGATTCCCAAGCTGCGCTCACGGCAGGCGTTGATCGTCGCTGCCGGCGTCGTTCCCCGGGAGAGCAGGAAGCTGTTGCTCCTGATCGAGGGCCAGAATCTCATCGTGCGCGAGGTCAACCGGACCTGTATCGACGAAGAGACGGGCAGCATCGAAATCCTGTCGATCGAGCCGGACCAGAATCCGCATTAGGACGGCACGTCTTTCCTGCAACGAGCCCTGAACTCTGGCAGAGTGGCAGCCACCAGTGCGCCCAGCAGGACGACCGCCCAGGACAGGTAGAGCCAGAGCAGGAACACCGGCACCGTCGCAAAGGCGCCATAGACCGCGGTGTACGATGGAAAGCTGGCGAGGTAGAGCTCGAACCCCTGCTGCAGGATGAGGAAGCCGATCGTCGCGACGATGCCCGCGCAGGCTGCGTCGCGCGCCGCGACGCGGGTATTCGGCAAGGCATGGTAGAGTCCGCCAAGGAAGAGTCCGGCGATCATCAGGCCGAGTGCCCTGAACAGCAGTCGTCCCAGCCACCCGGGTTCATGCAGCAGGCCGAGGGATACCGTCACGGCGTAGGAGGTTGCCAGCAGGACGCCACCGATGACCAGTGGCCAGAGGACGATCAGGCCTGAATAGAGGCGGGCGCGGCGCCACCAGGAGCGCGTTTCGCGTACCAGCCAGACGTGGTTGAAGGCGCGTTCGATGGTCAGCAGCAGCATCGCTGCCGTCGCCACCAGCACCAATGAACCGACCGCAGTGACCTTGATCGCTTGCCGGGAGAACTGCAGGACGTGTTCGATGATCATCCCGGCACTGCGCTCGGGCAGGAAGCTGCGCGCCAGGAAGAGTTCGAGCTGCTCGACCATGCTGGGAAAGAACGGCACCGCGGCGACGATGCTGAGAACCACGGCGACCAGCGGCACCAGCGACAGCAGGGTCGTGAAGGCAAGACTGGCACTGATCTGGTCGAAGTTCTCTTCGACGAAGCGACGCGCGATGCGCCCCAGAAAGCGGCGCCAGGGGAAGCGTGAGAAGAACATGAGGTGGATATAATAAGCCGATGTCGGAGATTCTCGTCCTTTACTACAGCCATCGGGGTTCCGTGCGGGCCTTGGCACAGCAGATCGCACGCGGCGTCGAGTCCGTCGCCGGCGTCACGGCGCGCTTGCGGACGGTGCCGCGGGTCGCCAGCGTGTGTACCGTCGGCGAACCGGAGATCCCGCCGGTTGGGGCGCCGTACGCCGATGCCGCCGATCTCGAAGAGTGCATTGGCCTTGCACTCGGCAGCCCCACCCGCTTCGGCAACATGGCAGCGCCGATGAAGTACTTCTGGGACAGCACCGCGGCGCTTTGGTCGGCTGGTGTCCTGGCCGGCAAACCTGCCTGCGTCTTCACCTCGACCGCCAGCGCACACGGTGGCCAGGAGAGTACGCTGCTGTCGATGATGCTGCCGCTGTTGCACCACGGCATGCTGCTGCTCGGCCTGCCCTACAGCGAAAGTGCGCTCTCGGTCACCCGCAGCGGTGGTACGCCGTATGGCGCCAGTCATTTGGCTGGCCCGGACGGGAGCCCGACGCTCACCGACGAAGAGCGGCAACTCGCCTTCGCGCAAGGACGCAGACTGGCATCGATCGCTCTGCAACTGCGTCCGCGATGATCCGCGTCTTCTATCTGGCTGCTTGTGGCAGCCTGATTGCGCTGATTTTCCTCTGTCTGGCGTGGGAGTTGCGCTTGGCGCCGGTCGTACCCGGCGGTACTTGGCTGGCGCTGAAGTGCTTGCCGTTGCTGGCGCCGCTTTTTGGCATTCTCAACGGACGGCGCTACACCTACCAATGGGCGTCGATGCTGATCCTGTTGTACCTCACCGAAGGCATCGTGCGGGCAACCACCGAGCACGGTGCGGCACA
>ERZ761603.2945-NODE-2945-length-11266-cov-39.109624_pt1 | contig 11266 bp, 9 predicted proteins | sample MGYA00511879_ERZ761603 | MGnify/ENA primary metagenome ERZ761603 (study PRJEB28899, sample SAMN02850040) | bioreactor sludge metagenome | biome: EBPR Sludge; feature: EBPR Bioreactor; material: flocular biomat | place: Australia: Thorneside Wastwater Treatment... | reverse complement strand
AATCGCTGGGAACGCATCCTCATCGAGCGTTTTTCGGGCGTAGCGCGCGCCACCCCCAGCACTGCCCCCCCAGACCCAAAGACCGCCCCCGCGCGCGAGTTCGACCCCGACGTGCTGCGGGCGTTGATCCCCAGGTAGTGCTTCAGCGGGGTGGGGGTTACACCGGGAATTGCTGCGTGAGGCAGTGGATCGAGCCCAGCCCCCAGATCAGCTCGGTGCAGTCGATGCCGATGACCTCGTGCTTCTGGCCGCCCCCACCCACCGCCGCCAGCGAGCGACGCAGGATGTCCAGCGCCCGCCGGTCGTTCTTCCGGTCGCGGTAGGTCGGCACCAGCAGGGCCCCGTTGACAAAGTAGAAGTTCGCGTACGTGCACGGCAGCCGCTGCCCCTCGTGCACGATCGGCCGCGGCATCGGGATCGTCACGATCACGTACGGCCGCCCCTGCTCGTCGCGCGAGAGCTCCAGCCGACGCAGGTTGTCCCGCAGGACTTTGTAGTTCTCGTCCCGCGGGTCCTCCTCGATGGTCGTCACGATCGTGCGCGGGGCGATGAAGCGGGCCAGGTCGTCGATGTGCCCGTCGGTGTCGTCGCCCACGATCCCCTCGCCCAGCCAGACGACGTGCTTCTGCCCGTAGTAGTCCTTCAGGGCCTTCTCGATCTGCTTCTTCGAGAGGTGCGGGTTGCGGTTGGGGTTGAGCAGGCAGGCCTCGCTCGTCAGCACCGTGCCCGTGCCGGAGAACTCGACCGAGCCACCCTCCATCACCACCGGCAGCCGCTTGACCCGCGGCAGGAAGACCCCCAGGAACCCCGGCACCCGGTCGGCGGCGAACCGCTCGGCGATCCGCATCGGCACGTCGTCGTCCGCGTCGTAGGGGGGGTACTTCCCGCCCCAGGCATTAAACCCCCAGTCGACGATCGCGAACTCGCGCGTGCCCCGGCTGTTCTTCCGCGTCACGAACGCCGGCCCGTGGTCGCGGCACCACGCCTCGTTGGTCTTGATGTAGTGGAAACGGATCCGCCCCTTGGCCGAGGGCGTGCCGTCGAGGGGCGTCTGCGGGGCGAAGAACCGGGCCGGCACGCCGTGCTCGACGAGCTGCGTGCGGACGATCCGCTCGTAGTTCTCGTTGGGGACGTTGATGTGCACCGTCTCGCGCGGGGCGATCTCGCGGATGATCGCGGCGAGGTTGGCCGGCACCGTGTGATACTTGCCGGGGAAGCTGATCCCCTCGGGCCTCGGCCAGGAGAACCACGTCCCGCGGTGGCGGGCCCATTCGGGCGGGAAGGAGAGGCCCATCTCGGCGGGCGTGCCGGTGAGGATCTTGGGTTTCATGCGTGCGTGGCTCGCGGAGAATGGTCAGACAAGGAATCGCTTGGCAAGGTCGCTGTACGCGTCGATCCGCCGGTCGCGCAGGAACGGCCAGTGCGTCCGGCTGAACTCGACCCGCGCCAGGTCGCAGTCGGCCGTCAGGATCTCCTGCTTCCCGACCGACGCCCGCGCCACGACCTGCCCGTTGGGGGCGGCGACGAACGACTGCCCCCAGAACTCGATCCCGTCCGGGCTCACTGGCTTGCCCTTGGCGTCCAGGATGTGCTCGCGTCCGATGCGGTTGGGGGCGCAGACGTAGCACCCGTTGGCGATGGCGTGCGACCGCTGGATCGTCTCCCACGAGTCGTGCTGGGCCGTGCCGTATTCCTTCTTCTCCGAGGGGTGCCAGCCGATCGCCGTGGGGTAGAAGAGGATCTCGGCCCCGGACATCGCCGTCAGGCGGGCGGCCTCCGGATACCACTGGTCCCAGCAGATCAGCACCCCAACCTTCGCGTATCGCGTGTTCCACGTGCAGAAGCCCAGGTCGCCGGGCGTGAAGTAGAACTTCTCGTAGTAGAGCGGGTCGTCGGGGATGTGCATCTTGCGGTAGATGCCCATGAGCGAGCCGTCGGCGTCGATCACCGCGGCGGTGTTGTGGTACAGCCCGCTGGCCCGCTTCTCAAAGAGGCTCGCGATGATCACCACGCCGTGCTTCTTCGCGAGCTTGCACATCGCGTCGGTGCTGGGCCCGGGGATCGACTCGGCGAGCGAGAAGAAGCGGTGATCCTCGCACTGGCAGAAGTACTGCGTGGTGAACATCTCCTGCGTGCAGAGGATCTTCGCCCCGCCCTTGGCGGCCCGCTCGAAAAGCGCGAGCTGGTTCTTCAGGTTTGTCTTGGGGTCGGGCGTGCAGGTCATCTGCGTCAGAGCGACCCGGACCGGCCTTTCGCGATTGGGCATGGCGGCTCCTTTGGGCGTGCAGTGTACGCGCGGGCGCAATCGCCCGCGGGGTGTCTCGCCCGCTTCCGTGTTGGGTCGCTCGATCCGGAGTGCTCAGCCCCGCGTGCGGGCAAACTCACGCATGAAGTCGGCGAGCGCCTTGCACCCCGCCTCGGGCATCGCGTTGTATGTCGAGGCGCGGATGCCCCCGACGTTGCGGTGCCCCTTGAGCCCGTCGAGCCCCTGCGCGGCGGCCTCCTTCACGAAGGCGTCCGTCAGCTCCTCGGAAGGGAGGCGGAACGTGATGTTCATCAGCGAGCGGGCCGGCTTCTCCGCGTGCCCGGTGTAGAAGGGCGTGCTGTCGATCGCGTCGTAGATGTGCTTGGCCTTCGCCTCGTTGTGCTTCTGCATCGCCGCCAGCCCGCCGCTGGACAGGATCCACTTGGCGACCAGCCCCATCACGTAGACCGCGAAGACCGGCGGGGTGTTGGGACGCGAGAGATCGGGCACGAACGAGCGGTACTGCAGCAGATCGGGGATGTCCTTGGAGCCCGCCTCGGCGAAGTCATCGCGGATGATGCAGAGGGTCGTGCCAGCCGGGCCCAGGTTCTTCTGAGCGCCCGCGTAGACCATCGCGAACTTCGTCAGATCAATCGGGCGGGAGTACATGTGGCTTGAGGTGTCGGCGATGAGCGGGACGCCCGCGGGGACCTTCGGGATGTGATGCCATTCGGTGCCGTAGAGCGTGTTGTTGGAGCAGTAGTGCACGAACGCCGGACTCGCCGAGTAGGCGAGCTGCTCGTCGCTTGGGATGTACGAGTGCTTGCGGTCGGCCGTTGTCGCCGCGAGGTGGGCCGACCCGAAGCCGGGCTTCCCGGCGAGTTTGGCGGCCTGCTTGTACGTCTGCTCGGACCAGTGCCCGGTGACGATGTAATCCCCCGTCTTGCCCGGGGTCATGTAGTTCATCGGGATCATGTGGTTCTGGGCCGAGGCGCCCCCCGTCAGGAACGTGATCTTGTAGTTCGACGGGATGTTGGCAAGCGTCCGCAGGTCGGCCTCGCACTCGGCAAAGACCTTGTCCACCACCTTGCCGCGGTGCGAGTGCTCCAGAATGCCGATCCCCGAACCCCCGATGTTCCACACGTCGTTCTGGATCTGGCGCAGCACCGCCTCGGGCAGCGTGCCGGGGCCGGCGGAGAAGTTGAAGATCCGTCCCGAGGCGCCGTGGGTCACGGCGGGCTTGGACAAGGCAGACGCGGGGATGGGGGTTGTGGGCGACATGTGATGCTCCTCAACAGGCAGCAGACTCTAGGATCCATCGAGGGGGATCGATTCCGGGGCCGGTTCGATTCAGGGGTTGACAGCGTTCTCGAACCGGCCGGTGGCCTTGTACACCTCGACCATCCGCACCACCTCCCGGGCGATCGCGTCCTGGGCCTGGTCCGTCGAGGCGCCGGTGTGGTGCGTCGCGATGACCCCGGGCAGCCGGGCGGTCTCGTTGGTCCACCCTCCGGGTTCGGTCGTCGGGGCCGAGGGCTGATTCTCCCAGACGTCCAGGCCCGCCCGAATCCCCTTGGCGGCGATCGCCTCCCGCAGGGCGGCCTCGTCGATGAGCCCGCCGCGGGAGGTGTTGATCAGGATCGCATTGGGCTTCATCCGGTCAAGGAACGCCTTGCCGATCAGACCCTTGGTGTCCGGGGCCAGGGGAAGGTGGATCGAGACTGCGTCGGCCTTGGCGGCCAGGTCGAGCAGCGCCGGCGTGTCGTTCCCCCCCCACTGCGCGCCCAGATCCTTCGCGTGGTCCTTGGTGATCGACCGAGACCAGATCACCGGGATCATCTCGAACGCCACCGCTCGCTTGACGACCGCCCGGCCGATGGCACCAGCGCCCACCACCGCGAGGGTCATGCCCTTGAGACCGCGGGCCCCGGTCGGCCCGGTCTTGCCGTACTCCTTCTTGTTCCACTGCCCGTTGCGGGCGTCGAGCGTCTGCTCGACCAGCCGCCGATCCGCGGCCAGCAGCAGCGCGAACGTCAGCTCGGCGACGGCAATCGCGTTCATCCCCGGGCAGTTGGCGACCTTGATCCCCACGCCGGTCGACGCCCCGACGTCGATGTTATCGACCCCGGCTCCGGCACGGATGATGAGCTTGACGCCGGCGGCCGCGGCGGCCTTCACTGACGCCGCCGGAACCTTCGTCGATCGGACCACCAGCACCTGCGGCGAGTGAGCCGCGAGTGCCGTCGGAATGCCCTCAACCCCGGCGTCGGGGATCGAGATCACCTCGCAACCCAGCGCCTTGAGACCCTCGATCCCGACCTTCTCGAACTTGTCCGCGATGAGGACTTTCATGGTTGTTCTCGTGCCCTTGGGTTGGTTGCTCTGGCTCCGGGCGATCATAGTGGCCGGCGGGCCGTCGAGCGTGGCGGGATCACCCATCCGGGGATCGCCTCCCAAGGCTCGTCCGTGTCGTTGATCGCCGCCTCGATCGTCCCCTCGGCCGTGGGCAGCGAGCATCGGACGCGGTCCGCAAAGGCCCGGGCGACCGCGTGGTACGCCGGCTTCTCTCGTCCCTTGGAGTCAATCAGCGACCACGAAAGCCCGGGCCACGCGTCGTTGAGCTGCCAGATGAGCGCCCCCTTGCACACGTCCTGATTCAGCCGCAGCCACACCACAGCCAGGAAGAGCCAGTCCGCCTGAAGCTGATGGGCCTTGCCGAGCCAATCCTCAAACCCCGCGGGTGCCGGCACGCGTGCCTTGGCGAACATCTCGTCGTACCACCTCGCCATGCCGCCGGGCCCACGCTGCCTCGCGATCAGCGCCGCCGGGATCGGCTCCCCTGGCGAACTCGGCGTCAGTCCCGCCTCCTCCAGCGTCGCCCGCGTCGAAGGGCTCTGCAACCCGAACTCCGAGCAGTACCTCGGCACATGCGACGTGAACTCCGCGCCGAAGTGATTCCACGTGTGCCGATCACCCCGCTCCCCGAGATTCGGATGGTCCGGCGGCTCGGACCACGGCGAATCCGGCACGTACGGCGTGTGCGGTGACAACTCCCCGACGATCCGCGGCAGCACGTCGTGATACAGCCGATGCCCCCACGTCCGCCCGGGCCTGAGCCTCTCCGCAAACCCCCACGACTGCATCGCCCAGTGGTTCTCATTGCCCCCGCACCACACCACCACGCACGGGTGCTCCGCCAGCCGCGCCACCTGGTGCCTGGCTTCGGCCTCGATCAGCGACCACCAAGGCTCTTCCTCCGGGTACGCCCCGCACGCGAACATGAAATCCTGCCACACCCACAGCCCAAGCTCGTCGCACGCGTCATAGAACGCCTCAGACTCGTACCGCCCGCCGCCCCACACCCGGATCATGTTCATCCCCGCCGCCTTCGCCTGCTTCAGACGCCCCCGAATCCGCTCCGGCGTTCGATCTCTCGGCCACAGCCCTTCCGGGATCCAATTCGCCCCCTTCGCGAACGTCGGCCTCCCGTCCACCACCAGCTCGTACGCCGGCACGCGGAACGACGCCCGCCTCGGCACCGCCCGCGCCGGTCCCCGAGCCGTCGGCTTCCCCCATCGCACACTCGGCGACGCCAGCCCGCACGTCGCCAGTCGTGGCCCCCAGTCCCAGCCGAAGTCGCACGCCGCCTTTCGCATCAGGTTGTACGGATGCCATCCCTGCTCGTCGCCGTTGTGAGGTCGCCCGTGGTCCTTCGCCAGCTCATGCACCCTGGCGAGCGGGCTCTCCAGCCGAACACGAAACTCGTTCACCCCTGCCCGCAGCACCCCCGCCGCCGCGAACCACCACGGCACAAACTCGCTGCTCGCCTCGCCAAGCAGCCCGTCATTGAGCCGAACCGTCGCGATCGTGTCAAGTCGCTCGAAGCCCACCCTCGCGTGCGGGTCGTTGATCGCCCGAGGGTCCGCCGCGAATCGCGTGGCGTACTCCCACGAGGTCCACGAGACCCACTCCACCTCAGCCTCGTTCATGCCGACGTTGGGATCGGGGATCACCCCCGCATCGATCAGATCCGTGTGCACGCACGTACCGACCCCAGGGCGGATCGTCACGGGCACCCCCGCGCGGAGCAACCCACGCAGCCTTTCCGGCACGCGATCAAGCTCCCCCACCGCCGACAGCACCCACTCGAACTGTTCGAGGCTTTGCGCCATGCTGACGCAAAGTGTACCACGCCCGCAGGCCGAGTCTGGTAAGGTGCCCGCATGGAACACACCATCAGTCGTCGCGGTCTGATCGGGTCTGTCGCGGGCCTTTCCGCCGGCGTGGTCGGGGCGTCGATGCTCGGCGAGAGCACCCTCGCCGCGGTCACCGCGCCCGGGCGTCGCGCCTCGCTCCGCATCGCCCACCTCACCGATCTGCACATCCAGCCCGAGCGTGCCGCCGCCGAGGGCGTCGCCGCCTGTCTCCGCCATGTTCAGGCCCACGCCTCCAAGCCCGACCTGATCATCACCGGCGGCGACACCATCATGGATTCCTTCGAGGCCGACGAGGCCCGAACCACCACCCAGTGGGATCTCTGGTCGCGCGTCATCCGCGCCGAGTGCTCGCTCCCCGTCCTCTCTGTCGTCGGCAACCACGACATCTGGGGCTGGAACAAGGGCAAAAGCCGCACCCGCGGGTCCGAAGCCCGCTGGGGCAAGAAGTGGGTCTGCGAGCAGTTCGCCCGAGACAAGACCTACGCCTCCACCGAACGTGCCGGCTGGCGCATCATCCTCCTCGACAGCACCCAGGTCGACAAGGACGACGCCAACGGCTACGACGCATTCCTCGACGAAGAACAGTTCAACTGGCTCGACGGCGAGCTCAAAAGCGCCGGCAACACCCCCGTCCTCATCGTCTCCCATATCCCCATCCTCTCCGTCACCGTCTTCCACGGCATCAAGCCTGATAACAAGGGCGACCTCAAGGTCTCCGGCGGGCTCATGCACACCGATTTCGAACGCCTCCGCGCTCTGTTCGCCAAGCACCGCAACGTCAAACTCTGCCTCTCCGGGCACATGCACCTGCTCGACCGCTGCGAGCTCGACGGCGTCACGTACATCTGCGGCGGGGCCGTGTCCGGCGGATGGTGGAAGGGCAACCACAAGACCTGCCAACCCGGGTACGGCGTGACAGAATTGCGCGACGACGGCACCTTTACCTACGAATATCTCCCCTACGGCTGGGTCGCGCGAGAGAAATAAGCGACCGACCGCGCGCCGGCTGAAGTCCCACCCGCTCCGGGCCGATAAGCGGCCTCGAAGGAGCGTGTCGGTATGCGCAACGATTATCACGCGGCGGGTGCAATCACTGGTCGGACCTGGGCCTGGGCCGGAGGGGCAGCCCTCGTGCTCAGCGTCTTCGCCGCCCGATGGGCTTGGAACGTCGGCCCGGACGCGGCGGTCGCCAACCCGCCCGCGGATCGCGCCCTCGCCCCCGATTCCATCGCTCAGGATCGACCGCGAGAGCGTCGTATCGTGGTCTCCATCGCCGCCGACGACGGGCTCAAGCCCTGGCTCGACGCGGTCCTCCCTGCGTACGCCGACGAGATTTCCGCCGGCCGTCGTGGCGAACGCGTCGTCTTCGACGTGGTCTACGGCCCCAGCCTGCTCCTTGCCTCACGCATCGCCGAGGGAGCCCTCTCCCCCACCCTTGCCATGCTCGACAGCCTCGGTGCATGGGAATCGATCGGCCCCCAGTCCACCGATGACCTCGTCCCCATGCTCACGGCACAGTTGGGCGTTGCGGGCGCAACCTCCGGCAAGGTCATCATTCCCAGGCCCGACCTCTCGTCTTCTGGCGTTGCAGGACTTGCCTGGCTCGCCTCTCTCCCCGCCGACGCCGGCTTCGGCGGCGCCGCCTCATGGGTCGGCACGTCCAAGGGCGAGTCGCTCGAGCGTGCACTCCGCACCACCACCTTCGCCTGGTCGCCATGGGAAAGCGCGACCCGTGCCGGCGGGTCGATCGGCGCCTGGAGTACCGCGCCGCTCGCCAAGCTCGCCGCTCGGGACTTTGTGCCAGCAGAGGGGCACACGCTCGTCTACAGCGGACGCGTGATCAGCGAAGGCGGCGACGTCGCCGCCGAGGCCGACCGGCTCCTCGCGTACCTCGTGAGCAGCGACGCCCAGACCCTCGCCCGCCAGGCGGGCTTCTCGCCCGTCTCTTCTTCCTGGGGCCATGCTCCCGCGGACATCGCCGACGCCAGCACGCTCTGGCGTCAGTTCAAGCAGCCCGCCTCGTTTGTTGTGGTGCTCGACACCTCCCCAAGCATGGAACGAGAGGGCTCGCTCACCGCGGCCGTTCGCGGCATCGACCGCCTCGGCATCATGCTCGTTCGTGGAGATTCCATCGGTCTCGTCACGTCGGGCGAAGGCGTCACCTGGGCCGCCAGCGGCGTTCGCATCGGGCAGGACGACCTCCGACTTCGCCACGCCCTCATGGGACAGGTCGGAAACGGCACGGGGCTGATCCTCGACTGCGTGCAGGCGGCGATCGATCACGCCACGACCACCAAAGCCGCAACTCGCGTGGTCGTGATCAGCGACGGGCCGGACGCGGGCAGCACACGCACCCTCGCCGAGGTAACCCAAGCCCTTCAGAAGGCTCCCGGCGTGCAGGTTCTGGGCGTTGCGGTGGGCCCCGCCGCGGACCGCGACATGCTCGCCTCGCTGGCGCAGGCCGGCCGCGGTGAACTCATCGAGACCACGCCCGACACGCTGTCCGAAACGCTCGAGCGTCTCGGCGCACGCAACTGATCCCCTGCGGCGTATCGGCCGGGGCTACTTGGGCCTCGTCAGCAGCGACGCTCGGATTGTTCGCAGCGCATCTTCGCGGGCCGGCCCATCCAGCATGAGCCTCGGCGGACGCACTCGCTCCGACCCCATCCCGACTTCCTGCTGCACGAGCTTGATGAGGTGCACGAACTCCGGCACCACGTCCATCCGCAGCAGTGGCAGGAACCACTCGTACAGCGCCCTCGCCTCCGCGTGCCGACCCTCGCGGGCCAACCGGAACAGATCCACGGACTCCTTGGGCATCGCGTTGACCAGCCCCGCGATCCAGCCCGTCGCGCCCGCGGCGATGCCTTCCACGATCAGGTCGTCCACGCCCACGAACAGCGCGAGCCGATCGCCCACCAGCGACCGGATCGCCGTGATCCGCCGAACGTCCGCCGACGATTCCTTCACCGCGTGCAGGTTCGGGTTGGCCATCGCCAGCTCCGCCACCTGCTCGGCCTGAAAGTCCGTCGTGTACGCGATCGGGTTGTTGTACAGCATGCACGACAGCGGCGTCGCGCGGAACACCGCCTCCGCGTGCGCACGCGTCTCCTTCCACGAACCAACGTACACGTACGCCGGCAGCACCATCAGACCCCGACACCCCGCCTCGTGCGCGTCCTGCGCGATCTTCACCGCTTCCCTTGTGGACAGCGCGGAGACCGCCGCGATCACCGGCACACCCTTGGCGCTCTCGACGCACGCCCGCCAGATCTCGACTTTCTCCCCGTGCGTCAGCGTCGCCCCCTCGCCAAGCGAACCCGGCGTGACAATCCCAGTGGCTCCATGCGAGATGAGCCACGACACGTGCCTCTTGAGAAACGGCAGATCCAGCGAAAGTTCCGCGGTGAACGGGGTGGTGATCGCGGGCATCACGCCCTGCCAGTCCGCACGGGTCATCGGGATTGTCATGAAGCCTCCATGTCGTCGGTCGAGCTCAGCAGCGTAGAGACGCTCGCGGGCGAAATCGGCGGGCGGGCGTCGGCGACCTCCCAGCCTGTCAGGAACGAGACCGCGGGGCCGCAGATCCGCCCCTGGCACGGGCCCATCCCGCACCGCGTCTGAATCTTCGCTTCACGCCACGAGGCGTTGCCCTTGATCCGCGACCACGACACGTCCTCGCATCGGCAGACGATCGTGTCGTGCGTGGGCAGCGAGCGAAGCTCGCGGCGAAGACGAAACACCTCCGCAAGCACCCCGGCAAAGGCCTTCGCCCGGGCCAGAGTCGGAAGCAAGTCGCGTGCCAGATCCTCCCGTTCCGCCGCCGCCAGCCCCGCGATCTGCCCCTCCACCAGCGACTTCTCGTGCCCGCCGATCCCGGTCAGTTCACCGGCGGCGAACACATCGCCCACCGACGTGCGCCCGAAATCGTCCACCACCACCGCGCCCGTCCGCACCTCGCACCCAAGCGCCGAAGCCAGGTGCGTCTCGGGCACCAGCCCGAACCCGCACGCCAGAATGTCGCACTCCACGCGCATTTCTCGCAGCCCGTCCGCCAGCACCACGGACCGAAGCCGCGTGTCGCCCTCGGCGCGCACGGGCCATGAACCTGTCCAGTAGGGCACCCCCAGCAGCGCAAACTTGAGCGACAGCGCCTGACGAACTTTCGACGGCCAGCGGATGAGCGAAAGAGCGAAGCGCCGAATCTGCGCCGGGTCCGCCTGTTCGGCGATCGCCAGCACATTCGATCCCGTCTCGCGCAGCCACGCGGACACCGCCAGCAACAGAGGGCCCGACCCCGCAACAAGGATGTTCTTGCCGGCCAGGTCGTACCCGGACTTGGCGAGGGCCTGCAAGGCTCCGACCCCGAAGACGCCGGGAAGATCCCACCCGGGAAAGGGCAGGAACAGCTCGCGCCCGCCGGTCGCCAGGATCGTGGCGTTCGCGGCGATCCGGGCTGGCCCCGCCGGAGTCGAGGCCAGGTACGCCCCGCGGGAGAGGGGCTGAACGAGGGCGGAGGACGAGAGTGTGCGCACGCCGGCGGCGTTGGCTCGATCGATCCACGGTCGGGCTTCGTCGGTTGGCCCGCGCCAGATCTGCCCGCCGGGGGTGGGGTTTTCGTCGAGCAGGATAACGGATCGTCCAAGTTCGGCGGCTCGCACGGCGGCGGCCATGCCCGCGGGCCCCGCGCCGACGACCAGAATGTCCGCGGCGTGGTCGGTCATGGCGGAGGCTCCTCGCTGGCGGTGGGTTCGGCCTCAGATCGGAAGAGCGTCGTGTAGGGAAAGAGTGTAGATCTCGGTGG
>ERZ761603.2943-NODE-2943-length-11270-cov-29.525279_pt1 | contig 11270 bp, 12 predicted proteins | sample MGYA00511879_ERZ761603 | MGnify/ENA primary metagenome ERZ761603 (study PRJEB28899, sample SAMN02850040) | bioreactor sludge metagenome | biome: EBPR Sludge; feature: EBPR Bioreactor; material: flocular biomat | place: Australia: Thorneside Wastwater Treatment... | reverse complement strand
CGCGGCACCGGCCGAGGTATCCGCAGCCGATATGGCATCCGCGCCGACGTCGCCGGCAAGACCGGCACGACGCAGGACAACGCGGATGGCTGGTTCATCCTGATGCACCGGCAACTGGTGGCCGGGGCATGGGTCGGTTTCAACGACGGCCGCGTCACGCTGCGCAGCGACTACTGGGGGCAGGGGGCACACAGCGCACTTCCGATAGTCGGTGACTTCTTCGGAAATGCCTTGCGCGCGCGCATCATCGATCCACGTGTTCGCTTCACGGCGCCAGAAGATACCGGCCTGTTGGCGCGCATCAGGGGGTGGTTCCAGAGCCTGTTTGCGCCGGAGCCGGTTGCCGAACCCAAGCCGCAACGAACCGTCAAGCCTGCCCAGGAACAGGAAGCTCGCGAAGAACCCGCAACGCCTGCTCCGGTTGTCGTGCCCCCACAACCGGAGGGCGATCCGCTGCAGGACAAAATCGATCAGATCATGAAAGAGAGCGACGAGGCCGAACTGATTGAAACCGAGCCATCACCGTCGAAGCAGGAGGAAACCTTCCGTTGAAGCAGGTTGTGCGGCGCTTGGCTTTTCGCGGGAGCGGCAATCAGCCAACTTGGCTAGGCCTTGTCAGCCGGCGCAGGTTGGCTGGTGGTTTGCGAGTGAGACAAGACGGCAGGTATTGCCTTCTGGTGCAATGAGGGATCGTTTTCGATCCTGGACCTTCCCTCATGTCTCTCGCTGCCAACGTTTGCGTGCTCCTCTCGGAACCGATCTCCATTGTGGCAAGCCAAATTTCGCAAATCCTGGCAGATTGGCAAACTGAGAAGATTCCACAAGGCATGCTCGAGTTTCCTTGTCGATGAATCTTAAGGGGGCAGCGATTGCCGTCGCAATCGCTGCCCGGCCAAGTTCTCGGTCAGTTACCTGTTCGCCTCCTCCAGCATGCGCGGCGCATAGCGTTGCGTCAGGATCGGCCCCAGGATTGCCGTGACCAGTACCATGACCAGGACCGCGTTGAGCATGCGGGCATCGAGCAGCGGCTGGCCGGCGGCATTGAACGTCTTGTACGCCACCAGCGTCGCCGCCAGCGTTGCCGCAACCTGCGGGATCGTCAGCGACCACATTGTGCGGCGCGCTGCCGTGCCGTAGCCGAAGGCACGACCGCTGGTTTCCGCCGCAATCCATTTGCCGACAACGAGCCCGCCGATGATTCCCGCCGCCAGCAGAAAATCCTGGCTGATGGTGCGAATCAGCTCAAACGGGTCGATCATGAAACCGGTTGCGATGAAGAAGATCGGAATGAACAAGGTGTTGCCCATGAACTCCAGCTTGCCCTTCGCCGGCTTGTCCTTCACCGCCGCGTTCACCGCCAGTCCGGCAAGGAAGGTGCCGACGATGCCCGGCAGGTTGATCCACTCGGCAAGCAAGGCCGTTACCGCGAGAATGCCGAACATCAGGATGAAGTAGGTTTCTTCCTCGTCTTCGACCCGCCGCAACAGGTGTTCACCCGCACGCCCCAGCCCAAACAGCACGAGCGGGACGAAGACGACGATCTCGACCACCTGGATGGTGATTCCCGACACCGAAAAGCCGCTGGCGTACAAGGGAACGCAGATGGCGAACACGAGTAGCGACAGGGTGTCGGAAAGCACTGTCGCGCCGGTGACGACGACCATGGGTTCGAGGCTCCGCGCGCCCAGCCTGGCGACGATGGTCGAGCCGAGCATCGTGTGCGAGCCGAGCAGCGATCCGACGACGATTGCTGCCAGCAGGTCGTAGCCTAGCCATAGGGTGACCAGCGTTCCCAGCAGCAGGGGAACACTGGTCGTAACCACCCCGAAGCCGAGTGAGCGGAAGATCTTTTGCCTGAACAGCGACAGATCGATTTCCAGCCCCGCGAAGAACATCAGCAGCAGCATGCCGACTTCTGCAAAAAACTGCAGGACGGGATGTTGGGTTGGAAAGATGTCGAGCACGTGGGGACCGAACAGCACGCCGGCCAGCAGCAGCCCGACCGCCTCCGGCAGATGGACGCGGCGCGACAAGCGCGGAATGATGACGATCAGCATCATGCAGACCGCAAACTTGGCCAACACGGGCAGGACTTCGACTGCCTTGTGCAGGTAATCGAGAATGAACATGCCGCTATTCCTGAAACGAAGTACTTGGAGAGGGTTGCCTATTCACACCCTATCCGGCACATGCACCAGAAACTCCGGCATGTCCGGGAGCCCGCCTATGAATGTCTCCTTCTTCTTCCCTTTGGCCGAGAAACGTTGCACGCGCTGCTTGAGCCGCTCGGCGACATAAAAGTCGCCGTCCGGTCCGATCGCGAATCCCGAAGGCGCCTTCAGCTTGCCGTCGATGACCATCCTTGCCTTGAACTTGCCGCACGGCGCTTTGACCGGGATGTCGAAGGCAAGGATGCTGCCCGAGCCAGTAGCGCCAATGTATAGCGTTTCACGGTGAAGAATGAGGTGTACCGGCTTGGCCAGCTTGCGCCCCTCGACCTGCGCGACGAGCCGCCCGGTTTTTACCGCAAAAATCTTGACGGTGTCTCCTGCCTCATCCGCCACGTAGAGATGCTTGCGGTGGACGACGATCCCGCGCACCGAATGCCGGGGCTTGCCATGTTCGTCGAGCACAACGCTGAGACCTTGCGGCGCAGGCACGTTTGTGGGCGCACTGTCGCCGACTTCGGGGAGGTGACCATAGCGAGTCACTGGCTGACAACCCCGCGCAACTCCGCAAAACGCCTGGCGACGAGTAACGACCACTTGTCGAAGGCCTCCTTTGCATACTGCCAGGCCTGGAACGAACTCAAATAGCCGTTCGCCCAGGTCTGGGCCGCGCTGACCGCGCTGCTATTGACGTCGGCGGCGTACTTGCGCCCGATCTCGGTATCGCGGCATTCGGCGATGACCTGACCATTGGCGCCGTCACGGAACTGCATCTCCATGCCGGTTTCACCCAGGTAGGGGGTCGACCCTGCCGGGCGGCCGGTGGCCACCCCGGAGCCCTCTTCGGCGACGAAGCCGTAGGGAATCAGCGTCCCCGCCAGGCTGTCGGTCACCGTCGTCGGCACGAGGTCGGTCAGTGCGACGCGGATCACCACGACGCCCGGCCCGGCCTTGTCGACGACCTGCATCTGCGGCTTCAAGGCCTTGACCAGCGAAGCGTGGAAGTAGTCGGTCAGCGTCTTGAGATCGCTGGGGTCGATTATCTTGACCTCGCCCTCCTTCTGGCCCTTGGGCGGCGCCAGCGAGACGACGATGCGCGAGACCAGGACCTTGTCGAACTGCTTCGGGTGAAGACGGGGGTCACGCCAGCATTCAATGCCGTCCAGCGCCGACATGGGCCGCAGGCGCGCGTAATCGCTCAGGAAGCCGCTCCTGGTCAGGCGCGCCGAATCGGTCGCGGTCACGCTGGTGCCGCTGCCCAGCGCGGCGTCGTAGGTCTGGCACGCGGCGGACAGCAACGTGGCGCCGGCAATGAGGCAGATGCCCAGGCCGCGGACAGCACGGGCAGAAGTCGTTGTCTTGAGATTCATGGTGTTCTGTTCCTCTGGATTGATTGCGAGTAATTCGGTTTTCCGGGCTGATGCCATCATCGGCATGTCGAGGCATCGTTCACTTCGGGAACATGAACTGTACCTGCGCCCGAATCTGCCAGTTCGCCCCGTCGTCCGGCGTGACCACATTGTAGTACGCCGACAACTGCGTATTTACCGGCAAACGACCGAGGTGGAATATCTTGCCGACGCCGCCCCCGACCGGCACCGTCCACCGCTGGCTGCTCTCGGCCTTCCAGTCGGCGGTGATGATCGGCGCGCTGGTGATGTAGAAACCGCCGTCAAAGTTGTAGTTGACGAAAGGCTGGATCAGGCCGTTGTTGTAAGAGCCACCCTGCTTGTTGTCGGAGAGCGACCAGATATTGTTGACCAGCACGCCGTACACCCACGGATCGCCCTTTTCCAGATGCAAGACTACCGCCGATGCCCCAAGACCCCAGTTGCGGTTGCCGAGATCCGAGTTGCTGTTGGTCGGCAGTTGCACCACCGGCCCAGCGCCCCAGATCCACGCGCCGGGCTTGGCCGGCGAGAGGAAGGCGGTGAACACGGTGTCGCCGATGCCGTTGGTCCGATCACCATCCGGGAGTGGCTGCGAGATCACCGGCACAATGGTACGGGTGATGATGTTCCATTCGTCGCTCACCGAGATGGGAATCACCGGCTGGATGTTGAGGATGTTCTGGTTGCGGTTGTCCGGCCCGAAGTTCAGGTTGGTGTTGTTCTGGAACGGCACGCTGATCAGGTTGCCAACCGGGTTCTGCGCGAGCTTGGCCAGTTCCTCGGCGCTCAGTTCGGCATACGCCGGTGCGGCGGCGAGCAGTGCTGCGGTCAACGCTGAAAAAGCACCTGTCTTCAGATTGGTGGTGAATGTCATTGAACTCGCGCTCCCCAAGAAAATATCCCCAGCCGCTGTGCGGCCGGGAGTTGAACGTTACGGTGCCGGCACCACTTCGTAATACACACCGCTTGATCCGAAATACGGCTTGTACCAGGTCGGCCCGCTCTGGTAATAGTTCACGCCATTTATCACCATGCTCTGCGCCCCTGACGGCAACGCCGCGTATTGGGTGCCGATCGGCACATTACCCTGGGCGACATAAACCGGCTGCGCAGGGACGTAAGCGGGTTGGGCGACGACAACAGTGGTGGGGCGCGCTGCGCTGGCAACGGCAGCGCCGACCGCCATCCCGGCGACGGCACCGGCTGCCGCGCCGCACCCATAGCAACCCGTCGGGTGGTAGGCCGGATGGTAGTAAGCGCCACCGTGATAGCCGCCAGCCGCAACAAATCCTCGGCCGCCGTAGCCACGGCCTGCTGCAACCCAGGCGTTGGCATCGGCCAGGGGAACGAGTACGCCGGCCGTGGCGGCGATGCCGAGGACGAGTGTCTTGATCTGTTTCATCGCATTGCTCCTTTGGCCGCTCATTTGGATTGCTGAAGGATGGGAAGCTTGAAGTCGATCTTCACCGCATCCTTCGGAATGTTGGCGTTGAACGTCTGGGCCGCGATCGGCGCACCAAGTTTCCAGTCCGAGAATGTCGCCGTGAAGGTTGGGTGACGTTCGCCGCCCCGATAATGCACGACCATCAGGCGCGGCAGCTTGTCCTTGATGCCGATCCAGATTTCCCAATCGACCCCGGCACCGGAAAATGCCAGATGATCGGTGTTGACCGCATCAAGGGTCGATTGTCCGACCAGCATTGCGCCCACCATGCCTTCGGTGAGGCGGGCGAAAGGGTCGCCCACGAGCAGGTCGACAAACGGCGCCAGGGCGTCGGAACCCGGGTGGGCCTTCTCGATCAGCGCCTCGATCGTGCTCGCCGATGATGGCTGCTGCGCATAGAACCGCTTCTCGGTGCCGATGGTCGTCACCGTCGTGCCATTGAAATAGAGGTTGTGCGGGAAAAGTTCGCCACGGTTCTCGGCGAACAGCTTGTCGGGACGCTGCATCGCGACGCGTGTGGTTCCGAAAAGACTGATCTGCTGCCCGGTCGGCGCGGCAAAGGGTATCAGGCTGCGCACGGTGAATCTCATGGTTTGCGCTTTTGCCAGCGTATCGCTCATGTCTTTCAGCAGGGCGAGCGCGCGTTCGTCCTTAAATGGCTGGGTAAAGACCGTCGTCGCAGCGGCGGTCTCCTGGGCCACGGCAGTGCCGCTGAAAAGTATAGTGGCGGAAAGCACGGCGCCACCGAACAAATGTGCAAATGGATTTGGCTTTCGTTTTGTCATGTCCATTTTCCAGTTAGTCCGAGGCGATATTGCCACGAATGTACGCTGCATTCCTGCATTGCGGTCGACGCCGCTGGAGCACGTATTTTCATCCTGATTGATTCTCCTGCGATTGGTTCATGAAGGGAGCTGGCAATTCATGACAACTGCCGTGCATCGAACTTCGGAAACGCTCCAGAACCTCAATTGAGAGTGGAATCCTTGAAGAACTTGGTCCCTGATACGGTGATCGTGGCGGAGAGACCGGTTTCGGTCAACTGGAAGAGGTAGACCCCGGGGGCGACCGAGGCCGCGCCGGAGAACATGCCGCCCTGGCCGCCGGCCATGGCCGAAACGTTGGCCTGGGCACCGAACTCCCAGCCCTGGTTGATGAAGTTGCTCAATGCCTGCTGGTTGGCGAAGACGAAGATCAGGCGATTCTTGTTGACGCCGAACCCCAGCCCGCCCTGCACCTGCGCCATCTGCATGAAGGTCTGGCGGTTGGTGCGCCGGTTGACGACCATGCCCTTGCCGGTTGTGCCGCCGGCAAAGAACAGCTTGACCCCGAAGGTGCTGAAGACCGCATAGCCAGCGGAATTCTCTATGGCGCGCTGCGCACCGGGTTGTATTTCGTACAGGGTGGCCAGCGCATCCTGGACCATCTCCCGGACCTGGTGCCGGGCCTGGATGATCTTGCCCTCGTTCGGCACCCCCGCAGGCAGGACGCTCTCGACATCCTGCAACGGATCCCAGGAAAACTCGGCGGCGGTGGCCAGCGGCGCAGCGAGGCAAAGAGCAATGGCGAGCAGTGACAAGCGTGTTTTCATGACATTTCCTCCGGAGATATAGGGATGGACCCCTGTCCATCCTTGAACAAACGTGAATGTTTCAACATTGACCCGGCAATCAAACTGCTCGTCCCCGCGCAGGCGGGGACCCAGCAGGACTCTGGATTTGGATTCCCACGTGTGCGGGATTGACTCATGGCCCGGGGAATTGGTTGCGGTTCAATAATCCCCGGGTCAACAACGCCGTCAAGATCAAATGCAGGACGACCGCCGGCCACAGCAGCAGGCCGGTCGAACTGCCCGTGACGCCGAAGTAGGCGAGATACAGCGTGACGGCCGCGCTGTAGGTCAACATGCCGGCGCGTGGCGTGCCTGGCCAGCATGCAAGCCCAAGGGCGACCAGGGCGATGCCGGCCACCCGGGCGACAGGTATGGCGATGCCAGTCAGTTCCTCACCCAGCAATAGCCGCCCGACCAGCCCAGGTAGGACCAGCAATGCCAGGCCAGTTGATGCTTCACCGACGGCGGCGAAGATCAGCACCCATTTCGGGGCATCCCGTTGACCCGGTCTCATCATTCTCATGCTCTCCTACCGTAAGGACCAACCCAGCAGCAACAGTCCGCTCGCCGCGATCCAGCTCCCGACGACGCGCCAGGCAATGCGCAGCCATCCCGACTGCCATGCAACGGCGCACGCTGTGCCGAGGGTCGTGACAACGAAGGCCGCGCCGACGATGCCGACGACGCCGCGGACGCCCGGACCGGCCTGCGCCATCGCGTAGCCGTTTGCAAGACCCAGGAAGAGGCCGAGGGCGGCCGCGAGCGCCGTCGTCGCGGTAACCGACAGGCGGAAATCGGCCGCGACGAGGCCACCCAGCACGAGCAAGGGCGCCCACGACAGCGCGTCGGGCAGCGAGACTTTCGCCGATGCGCCGAAGAAGCCGGCCAGTAGCCACGCCAGGGGCAAGACGAAGATCGCGCGTCGCGCGTGATCGCTGCCGCGCAGACCGGCGAACACCGCCAGCGCGAGCGCCGGCAACAGGTCTTCGGGGGTCAGCGCGAAGTGAGCGATGCCGTCGTACACCGGTCCGAGACCGGTTTCGAGCAGATGTGCGTGCGCCTGCGGGGCAACCGATGCCAACACCAGTACGGTAACGATTTCCCGGCCCGCAGCGCCGACGCGCAGCGGTTTCATCCGATTGCCCGCCAAAGGAAGAAGATCCCGGCGAATCCGACGCCGCCACCGGCGACCCGCAGGGCGATTCTGCCCGCCGGCCAGCGGTGGATGGCGCCGATCGCGATGCCGATGGCGTGCAGGCATCCGGTGGCCACCACGAAGCCGAGGCTGTAGAGCAGGCCGCTATCGCCGGCGGGTAGCTCCGTGCCGTGCGCGTGCCCGTGAAAAACCGCGAAGAAGCCGACCAGTGCTGCGGCGGTGTAGAGGGGAAAGCGGCGCTCCGTCATCACGGCGGTGCCCAGCAAAATTGCGGAAGCCGCGATGCCGACCTCGACGCCTGGCAGCGGAATGCCGAGCAAGCCGAGGAATCCACCGAGCGCCATGACGATCGGAAACGTGACCGGCAGCAGCCAGATCGCCGGCGCGCCGAGTTGCGCACCCCAGAGCCCCACGGCGACCATGGCGAGCACATGGTCGAGTCCCGAGATCGGATGAAGAAGCCCACTCAGAAAGCCTGAGCTTTGCCCCGCGTCGACGTGCGCCAACGCGGGAAGCGCCCATGCTAAGAGCCACGCGGCGGCCCAGCAGTATCGTCTCATGCGCCCTCCACCATCAGCACGAGCCGCTGGATGGTCCAGAACGCCCCAAGCGAGCCGACGACATAGGCCGGCAGCAGTTCGACCGGGCGTGGCCAATGCACCTGGAGGACCTTGAACGCACGAACCAGCAGCAGGACCAGGGCGACGAAGGCGAGCTGGCCGACCTCGACGCCGACGTTGAACGCGAGCAGCGCGAGCGGGATCTCATACTGTGGCAGTCCGAGCGCGGCAAGGCCGCTCGCGAAGCCGAAGCCGTGCAGCAGCCCGAAGGCGAACGCGATCACCCAGGGATGGCGGATCGTGAAGCTCGTCTCGCCACGCCACGCGCGGACGATCTCGGGCCCCAGAAAGAGAATGGACAGCGCGATCGCGACATTGAGCGGCGGGGCGGGAACACTCGCGTAACCGAGCGTGGCAATCGCGAGCGTGATGCTGTGGGCCACCGTGAACGCAGTGATGGTCTTGACCAGCATCCACGGCGTGCGCACGATGGCGAGCAGTCCGAGGACGAAGAGCAGGTGGTCGACGCCGAGAAGGATGTGTTCGATCCCCTGCGCGAGAAAAACGCTGATCGTCGCAAGCGTGCCGCGAGGCGCCACAATTTCTAGGAACGGGCGCCCCGGGCGGACGAGTTCGGTCGAGCGCGTGCCGTCGAGCCGCTCGATGCGCACCAGGATATCGGTGATTGTCAGCTGGAGGCCGGGGAAGTCGATGCGCTTGCCCGCGAGGCCGTCCGGCCCGGCTTCGACCGAGCGGCGCTCGAGCAGCGAATCGGGCAGTTCCTGGACGCTGGGCTCCTCAACGTTGCGGACGCTGTCGGGCAGCTTCAGCGCGATCGGCAGGCGCCTGCCCGCCAGAACCGGCGTACGCCAGACCACGCTGAACTGGCCGGCCGCGGTTTCCTTGAGTTCCAGGTACGCGGGTCGTGACTCATGGGCCCGCGCACCCGGCAACCCGGCGAGCAGGACGAGCAGCGCCAACGCGAGATAGCCGGCGATGCGGCGCACGCCGTTCACTTTGCCGCCGCGCCCGTCGCTGCAGCCTCTTTCGCCGGCTGCTCAGGCGGCGAGCCCGCGGCACTCGCGGGCGGCGCGGGCAACAGCACCGTGTAGTTCGCGCGCATTCCTTTGTACGATTTCTCCCAGGCAAGCGCCTTCTGCTCGCGCAGCCAGGCGGCCCGGACATCGGCCTCGACCTCCTCGAAGGCCGGCACGCGGCCGGCGACCACGGTATCCACGAACACCAGGTGCCAGCCGAAACCCGACTCGATGGGGCCCTGCCACGAACCGGGTGGCAGCTTGGCCACCGCGAGCGCGAACGGCGCGCCGAATTCCTTGCCCAGGAACTCCGGGCTACGGTCGCGGTAGGACTCCTGGAACATGAAGGGGTCGGCGAGCGCAGCGGCGGCCTTGGCATCGACCGGCTGGCCGGCGAGCTGGGCCAGCGCCTGCTGCGCATCGGCGCGGGCGCGCGCACCGCGCCGGTCGGGAGAGAAGTACAGATGCCGCAGGCTCAGCCGCGGCGGCTGGGCGAACTTGGCGCTGTTGGTCTCGAACCAGGTCTGCAGCTCGTCGGTCGCCGGCTCGCGCGCCGCGGCCACGTCTTCGGCCAGGAACTGCATCTTCTGCGCCATGCGGCGCTTGACGATCTCGTCGTCCTTGTCCAGACCCATGGCGAGCGCCTCGCGGTAGAGGATCTCCTGCTCGACCTTGGTCTCCACCAGCCGCTGCAGTTCCTGGGGCGTCGGCAGACGGCGCCACTGCGACTGGAACAATTGGGTCAGCTGGTTGATCTCGTTGAGCGAAAGCCGGATCTCCTTGGTCGGCGCCACGGCCGTCAGCTGTCCCGGCGGCGCAAGGCCGTACAGGCCGAACAGCAGCGCGCCGATCAGCAGGAAATGGAGCAGCGGCTCGCGCAGCAGACCGGTCATCGAGCGCGCAGGTCGGTCGGCGCGGGCGGCGTGGGCCATGAGCCCTGCGCCGCTTTGCCGGCGCCGCCGCCGCTGGGGCTTTGCCGCAGGTAGTTCAGCATCGCCAGCATCGACGGGTACTGCTGGCGCACGCCCGACTTCATCAACGCCTGGTATTCGGGCACGACATCCCAGACCTGCCAGGCAGCCAGGTCGGGCGCGACGGCGCCGGCGTTTTCCGGATGGGCCTTCATGTACACCCGGTACGACTGAATCACGCGCTCGCGCGGGATGACGGCGTTCGCGTGGCCCTGCACCGACAGCGCCAGCAGCGCGGCCTCGACCTCCGGCGCCGAGCGCGCGCGGCCGCGCAGGTATTTCTCCTCGACCCAGTCCATGCGTGCCGGGCCCTGCAACTCGAGCTGCGCGGTCAGCATCGCCGCCAGGTTCGTTGCATCGCCCGATTGCCGGGCCGCGTCCAGTTGTTGCTCGAGGGCGGCGGCGTCCCGCGCGTCGCCAGCGATCCCCAGCAGCAGCACATAGAGCCGGCGGCGAGCAACGAGCTGCGGATCAGCCAGCCACGCGCGCAGCTTGCGTACATCGAGGCGTGGCTTGGAAGAACGCATCGCTGCGTACGGTGCGACGGAAAGCTCGCCGTGTGCGATCTTCGCCACCAGGGGCTGGGGACTTTCGAGCCTCGGTGCAACCAGCGCGACACGATCACGCCACTGCTGCGTGCTCAGCGCGTCGGCACGCTGGCCCACGGCCAGCTGCCGCAACCACCCCGCCTGATCGGTTCCGATCGCACCGAGCACCACCCAGCCGGGCAGCGGGTCTTCGCGGACGAGCAGCAGGGCCTCCCCCTTGCGCAGCGCGCTGTCCACCGCGGAAGCGGCGCGCGGGTAGCCGCCCTCGATCGTGCGCGCCGAAGGCCTTTCGCCGCGGACGACCTCGACGACACGGAAACGGCCCGCATCGGCAACCTTTACTCGGTGGTAGACCTGGCAGCCTTCGTCGGCAAGGAAGTCAC
>ERZ761603.2942-NODE-2942-length-11276-cov-38.258711_pt1 | contig 11276 bp, 10 predicted proteins | sample MGYA00511879_ERZ761603 | MGnify/ENA primary metagenome ERZ761603 (study PRJEB28899, sample SAMN02850040) | bioreactor sludge metagenome | biome: EBPR Sludge; feature: EBPR Bioreactor; material: flocular biomat | place: Australia: Thorneside Wastwater Treatment... | reverse complement strand
GGCCGCTGTCGTGAAACCAGCGAATCAGCGCCACTTCCTCGGCGGTCCTGGCGCCATCGACATGCGCGATACGCAACAAGAGGCGCGTCGCAGCAAGGCTCTGGTCGGCATTGAGGGATACGTTTTCGAGCAGGGGGAACATACGAACTCCTTCAAGAGTGGATCTGGCGGTGCAGTTCGGCAAGCTGTTCCTGCACCTCGCCTGCGGAGAGCGACCGGAAACGTTGCGGCAGCAACGAACGCCGTGATGTTTCCGCCACCGCCAGCATCTCCATGTAGCGCACCATGGTCGTTTCCTGCGGTGGCATGAAATCGTCGATGGCGCGGGCGAGAATCGCCGCGTTGACGGCCGGGATGACGGCGGAACTCGCGGCCGCCACGGGTGCTGCAGTTTCTCCCGCGCGCGTGCGCGAATCGACCGTCGCAGGCAGCGGCGTAGCGGAACCCTCCCTATGCTCCGTACGCTCGGCAAACTCGGCGGCTAGCAAGGCAAGCGCTTCGAGGTCGGCGTTGGAATAGCCTGCGAGCGCCTCACAGGCGGCGACCAGGCTGTCTTCCGTGAGGTCGACCGGAACGTCGTAGCGCCGAAAGACCGCGCTGACCACGGCGGCGCGCTCGGCCGCGGTCTCGGCGTAAAAGAAGGGAATCTTCCGGTCAAGGCGACCTGGGCGTTTGATGTCGGTATCGAGCTTGTCGGGACGGTTGGTCATCAGGATGAACAGCACCTGGCCGCGATTCTCCGGATCGGACATGAACTCCTTGAGTCGGGCAATGACGCGCGAACTGGTGCCGCCGTCGGCATCGTCGCCTTGCTTGCCGAAGCTGCGATCGCCTTCGTCAATGACCAGGGCGATCGGTCCCATCGCCTTCACCGTCGCCAGGACGCGGTCGAGATTGGCCTCGGTCGAGCCAACCCATTTCGAGCGAAAGTTCTTCAAGGCGATACCGGATAGCCCCGCCTCCTTGAGGAAGGCCTTGATGACGAAGGTCTTTCCGGCGCCCATCGGGCCTACCGCGAGCAGCCCCATTGGCGCCCGGGCACGGTCGCCGCTGACGATCAGGCGCGCGATGTCGAGCAATTCGCCCTTTATGTGCGCATTACCGCCCACCGTCTCGAGGCCATGGCGCGGTTCGATGAATTCGATCAGACCGGCGCATTCCTTTTCGATCAGCTCGCGTTTGCGCTGGCGAACCACGGCCATCATCTCGCTCGCCGGATCGCTGTTCTCGGGCAGTGCACGCGTCGGATCGACGAGCTGACGGATTTCGCCAGGGGTCATGCCGGCGGTGATCGCAGCCAGCTTCTCGGCGCGCTCGGCGGCCTGCGGGCTGCCCTGCAGCAGGCCGGCAATCAGCGTCCGTCGCTGCGCCTGACTCATAGCCTGCGGCGCCTCGCTGGCAACGATGCTGGCCAGTTGGATCAGGCGCAGGCCGGCGGTCTGGTCGGCCAGCTGTGCAGTCTCAGCCGCCTCCATGCCTGGCGCGTAGTGCCGGATGGCCGCGTGCCGGTTGGCACGATCGGGCATTGGCAGCTCGATCGCCACGACGCGCGGATGGGTCAGCAATGCCGGGCTGACATCGGCCAGCGATTCGCTGACCAGGATGACGACGTTGTCGCGATCGGCAAACTGCTCGTCAAGCGACCAGCGATGCAGCGCCGTGAAGGCACCGCGTTCCTCCAGCGAGAGGAAGTGCAACTCCGCCGCGGGGAAGATGGTGCCGGCATAGGGAATCAGCAGCGCGCTGGATCGTTGCTCGCGCATCTGGCGTTCGAGCGACTCGAAGATCCCGGTCAGCCCCTTGCCTTCGAGATGGCGGTAGAGTTCTGCCTTTTCTTCCGCACTCCCGCCCTGAATGACGCGCACGCCGCGGTCGATGCTCAGCTCGAAGATGTGCTGTTTGTTGTCCTTGAGCAGCACCTCGCTGAGGAAGGGCAGCAGCGTGTAGTAGCGTTCGCCCACCTGATAGCGGTCAAAGACGTTGCGGTACAGCACGAACACCGACGCCTCGCCGGCCAGATATTTCTGACGCAGGGTTTCGGCCCATGCGGGCAGTGCCGGGCGGCCGTTGTTCTCAGGGCTCACGCAGGGACTCGGGCGGGTGGCGGATGACCTTGCACATTGCTCGGCTCATCACATGGACTTGCCGGCGGCATCGGTCTGCGCGCTGCGCGCGCGTTTCATCTCTTCGAGTTGCTGGCGGGCAGTGATCGCGCCGCTGCTCTGCCGCAGCTTGGCAAGCTTGACATCAAGGTCGGAATCGCGCAGTTCGCTGCCCATCTTGGCCTCGGCGACGGTGTTCTTGATGTGCTCGCGGACGTTGTCGAGCGCCCGCACTTCGGCATCGACCGACAGGCCATCGAGCTGGTTCTGGATCTTCAGGCGCGCCTGCGCACTGTGCATCTGCGCCAGCATGCGATCCTTTTCGTCCTTCAGCTTCTGGATTTCGGCCTTGACCTGCATCAGCGAATCCTTCGCCTCCTGCGCATCACCCCTGGCCTGCTCCATCTCCTGCTCCAGCGTCTTGAGACTGGCCTCGAGCGCGTTCTTTTTCTGGATCAGCACGATACCGAGTTCATCCTGGCCGGTGGCCAGCGCAGCATTGAGGTCGGCCGAGATCGCTGCCAGTTCCGAGCGCTCGCTTTCCAGCCGCGCCGAGATCTCCTCGCGTCGGCGCATGATCGCGGCAGTGGCGCTCTTCAGCTTGCCGTACTTCTCGATCATCGAGTCGATGGCGTTCTGGTAAGCGATTTCCGGATGCCGCTTCTCGACATCGGTGATCCATAGCGAGACAAAACCCGACCAGAGATTGGACAGGCGTCCGAGAAAATTGATGTCAGCCATCGCGTTCTTCCTTTCGTGAGCCGGTCAGCCGGCCATGCTTATTTACCCAATGCTGCTGAACCGCGTCGAATCGTTGGCCACCGCTGGCGGATGAGCAGGATCGCCTCGCTAGCCGACCCGGCTGCTGCTGCCTACGGCCACCAGGCGCCGCTGCCGCGCAGCGGCCGCTGGGGCCGGCATCGCGACGCCCGGCACGGCATCGGCAAGATCACTGGCGAGGTCTGCCTCGATGTCTTCCTGCAACCGCAGCTTGCCAATCGCCTCCTCGAGCCGCGTGCCGACGTCTTCCGTCACCGGCAGCGTCATGATTGTCTGATAGATCTCGTCCAGCTGGTCAGGCATCGATAACATCGCCGCCTCGAGTGCTCGCCGGCGACTGAGCATACGGTTGTGCCGCTCGATGATCGCCGCGTAATCGGCACGCGCCTTCTGCAACTGCCGCAGGTCGGTGCCGGGACGCGGATCCGCCAGTTCCCTTTCCAGCGCCGTTACCTTGAGTTCAACTTCGCGCAAATTGACCGACTCGGCACGATCGTCCATGACCAGGAGCGCCAACCACAGCGCCAGATATTCAAGCGTCACGTCGTCCAGCTGCTCGACATCGCGGTAAGCCAGACGACCATGTCCGGTGTCGGCACGTTGGTAAAGCGACTGGACGCGTTCGTACATGCGCTGATATGTGCGCAGGGTTGCCGAGGGAAGCGTCCGCTTGCCGGAGCGCTTCTGAATCTCCATCATCAACTGCTCGCGCGAAGCCTGGCGAACGCTCGCCCGCCAGCGGCGATCAACCTTCTCGCGAAAAGTGGGCAGCGAAGGGATGTGCAGTGCAGCCAGGATATCACCGGCGGCAAACACGATCAGCGGTATTGCGCCGACGCCGAAACCGAAGGGAATGGAGAGCACCGCACCCACGGCCAGCGAACCGAGAAAGGCGTAGAGATTGGTCTGACTGGTCAGAACCTCCCTGACGTACGAGGGCTTCTCCTCGCCCACCGCTACACCGTCACCCTGACTTGACCCTTGCCGGGACTGGCTTGATGGAGTTGTTCGAGGATGCGCTCCTCGAGCGCCTGTGCTTCGCGCGAGCGCTGCCAGGTGGCTGAGCGCGGCCTCGCTTCGCTGATCACGAAATCGTCTGCGACGCGCGCTGGTTGGGTGGACAGGACGATGACACGGTCACCGAGCACCAGCGCCTCGGTCACGTCGTGAGTTACGAAGACCACCAGACAGGGCCACGACTGGTACAACTCGATCAACAGCCGCTGCATTTCATCACGCGTCTGCGCATCGAGCGCCCCAAAGGGTTCGTCCATCAGCAGAATGCGTGGTCGCAGAACGAGCGCACGCGCCAGCGCCACGCGCTGGTTCTGGCCACCCGAGAGCTGCGCCGGACGCAGACCCAGCTTGTCGGAAAGACCAACCGCCTTGAGGATTTCAGCGACGCGCTGGCGCCACTCCACTTCCGGCACAAGCGATTTCCAGAGCTTGAGCCGAAACGGAAAGGCCACGTTGTCGAACACCGTCAGATCCGGCCGATTGGCATAGCGCTGAAAGACCATCACCGCATCGTCGTGCGGACCGTGACACTCGACACCATCGATCAACACTGCCCCCGCAGTCGGCGTATCGACGCCCATCGGCCGCACCCCGCCGAGCATGTGAAGCAGGGTACTCTTGCCGCAGCCGGAGGGCCCGAGCAGCATATTGATGCCCGGCTGGTCGAAGCTGAGGGAAACCCTGTCGATGACGCGCGTCAGGTTCCCGCCAGGCGTCGGGTACTCCTGCACGATGTCCCTGAGAACCACCGACAAGGACTTGGCCGCAGCCCCCGTGCCCGCAGCAGTAGCTGGTTTCTCCATGCCCGAGCTCACTGCTGGGTCTCCCACGGATAGAGGCGGCGCTTGAGCCAGGCCATGAACTGATAGGTTGCCAGGGCCAGCGCGATGATCACAATGATGCCGGCAAACACCTGATCCCAGGCGCTGAAGCGCCGGGCATTCTGGATCAACTGCCCGAGCCCCTGGCGCGCATTGACGTATTCAGCAACGGTGATGTAGGTCCACATCACGGAAAAAGCAACGATGACGGCGTCGGCGATGCGCGGCATGGCCATCGGAATGACCGCCCGGTAGATACATTCCCACGGTGTCGCGCCGAGGTCGCGGGCGCCAATCCAGTAGCTCTGCGGCACCGCCTGGATGGCGTCACGGACCATCGGAATCAGATAGACCACCGCGCCGATGAACAGAAAGGCGATCTTCATTGTCTCGCCGATGCCCAGCCACATCACCAGGATGGGCAGCAGCGCGACCACCGGCGCCGAACGGAAAGGGTCGACCAGTGGCGACAGGGCGGCGTTCACTTGCGGCGCAGCGCCCATGACAATACCGACGGGAATGCCGATGACGATCACCAGCATGCCGGCAACAAGCAACCGGCCGACCGACCACAGCGTCGCCGTTAACAGCATGCTGTCGCCTTCGTGCCAGCTCAGGTACGACAGCGCGGCGAGCACATCCCAGGGTGCCGGCAGCTTGGTCGGACTGACCAGTCCCGACGCCGCCACCAGGCTCCACGCGAGCAACAGCGCCAGCACCGAACCGACGCCGAGCAAGCGCCGCTGCCGGCTAGCCAGCGGCGCGTACGGGTTCCAGAATTCGATCATCAGTCAAATCCAGGCGATGCTCAGCGACCGCCAAACACAGCCACCCGCGTCGTCCGGTTCATTGCCCGGCAATCTTCAATCGACAGCCCTTCATTGGCCGCGTTGGCCTCAACGCAAAGCGGACGGTCCGGGCCGTTGCCGACGATCTTGAAGCGCTCGCGCGGGAACTCCCATTGCGCCACGAGGTAGTCCACGACTGCCCGCGCGCGCGCTGCCGACAACCGGAGGTTCACCTCGCGAGCACCGGTCGCATCAGAATTGCCGCTGACTTCAAAGTAGGCCTTGCCGTTGTTCTCGATGAACGGCACCATTTCCGTGTCGACTGTCTTCTGCGCCCGTTTGGTCAACTCCGCGCTGCCCGAGGCGAAACCAACCGTCACCGGCTTGGTGACCATCGCCTGCTGCTGCGTCGCCTCTTTCAGCGCCGACTGGGTGAAGGTCTCCTGCGGCTTCGCCGCCGCCTCCGCCGCCGCCTTGTTCTGCCCGAGCATGGCCTTGATGAAGCGATAGTCGAAACTGTCCTGCGGCGCGATCACCGGCGACTTGGGATTGGCTAGCGCACCCGCCTTGCGATAGATCTCGTCGAAGCGCTTGTAGACCCGCTCGTAGTGGTTGGTACCACCGGCCAGACCGAGAATGCGCGCGTTGTCCTCGACGCCGGTCCACACCAGATTGGAGAACAGGCTCTTGACGAACGGCCGGCCTTCCTTGTCGGCCAGCAGCTTGAAGAACTCCTGCGTCCTGACCAGCGCTTCCACTGCGTTGTCGGGGTTGGCACGCGCTGCCTGCACGCCTTCCATCCACCCCTGCACAAACTTCTGCACCACCGCCTGCCCTTCCGGCTTGGCCAGCAAACGTGCGTCGCAGACCATGACGTCAAAGATCAGGTTGGTTGCCGTCTTGGTCGAGTAGACGACATGCGCCCCCTTGACGTTGCGCAAGGCGAGTGCCAGATCCGGATCCCACAGCACGGCCGCTTCAACGGCGCCGGATTCGAGGGCAGCGCGCACGCCGGCGGTGCCCTCCTCGGCGTTGATGAACACCAGCTTGACGCTGTCCTTCCTGCGCGCGGTCAGCGAAGAGTTGTCGAGGGCGTCGATCAGCATGCCGTGCGAGGGCGTAAACTGCAGCAGCGCCACCGAGCGACCGGCCAGATCCTCGACCGCTTTCACCGCGGGCTCACGGGCGATCACCGCGTCGCCTCCCTGGGTGTTGTCAACGATCATCACCGCCTTGCCATCAAGGCCGGCGTTACGCAGGTTGGGCTGCTCCTGCGCCCAGAAATCGGAAGTCCGCCAGGCGCACTGTGCGGCGCCGGATTCAAAGATGGTAGCCAGCGTCGGGATGTCGTCCTGAATCACGAAGCGGACATTGACCCCCAGTTTTCCGTAGATCGACCCCGGCTGCGTGTTGAGATCGTTGCCGTTGGCCACCAGCGCCGGGGCGTAGCCGTGAAAACTGACCAGACTGACCTTGAGCGGATTGGCGGCACTGCCAAGCGGCGCATTCCTGTCTTCCGCCGTCGCCGCCTTGGGTAGCGGTGTCGGCTTGCTCCCGGTGGCAGTTTCGGGCGTGGCAGCCACCGGCTTCGTTGCCGTGGCCTCGCCACCGGCAAAGCGCTCCTTGAGCCCGAAATTCCAGGCCAGCGAACCGGCGACGCCAAGAACGATGACGGTGATCAGCCCCTTGGCCAGCGGCGTGAGTTGAGCCATGTGTTTTTCTCCTTGCTCGGAATTTCAGTGAGCGGCGCCAGGCGCCTTGAAAGTGGTCGGGATTTCACGCAGGCGCTCGATCTCGGCATCCATGCGGCGTGTCTCGCGCGACGCGGCTTCCCTCGCCGCACGCAGACTTGCCTCGACGCTGGTCATTTCCTGAGCAGCACGGGTCACTTCGCGCTCCAATAGCTGCTCGAGTTCGGCAATCTGCTTCCGGATCGCCACTGTCGCGTCGTCGAGCACCCGCTTGATCTGGTTGACGAGTTCGGCCGACTGCTGCTCGCGGTTCTGCATCTGCACCGTCAACTGGCGTTTGTGGTCTTCCAGCGCCGCGATCTTCAGTTCCGCGTCGCGCAGGCAATCGCCCATCTGCCAGTTGTCGTCGGCCGCATCCATCGCCAGCACTGCCGCCTTGCGGGTGCCGGCATCCATGGCGCGCAAGCCTTCAAGAAGGCGCAGCAGCTTTTCAGCCGGATAGGGCGATGCGGGAACGCCAGCCGCCGCGAAAATGTCCTCAAAGGCACGGCCTTCCTCGGCATGGTCAGCCAGGGTCTGGCTATCCTGCTCCTGGCAGGCGTCAGCCAGCGATGGAAGCTCGCGCGGCGATGGCGCGGCATTCGGCGAGATCCCTTCTTCCGGAGGACTCGGTCGCTCGGCAAGAGTCTCTACCTTTGCCGCCAGCGCCGCCCGAGGGAGCTCGCTTGACGCCGCCAGTCGCTCTTCTTCCGACAGGTCAATCAGCTTTGCCTTCGCCAGCAGATTCAAGATACCCTTCATGCCAACTCCCGGAATGCTTGCCGCGTCGCAGGACCCGGCAGAGTCAGGGATTATACGAACGAAAGCTTGCATTGCAAGGATTTACCTAACAATGAGCCCCCTGCCCGGCATCCCGCCGCGTCTGCCGGTTGCTGCTGCAGCCGAGCATCCCTTGCACGCCTTGCTCTGGGTATTGCTGCTCATCGTCGTCATCTGGCAACTTCCGTACGGGCAGGCGATTCTCTATCCGCTCTCACTGCTGGCGACCTGCGCCCACGAACTCGGCCATGGGTTTGCCGCCCTGCTGGTCGGCGCCGAATTCCACAGCTTTGTCCTTCACGCCGACGGCACCGGCATGGCGACCTGGCAGGGTTCGCCGGGCCGTCTCGCAACCTCACTGGTGGCAACTGGTGGCCTGCTGGGGCCCAGCATTGCCGGTAGCCTGCTGCTCATTTTGGCCCGCTCGACCCGGCAAAGTCGGCTGCTGCTCTGGCTGGTTGCCGGCAGCCTGCTTGTCGTCGTCGTGTGGTGGACGCGCAATCCATTCGGGGTCATCTTCCTGCTTGCCTGCGCCGTCTTCTTTGCCGTCGCGGCGCTGTGGCTCAACGACCGCAGCGCGGCTTTCGTCGCGCGCCTGACCGGCGCCGTCCTCTGCCTGAGCTGGTTTCAGCATCTCGACTACATGTTCTCCGCCAGTGCCAGTGTCGGCGGAGTGGATCACCCCTCCGACACCGCCGTCATCGCTCGGGTGCTCTGGCTGCCATACTGGTTCTGGGGCGGCGTCATCGCCACAATGTCGCTTGCCGTCCTGACCTTGGGCCTGTGGATAGCCACGCGGCCGCGATCATCGGGGTAAGCACGGCGGCCAGGATCTCCCTGAAGGCCGGGCAAGAAAAACCCCTGCCGGGATCACCGGACAGGGGTTGAACGATACGAGCGGCTGTTGGCTTTGTCCGCCGGAGCGGTTCCGGCTTACTGAACCTGTTGAATACCTGCCAGCACCCAGCCGCCTCGACCATCGCGCGGCTTGACCATGTGCCAGATCTCGTCCACCGGATCCGCTGCGGCGTCCCTTTCTTCCCGGATCAGACCGGTGAAGCGTACGCTGACCACGTAGCGGGCAGCTTCCTCGGCGACATCGAGAACCTGGGCGTCAATGCTGACCACGTCGGTTTCCTGGGTCACGCTGCCGCGTTCGGAAATGTTCATCCTGATTTCCGCGAACATCTCCGGCGTTGTGAAGTCGCGGATGTCGTCCAGATTGCCGGCATCGTTGGCGGCCTGCAGGCGGATGAAGCTGACTTTGGCGTTGCGCACGAATCCGGCGGCATCGAAGTCCGCGGGGATGTTGCCAACCCCGGCACCGCTGACCGTACTGATAGCACCGGCAACCGGTTCAGCGGCGCCCGCGGCTGGCAGCAAGGGCTCGGCCATGGCACGCCGGCCCGGCGCGCTCTCGGGACCGGCCGCTGCGTACTGCAGACCGCCGGTGCCGCTGGCCGCTTGCGCCGCGGCGCGACGGCGCATGATCAGACCGACGACGACCAACACCGCCATCACCAGGAGGCCGATCATGAGCATGGAAGCGAGTTCCTCGCCGAAGCCGAAGTGGGAAGCCAGCGCGGCCAGGCCGAGACCGGCGGCAAGACCGGCCAGCGGGCCCATCCACGAACGCTTCGGCTGCGCCTGCGGAGCGCCTGCAGCCGGCTGCGACCTGGCAGCATTCGGCGCCATCGCGGGAGAGGCGGACTTGTCGGCGGTGACGGACTCGCGCTGCATGCCGGAGGACTTGCCCGCGCCCAGCCGTTTGGCCGCTTCTGCATCGCCAACTGTCAGCGTCAGGCCGAGCGCCAGAACGGCGGCCAGCAGAGAAAGAGTTTTCATCGGTGTCTCCTGTAAATATGAGGATCGAGAAGCGCACGATAGACGCTCCCCAGGAAAGAAAAAAGCAGAATTATCCGTAACAATACTTCCAGAAAATCAGAGTTTGCACAGCATCCGGTCAGGGCCGGTCATCGCTCATGTTACGGGGCGTCTTCGTCGACCGGGAGCGCGTCCGAGGTGAACGCGCCGGCTTCCCCGGCTCGCCGCTGTCGGTCTGCGCATCAGAGCGCGAGACTGCGGCCGGAGTGGTGAACACTTCATCTCGCGCCGCCTGGCTGATGGCAACGATGGCCGGATGGCTCAACCGGCGCTCGGTGGTAATGGCAAACAGCTGTTCACTGATGGATTCGATTCGACCGACCGGGCTGACGCGATACTCTTCGCAAACGTAGGCAGCGATCGCCGTCGGCGCCACGAACAGTCCGGCGCCTGCTTGCCCGAAGGCCTTCAGCAACGCGCTATCGTCAAATTCGCCGACGATGCGCAGATGCAGCCGTCGGGCCTCCAACCATTGCTCGAGCCGGGGCCGGATGGCCACGTCGTCGCCCGGCATGAGAAAGGGAGCACCCTGGAGCAGGGCTGGAAATGTCCCATCCAATGTCTTGAGCAAGGTCGCCGCGCCGAAGACCGTCAAGTCGCTTTCGCCAAGCAGGTGACTGTAGCCGCGTACGTTCAAATTGGACGGCATCGGCCGGTCGGCGATCACCATGTCCAGCCGATGTACGGCCAGTTCGGCAAGCAATGCCGTCAGGCGACCTTCGCGACAGACCAGTCGCACCGCTTCCGGCAGGCGCAGGGCCGGCTCGACCAGGCGATGGGCAACCGACTTCGGCACCGAATCGGCGATGCCGACGGTGAACAACAGGCTTTTCCTCGTCGTCTGGTCGCGCGCCACCTCGAGCAACTCGTCGCCGAGAGCGAAGATTTCCTCGGCATAGCTCAGGATGCGCCGGCCGGCGTCGGTGACCTCGAGGCCGCGACCCGCCCGACGGAACAACTCCACCCCCAGGGCGTCTTCCAGTTCACGCAACTGGCCGCTGATCGCCTGCGGCGTGAGGTGCAGCTGCTCGCCAGCGCGCGCGATGGCACCGGACTTGGCGACCATCCAAAAATAGCGCAGGTGCTTGTAGTTGAGCGTGGCCATGAACTCGTTATACTCCATAAAATCGGAACTGTTAGTAAATTATATTCGATTTGGCAGATGTCTTTCGATGCCCTAGACTGACTTCTCCATCCAACACAGCTGGAGCACTGCCATGCAGATCGTCATTCAAGCCAGAGGCTTTGACCTCTCTCCGGGCCTGCGCGAGCACGTCGAACGACGCTTGCGTTTTGCCCTCGACTGGGCCCATCACCATGTCAGGAGGGTTTCCGTCGGCCTTTCCGACCTCAACGGGCCGCGCGGTGGCGAGG
>ERZ761603.2941-NODE-2941-length-11276-cov-50.343998_pt1 | contig 11276 bp, 7 predicted proteins | sample MGYA00511879_ERZ761603 | MGnify/ENA primary metagenome ERZ761603 (study PRJEB28899, sample SAMN02850040) | bioreactor sludge metagenome | biome: EBPR Sludge; feature: EBPR Bioreactor; material: flocular biomat | place: Australia: Thorneside Wastwater Treatment... | reverse complement strand
GGGAAACGGCCATGACTTTCATCATCCGGGGTATCTCCACAGTCATGACCGTTAGGCGGTACCCGCTATCCTTTGGAACGTGCCAACCACCTTGAAGGGACCCCGCGATGGACCTGCTCCTTGTTGTGCTGATCGCCGGCTTTTTCGCCCTGACGAGCCGCCTCGTTGCGCTCTTCGAAAAGCTCCGGGGGCCGCGGTGAATCCGCTCTACGCGATCGCACTGGCCGCGGCGGCTGGCGTTTTCGTCTACCTCGTCGCCGTTCTGTTCTACCCGGAGGACTTCTCATGACCGGCAACGCCATTCTCCAACTGGCGCTCTACTTCGTCAGCCTCCTGGCGCTCGCCTGGCCGCTTGGAACGTACATGGCACACATCTACGCGGGCAAGGTTCCGGTCTTCGTCGCCTGGCTGCGGCCCGTCGAACGGGCCATCTGCCGGCTGGCCGGCGTGCGCGGCGAGGACTCGATGCCCTGGACGCGCTACGCGATCGCGCTGCTGGTCTTCAACCTGCTCGGCACTCTCGCAGTCTTCACCCTGCAGCGGCTGCAGGACATCCTGCCGGTCAACCCCGAAGGGCTGGGCGCGCCTGCCGCGGACCTGGCCTTCAACACTGCGGTGAGTTTTGCCACCAACACCAACTGGCAAGCCTACTCAGGCGAGTCGACGATGAGCCACCTGACGCAAATGCTCGGTCTCGGCGTGCAGAATTTTGTGTCGGCGGCTACCGGCATGGCGGTCCTCGTCGCCCTGGCCCGTAGCTTCGTGAACCGCGAAGCGACCGCAATCGGCAACTTCTGGGTCGATCTGCTGCGTTCCGTGCTGTACATCCTGCTGCCCCTTTCGCTTGCCCTCGCGCTGGCTCTCGTCAGCCAGGGCGTTGTCCAGACTTTCGACGGGCGTCGAACGGTCGAACTTCTCGAACCGGTCGAATTCGAACAGCTGAGCGTCTGCGTCTGGGCCGAGCAGGCGGGAAACCCGCTCTTCGATCGGCTCGGCGTTGATGCCCAAGCCTCGGAGCTGCAGGCCGGAGGCAACATGGAAGGGAAGGAGACCCGCTTCGGCGTCGTCGCTTCGGCGCTCTGGGCGACGGCGACAACTGCCGCATCGAATGGCTCGGTCAACGCGATGCACGACTCGTTCACGCCGCTTGGCGGAATGGTCCCGATGTGGCTGATGCAACTCGGCGAAGTGATCTTCGGCGGAGTCGGCTCGGGGCTCTATGGGATGATCGTCTTCGCGCTGGTCGCCGTGTTCGTCGCCGGGCTGATGATCGGGCGGACGCCCGAATACCTGGGCAAGAAGATCGAGGGCTTCGAAGTCAAGATGGCCGCCGTCGCGATCCTCGTGCCGCCAATGCTGGTGCTCGTCGGCACGGCAGTGGCCGTGGTCACCGACGCCGGCCGGAGCGGCATCGCCAACCCGGGCGCGCATGGCTTCTCGGAAGTCCTCTATGCGTTCTCGTCGGCCGGCAACAACAACGGCAGTGCGTTCGCCGGCCTGTCGGCAAACACGCCTTTCTACAACATTCTCCTCGGCGTGGCGATGCTCTTCGCGCGCTACTGGCTGATCGTTCCGGTTCTCGCCATCGCCGGCTCGCTGGCCGCCAAGAAGACTGTCCCAGCGGGTTCCGGGACGCTGCCGACGCACACCCCGCTGTTCGTCCTGCTGCTGATCGGCACGGTGATCGTAGTCGGAGCGCTGACGTTCCTGCCGGCCCTGGCTCTCGGACCGGTCGTCGAGCACCTGCAGATGATCGGCAGCCGCTGAGGAGACCGTCCATGAAGAAAAGCCAATCTCTGTATAGCCCGCAGCTGCTTCGCGAAGCCGCGGTCGAGTCGTTCCGGCGCCTTTCGCCGCGACATCAGGTCCGCAATCCGGTCATGTTCGTGGTCTGGCTCGGCAGCTTGCTGACCAGCGGACTGTACGTCCAGGCACTCTTCGGCCATGGCGAAGCGCCAGCCGCTTTCATCCTGGCGATCAGCCTGTGGCTGTGGTTCACGGTGCTCTTCGCCAACTTCGCCGAAGCCGTCGCCGAAGGGCGCGGCAAGGCGCAGGCCGCAGCACTTCGCGGTCTGCGCCAGACCGTCTGGGCCAAGAAGCTCGACGAGCCGCGCTACGGCGCGAAGGCGCGCAGCCTGCCGTCCGAGGAACTCCGGAGAGGCGACGTCGTCGTCGTCACCGCTGGCGAAGTGATGCCCGGGGACGGCGAGGTCATCGAGGGCGTCGCTTCGGTCGACGAATCGGCGATCACCGGCGAGTCCGCTCCGGTCATCCGCGACGCCGGCGGCGATTTCTCAGCAGTCACCGGCGGAACCCGAATCCTGTCCGACTGGCTGGGCATCCGCATCGCGGCGAATCCCGGCGAGACCTTCCTCGACCGGATGATCGGGATGGTGGAAACGGCGAAACGCCAGAAGACGCCCAACGAAATTGCCTTGACCATCCTGCTCGTCGCACTGACCATCGCCTTCTTGCTGGCCACGGCAACCCTTCTGCCCTACTCGCTGTTCGGTGTCGAAGCCGCCGGCGTCGGCTCGCCGATCACCGTCACCGTGCTCGTCGCGCTGCTTGTCTGCCTCATCCCGACGACGATCGGCGGTCTGTTGTCGGCAATCGGCGTCGCCGGCATGAGCCGCATGATGGGAAAGAACGTCATCGCGACCTCGGGTCGAGCCGTCGAGGCGGCAGGCGACGTCGACGTGCTGCTGCTCGACAAGACCGGAACGATCACGCTCGGCAATCGCCAGGCGGCGAGGTTCCTTCCCGCACAGGGATTCAGCGAAGCGCAACTCGCCGAGGCCGCCCTCTACGCGTCGCTCGCTGACGAAACACCCGAAGGCCGTTCGATTGTCCATCTGGCCAAGGAAGTCCTTCATCAGCGAGGCCGTGACATTCAGGCCGAAGGCGCCAGCTTCGTGCACTTTACGGCGCAAACCCGAATGAGCGGCATCGACTGGCAAGGCAGGAGCATCCGCAAGGGAGCAGCCGAAGCGGTCAGAGCGTCCGTCCGTGCCCTCGACGGAATCTGGCCGCCGGCCGTGCAGCACGCGGTCGATGACGTGGCCCGCCACGGATCGACACCGCTCGTCGTCTCCGATGGAAACGGCGTGCTCGGTATCGTCGAGTTGAAGGATGTCGTCAAGGGAGGGATCCGCGAGCGTTTCACCGAGCTTCGCCGGATGGGGATCAAGACGGTGATGATTACCGGCGACAACCGGTTGACCGCGGCGGCGATCGCCGCCGAGGCCGGGGTCGACGATTTCCTCGCCGAGGCCACCCCCGAAGCCAAGCTCAGGCTGATCCGCCAGTACCAAGCCGACGGACGCCTCGTGGCGATGACCGGCGACGGCACGAACGACGCGCCGGCCCTGGCGCAGGCCGACGTCGCCGTGGCGATGAACACGGGTACGCAGGCGGCGAAGGAGGCCGGTAACATGGTCGACCTCGACTCGAACCCGACCAAACTGATCGAGGTCGTCGAAACCGGCAAGCAGATGCTGATGACCCGCGGCGCACTGACCACCTTCTCGATCGCCAACGACGTCGCCAAGTACTTCGCGATCATCCCGGCGGCCTTCGCGTCAACCTTTCCGGAGCTCGCCGCGCTCGATGTCATGGGCCTGGCAAGCCCGGATTCGGCGATCCTCTCGGCGGTGATTTTCAACGCGCTGATCATCGTCGCGCTGATTCCGCTGGCGCTCAAGGGCGTCGCCTACCGGCCGATCGGCGCCGCCGCCATCCTGCGCCGCAACCTGCTCGTATACGGTCTGGGCGGACTGATCGTGCCCTTCGTCGGAATCAAGCTCGTCGACCTGGTACTGGTCGGCCTGCGTCTCGTCTGAGGAGTCCATCATGCTCAACGAGCTCAAACCCGCTCTGGTCATCCTCGGCGTTCTGTCGGTGCTGACCGGGATCGCCTATCCGGTTTTGGTCACCGGCGTCGCGCAGGCCGTTTTTCCGGCGCAGGCCAACGGCAGCCTGATCGGACGGAACGGCAGCTACGTCGGGTCCCGGCTGATCGGTCAGAACTTTGCCGACCCGCGCTACTTCCGCAGCCGGCCGTCGGCGACGACGCCGATGCCGTTCAACGCAGCCGCCTCGGGCGGTTCAAACCTCGGACCGCTGAACCCGGCGCTGGAGCGGACGGTAACTGCGCGCATCAAGGCCTTCCGGGACAGCGATCGAGGTCAGGCCGATCCACTCCCGATCGATCTGGTCAGCTCCTCGGCGAGCCGCGCGTCAATGTGCTGCTGCTCAACCTGGCCCTCGACGAGCTCGCCGCGTGGCGACCGCAGGACGGCGCGCCCCTCGTGCCGGGAGACGACGGTTGAGGTCCGAGGAAGCTCGTCGCCCCGATCCGGACGAGTTGCTCGCCCGGCTGGAAGCCGACGCTGCGCAGTCGCGGCGAGGGAAACTGAAAATATTCTTCGGCGCCAGTCCAGGGGTGGGCAAGACCTATGCGATGCTCGTCGCCGCGAGGACGCTTGCCGGACAGGGAATCGACGTCGTCGTCGGCGTCGCCGAGACGCATGGCCGTTCGGAAACCGCGGAGCTGATCCGCGGGCTCGAAAGCCTGCCTCCGCGAATCGTCGACTACAAGGGACACGAACTCGCGGAGTTCGACCTCGACGCCGCGCTGGCGCGCGCCCCACGGATCATCCTGGTCGATGAACTCGCGCACTCGAATGCACCCGGCGCGCGCCATCCGAAGCGCTGGCAGGACGTCGAGGAACTGCTCGCCGCTGGCATCGACGTGTTCACCACCGTCAATGTCCAGCATCTCGAGAGACTCAGCGACGTCGTCGGCGGAATCACCGGCATCAAGGTCTGGGAAACCCTCCCCGACCACGTGTTCGACGACGCCGACGAGGTCGTGCTCGTCGACCTGCCGCACGAGGAGCTGCTGCAGCGACTGAAGGAAGGCAAGGTCTACCTCGCGCAGCAGGCCGAGATCGCCATCCACAACTTCTTCCGCAAGGGCAACCTGCTGGCGCTGCGCGAGCTCGCCCTGCGCCGGACGGCCGATCGAGTGGACGCCGACGTCCAGGCGTATCGGCGTGAGCAGTCGGTGACCACGGTGTGGCCGACCCGGGATTCCCTGCTCATCTGCATCGGAGCCGGAGTCGGCAACAAGCGGCTGGTGCGCGCGGGAGCGCGCCTCGCGGCGCTGCTCGACGTTCCGTGGCACGCCATCTACATTGCCACGGCGAAGCTCCAGCACCTGCCGGAAGATGCCCGTGCGCGCATTCTGCGCACGCTCAAGCTGGCGCAGGACCTCGGAGCGACGACCGCCAGCCTGGCGGGTGACGACCCGATCGCCACTGCGACCGCCTACGCCCGCGAGCACAACCTCGGCAAGGTGGTCGTCGGGCGCGAGACGGCGAGGCTGTGGCCTTGGCAGCGCAGCTTTGCCGAGCGTCTCGGCAAGGGTGCCCCCGAGCTCGAGGTGATCCTCGTCGCACGCGAAAGCGAAGAACGCGCCGCGGGCGCGAGCGAGGCGTCCGGCGCGACCACCGGGCGAGACGCACCGCGGCCGTGGCTCGGCTATCTGTGGGCCTGCGCCGGAGTCGCACTGGTGACGGTCGCCACGACGCCACTCCTGCCGGACGTCGAGCTGGCGAACATCGTCATGCTCTTCCTCTGCCTCTCCATCGTCGTCGCCTACCGCTTTGGCCGCGGCCCGGGCGCGGTCACCGCGGTGCTCTCCGTCGCGGCTTTCGACTTCTTCTTCGTCCATCCGCGCTTCTCGTTCGCGGTCAGCGACCTCCAGTACCTGCCGACCTTTGCCGTCATGCTCGTCGTGGCGCTCCTGATCGGCCAGCTCACCGCGAGGCTGAAATTCCAGGCAGCCATTGCGCTGCGCCGGGAGCAGCGAATCCGGGCCCTCTTCGAGATGGCCCGCGAATTGGCCAGTGCGCTGGTCGTCGAACAGATCGGCGAGATCAGTCAGCGCTTCGTACACCGGGTCTTCGGCACGCGCTCGACCCTTCTCGCCCTGGACACTGCCGATCATCTGCACGAGGTCAGCGGTGAAGCACTGCCGGAAATCGACCTGGGCATCGCACACTATGCGCTCGACCACAACGAACCGGCCGGCTGCTCGACCTCGACGCTGCCGTCGGCAAGCGCACTCTATCTGCCGCTCAAGGCCCCGATGCGGACACGCGGCGTGCTCGTTCTGGTCCCCGGGCGAGAAGGATGGACGGTCAGCCCGGAACAGCAACGCCTGCTCGAAACGAGTGCCGGCCTGATCGCCATCGCCCTCGAGCGAGTCCATTTCATCAGCGTGGCCCAGGACACCCTGGTGCGAATCGAATCGGAGCAGTTGCGCAACTCGCTGCTCTCGGCGCTCTCGCACGACCTGCGCACCCCGTTGACGGTTCTCCATGGCCTCGCCGAATCGCTGAGCCTGACCGGCCCTCCGCTGCCGAGGGCGCAGGCCGACATCGCTCAGGCCATCCGCGAGGAGGCCCTGCGCACCAGCGTGCTGGTCAGCAACCTGCTCGACATGGCGCGCCTGCAGAGTGGCGAAGTCAGCGTCAACCGGGACTGGCAGCCACTCGAGGAAATCGTTGGGGTGGCGCTGCAATCGCGCGCCAGCATTCTCGCGGGCCACACGGTGAACATCCGTCTGCCCGCCGATCTGCCGCTGATGTTCTTCGACGCGATCCTGATGGAACGGGTGTTCTGCAATCTGCTCGAGAACGCAGCGAGGTACACGCCGCGAGGCAGCGTGATTACCGTGTCGGCACACGCCCACGGTGACCGAGTCGAGATTCTCGTCGAAGACAATGGTCCCGGCCTGCCCCCGGGCAAGGAGGAGACGCTTTTCGCCAAGTTCGCACGCGGGAAGAGCGAGTCCTCGGTGTCCGGTGTCGGTCTCGGACTGTCCATCGTTCGCGCCATCGTCGAGGCGCACGACGGTACCGTACGCGCCGAGAATCGCTACGCTGGCGGCGCTCGGTTCATCATCTCCCTGCCTGCGGGCAGCCCCCCCGATGTTCCGGAGGAGGAACCGGCATGTTGAGCTCGCCCAGGCGCAGCGTCGTGGTCATCGAGGACGAAGCACAGATCAGGCGCTTCCTGCGTACCGCACTCGAAGCCGAAGGCTTTGTGGTCAGCGAAGCGAGCAGCGCCGAGCGCGGACTGATCGAAGTCGGTGCGCGCCGGCCTGATCTGGTGATGATCGACCTCGGGCTTCCCGATAGGGACGGAGTCGACCTCATTCGCGAGATTCGCACCTGGTCCACGCTGCCGATCCTGATCCTCTCGGCGCGAACGCTCGAGGGCGAGAAGGTACGCGCGCTCGACGCCGGTGCAGACGATTACCTGACCAAGCCCTTCGGAATCGCCGAACTGAGCGCGCGGGTAAGGGCGCTGCTGCGCCGCTCAGCCCATTCGGCACCGGGTGACGAACCCGGGATCACGCTCGGCGACCTCACCGTCGACCTGATCAGGAGGCAGGTCTGGCTTGGCGATCGGGAAATTCATCTGACACCAATCGAGTACCGGCTCCTCGCGCAACTCATAGCCAACCTTGGCCGCGTCTGCACACACCGCCAGCTCCTGCGCGAGGTCTGGGGACCCGGTCACGCCGAGGACACGCACTATCTGCGGGTTTACATGGCCAATCTCCGACGAAAGCTTGAAGCCAACCCGAACCTGCCCCGGCACCTCCGTACCGAGCCCGGTGTCGGTTACCGCCTGGTCGACCAGTGAATCACCACGCCGCACCGAGAACCGCGTGGACGAGGCGGGGCCCGACGAGCGCGCCACGACCCCACGGCAAGCGCATCTGATCCTTACGACCACCAGCTCGCGCAGCCGGCGAGCGAGCCGGGAGGAGAGGGTTGGGAGCGGCGCTCCGTCGGGCGCGCTCACGGAACGGCCCGGGGCTCGGACTCGAAGCGGGCGAGCAGACCATCGTAACGTGCAGAGCGCGCGGCGAGCAATCCGCTCGTGCCGCCCAGCACCTCCTCGAAGAAGGTCAGCGTCAGATCGACCGTCGCCGCCTTGACGAGCGGATTCAGGTCACGCCCGCCGCTGCCCAGGCGGTCGGTGAACATGCTGTGCGAGCCGTCGCGAAAGACCACGAGCGCCTTGCGCGCACTGCCGGTTGCCGCAAAGACGCGCACCCGGTCCTCGTAGTCGGAGCGATAGCCGGGAATTCGAATCTCGTCGCCCTTCGCCGTAATGTGCAGCGTCGGGATGTCGATTGGCCGCACGACGGCGTCCGGGTCGGGCTCGCCATGAAAGGGCGGCGCACTGATGATCACGGCGCCGACGATGCGGCGGTCGCGGAAACTCAGCGTCCCTTGCGGGCGCGCGAACACCGCTCCCGCCGCCAGCAAGGCGGTGTTCGCGCCGTAGGAATGACCGGCAGCGAGAATCCGCCCAGCGTCGATCGCACCGGCAAGCTGCTCGTCGTCGAGCACCTCGTTGAGGGCAAAGGCAAGGTCGCGCACGCGGTTGATCGCCTCGGCCTCGCCCGCCGCCTCCTGCAGCCGGGACACCATGTCGAACGGGTTGCCGCTCCACAAGCGACTGTCGCTGCCGGCGTGCTGGACGTGCAGGCTGGCGTAGCCGTGCGCCGCCCAGTTCGCGCCCAGATACGAGTAGCCCTCGCGCGAACCGCCCATGCCGTGCGAGAAGACCACCAGCGGCACCGGCACGCGCCGCTCGGTCGCGGAAGGCAGGTAGAGCTTGGCCAGTACCTCGCGCTGCCGGTCGCGGTCGAGCCACTGGAAGTGGCGGACCTCATAGGCGACCGGCTGTGGAACGAGCTTGGCCTCGACCAGCTCCGCCCGGTTGCGTAGCGCCCAGGACTCGACAAGCCCGCCCGCTCGCCCATCCGGCGTCCCGGCGCAGGCAGCGAACAGGCTCGCGCACACCGCCAGCGCCAGGACGGTGGTCCAACGGATTGCTGTCATCGATGAACGCCTCCGGTGATACCCATCTTTCGCCGATCCAACTCTGAGCATCCAGCGTCGAGCAAGTTCAGTTGTCGAGCTTCCACGCCGTTGCCGGGCGGATTTTCCCTGGCAACGGCGTGCGACGACCGACCTGTCTGATTCAAGCGCCAGATCTTCGGCCAGAAGAGCGAACGGCGCATCAAGATCGGAACGAACGGCCAGATGAGTCTGGGCGAATGGCCGCCCCAGCCGGGGCTGCCTCGCCCGTTCAGCCCGGGCCCCGCTCAATGTGCTCGATCATCAACTGGGGCGTCTCGACACCGCTGTACTCGTTGATCGCCAGCCGATAGGCGGCGCGGACCTGGCGGCCGGGCGCCTGCTGGAAGTTGAACTGGATTGCGTCGACCATCTGCGTGCCCTTGCGCAGACGGAGCTTGAGGTGCTTCTCCTTGAGGATGCGCTGGCTCTCGACGAGGAACTCGTCCTCGAACAATGGCGCCGGAAAGCCCTGCCCCCACACCTCGGCTGCCAGCAGACGGGCCGTCGCCAGCGAGAAATGCGCCGTTTCGAGACCGCCGTCGGTTTCCAGCGTACGGGTGCGGTCCGCCGGGGCGAGCAACTCGTCGGCAACGCGAGCGAAGGACTCGCTGAACAGCGCGAAGTCGCTCTCGCGCAGGCTGACTCCGGCGGCCATCGCGTGCCCGCCAAAGCGCCGCAGCAGGCCGGGCGATCGCTTGCTCACGAGGTCGAGGGCGTCACGCAGATGCAGCCCCGGGATCGAGCGGCCGGAGCCTCTGATCTCGCCGTCGCTGGCGCGGGCAAAAGCGAAAGCCGGCCGATGCAGCCGCTCCTTGACGCGGGCGGCGAGGATGCCGACGACGCCCTGATGCCAAGCGGGGTCGAACAGCGAGACGGCGGCCGCATCGCCGGCCATCTCGGTGCCCCAATCGGCAAGCTGCTGCGCCGCCTGCTCCTGCATCGCGGATTCGATCTCGCGGCGCTCGCGATTGAGAGCGTCGAGCTGCTGGGCGATGTTCATCGCTCGCCCGGGATCATCGGTGAGCAGGCATTCGATACCGAGCGACATGTCGGCCAGGCGGCCGGCAGCGTTCAGGCGTGGGCCGATCATGAAACCGAGGTCGAAGCTGGAAGCCTGCGCCGGGTTCCGGCCGGCGGCACGAAACAGCGCCCGCACGCCGGGCGTCAAGCGGCCCTCACGGATGCGCCGCAATCCCTGGCTGACCAGCACACGGTTGTTGTGATCGAGGCTGACGACGTCGGCGACCGTACCCAGGGCCACCAGATCGAGCAGTGCCGCCAGGTTGGGTTCGCGCCGCCCGTCGGTGTCGGCAAACCATCCGCGGCGGCGCAGCTCGGCGCGCAGCGCCAGCATGACGTAGAAGATGACGCCGACGCCGGCCAGTGCCTTGCTCGCAAAGTCGCAGCCGGCAAGATTCGGATTGACGATGCAGTCGGCCGCCGGCAGCTCGTCGCCGGGCAGGTGGTGGTCGGTGATCAGGGTCGCCATGCCCAACTGGCGGGCGCGCTTGACGCCGTCGATGCTGGCAATGCCGTTATCGACGGTGAGCAACAGGTCCGGGGCGGCAGCGGCAGCCAGCTCGACGATGTCCGCTGACAGGCCGTAGCCGTAGGTGAAGCGGTTCGGTACCAGATAGTCCACGCGTGCGCCGAAGGCACGCAGGGCGCGAACGCCGACCGCGCAGGCGGTGGCGCCATCACAGTCGTAGTCGGCGACGATCAGGATCTTCCGCTGCCGGGCGATGTGATCGGCCAGCAGCAGCGCCGCTTCAGCGGCGTTGGTCAGCCCGGCCGGTGGCAGGAGCGAGCGCAGATCGTAGTCCAGCTCGTCGCTGGCGCGGATGCCACGGCCGGCGTAGATGCGCGCCAGCAGCGGGTGCAGCCCCTGCTGCTCGAGCTGCCACTGGCTGCGCGCGCTGACCGCTCGGCGGCGCAGGCACGTCATGGTGTGGCCGCTGCCAGCTCGCAGGCGATCGCCAGCAGGGTCTGCGGTCGCTGCCAGAACTTCCATTGCGCGCGGGCGTCGCTTGCCCATGACAACATGCCGTAGGCCGTCGGCGCCTGCAGGTACAGCCTGCGTACCGGGCCGCTGGCGAGCGCCTGCCGCAACGGCGCAAACCAGCTTTCCTCGAGCGCGATCAGCGCCGCGCGATAGCCCGCTCCGTCCTGGTACTGCACACAGGACTGCAACCGGTCGACCACGACCAGATGCCGGCCACCTCGGTCCGCCTGCGCCAGGAGAGCAGCGGCGCCAGCGGGCAGCGCCCGGAGCTGGCTGCCAGATCGGAAGAGCGTCGTGTAGGGAAAGAGTGTAGATCTCGGTGG
>ERZ761603.2940-NODE-2940-length-11277-cov-21.927107_pt1 | contig 11277 bp, 5 predicted proteins | sample MGYA00511879_ERZ761603 | MGnify/ENA primary metagenome ERZ761603 (study PRJEB28899, sample SAMN02850040) | bioreactor sludge metagenome | biome: EBPR Sludge; feature: EBPR Bioreactor; material: flocular biomat | place: Australia: Thorneside Wastwater Treatment... | reverse complement strand
AATACGATTCCTTGCCGACGTTGCTGCCCCAGAAAATGCTCTTGAACTCCTCGAAAGTGCCCCTCTGATCCATCGCCTCCGGAGTCAGGATGCTGCTAAATGTATTCGCACGGTTAACCAGCCGCCAATACCGCTCGTCGCGCTCGCCGAACAGGCCGCTGGCCCAGAACTCGCGCAGCATTGGCTTGTATTGGCGCAAGGTTTCCAGATTCGGGATGATCGACTCGTAGGTGACCACGTAGTTACCGTTGTGCAGGGAACCCTCGATTGCTCCCTTGATGCATTGCTCGAAGTAAGCCACCAAGTAGCGGGCGTAGCCGCCAAAGATCTCATCCCCGCCCTGCCCGCCGAGAACCACCTTGATGTGCTCTCCGACCTGCTGCGAAACCATGTACTGAGGGAAGGAACCTGGCCCCGCCGCGGGCTGATCGAGGTGCCAGATCACCTTGGCAATGTGGTCGACAAAGTCCTGCTCGTCGATGTCAGCGACATGAAGCTGCATGTTCTGCTCATCAGCCAAGGCCTTGGCATAGGCCGACTCATCAAAATCGCGGCCATCCATGAAACGCCCGTTGAACGCCTTGAACGGACCATCGGGCCTTACTTCCCGGGCCAGCGCCGCAAGCAGGCTGGAATCCACGCCACCGCTGACGTAGCTGCCCACCGCGACATCGGCACGAAGGTGAACACGAACCGAATCCTCCAGCAGATCCCGCAAACGCTGAGTGAACCAACGTTCGGTGTGATCGTAGTCCACATCGTAATGGACCTCCCAGTAGCGCTGTGGCTTGGGTGGCTGTCCGGCAGAAACGACCGCGAAGTGGGCGGCCGGCAACTGCCAGACATCCTCCAGCAGCGTCTTCTCGCCCATGCAGAACTGGAAGGTGAAGTAGTCGGACAAGGCAGCACGGTTGACGGCGCGCGCCTTCAGAAAGGGCACCAGTGCCTTGATCTCGGAAGCGAAGTAGAACCCATGGGGAGTCTGTGCCCAGTAGAAAGGCTTGATGCCGAACCGGTCTCGAGCGATGAACAACTCTTGTTCGATGGCATCCCAAATCGCCAGCGCGAACATGCCCCGCAAGTGGGTGACGCAGCCCGGCCCCCAGCGCTGAAACGCCCGCAGTACGACCTCAGTGTCGGAACTGGTGCGGAATCCGTCCTCGCCGAGTTCCGCCCGCAGCTCGATAAAGTTGTATACCTCGCCATTATAAATGATTGTGTAACGCCCATCATCGCTGTGCATCGGCTGCGCGCCAGTCTCCAAATCGATGATGGAGAGGCGCACATGGCCGAGACCGACACGTCCGTCTGGCGAAACCCATATGCCTGTCCCATCGGGGCCGCGATGGCGGATCAGTCTCAAGGCCGTCTCAATTTCCGCCGATGACTGCCGCATGGGCCGCCGTTGGCCGGAAAAGAGACCGAAAATTCCACACATGAGCTACTCCCTACTGTTGCTTTCTTAAGTCACTGGATGGGAGCTCGCTCCCGCTCGCCACCAACCGGCACGGTAGATACTCAGCCACTCGGCGAGGCTGATCCAGCGCCACAACGCCCAAGAGTGATTGGCATCGCCCTTCTGGTGATCATCCCAGAGTGCTCGAACAGACTGAAGGTCGTAACCCGGAAAACCAGCCAGCCGGCTGTCCATTACGCGTTCATAACCCCAGGTCCGGAGCTCCCTGCGAAGCCAACAATCGAGCGGGGCAGCGTAACCGACCTTGTCTGCCCGCCAACGGATCTCCGGCGGGATGGTGCTTCCAGCCGCCTCACGCAACACCCATTTCTGCCACCCGTTCCGCACGTAAAAATCGTCTGGAAGGCGAAGGCAAAACTCCACGAGATCATAATCCAGATACGGGAGCCGCGCCTCCCGCGAGAAGGCCATGGAATTTCGATCAGCGTACCGCAGCAGCATTGGCAAGCTGTTGTACAGCAGTGCTTCAGAGAGCGTTCTCCGCAAACGGAACCCGGGCTTTGCCGGAGCCGTGCCAACCGAGTACGGATAATGGAAAACCAACGACGAGGGCTTGCCCATATCCCGCAACTCGTCGGTCGAATAGGCTATGGATGCATTGAATCGTCGCTGCGCCCCTTCATACTGCTCACTGGCCACGCGCAAACGCCGATTGAACTTCGCCGTTTCGCGCATCGCCAAGGCAACGCGACCCTGATCGAGGAGATCCAACTGTCTCTGACGGAAATAGAACTGATATCCCGCCAATAACTCATCAGCCCCCTGCCCGTCCAGCAAAACCGTGGTCCTGTGCTGGAAAGCCAGCCTCGCCACGCACCACTGCAAGTAGATGGATGCTGAGAGAAACGGTTCTTCCTGGTGCCAATGCAGCAATGCGCACTCCTCGGCGAGCCGTAAAGGATCGGGCGTCACCAAGAAGGAATGAACGCCAGTGTGAGAGACAACCGCCCCGATCTCCTTGTCCTCTGACATCGTCGGGTCAGAAGGAAAAACTGCTGAAAAGGTGTTCTGCGTGAAACTCGATGTACTCCGCTCCCTCGACAAGAGCCCCACGATCACCGACGAATCCAAGCCGCCGGAAAGGCTTGACCCCACCGGCACATCCGCCCGGAGACGCAGACTAATACTCCGTTGCAGCAGTCGGCCGAACTCCTCCACAGCCGCGCGTGGCCTAATGTCCGCGTCAATCACGGTGTAGTCCGGAGTCCAATAACGCCAACGCCTCTCTTCTGAACCATCCTGCCGGAACCATGCCGCATGCGCCGGAGGCAAACGCTCGATATCTTCGAAGAATGTAAGTTGGTCATCTTCATACCATGAGCCGGCCCCGTAGCGCGCGGCTGCGCGCTCATCCATCGAACAACGCATCAATGGGTGTACCAGAACGGCTTTCATCTCCGACGCGAACACAACGGTGCCAAAGAGCCCCTTGCCGATAAAAATCGGTTTCTCGCCAAAACGGTCACGCGCCACCAACATGCGACGGGACTGCTCATCCCAAAGCGCGAATGCGAACATGCCGTTGAGTCTAAGCAACGCCGCCTCGCCCCATTGACGCAGCGCTACCAGCAGAACCTCGGTATCGCTATGGGTACGAAACACATGCCCAGCTCCTTGAAGCTCGCGCTTGAGCTCCAGGTAATTGTAGATTTCGCCATTGAAGACAATTCTCAGCGAGCCATCATCGGTCGCCATGGGCTGGTCGGCAGAATGCGACGTATCGATGACCGACAAGCGCCGATGGGCAAGCCCGACCCGCCGCCCCTTCCGCACCCAGCTTGCACCGTTATCCGGCCCACGATGGATGAGCCGATCCCGCATTGCAGAAAGGAGGTCATCGCGAATCGGAACTGCCGGTGAAATCAGCGCAACAACGCCACACATCTCAGGCCTCACTCCTCACCGATTCGCCGGTCAATGCACGCTCCATGATGCCGAGCATTTCCCGCTCGTTGGCCTCGGCACAAAACAGGCTGGCGCAGCGATCAGAGTTTGCCTTGAATCGGTCGATGTCCTGAGGTCCTAGGGAAATCAGTGCCCTAGCCATCGATGCAGGCAGGAAGTCCGGCGCTACTACCCCCAATCCATAATCTCGTACGATCCGGCTCATCTCCGGCGATGGCCCCACCGCAATGGCCAAACGCGCCTGAATGAACTCGAAAAACTTATTGGGCAGAGCCCATTGATAATTGAAAATATCCGGCTCCAGAATGAAAAGCCCAATATCGAAACGCGATATGAACTTCGCAATGTCAGGCATGGGCACAGGCTGCAGAAAGTGGATATTGCCGCAAGGCCCGTACGTGGATTTCAGGCTCTCAATGTACTTGGCATCGCCTTCGACCAGGATCAAATAAAGTTCGTACTCTGGCCCGAGGATCTTGACCGTCTCCGCCATGAGTTCGATCTTCCGAATCGGTGCGCCAATGCCATGGTGAACAATTCTTGTCTTCGGTCCCGTTGCACGTGGTGCAATGCTCTCATACAACGGCGCATTCGTGATAACTTTGATCCCCGATGGTATTTCGAAGTTTCGCTCGAACTCCTGGGCTATCCCACTGCAGACGGTCGACATCCCCGAGACCCGAGGCAGAAGCGACCTACAAGCCCAGACCCGCGCCGGTTGCTCTTGCATGACCCAGAAATCGTCTTGGCTGGCATATTCGAGTGGCGCATATTCGTGCGCATCGAAAACGACTCTTACCCCACGAAAAACCAAGTCGGCCAGCACGAGACAATCCAGGTCATTCGCCAGAATCAAGTCTGGGCTGAGTCCTGCGAGTGAGGCGCAGTCGCACATGGCGGACAGCTTGCTCCTGTAATACGCGGCATGATCTTCGCGCACCACGCCGTCCCTAGAACGCAATGCACTGCGCCTAATCGCGAGCGGCCTCTTGAGTTTTCTCCACAGGAAGCGGGCAAACGGTATCTTGGCAATGGCATTCCGCAGGTGAAGGAACACCGAGAGATCGGCTCCCTGCGAGCCACTCACCCCCGTCGGACCGATGCTAAGGAACTCTACCGAATCATCTTGCGGTGGAGCGAAGCCCGCCGCAACGACCCTGTAGTTCTTCTTCAGCCAAAGTATCTGACGCATCACCCGCGGGTCTCTTGAGAGATCACTTAGGGCCAGAATGACAACCAACGCTTGCCTCTGGTTGACTCGCCGCCCGTCTGTCGGTGTGTTCTGATCAATAGTCATGAGATTCATTATGGTAAGAGGCCTGCACTTGTCCCGTCGAGCTCCTGATAATCAAGGCCAAAGCTGGATCAGTGTCTGCTGCCCATTCTGAAATAACGCCTTGCCAGGCGATCCCTGAACCTGTTTGGCACCAGCTTGAGCAGGCGTCCGCGGTAGCCATCAAGAATCGGAGCTCTCATCAGCGAATCAAACGCGGCATCCATTCTTCGTCTGACTCTCCGAGTGACCGGCTCTGGAAGCGCCTCATGGGGAGCTAGAGAACTCAGCCGCTGGGATGCTTCCATCAATACTTGCGCCGCCTCCGCCAACGGGACGGCACTCCCTGGAATGCACGAGTCGGTAGCGCCTATTGACACAGAATGTTCCAGCAGTGGGAAGGCTTGCTTGATACGACCTGCACGATCACGGAAAAGCAGCGGACCAATCAGGAGCGAGGCGGATCTCCTCTGCAAGACCCTCTTTTCAATCTCGGCATCGATGCCCTTGATGAAGCTTCGATACGAATAGGCACCGCTAGCCACAATATCATTGAAAGCACGCTCGGTAGTCGTGCGAATATAATCATCGTCGAGCAGCTTGGCAATGACTTCGTCGATATTTGAAAAATCCTTTTTTAACGAGATGAAATGCACATCTGGCTGCAACACACCGGAATATTTTCCTTCAAACAAAATCAGAGCGGTACGCAAGCGAATTGCTTCGAAAATCTTTGGAGAAATCTGATTCATCGCGACGAAACCTTCGTGCCCCAAGAGGAACTTGGCACCAATTTCCTCGGAAGTCGTCTCCGGGTGGTCGGCCAGGAAAAGGTCCAGCTTCTTTCTGAGAGAACCATCAAAATCAAAAACATTCGATCCGCTCTCCGTGCCTAGGGTTGCGCGAGCTGAGCCCAGGAACTCGTACCAAGCTGTACCATATATGCGCTTCGTGTCATCTACCTCGATATCAACCGGAATCCCGCGCATACCAGCGACCATGTTCATCTCCACACCGATACGGTACTTCTCTTGACCCAGTTGGCCATAGACGGCGGGCAGCCTCCTTCCCCTATAGGCGATGGCCAACTTGCGCTCCGCGAGTGGTCTAGCATAGCGGTCCATCGACGGATCCTCGGGAACATATCCTGTCAGCGTCTGCAGAAACACCGTTGCTGGAAACCGGTAGGATGGATAGATCTTCTCCTGGCCCTCCTTCGGCACGCAGGTGAACACAATGTCAAAGCGAATGCTCTCCATCCACGTACGCGCGATCTCTGTCCCTTCGTACTCGTCTTGGAGGAACAACACTCTCAGGCCGTCAAAATCTTTCAGCGTCCGGACAACCCCCTCGTCAAAGTGATCCGTGGTCGAGACCCGAACTGAATAATGAACGACGACAAAATCGAAAATCGAAAAGTCAAGGGCCTTCGCCACGTCCTCGGGAGAGCGCTGCCAATAGGCCGTCGTTGCTGGCACAAGCGTGTAGTGGTGGACCGAATACTTCCGGAAGGACTCGAGATGCTCCCTGATGGTACTCACATGAAGTGAGCCAACCGCGTCGTACAGCAAAGCGCCTCGCAGCGCTCTGCCGCCTTTCTCCAGATCTTGGCGCGCCCTGATGAGCGCCTCCTCCATTTCGGCGAAGCGTCTCTCGTAAGAGTTTGCCAAAGCCGCCTGTACTCGCTTCGCCAGCAACTCTGGATCGTTGCGGGATGTTGCCAGCCGCCGAATCTCGTCTGCAAAGCCCGCAGAAGTGGTCGCGACCGAGAAGAGCTGTGGTAGCCCCTCGAGCGCGGCAACCGGCACCGTAACGACCGGCAGACCACAGGCGACATATTCATAGGCCTTTAGTGGTAATGAGTTCCTGATCGCTGGCTCCTGCTTGAAAGGGATAATTCCGACAGTGGACGCACACATTTGCTCGGCGACTCCCTCGGCGTCCAACTCCCCAAGATGCTTCACATTGGGCATGCGGAGCAGCTTCCGCCAAGCGTGGCTGTCCCGAACCGCGCCGCAGAATCGGAACTCCCAGTCGGGCATTCGCCCGATCAGCTCGTGAAGGAGATCATAGTCCAGACGCTGATTGATCCCTCCTTGAAAGATCGCGCGCCGAGCGTTGCATCCAGCCTCCGGGAAATCGCTCTGGGCGGCCTGTTTGAAAAGGAACTCAGCATCACAGCCATTGTTGCTGACGATCAAAGGCCCCGCGTAACCACCGAGGGACACGTATGATTCAGCAACTCCTTGACTGCAGGCCACGAGGAACTGCGCTTGCTGCAAGAGCCGAACCAAGGGGCTACGAATGAGGTCGGCCGCTGGTCTCCCCGTGGTCGTTTCCGCAAAATAGTCCTCGGTGGCATGATAGACCAAATAGCCCAGTGGCAACGCATCAATCAGGGAGGAATAGTGAACCGGATCGTAGACCCAAATCAACGGGCGCATGATGCCTCGGGCGGCGATAAGCCCCTTGATGGCAAGGATGTCGTCGCGGGAGAGCTGCCTGCCGGTGTTAACAAGGTCGATGTTGTCGAGCGTAGTTGGCTCAACAGCGATGTTGGCCTCGCGATGGTTGCTATGCTGGAAAAAGAGAACAGGCACTGACCGGGCAAAGCGAGTCGCATAGTGATAGCGATTGCTGCGAGGCTCCGTTTTCCAGTCCGACCAAGTGAGCATCAGGACGGCATCAAAATAATCTGTCAAACACATTCTGTCATTCCTCTGGCGCTGTTGAGAGCAGAAGGCGGAGCTTTGCCATGCCCTCTGGCGTTCGCGACCATCGATCCGACTCGACCGTTATCTAGTCGTCACCAGGAAAGGGGCTTCCGGCGAGCGGCCGGCACTTCAGGCAGCGATTCAAGGCTTCAGCGTCTGAGAGTGGGCACGAGCGGCAGCAGTAGGGGCTTGAGCCGCTGCCGGAAGGAGTCGGGCAGCTGTAACCACAAACAGAGGGCAAGCCGACCCGGCGGTGAGGTCCGCCATCCCGCTACGGGCGGCGCTGCGGGTGCTTCCACCGAGACGGGCTTGGCGCGAACAGGCCAGGTCGTCAGTGGCGATGAGGCATCCGGGGAAGCGGGCACCCTCTTGGCCGCCGCTGCCGCAGGGTCATTCGACTTCAAATCGAGTTGCGATCGTTCGATCTCGGCATCCACCAGTCTGACAAAGGACTCGTAGGAATAGCGACCGGACTCAACCACATCCCGGAAGGCTCGCTCCACCATCGCGTCAACAAAACGGCCATCCTGAAGCAGTTCAACCACTTCCGCCATGTTGCTCCCGTCCTTTCGTAACGGAATGAAATGCTCCCCGGCCTTGACGACGCCGGAGTAGTTGCCTTCCAACAAGACCAGCACCGTTCTCGCAGCAATTGCTTCAAACACACGGGGGGAAACCTGATTCATGATGCCATCCACTTCCTCGCCACGTACCACGCTCTGATAGACTTCGTCGTCAGTGGCGTCGGGGTTCTGATTCCTGTAATCCGCAACCCGCCGGTCAAGCGAGGCATCCCAGTCGAAGACATTGCTACCGCTTTCCGAACCCAGCATCGCGCGACACGAGGTCATGAACTCGTACCACTTTGGCCCATAGATTCGGGATTCCTCGTTCCATGCGATGTCTGACTCGATCCCATGCGCATCGCAGTACGCCTTGGCGATCCTTCCAACAGCAACCTTCTCGAGCCCGAGCATCCCGTACCGAAGCGGCAGGGGACGGCCACGATAACCGATAAGCAACTGACGTTGCGAGGGCGGGCGAAGGTCCGCATCTTCCTTCAACCAGTCCGGGACGTAGCCTGTCAAATTGCTGACGAACCGAACTCCGGGAAAATTCTGGGCTGGATAGACTCGCCCGATCCCCGCTTCCGGGACAACGGTAAACACGAGTTCGATCCCCAGATTCCTGATCCAGTGCCATGCCCGGTAAGTGTGTTCATACTCGTCCTGGATAAAGAGGACCTTCAACCCGGTAAAATCGGTCAATTCCCGGGCGGCCTGAGGTGAAAGCTGATCGTATGGGAGACGAACCGAATAATGGATGGCAATGGCATCGAAATGCGAGAGCTCGACCGCAAACTCCGAACTCTGGTCATGGTGACAAAAGAAAACACGGTGTCGGGAGTATCTCGCGAAGCTGGCGAGATGTTCAAAGACGGTATTGGTATAGGTCTGCGTCGCGTTGTAAATAAAAATAATATTCACTATCAATCAGCTCAAAACAAGCTCGGCTACTGAACGAGTCAGATCGAGATGCTCAGCAAACCGTCAAATCGGGTCGCGCACCATGAACGTCGTACGCAGCGCCGAAGACATCGTGGAACGGTATTTTATCGTATGGTTGACACAAACAGCGGTCGGCATGGCGGAAATTGCGTTGTCAGTACTTGTTGAAATAGCAAGTCCCGAGCATGGGTAATCATGCGCTTCCCTGCACGGTTGCCGGGATGGCGAGGATGGTGGGGAGCAGCAAGCCGTTGCAGGCGGCGGCGATGACGGTGCCGAGATACTGCCAGGCGAATTCTCCGCGGCGGCAAAACGTTTCGATGAGGCGGCCGAGGAACGTGGAGGACGGGACCCCTCTTCAGAGCGTGTGCCGTCCCTGATGGCGCGGGAAATCGCCCAGTGCCGCAGCACCTGTTTCGCGGCGTTGTTGGAAAGCGGCAGGCGGGGCTCGGCGACTGGCCGCAGGATCACCTTCCACTCATAGAGGAATTCGCGCCCGATGCTAGGCAGCACCGAGTGGTCATCCATCCGATGCGCTTCGCACAGCTTCTGCAGTCGCCCAATCGCGTTTGCGTAGCGGGCCGGGAGTCCTTCCGGCGGCGGATTGATCCGCGCCGCGTAGATGGCGGCCATCAGCGTCTTCATGATGCCTTCCATCTCTTGCCCCACCCCGGAGACTCGCGCATCGCTCGATTCGGCCAGCCCTCCCAGTTTGCGCCGCAGATGCAGCCGGCGGCGCAAGCGGCTTGCCCAGGCGCGGCCGTAGCCATCGCTGATGAGCGGGCCGGAAAAGCCGTCCTGCAGGGCGTTCTCGAGCATTTCGCGGCGGCGCGGGCCGACCAGGAGCAGCACCCTGTGGGTCGTCACCGCTGCCCACAGCCACAGCAGCGTGCCGGACTCCGGCCACGATGTCTCATCGACGGCAGTTGCGCTGCCAGAACGATGTCGGCCACCAGGGCGTCCTCCAGCGGCAGACCGGCACCGCCCGCTTCCCGGATGGTTTCGTCGATGGCGCCGGTACTCCGCGTCAACTCGAACAGTTCCTTCGGAAATTCGCGAATCCTTGCCCGCGACAGACGCATGCGCAGCGCGAGCAGCACGATCACCCCGGCCAGCCGGGGACCCACGCGACGCCCACTCCCAGAGCTCAACCGTCTTCCACTGCCCGTCGGCCGGTGCCCGCCAAGCTTGCGCACGGCTGACATCGCCGCAGCAGCGCCCCACTTCACGCAGCTTGTGACCCCTGACACTCGACGTCAACGCGATCAGGCCCTCGACCGGCGATGCCATGTCGACTTCGTCCCAAGCCGTGCAAGCCTTCGACACCGCGTCCACCGACAGCGCTGCCGCACAAGCGGCGCAGATCTCGGGGCGGTGCCCGCACCGGGCGGTGATCGCCAGTTTCTGACTATGGTCATGGCCTGCGCTGCCCAGCTGCTTGCCGCGCCACTTCCCCGACCCCTTCTTGGCCAATGACCGATGGCCATCGAACAGCTCATGTTTGCTCAGGTGCATCGTGTCGCGTCTGTCAGGTCGTCTGCAAGTTCTGAAACTATGCCACACAAATCATCAGGCTGACGGCATTTCTCAAGAGGGCGCGAACGATTACTCGACGATCGCTTCTCGCCTCGTCCTCTGAACTGATGCGCTCACCTTGACGAGATCAATGTCCCCGGTCTAGGAACCATCACCCCAAAATGGAGTCCGCCTCGCGTTGATACGAACGGGCTACTACCGGAACATGTCGCGAGAATCGCGCTGGGTCGTGATAGCGACTACTCGTCGGCCTAATTCCGCAGTCGAACAAGCCGGAAAGAGGGAGAAATGGAACCTCTCGCTCGCCGTCCTGGTGCTGGCAGCTCGCAAGCTGACTTCTAAACCGCGGAGTCGAACGATCCCTTGGCACGCCTGAACGCTGCGAGCCCGAAATGAAACGTCACCCAAGATATCATGGCAACGAAAAGGAGGCCGAACGAACTGGGAAATTCGTTGCCGATCAAGATGGACCGGTATGCCTCCGAAATCTGGTAGAAGGGATTCGCCAGCGAGACTTTCTGGATGATCCCTGGCATGCTTTCGAACGGGTAGAAGATCGGCGTCATGAACATGATCGCAGTGAGCAAGGTAGGCAGAATCTGTAGGATGTCGCGCACGAATACAGCAATGGCTGAGAGCCACATCCCGACGGCAATGATCCAAAAAAATTGCACAATCATCACTATGGGTAAAAAAAGGACGTGCGCAGTAATTGACGTTCCAGCCCAAGCCAACAGCGCCAGCAGGAACACAAAGCTCACTGCCAGATTGATGGCGCCCACCAATGCGCCAGCGATCGGCAGGAGCTCGGTCTTGAACGCCATGTTCTTGACGAGGCCGGATGCGCCAACCACGGAATTGGCA
>ERZ761603.2934-NODE-2934-length-11288-cov-10.599929_pt1 | contig 11288 bp, 7 predicted proteins | sample MGYA00511879_ERZ761603 | MGnify/ENA primary metagenome ERZ761603 (study PRJEB28899, sample SAMN02850040) | bioreactor sludge metagenome | biome: EBPR Sludge; feature: EBPR Bioreactor; material: flocular biomat | place: Australia: Thorneside Wastwater Treatment... | reverse complement strand
GTGAATTGCGCACAAACAATCACTTAGCCGTATTTTTGTCGAACTCGGGTGGCCAACGCTCAAAGGAGAACCTCTCGCGCCTGGTCTTCAACAAGGACGTGCGGGTCGAGTGGGCGAAGCGAGACAAGTACCGGCGCATCGTCGGCAAGGTGTGGGTGCAACCTGCCAGTTGTCCGACCTGCCCTATGACGCTCGATGTCGGCCATGGACAGATCACCGTCGGGCTTGCATGGTGGTACCGGAAGTACGCTAACGAACAACTGCCGGCGGATCGTGGGGCGTACGAGTTTTCGGAAGAGGAGGCCAAGGCCAAGCGAGCTGGCCTGTGGGTCGATAGTCCGCCGATACCCCCTTGGGATTGGCGGAAGGGCGAACGCTGATGGCGCCGAAGCATTGGCCGGTGACGATGGACGAAGCGGTCGGCGTGGTGATCGCCACTCTGTCGGATAACGACAAGGCGACGATCAGCGCGATGGCGGAGTCTGAACTCGTCAGCTTGCACATGGGCTTGGGTGCCTGGATTCGGAACAACTTCGGGCTATGGTCGGGGAACCCGCTGCTGCTGGAATCGACGGGCGAGCCAAACGCGGATGATGCATCGATGGTGATCGTCGAGAGTATTTGGCATCGTCTACTGGAACATGTTCCGAAGATCCATTGAGGCACGGCACCCCAAGAAGTGTTAGGAAAGGGCTGAGCTGCTGGTCAGCAACCGTTAGAGCGGGGGATTGGGTTAGGGGAGATGACAAAGGTATTGTCTCCAAGATATTGCCGCCAGTCCGGCGGTTGCGGCCTCAGGCACCGAGCAGTCGATGCCAGTGTAGCGGAAGAAGGTGGACATCTCACGCCGCCGCTTTGAAGCGCTCATATCGCAGGGCCAGGCGGTCGCGGTCGGGTCTATCTTGCACGCGAGTGGGTACGTGGATCGTCCCGCCGTTCAGCCGTTTCAAGGCTTCGAGCATCGGGCCGTCATGCTGAATCAGCAGCCGCTCCGACACATGGAGCCCGTAATCGGGGTCGATGCCGATCAGATGCGCGTCGAAGGCTGCATGGTGAATCTTCGATAGCGGAATGCCGTTGGGCACTATCGGCTGACCGAGGCGCTCGTCCTTGTCCGCGACGATGTGGGCTGCGTCCAGGAGCAACGGCTCGGGCAAACCCGACAACGCGCAGCGGCCACCATAAGCCGTGATGACCGCTTCGCGGAACGAGGCCTGATGCAGCCTCTGCTTTACCGCGCGCAGAGCGTAGCGTCTTTCCATCGCATTATCTGGCGGCGCAAGCGTCTCGTGATCGGGTACGCCGAAGGCGACGCGCGCCTTCAAAACCTTAGCGTCCCAACCGGAAACGAAGGCCGGAAATACCGCTTGGTAGCAGCCAGGCGCAATACCGAGAAAGTAGATGACCGGCACTCGGTTCTCGAACGCCTCACGGAGCCAGCGGTTGTCGGCCGCGTCCGGATTCTGGCCCATGAAGGCGTAGTCAATCGTCTCGTCACCTTCAAAAATCTGCCGATGTACCTCGCGTTGGTCGTCGTACCAGACCCGACCGCCTGGCCTCGGGAATACGGTCTTGATAGATAGCAGGAAGCGCATCTGCTGCGGCTTGAAGATGCCGCGCTGTGGATTGATCAGGGGTATGCGCTCGCCGCGAAAGAGGAAGCCAGGCTTCAGATCGGCGGCGGTTAGGTGATCGTGAACTTCGCTCAGCCCTCGTACATGGTCGAAAGCTGCTATGCGCAGGAGCGTATCGAAATCTGCTTCATGCATGAGCGGTCACGGTCTCTGGTTCGTTCGACAGAAGGTCGGCGAGGGAGCGAGAGGCCTCGCAAGCGTGGGCGGTTTCGGTACTGCTGATCGCGCCGACGCCCTCGTAGAACACGAAGCCGCCGCGGACTCCCGCTCCCATTGAGCGGCCCACGGCAATGGATGATGCTTGGACATGGCAAGCCGAAGCTCGACGTGACACTGCTTGACTCGGTTCCAGCAGACCGGAGTTCTTTCAGGCTCCGGCGAGGGCCTTGCCCTCGGCTTTCGAGAACATCGCTCATCCGCCATCCCACCCTGAAAACAAGAACGAGGAAAGTTCGCCACGGCGAATCGGTTGTTCGTTGAGACGTTCTGCTAAGTCGCCTGCATCGACTAACTCGACATGGTTGATGCGCGCCTGCTCGCGCGCGGTGCCGTTGAACCGGCGGTTCGTAACCGCTACAAGCGAGAAGCGGACGCTCGGATGGCGCGCTGCGTATGCGGCCGATCCCGCGACCACATCCTTGATCGCATCCCAACCGAGTTCACGCCCATCGACGGACGAGCTCTTGCACTGAATCAGGGCCCCTGTCTTTCCGTTAATCGCCACCACGTCGATCCCGCCATCCCCGACACGAGGCGTGCGTCTTGTATTCCGGTAGCCAAGCTTGCTCCAAAGGATCGCGCAGAACGCCTCGAAGGCATCGGGGTCGAGTTCGCCGAGTTCGTCGGCCCTGATAAGGTCCGAACCGAACGCATTGCCACCACCGGGCGCCTCCAAATCGCCGAAGTCAGAAGGGCGAAGGTCGCCCGTACCGTTGAGCATGTCCGTGGACAAGTCGCGCTTCCATTCGAGAAGACCGTCGAGCTTTTGATCGAACGTGGTGAAGTCCTCGGCAACCACCACTGGGTAATAGACGAATACGTCCTTGGTCTGGCCGATCCGATAGGCGCGGTCGGTCGCCTGATCCTCCTTGGCCGGATTCCAGGTGCGCGTGAAATGCACCACGTGGTTGGCCGCCTGTATGTTGACCCCGAAGCCGACGGCCAGCGGCGAAAGAATGATCGTCCCAAAGCCTTGCGCCTCTTGGAACTTCTTGATGCGATTCTGGCGGTTGTTCGACTTGCCTGCGGCCGCTGAGGTGTCCCCGTTGATCACGTCAGGAAGAACGCCCAGTCGTTCGTTGATCGCTCGTTGCAGCGTTCGCTGCAGATCGCGGAACTCGCAGAAGATGATGGCCTTTTCTTCAGCAGCCCGGATGTGCTCGAGCTTGTCGAGCAGCCATGCCATTTTCGGAGAGTGCCGAATGATTTCCGTTACGGGCTCCCAGCCACTGGAGACGCTGCCCGGCGGGCGTGGGTCCGAGCAGAGGCGACGCAGGTATTGAAGCAGCCCGAGATGGCTCTGGAGGCCTGAAGGAGCCCCTCCGTGGGGTCCCTTGCGAAACATTCCCACTGCGTCAGCGTAGTGCACGCGCTGCCGGTCCGACAGGGGCAGGCTCCGGCATTCGGGAACGTCGATCTTCTTCGGCAGATCCTTGGCCACCTCCGCCTTGACCCTGCGGAGTTTCTGCGGCTCGATGAGTTCGCGCAGTTCGGCGACCCTGGCCTTTTCCTCTTCAGTCTCCGCCTCAATCGGCTTGCGATAGCGTTCCCCAAAGTCCTTGAGGGCACCGAGCAGTCCCGGCTGGACGAAGTCGAACAAACACCAGATATCTGTGAGCGTGTTCTCAACGGGTGTTCCCGTGCAGGCGATCTTGAACCGGGCATTTTGCTTTTTCGCCGCGCGCGTCACCAACGCATTCGGGTTTTTGATCTTCTGCGCCTCGTCGCAAACCATCATCGACCAGCGTTGCAAGGCCAGCGAAAACTCGAGATCGCGCAGCGTTTCGTAGGTCGTCAGAACGACCTTCGCGTCGCCGAGCCAGTTTCGCCGAAGCAGCTTAGTCACGCCGGCCCCCGCCAGTTCTTCGTGCAGCGCGTTTCTTGGGAGGCGCTTTTGAGCGAGATCCGGCCCGTAGAGCGTCAGTAACGGCAAAGCTCCGGACTCGAAGAACTTGCCGATCTCCTCCTTCCAGTTTTCCAGCAGGGAGACTGGAGCCACCACAAGGAACGGATCGGTTTTCGGATTTTTCTCGATGGCTGCTACCATGAACGCGAGCAATTGGATCGTTTTGCCAAGCCCCATGTCGTCGGCGAGCAGGGCCCCCCTGCAGTCGACGGGAGACTTTCCCCACAGGTGCTGGAGCCATGCGACGCCTACTTTCTGGTACTCCTTAAGCTCGATCTCGCGTTTGAGGCTCGACGGCAGAACGGGCACGAGGCCCTCCGGCATGGCGAGCCGGCCACGGCGCTCCTCGTAGTCGAGGGTGTCGATGTTTGGCTTGACTACCAGGCCCCTGCGCTCGACCGGAACGCGTCCGACTGCTCCCGAGTTGCTTGGCTCAAACGTTCCGGACGACACGGCGGCATTCGCTGATCCTAGATCCTCGAGGGCTTCTCGTGCCCATGCGACATTCACGGGCTTGGGGCAGCCTGGGAATTGGAAAGTCTCGCGGTTTTCCTCCTCGGCCTTGGCCAACTCCCTGCGGAACGCTCCGAGCGTCTCCTCGGACAGGGCGACGGCGACCGTTTCCCCGCCCCCCTCTGGCGTGTAGCACAAGCCGAATTCAACGTTATCGGGGAACCAGCCGGAACCCTCGCTCGTCTTTGCGATGAAAGGTGAGTAGTACGGCTTTTCGACACCGAAACCCTCGACGCGCTCGGAATATCGGGAGATGTCGAAAATCTCAGACGTCCTAAAGCCTGTGGATCCTCGCAACTCGTCAAGGGCCGTGTGGAGCAGAACCGCTTGGTCGGGCGTGTCCCCGAGAATTTCTAGGTCAGAGCCTTCCCAATGGCAGCATTGGGAGCCCCTTGCGATCCTCCCGTCTAGCTTAACGAGGAACCCCTCCAACTCGTCGGCGCCCTCGAACACCACCTCGTGGGCGGTCACTTGGCCAGCCCAGGTTTCCTCGATCAGGATTCCCGTCTCGAAAGGCCGTCCTGCGTCGTCGCGGCGAACGATCGCCGTGAAGCGGGCAAAAGATATCCCGGCCTCATCCCTGGCCTGCTCGAATTGCTGCGGATCGATGACCTTCTCGGCGTCTGGTCCCAGCGCGGCGAACGGGTTGCAGGCGAAGGCTTCGGCCCGCTCGCCTGCGACTCTACGGCCGGGCATCCTTTTGATTTCCCTCAGGACAGTTCGGGTCTCTGGAGAGATGATGATGTGAGCAAGTCCCTCGCCGTCGGGAATCTCGTAGCGTTCCCCAACCGATCTTAGCCGGTCGAAAATTTCCAGCCAGCGCGGCGGCTCCCCATCAAATTCCGGAATAACCTCGATCGTTCCGCCTGCGCCCTTGCGCATCCGGATGCGGATCTTCTCCGGGGTGAGTACGATGGTCTTCTTGAGGAAGTCCGAAAGGTCGGCGCCTGCCGAAACCGCCCTGGTCCTTATCGCAGCCCAAGCCCTGCGGTTGGAGTCTGCGTTCCTCGCTTCTTTGGGCCTTGCGTGAAATTGAGCGACGGCCCGCAAGGTCTCCCACGTCTCAGGCGGCACCAGAGCCTCTGATGATCCCGTTCGAAGCAACGCGCCCTCGATAGCGGGATCCGAGCGCAGCAGAAGGTCGTCGGGTCCGATCCATCCCGCGATCGCCACCGAGAATTCCTCGTCTGTCAGCGAGCCCCTGCTGGACAACGCTGGGCGCCAGCGTTGAACCGGAGGCAGTCCAAGAATAGGGAGCCCTTCGGCATGGACTGGCGATGACATGAGGCGGTAAAGGTTATCCCACTCGATCCGTGCGGTATCTCCGTCGCGCTCGGCGTACCCCTCGTCCTCCAGTTGGGCAACTAGGGCCGCGAACTCGGTCAGAGGGCCAGCCAACGCTTGGGGAAACAGAATTCCCTGAGGCGTAAATTTGGTGGCCGGGCGCCCGGACGCGACTGCATCGTCCCCCCCCCTCTTGCCCGAGCCAAAGACAGACCATCTCACCGCTTACTCCTTGCACCAGCCCTTGCCGGCCTTGTAGTTGAATCCCCATCGGCGTAGTGCGTATGCGACCGCTCCGATGCGGTCGTCAGTTCGGACCCACAGCGCCCCGCCCTTTGGGCGAAAGTCCTCAATAGAAACACTCCAATTAGCAGCAAACTTCGCGAGGTCTGCCATACCTACTGAGGAGGACAATCCGTCCGCTCCGGTCCGCTCGGCGACGACGCGCTTGGCCGCAGGCTTTGCCCTAGGCTTGGATGACTGGCCGAGCCTGCGGGCGGGCTCCTCAGGGCGACGGCCGATAAGTGGGCAGATCCCGTAATCGAACTTCTGCTCCCAGGTCAGGCCAGCGCTCTCGCTGTCCCTGTGAATCAGTCGGTCGATGTGGTTCCGGTTTTTCAGTTCGTGGATGAAAACGCTCGAGCGTTCTTTGCCGGAGAGGAGCTTCTGTGAAAGAGTTGAGGGGATCGATTCCCATCGGAACAGGTAGAACGCGTTGCCTTTGGCCCCGAACTCGACGGCCAAATACTCGCCGACTCTCATGACGAACGCGTTATTGTCCGATGTAGTCTGGTCCAGGTCGAGCAGCCGGCCCCCCGCCCTGTGACGGAAATCATCAAACTCCTCGCCGCGCCGGGACTGCGCGTCGGTCCCAAGAGCGAACCACATGTCCTCGATGAAGGGCTCGAAGCGCAGCCAGTAGTCGAGTCTGCGCGTATCGCCAACCCCATCCGCGCTCAACAGTTCGAAAAAGTCGCCAATCAGGCGGCGCTTGAGCCATCCGTTGATCATTTCCCGCGCCCCGTCGTCGGGCCGGCCCCTAGAATCAACGACAGCGGAGTCCCATGCCGCTCGGCACAGCCACGGGTTGCCGATAATAGTGACTGCTGCGTCGCGTAGCGCCATCTGTTCAGTGGTCGCTGAGCAACGCGAATAGCGCGACGTCAGGAGGGCCACGCACTTAATCTGTAAAGCCTTCGGAATGAATACGCCGCCCTTGCCTGTGGCAATCGGCAAGAGCCTGTCAAGCACCGACCTGAAATCCTCATCGCGCAGTTTTGAGGCAGACCTCAGCTGCGAATAGACCGCTTCTTGCATGACCCATGAGTCGGTTGGAATAGCCAGCGATTCGACTGCGGAGCGAAGAGACGATGCATCGCCTTGCAGCAGGGCCGGGCCGTATTTTTCGCACGGATCCGAGCCAAGCAGGTTCGAGTGTTCGCCAAGCGGTGTCATCCATCCTGGCTGGCGACCTGTAGTTTTGTGCAGCGAGCGGCGCTTGCGTTCGAGCCACGCGCCCACGGCTCTAAAGCCCTCGACGGCAACTTCGTCGACCGATTCGGCGTGCAGGGGGAATGTCCAGTAGCCTCGTAGCAACGCCTGGAGGCATTTGGTTTGCCGTCGGGTGTCCCCCGCAGCATCAGCGGCAGCAAATAGTTTTCCCCGAAGCCTCTCATCCGAAATTAGGCTGCGTCCGCGCTCGTCCAGACTTCCTGCTCCGAGGCAAACATATTTGAGCTCGCGGAAGCTAGCCGCAGATCCCGTACGGCGGAATGCCGCAACGGCTGCGGAGATCGCCCTCGGGTCGGACGGCGGGGCCGGGGTGTCGAACACGGCCCGCACTTGGGTGATCATGCGCTTGGTGGCAGCCTCATCAGTCCATGCATCATGATGGACCATGGGGATTGGGATGAAAGTCGCCCGCAGCCTCGAGCGCAGGACTTCGATCGAATCGATCATCTGCCGGTGACCGGGCATTTGGAGTCCTCATCCCACGGAATGTCGGGCGGTGGCGTGTAGCATTTGCCTTGGCCGGCGGGGCAAACATCCTTGAACTCGAGCCGGAGCTCGACTCGGCGGCTTTCCTCGGGGTTCATTTTGATCGAGTTGAAAGACGACCCGCCGACTAGGAACAGCGTGCGGATCATCTTGCGGTCGTCGACGCTGGGGGCGTCCGCTGCGCTCGCGTCGAGCAGGACGCACAGCATCCGCTGCGAGCGTTCTAAGCTGAGGTTCAGGTTGTAGAGGTAGGAGCCCTCCTGGCTGGCGAAGCCTTCGACGACGACCCGCTTGAGCCATTTCTGGCAGCTTTCGTGGCGAGCGACCTCGAGAACTTGCGGGACAAACCGGCGCAGGAACGCCCGACGCTCGGGTGTGAGGTCGTTACCGTTTTTGGTGAACTCGGCAAGCGAGCCGAACTCGATCACGTGTCCGCGCACCTGCACGCCCTCGAACTCGCGTTTCTTGGTGATCAGGTCGATGTCGGAGATGCACGTCCTGATCGTCTCGTCGCGTTCCTTCTTCTCTTGTTCGATTTCGCGCAGGCCCTGCGTGACAGCCATGAGGGCGACCGCCATCGCAACGAGGAACAGGACCATCAGGGCCGTCATGAGGTCGGAGAACGAAATCCAGAACGGTTTTTCGGCGTCGTCCCTGGGCGGCCGTCTCTGGGGTGACTTGATGCCGAGCATGGGGCCTTACCTCCTTGCCGGCAGGTCATCGAGGATGTCTCCCAGGTCCTTGATCGCTCCAGAGAGTAGGCCCACCGCGTCGCCGAGTTCCCTCTGGAACTGGCGGTTGCCCTCGCGCAGAGTGCGCGTGACGTTTTCGGCGAACGACTCGTGCGCCTTGCCGAGGACGTCGCTGACGGCTTTGAGATACTCCTCAGACTGCCTCTCCGCGGCCGCGAGTTGCCGGGCTGCCTCCTTGAGCGTGTTGACGATCTCGGAGGTCATCGACGCCTCCTTGCGCGCGTTCTCCACGATCGATTTCATTTCCGAGATCATCATTGCGAACGAGTCGCGCGTCCTCCCGTAGTCGGCGAGGATGTCGCGGGCGGCGTTGGTGGCCGACGCAAGCGTGCCGGAGGACTCGCGGATCAACTCCACGGCGGCCGCGGACGAACGCATCGTCTCGGAGACGCCGGATCCGGCCTTGGCGAAGTCGGAGGCTGCGACGTAAAGCGTTTCGGCCCCTTGGTTAAGTCCGCTAATCGCCTCAGTCGTGGCCGAGGACAGGCGCGCGATGGTGTCCTGCAAGGCGCTGTTGGTTTCGACCGACTGGGCCAGAAGGGCCTCGGTCTGTTGTGACAGCGATCCGATGGCTTGGCCGGTGCTCTCCTCGAAAAGCTGCTGGCGGCGTCCCTGCGAGTCCGATGCATCCTCGGCCTGCCGGCGCAGTTCTCCCACGGCCGCTGCAACCTGCTCGCCTATCGTCGCGAGGGCCTCCTGCATTTTCTTGCCCGTCTCCGACTGGGACTCGGCGGTCATCGTGCGCAGTTGCTCGACGAATGCGCCCATCTGCTTGTTCATGATCTGCTGGCGGGCCTCCATCGAGGTGATGGCGTGGTTGAGCCGGTCAGCCATCGCGTCGACGGCGTTCTTGCCGGCCAAATCCATTCCCTCGGCGAGCCGCGCGAACTGTGAGGCGGTGTCGCGCATGGCGTCGCTGGTCTGTCGCAGAAGATCGCTCATGCCCTGCATCTGGCCGCCGAACATGTCGCGCATTTGGGCCGAGAAGCTCGAGAGGACGTCCGTGAGCATCTTGTTGATGGCGTCGCCTTGGTTGGCACTGACCCCCTTGACCGCTTCGGCGATCGCCGCGATCGGTTCACCGAGGTGGTCGCCGATGGCCTTGCCGACGTCAACCGAAACTTGCCCGGTAGCCCGAGCGTTCTCCTCGACCTGCCGCGCCGTCATCTCCGAGAGAATTTCGCGCAGGTCGGCCACGAGTGCGTCTTTGATCTGCGACGCTTGGGTTGCCTGGATTTCGGACGCAAGCACGAGGCGCTCGAGATATTCCTCGCCGGCGCCGGCGTCGAATAGGCTGTCGATCAGTTGGCTTAGGTCCTCGACCTGGCGGTAGCGGGCGCTAACCAGCGACTTTTCGATCCATGTGAAAAGCATAGCCAGGGTGATCGCGGCGGCGGAGACGAAGAACGCGTGTCCGACCGCCTTGACGAGGTTGCTCAGCTCAGCCTGCGCCTGAATGGGGTTGATTGAGACGTTGAAGTCGATCAGGCCCATGATCAGGCCGGAGAATGTCCCGATGATGCCCAGGCCCGTGAGGATTCCCGGAACGTGCTTGTAGAACTCAGTTCTGAGCGGCAAGTCGACCAGCGCGTGTTCAGAGAAGAACGTTTCGGCCTGCGTGGTAGCGCGCCAGCGTTTGATGCGCATTACGCCCGCTCCGTCGTCGGCGCGTTGTGGGTGGAGCGTTTCGGCGTATTCGGCCCAAAGGTGCGCCATGCGCGGATCGGCCATTGCCTCCTTGGCGATCTCGTCCAAGTCTGCCGCCTCGCCGCCGGCCTTGGCCTTCACGGTGGCAAGAGCCTTAATGGTTACCGCCAGCGAGCGCCCTAGACGCAACGCCGGAAGGGTGAACCGGAAAACGAATCCGATGGACACGATCGCGATGATCGCGCTAACCGTCCAGACATGCCAGCTTTGCAAGAATAGGGTCTGGATTTCGTTGATCGCCATTTTACGTGTTGTTCTGTTGTTGCTTCCATCATCCGCCGGTTCTGAAAACCGGCTTTCTCCACAACCAGGCTCCAAGCACCGAACCGCCCGGGCTCAACGATATTCCCGTCGCCGCACAACGGTGGGCCGTTTCCACAATGCGGGTCATTCTGAGTGTTCCAACGGATCGGGGGGAATAAACGGAATCAGACCTTTCCAAAGGCCATCCGCCGCATTTCTACCAGCGTGTCGGATGTTCACCAAGAGACCGTTGACCTGCAGCATCCGCACCAATACGAATCAGCGCTGCACCGGCTCTGAGGCGGTTGAGTTCTGGGGTTGGTGGAAGAATCTGGTTCGACCTGCCCCCATTCTAGCGAGATCCCGGCGAGAACACGGATGAAATTTGTGCTGTCGGCAGCCAATGGGACCACACTACGGGATCGTCTGGAGTAGTCGACATCATGCCCATCTACGAATACGCATGCGCCGCCCGCGGGAAAAAGTTCGGGAAGCTGGTACGCCAGTCTTTGCCTGCGCCGGACTGTGCCCCCAATACTCGAAATATCAGGGGTCGACTACGGGTTGCCGGCAGTGCGTTGATACGTGTTGATCACTCGGGATGGGCAAGTAACTCGCGGACGCCTCACCATGCTACGGTGCGGCCCGAAGGCATGCCATTGAGTGGTTCGCCGGGCAAATTGACTGCCGTACGATCCGCAAAATAAGATCTATAATGTATTTATGTCCAACGTAATCCATTCCTTCGCAACTCCAAGTAACTCCGGCGCGACATTCTTGGACATTACTTGATATCTTTGATAATTAGCCAAGGTCAGGTTTGCCTCACACATATCCAGAGCCCCAACAAAACCATTCTTGGGCATCATGTTGCTGCCGATCAATATTTCTAGGCAAATTCGTTTATTTTCTCCTGCGTCAAACGCCACGAAAGCTCTGACTCCTTCTCCATCACTCTCGGGCACGCGAACAACGGTAGCTAACACGCCGACCAAAATGCTTTTATCAGTAGCGTCTACCGACGTTGGGTTT
>ERZ761603.2932-NODE-2932-length-11295-cov-35.756851_pt1 | contig 11295 bp, 9 predicted proteins | sample MGYA00511879_ERZ761603 | MGnify/ENA primary metagenome ERZ761603 (study PRJEB28899, sample SAMN02850040) | bioreactor sludge metagenome | biome: EBPR Sludge; feature: EBPR Bioreactor; material: flocular biomat | place: Australia: Thorneside Wastwater Treatment... | reverse complement strand
GGTATAGAAACTGGGAGCCTCGGTCTTGGAAGTTCGGCGGCCACGATTTTCTGCCAGTTCCGTATGTGAATCGAGTGCTGCGGGAACTGCATCGCGAGCGACCAGAAGGATTTTGCCTGATGGTCCTCAAGTGGTCGGCAGAGGTGCCCGACAGCATCGCGGTCAGAACTTTCGCGCTACCGCTGCCCTTGCACGCCCCAGAGGAAGACAGCCTGAAGAGTGCTCTGGACCTGGCGCGGGAATCAGATGCTTCTCCCGATGATGGCTGGTGGAATGAGCGCTTGGTAGTCGCTCGTTGTGCGGCCGCAGCTTGGGTCAATCTTCGCATGCTGCTCGGACCAGGACGGCTTGAAATCGAGTTCCGCAACGCAAAGTCCGGCGAGCAAATCGATTCGCCGTGGAAAAAATGGATCGAAGCGATCAAGTGGGTACAGCAGCACGACAATCACGACACGCTACGTGCCTTCTTGCTTCAGGTTGGCTGCGCTCGGTATCTCGATCTGGCTGACCAAGGTTCGCACGACGCGATTCCACATCGGGCGGCTGAGAAGTCTCCGCGTGTCCTTGGTATCGATATTGGCGGCACGTCGATCAAATGGGGCTTGTTCGGACCATCGGTCTCGGGCGGCTACCCTTGGCCGCCAATCAGGCAGGGTGCGTTGCGCACTCAAAGAGAGTTCAAGTTCAAGGACGGACAGGATTTTTGTCAGTATGTGTTCAGTCAGATCAAACCGGTCCTCGACGAGGAAGGTCTAAATCCAAAGAGTCTGTGTGTCGGGATAACGTGGCCCGGTCCGGTGCGCGGCAAAGCTGGGCGTGAGTACGTCGCTGGCCCGAGTGGAATCATGGGCAACTTCGAAAGACTCAGCTCGACGATCACGGCCAATTCGCCGGACGCCATTCATGCTCTGAAAATCCGCGAGGGTTTCGTAGGTCTTTTTGGGGATTGTGTTCGACTGATCAATGACGGTGACGGCCACGTCATCTTCGCTCGATCGCTACTCAAGGCGTCCACGGTGTTGTCCGACAAACGCTTGATGGTCATGGTGGCCGGAACGGGAACGGCACTTGGGCTTATCGAAGGCGGCGCTATCGCTCCGTTTCTCAGCGAGGTCGGGAAGACGATCATCAATCTGGTTGAACCGTTTCTTGCCTGCCAGAAGGATAGAGGTGGCAACTTTCCCGCTGGGGTTGCCAATCAGCTCTTCTCGGAAAAAACCAATCCGCGCATCGCAAAGGATCTTGTCGGTTCGGCTGTGAGTAACAGGGAAGTGAGCTGGCTGTACAAACGCTGGAACCAAGAGGAGTGTCCATCAGAGGAAGCCCAGTGCGCAGAGGAACTCTTCGCCAGGCTACCTGAGCAGCTCGAATGGATTGGAAACGATCAGCAGCGCAAGACGATTCTTTGGCAAGCGCGCCGGGACTACCTTGACGAGAAATACCTGACGGTGAGCGATATCTCCGGTACCTGCACGCTGGGCTGCCTGTTGGAAAGAGCGTCATGGCTGGCAGCGGATCTTATTGCAATGTGTGCCGATGTCCTCAAGGCAAATGCCGTGTACTTGTCTGGCGGCCCCATCACCGCCATCGGCGCAGAACTGAGCCGGAGAGCGAAGGAGCACTTGAAGACGCTTTACGGCTTCGACACCGATGGTCCGGACGCGCCTCACGCGATCAATGGCTTGGAATTCCTAGCCGACAAGCCACAGGCAAGCATGGCGGCCATGGGCGCTGCCAAGGCGGCATGGGAGATCTTTGCTTCGCCCAGGTCTGAACTCGGGGGCGACACATCCGTCCGAGAGATTGACCCCGTGTTTCTGGCTTGAGCCCGCAAGGATTGCTTCATGAGCTGTTTCGCACACTTTGCACTTCTCGATATCCCGGCGGGAACACCGGCTCGCGCGCACTTTCCTGGGGCTGAGGCTGCGACGACCTCAAGCTACGGGTACGTGCGATCGTCTGCCCGTTCCGAGCGCATAGCCGCGGCTCGGAACGAAGAGCCGCGCGTTGAACTTCCCTGGCGCGATTATGGCTCCGGTGTTCGGTACGCCGCTGATCTGCTGGCGCGCAGGGAAGGTCGCCGGCATTCAATCTTCGTCGGTGCGCGGAATGTGTTGAACGAGTTCGGTTTCCGGCTACGGTTTCACGGTTTGTGGTTTGGTCGAGCCGGCGATCCGCCGCTTGATCCCGGTTGGCCGGTTGCCGCGCTGGGGGAAGGTGGCGTCTCGTTCCACAGCTTGGGCCGTCTTCCTGAGGAACTGGACGCCTTGACTGGACTTCCGCTGGTCATCGACGGCAGACCGGTGCCGCGATCGTTTGTTGTTGCCAACTGCTCCGACCCCGCGCACGCCTACGAGGTGCATCCAAAGGGTCTGATTGGACCGTCGGCGCAGGCTTGGCACGACTTGGCCAACGCGTGGGAGGTTGGCAAGCAGGATGGTGTTGATGACGAAACCCTATACCGGCGGCTAGACGCAGTCGCCCAATGCCACGGTGCGAAGCCAAGCCGCAATCTCCTGCACTGTGTGTTGGGCGGACGTTCCGACGGCTCCGTCCTGTGTGCGGCAATCACCGGCGCGCTGACCGGCATCGCCAGCACTCTGGCGGCTTTGGGCGTCGAACAGGCGATTGTCCTTGATAACGGTGGCAGTGTTGGCTGGTACTACTGCCCGGAAGCAGGCGCTACGCCGGTTGTCGTCGTTGCTGGCCCCAATCATCGGCCTACAGGCACCGCATTCATTGAGTTCGACTTGGGCAGCTTTCCGCAGCCGGTAAGCCATCCGGTGCTGGCGGATCATCTCTAGGAGGGGGCACCATGCCTCGTGATCGGATGAGCTTGACGCGGCGAGACATGGAAGCGCTCGTCCAGTTGGTGGCGAGGAACCCATCGTCCAAGAGCGAAGCGGCAACGTTTCTCGGCGTGGACCGAGCCTCCGTCGACCGCTTGTTGCAGCGGATAGACGAGGTTGTCGGCGACACGGGCCTGAACTGGAAGGACGGGCACCGACTAGTCTTCCCCGCAGAGGTAAGGCGGTTGGCTGCAGCGATTCGGCGCAGCGAAGCCGATGTTGCTGCCGCCATACGCTTTCCTCGCGTTTCTGCCGGCAGTCTTTCAGCCATGCTGGTACGGCAGGTTTTTGCGCGACTGGATTGCGCACCTCGCGCACTGCTTCTGCGATCGGCACAAGTGATGGACGCGCTGCGCGACGGGGAGATTGACCTCGCCATCGTGCACCGAGGCTCTGTGACGGCGATCGATGAGGATGTCGAAATGGTTTCTCTCGCCCAGTGGAAGGCTGCCATCGCCGCGCCAAGGGCAGCAAGCGGGGGGATGCCCTCGACGCTGATCTGGGAGTCCGGGAGTTACGGAGAACAGCTTAACCGCAGCGTTGCTCTGGTCGACCCCGAAGTCATGACGCCGCAAGGACCGATCGCGACCTCCTATCTGTCAGCGCTCGAAATGGTTCGACGCGGGCTTCCCTACCGCTTGGTGTTGCCCGACATCTACCTCAGCAGATTCGACTGGGAATACCTGTCGGTTACTCGCCCCGCTCGAGACGTGGTCGATGAGATGGTGGCGCTTCATCGGAAGGTGGACCAGCGCAGGCTAGGTGCCGTACTCGCGGCCGATCTGTGGAATGAGGTTGTGCAAGCATGAACGCGTCACGGTCGTCGGCCAGCGAAGCGAACCCAGGCCGTCGAACAACCGGGCTTGTCGCGCCGGGTTTCCCTCCCCCCACGCGCTACCAGCTGAAGCACCTTGGGGCTTCCCTCGATAGTCTGATCGCACAGTGTTCATGGTCAGCGCGTTCACTTCGGGACTTGGCGCCCGAGATCGATCACGCGAGTTCACCATCACGTCTCGTGATCGTTGGTGACCCATCTGCTCAAGCGGTTTCCGACGGATGCCTCCAGCCACGACGCGCGGTTGACTCTGCCGGCTTGCCCGCACGCAGCGCCTCCGCAAGTCACTGCCAAGCGCTCCGGCGCTATTCCTTTCGCTGCAAAGGCATTGACTTTCTGGCCGCCTGCGATGGGAACGCGCTCTACCTGAGAGAACAGCTTTTTAGCGAGTTGGATACCGATGAACTGCGTCAGCTACTGGCCTTTGCCACGTATTACCACTCGCTGACGAACGAAGACCGTAGCGGCCCTGTTCCCGCGGCCACGCGTCGCTGGGTGCTCGATCGCCTGATCGAGCTGAACCAGCAGAGCCCAGGTTACGGACTGACGCCTCGTCAAGCCGCCGAACTCGCGTTCGCTGAGGACCTTCTGGACAAGCTCGAACTCCTGCCTGGCACGATCGGCCGTCAGATTCGCACTAATGCCGGCTACCTGATCGCAGAGCGTCGCGCCAGCGACTTGCGACGCAAGGATGGGCCGGATGACGGGCTTTTGCGAAACAGGCTGGGCGCTATCCTAGCCAAGGAGTCTCCGCTCACACCGATCGACATCGAGTTCGTAACTTTCGGCTCTCCATGGCACTACGCCTTGTGGAATAACCTCAGTGTCGAAACGCTGGCAGGTGATTTGCGTGGAGAGTATGGCGACGAAGTCGCGATCAGTGTGCGCCGGCTGGATCGCCTGGATTTGGTCGATACCGTATTCAATCGTGCGCGCGCCACTTTCCCTGCTATCGTTGGATTGTCGGTCGAGCTCGGTACGCTACCGCTGGTAGACCGTTACCTTGATTGGCATAGCCAGGATCCCAGGGCACGAGGATCGATTCTTGTTCTCGGTAATCAGCTGCCAACCTATTTCCCTGAGCGCTTTCTAAATGACTTGCGTGTACCAACTGCAATCGTCTGCCTGCACGAGGGCGAATTGGTTATGCGCGGTCTCGTCGAGCTGATTCGCGGGCGGACCCAGCTTCCCGACATCAACAATGTCGTCTACCGTTGCCGCGAGACGGGCGCGATCCGCCGCACGCCGCTGGTCAACCTGGACCTTGAGGCGCTGCCGCACCCACCCTCGGGCGACACCGTCAAGCCGGGGATGACGAACATGATCCAGACAAGCCGCGGCTGTGTGTTTAGCTGTACCTATTGCACCCGCTGGAGCAGCTTCAACGCCTCAACCAAGATTGAAGCCATTGGCGAAGTCACCACGCCTTCGCCCAGCACAAAGTGGCGGCATTTTTCTCTCGAACGAGTTTTTCGGAACGTCGAGATTTTCCTTTCTCGGGGAATCAGCGAAATCGAGTTCTGCGACGACGAGTTTTTTGGCGGGCGAAGCGCAGCCGCCTTGAACCGGATTCATGATTTTGCTCTCGGGATGGCCGCGATAGGCCAGAAGTGGCAAACGCGTCTCTCGTTCCGAATCTTTACAACGCCTCTGATCGTTTCCAGGGAGCCAAGAACGAGGAAGATCGCCGAAGAAAACGAGAGGATTCGACAAGCGCTGCAGCTTCTCCGGAATGCCGGCTTGACGCGCGTTTATATTGGGCTGGAAAGCGGCAGTCAAGCGCAGAAACTCCGGTACAACCGGAAAGAGACTCTCGGCGATACCTTGTGCGCACTGCAGGTGCTTCAGGATCTCGACTTGGACATCGACGTCGGCTTCATCATGTTCGATCCAAGTCTAAGCGTTGAAGAGCTTCTTGAGAATACCGCCTTTTTCAGGGCGAACGGTCTGGTGCGTTACAACACATGGCCTTTTCGACCGCTTGTCGTCAATGAAGGTACTGCGATCAAGCGTAAGCTGGAAAGCCAGGGCCTTCTGACCGGGGAGCAGGAACCAAACTTCATGGCGTTTGGCTACCGCTTCGCTGATCCGGCGGTCGCCCAGATAGCCGAAGCCGTTCACAGGATCTCTCGATCCAGCGCACCGGTCTTCTATGCCTTGAAGACGATCTCCAAGAGCCATTGGCACGGAGGAGATGAAGCAATCGACTTCGCGGTGCACACGGTTCAGGCCAATGCCGAGATCTATCTCGACATGATGGAGAGCCTGGGCGAGGCAGCCGCGATGGGTTGTCTCGGCGAGCGGCTGGCGCTCGTCAGCAGTCAAACAGAGCGCGAAGTACGCGGGCTTGTCAGTCAGGTGGCGCGAATGATCGATCGAGGTGTCTTTCGCCACAGAGGTGCGGATGAGGCCACTCTTCGAGGTCATATCGACGCGTATTGGCGTGAAGCCTCCGGTCAGGATGGAGGGCTACCGGGTCGACAACAGCCCAGTCGCGAGTTTGGGCGCTCCAGCACGCCGGATTGACGTGGCGCGCGGCTTACCTTCGCCGCAGCGCTCACTGCGCAGCCAGGCTGCCGAGTCGGTATTTCGCCAGCAACTCGTCGGCTTGCGCCGAATGTGGACGGCCTTTGCTCTTCGTTGCGTAGGCTTCGCTCGCATCGCGGCCGCACCAGGGGAGAACGAGCTCGGGACGAGACGGATGTTCGGGAAGATAGGGGCTGACATCGTAGACGCTGCCGCGGATCGCCATCCAGCAGTCGTCGGGCACCGCGTGCCGGGACAGCTCGGCCGGTGACACCGGCCGTTCGTGGACGGCGATAGCGGGCGCGTCGGCCTCCGGCAGCCAGAACTTGGCGCCCCAGAGGGCGGCTATGAGCAGCCAGAAGACCAGGGTTCCGCTCAGGTACAAACGGCGCATCAGCGGAATCCGAAGTTCTCGAAGTGAATATGGCGCGGCCTTATGCCATGCCGGCGCAGCGTTTTCACTGCCGCTGCCAGCATGCCCGGCGGCCCGCAGAGATAACACTCCGGCGCACCCGCCAATGCGCCCGCTTCGGCCAGCAGGAGGTCGAGGTTCGGTGGCTCGTCGCCAGTGGCCAGGGTGTAGAGGGCAAGCTTACGGTCGGCGGCGGCGACTGACTGCAATTCACTGAGGAAAGCGGCATCAGCTTCGCTGCGATAAAGATAGAACAGGGTCGTCGGGTGAACGAGCCGGGCGCTACGCAGCAACGCCAGGAACGGTGTGATGCCGATACCGCCGGCGAGCCAAAGCTGGCGCGCTGCCGGCCGGTTGGCGAGGAAGGAACCGAACGGACCGTGGACACGCGCCGGCACACCGGACACGAGCGCCTGCATTCGACGCGTGCAATCGCCGAGGGCCTTGACACTGATGCGTAGCTGGCCGTCGGCATCGACGGCGCTGACGGTAAACGGATGAAACTCACCACAAGCGCGGAAACCCGCGCCGGAAAAGAAGGCCACTAGAACAAACTGGCCGGCGTTCGCGGCGACCGGGCGGGCGAGCGGCGCCAGGGTGATTTCGAGCACATCGTCGCTAGCGTGGAGCGCGGCTGCGACGACATAGGGCCGCGCAAAGCGGGCCGAATCCTCGCCGATCAACCGCCAGCCAAGGAGCAAGGCGCACAGTACAAGCAGTGGCAGGACGGGCTCGTCGATTCCGAGCAGCAGGACGTGCAGCAGGCTGCACAGCACGCCGATGCCGAGAAGAAAGTGCAGCCAGCGCCAGGTCCGGTAGGCCAGGCGCGTCGAAAAGGTCGCCGCCAGACCCAGCATCAGCAGCAGCAGCGCCAGCCAGCCGAGCCAGATCGGCCCGAGTAGCGTGCTGGGGAAAAGCACTTGCCAGGCACGCCTGGGCGAATCCATCAACGCATCCGCAGCCAGCGCTAGAGGATGCGCCAACAGCAGCAGGTAGGCCGCCATGCCGACCCGATGATGCCAGCGGTACATTCGTTCCAGGCCGCCCAGCCAGTGCGCCAGCCAGGTCTCGCGCAGCATCAGGAGCAGGCTGGCGAGAAGCAGCCCGCAACCCGCCCAACCAAGAACGATAGCCAGGCTGCGCGCTGCCGGGAGTCCATCGGGAAACGCCCAATAGACCGGAACAGCCGTGCATGCCAGTACGAGCAGCGGAATCGACAGGCGGCGGATCAGGCGCATGAGCGGGAACGGAAAACGGCTCGGTCAGCGCGAAGCCTTGTCCGCTTGCAGGTGGTCGCAGAAGTCGCGCCTGGCGCGCGGCAACAACTCGCGGCCGCTCTGGCGGGCGCGCTCTTCCATCTGTTCGTGATGCGCCAAGCGGTAGCTCTGGCATTCTTGGTAGGTGCGAAAACTGCGGATGCGCGCCTGATGTTCGATGCGTTCCTCAGGCGTCATCAGTTGCCATCCGCGCGTGTTCGCCTCGCTCGCTCGCCACGGCCCGCCGGCCTGTACGGCGGCCGAAAAGGCCAGTGCACTCAAGCTAATGAGAATGTTGTTCATCATCGTTCGCTGTACTCTCCGCCGCGAATGAAGCGCGCGATGCCAGTGGCAATCTCCTTGTCCTGACCGCTGAAGCCGTGCGCGCTGTTACCCGTACACGCGGCAAGGCCAACTTGCCCGGCATCGCCGGAACCGCCGGCAACCTCGACGATCTGCCAGCGCACGCTGCGCGTGCGCGCAGCGACCTGCGCCATCAGCCCTGGCGGCGAGCGAACACATCGGTCGTCGACATGACCGACGAGCAGCAAGGGTTGGTCTATGCTCTCCAGCGGCAGGTCGAAGACCGTCTGCGCCGCCCACGCCTTCTTGGCTGGCGTCTGGCCGGACATCAGGAGCGAGGTGAGGACGACGCCATCCGGCGCCGCAAGTCCGCGCAGGCGAGCCGCGGCATTGGCCGCCGAGAGCGAACCTCGGCTGGTCCCGACGATCCATACCTTGCCTCCGCTCCGCTGGCGCAGGCTGGCAATCACCTTACCCAGATCGTCGGCATGCTCGGCGCTGGTCCGGAAGCTGCCGAGCCCATCCTCGCCCTGGAAGTCCGACGGCGCGTCGAGCAAGGCGGTAGCGAAACCCTCGCCGGCAAAGGCGGCGAGCGAGCGGACGAGTGAATTCGCCGTCAGCTTGTGCGGACAGCCCGAATCGTCGAGCGCGAGATGCCCGGAGCCGCCGGGCAGCAGCAGCAAGCTGATCGTCGCCCCCGGCGAGTCGCCGCGCTCCGCCGACGCGAAAGCGTAGCGCGTCGTGCTGCCGCCATGGGTAGCGACCTCAAACACCTCGGCGCAGCGCTCGGCCGATGTCGCACCCGGAGCCGGCGCGGCACCCAGCGCTGCGGCGAGGAACAACCCGCCAGCGATCAACGCTCGGGCGGGTTGGGCAACGAACGCAACTGGCATGGCGGGAGAACAGCCTGGACAAACGCAGGCTCGCACTTGTCGGCCACCGTGTCGCCGCGCACGGTCGCGTCAACGAAGTCTGCCGGGTGCGGCATGGCCCTACGGCTGCGTTCCATGGCGAGCGGCGACCAAGGGCTTGAGCAGTTCATCATGCGGCGGGAGCAGCGTCAGATGGCCCTTGCTGGCAAGCAGTTGCTGAACTTCCAGGATCTCGAAGAGTGCATCGGCAACTTCGCGGTCGGCGGCGATCGCCTGGATCGCCTCGCCGACGATCTGCGGCCGGATCGCGCCCGCTTTGGCGAACTCGATCGCCGCCAGGCGCTCGGCCGTACTGGTGATGATGTTCACCTGGTTGGCGCCATCCTGCTTGATCGCCGAGGTCACCTGGCGCAAGCGGTTGACGACTTTCTCCTGGATGTGCCGGGTCATTCCCGCATCGCGGAAATGTACCTTGCGGATATAGACCGAACCGAGTTTGTAGCCCCATTCGTGCGAACGCGGCGAAACTTCCTCGCGCACCGCCTTGCTCATTCCGTGCCGGTTGATCAGCATCTGCTCGAGCGGCATGTTGCTCAAGGAACGGACGACCGCATTGCTCACGTTTGCCGCCAGCGAGCCGCGCGGATCGGCGTTGCGGAAGAGGTAGGCGACCGGCTGACTGATGTACATCTCGTACCAGATGCCAACGCCCATCGGCGCCCCCTCTTCCGAGTTGACCGGATTGCTGCGCAGGTATTGCTGGTCGAGCCGCATGTCGAGGACCTCGCGCCGGCCCAGCCACATCACCAGGAAGGCGGCTGGACCAATGTTGATCGGCAGGAAGTGCAATCCCGGCTCGCTCAGAATCCCGACGACGCGCCCGAAGAGAACGAAGACCTGACACGTTCCCTCCTGGACGATGGTGTACAAGCCGAGACGCTGGAGCAGCAACAGGGTCAGCGGGACGGCTGCCCACAAGACAATGAAGGTCGCTGCGGCAGCGGTCGAGAAACCGATCCAGGCGCTCATTCCTTTACCTCCCGCACGACACTCCGCGCATGCGCAAAGAGCGGCACGCGGACATTGCGCAAGTACGCGCGCAGCGTATCCGGACCGCTCTCGCGCAGGACGCCGAGTTCTCTGGCCAGGGCAACCAGCGGTTCGACCTCGGCTTGCGCATTGAGCGTCTGGATTTCAACCGCTCGCTTCGACTGGACGATCTTCTGATCGGCCAGCGCCTGCGCCAGGCTGATGTCGGAAGAGACCTGGTTATAAGCCGTATTGATTGCCGCCAGCGCGGTTTCCACCTCTCCCGGCGGGTCGATCCCGGTAATCAGCGAGGCATCGAGGATGATCCCGTAGCGCGCAGCCGACGAGGCACATTCACGTTCCATGTGTTCGTTCAGGTCGCGCAGATTCTTGCGCAGATCGTTGATCGAGACGCCGGTGACAGCGCTCATTTCGCCGCCGCGAGCGGCGTCAGCGCCAATCGGTGCGGCAAAACCGGCGATGCGCTCGCGCAGCACCGAGACAAAGTAGCCCATGACGTGCGAAATCGGATGCTTGACGCCAAAAAGGTAGGCGTAAAGATTACTCTCGGCAACGCGATAGCGAATCTGGCCCGTCAGGCCGGTGTCGAGCTGGTCCTTGGTCACCGCCTCGAGTACTGTCCCGTGCGCGTTGGCCGTCGGATCTTCCGGGTCATGCGCCATGTTCATCGTCTGCGTGGCGATCGAGACCTTGTAGATCCTTTCCCAGGGCCATTTGAAGTAAGGCCCGCCGGGCGGAATGACGCGCACTTGCGGATAGTTGTAGCGCGGTTTGTCGTCATCGCTCAGGCTTTCGCCGAGTGCCGACTGCGCGGTCATTGCCTCACCCACGCGCTGTACGCGACCGAAGACGGTCTTCACGGCACGTTCGTTCTGGTCCACCGTGTACAAACAGCTAAGCCCGTAGCGCACCGCCAACCAGGCGAGCAGGCCGACCAGCATACCGAGCATGACATCCATCCGTATCCTCCTGCCCCAGCGTTCAGCGGTGCTTGCCGACCATCGCACCGACGGCGATTATGCGCCATTTGCCAGGCGCTGCGGGCGCGCTCGCTGGTGCACCGCAAGCCGAGCGCAAGGCGCCAGCCGCCTCGTCCGCTTGCGGCAGCGGCCAGAAGCGACCGGCGCTACGCCCGGTCGAGGCGGGCGGGCAGCACCTCGCGCAACAAACCGGCCGCGTCGCGAATCATCCG
>ERZ761603.2929-NODE-2929-length-11296-cov-188.646295_pt1 | contig 11296 bp, 7 predicted proteins | sample MGYA00511879_ERZ761603 | MGnify/ENA primary metagenome ERZ761603 (study PRJEB28899, sample SAMN02850040) | bioreactor sludge metagenome | biome: EBPR Sludge; feature: EBPR Bioreactor; material: flocular biomat | place: Australia: Thorneside Wastwater Treatment... | reverse complement strand
TCTCGCGCAACAGGAAGTTGAAGCGCTGATCGTTCTCCACCGACTGCGGGTAGAAATCCGTCAGGGAATAGACAGCGTCGTAGTCCACACGCGCACCAAGCTTCCACTTGACGTTGCTGCTCAGGCTACCCTGCGCGCTGAGGTCGAAATGGTTCATCATCTCCGACCAGTGTGACGCCTTCGGCCAGGTATAGGCCATCCGGTTCTGGACGAAACCCTTGACCGCGGGCGGCGACGCAATGGCGGGAGTACCTGCCGCAGCCACCGCCGATGACTGCAGGTCGTCGCCACCAAACAGGGAGTCGCGGCTGCGCGGTGGTTCGGCAGCCGACGGGCGGGCGGGCAGATCATCGCCAAAAAGCGCTTCGCGACCGCCCGCTTCGGCCGGCGTTGCGGCGGGTTCGTCGTCGTCGAACAGCGCCGCGCGGCTTTTCGGCAACGCCTCCGCGGCACGGGCAGCCGGCAGCGACAGGCTCGCCAGCAGGACTGCCAGACCAATGATGCGAAGACTAGTTCTGATCTGCATCTGCCCGTTCTCCCGCCGAAGTCGATTGCGCCGCCGTCCGACCGTCGCCATTGCTGCCAGTCCCCTCCTCGGTGGCACGATGACGCGCGAACGACCACTTGGCGTCCCTGCGCATCCCGAGCAGGGAAATCTCGCCATCCTCGACGCGCACCAGACGGTCAGCCTTGGCGATCACTCTCTTGTCATGAGTCGAGAAGATGAAGGTGGTCTTCAGCTTGCGGTTGATCCGCTTCATCAGCAGCAGGATCTCCTCTCCCGTCTTGTGATCGAGGTTGGCCGTCGGTTCATCGGCAAGAACGATCGCCGGCCGGATCGCCAGCGCCCTGGCGATGGCGACGCGCTGGCGCTGGCCGCCACTCAACTGGTTCGGCCGATGGCTGGCATACTTCGACAGACCGACGATCTCCAGGAAGTGCGCGACGCGCCGCTGCCGTTCTTCGCGCGACAGATCCTTGCGCTGCAACAGCGGATATTCGACGTTTTCCGCCGCCGACAGAACCGGCAGGAGATTGAAGGTCTGAAAGATGAAACCGATGGTACGTGCGCGCAGGTCGGCGAGCTGATCCGGAGTCCGGCCACTGACGTCCTGATCGTTGATGTAGATCTTGCCGCTCGTCGGCGTGTCGATGCAGCCGATCAGGTTGAGCAGCGTCGTCTTCCCGCTGCCGGACGGCCCGGCAATGGCCAGGAAGACGCCCGGGTCGAACGACAGGGTGATGTCCTTCAGGGCTTGGACTTTCTGCTCGCCGAGCTGATAATCCTTGCATACGTGTTCGATGCGGACAACCTTCATGCGGTGGCGCTTTCGGCCAACCGGGTCGACGGTCAGCTCACAGGGGTGAAAACTATGGAAATCATGACCATCCGTCAAAGCGCTGTCAAGAACGCACGGCTTCTTCTCGTCATCGCGCTGTTAGTCACCGCCATCCCGGCGCCGGGATCCGAGACGGCAGCACCGGCGGCGAGCGATGACAGCGAGGCCCGGATGATCGTCGAAAAGGCAGACCATGTGCGCTTCCCCGCCGACGGCTTTCAGGTGGACGTGACGGTCACCACGGTGGACAAGGAGCAGAAGGCCGACATCCGCAAGTACCGGATCCTCGCCAAGGGCAATGCGAACAGCGTCGTGATGGTCGTCGAGCCCGCTTCCGACCGCGGCCAGATCATGCTGATGAAGGGCCGTGACCTCTGGGTGTTCATGCCCGATGTGTCGCAGCCGATCCGGTTGGCGTTGTCGCAGCGCTTGACCGGGCAGGTTGCCAACGGCGATTTGGCACGCGCCAATTTTGCCGGCGACTACAACCCGAAGCTGCTGCGCAGCGAGAAGGTGGACGGTGACGATCATTACGTGCTGGAACTCACCGGCATCGACCGCAGCGTGACCTACCAGAAGGTTGTCTACTGGGTCCGCGCGAGGGACTACACGCCACACAAGGCGGAGTTCTATTCGCTGTCCAACCGTCTCCTCAAGACCTGTCGCTACGAGAACTACAAGATCATGGAAGGAAGGAAGCGACCGGCGCGACTGGTAATGGAAGATGCCTTGCGCGGGGGCGAGCAGTCGGTCCTCGACTACACCGGGATGAAGTCGCGTGATCTGCCGGACAAGGTGTTCACCAAGGACTATCTCAAGAAACTCGAGTAGCCGCCCGACCGCCCGCCAAGGTGGTCGCCGCCCGCTTGGCGCTCGGGTCGGATCGGTCGTCGAACCCGCAACCGCAACTGCCAGGCGCTGCGACCGGGATGCAGCCCGGCCTTCGTCTTCGTAGTAGTATGCTGGTTCTTGTGCTGCCCCCCGGCAGATGCGTGATTCATGAGAGGCAGATGTTTCTTCCCAGCCTGACGGAACTGACAGCGAGCGAGGGCTACCGCCGATATTTCACGGTCGTTCCAGCGCTGACGGGTGATCTGCGGACGCGGAACTACCGCCTGCGGCATCAGGTGTACTGTCGCGAACTGGGCTTCGAGCCGGTCCGTCCCGATGATCTCGAATTCGACGAGTTCGATGCACGCTCGGTGCACTGCCTCGTCCGGTCAGCCGCCAGCGGACAGGATGTCGGTTGCGCCCGCCTGATACTGATCGACCCGGAGGAGCCGGAAGGGCTGCTGCCGCTGGAGATCGCCTGCGCGGCGACGATCGACCGTTCGCTCGTCGCCGCCATGGTCGAGGAGCGCAGCCAGATCGCCGAGATATCGCGCCTGGCAGTCGTCGGCAGCTACCGCCGCCGGCAGGGCGAGCAGGACAGACCGATTTCGATATCGGAAGCTGATTTCGGCACCAGCGACCGGCCGCGACAGCCCTATCTCGCGCTCGCGGTCTACCTGAGCCTGATCTCCCTCGCCCGACAATACGGAGCCAGGATCCTGCTGGTTTTCACCGAGCACAGACTGGCGATCAACTTGGCACGGCTTGGCGTCAATCTGCAGCAGATCGGCGACCCGGTCGACCATCGGGGCACGCGCATTCCCTCGCTACTCGCCGTGGAACAGGTGATCGATGGCATGAGCGCGCCGCTGAGAGGGCTTTTCGAGCTCATCTCGCACGAACTGTGCCGGGGCATCCAGGCTGCCGGAGCGAGCGCCGTACGCGCAAATCACCATCCGCTTGGAGTCGCGCCGGGGACAATACGCCTGCCGCAGACTTCCCTCACGACCGTCGCTGCTGAGGACAGCGCGCATCTGCCGGCCGATGCATAGCCTCCCGGATTCGATCCGACACGCCATACAGTCGGGGCGAGTACCCTCGCCACCGCAGGTTCTGCTGCGACTGCTGCAGTTGGTCGACGATGACAGTACGACGATGACCGAACTGGCCAGGCTGGTTGGGCAGGATCCCGGCCTGTGCACCCGCGTTCTGACGGCAGCGAACTCGTCGGCCGTCCGTCGCGGCAAGGAACTGCAGAGCATCGAGAGTTGCCTGATGGCGCTTGGTACGCGCCTGGTACGTTCGATTGCCACCTGCCTGTCGGTCCGCAGTCTTTTCGAAGAACGTGGATCCGGACCGGAAGTCGATCTCTGCGATTTCTGGACCCACTCGCTGCTGGTCGCCGAAATCTCGCGCGGACTGGCCGTCGCGACGCGTTACCCACGAGCGGATGAGGCCTACCTGGCCGGACTGCTGCACGACGTCGGCGAACTCATCATGCTCTCCGCCGTTGGCGAACCGTACGCGCAGCTGCTTTCGGACTGCCCCGGCGAGTCCTCGCTATCGGCGATGGAGGTCGAACTGCTCGGCACCCATCACGGCGAGATCGGCACCTGGCTGGCTGATCAGTGGCATCTCGATTCTTCCTTCGCCGATGGCATCCTGTTCCACCATCAGCCAGCGGAACGGATTGTCGGCGCCACGCAGCTCGTCCAGGTGGTCTGGCTGGCACATGTGCTGGCCGACTGTGACGAAGTCCCGGACGCCGTCGGCGAACACGCCCGGCTGATGTTCGACGACCTCGACGACAGCCAGCTGGCGGCGATCTGTGCCGAGGCGACGCAGCGCATGTCGATGGTAGCCGACGCCATCGGCATGGCTGCGCCGGCTGCCGGGAAGCCTGGTGCCGCCCGCGGCCTACCACGAGTGCTCGGCAACAGAAAACGCACCACGGTCGATGCCCAGACTGAGATCGCCAGCCTGATCGGCAACAAGGCGCTGCTGCAGCCCCTGCAGGATGACCTCCTGGGCCTCGACACCGATGCCGAGGTGTTTCTCGCCCTGCGCGAAGCGGCACGCATTCTCTTCGACCTCAGCCATCTCGCGTTCCTGCTCCACGATACGACCGACGGCAGGCTGAGCGGCCACAACGTCAGCGGACAGGCTGCGATCTTCTGCCAGACAAGGCTGCTCTGCGAAACGCACCGCAGCCTTGCCGCCGCCGCGGCCGTCAGCAATCAGGTCCGCTGTTCGCATGCGGACCGGCCACCGGCACCGGCCTCGCTGCTCGACGTTCAGTTCGCCCGCGCCCTGTGCAGCAATGGCCTGTTGTGCATCCCGATGACCGCTCACGACAGGACGACTGGGGTGATCGTCGCCGGTGTGAGCCGCGACCAATACGCCGCGCTTTCACGGCGCCTGCCCTGCCTGCTCAATTTCGGCCGGATGGCCGGGGGCAGCCTCGAGCACTGGCGGCGGGCGAGACGGGTCCGCACGCAGACTGAGGAGGAGACAGCCGCGCGCTTCATTCAGCAGACGCGACGGATGGTCCATGAAGCGGGCAACCCGCTGACGATCATCAAGGGATATCTGCGGATCCTTGATGGCAAACTTCCGCCAGGAGCCGCGGCGCACCGTGAGCTGGAAGTTCTGACGGAGGAAATCGAGCGTGTTTCGAGTATCGTACGGCGCATGAGCGAGATTCCGGCAGCGCTGACAAGCGCCACCGCCTTCGACATCGGCGATCTGCTGCGCGAACTGCTCCTGCTCTACCGGCAGCCGTTGTTCGATGCGCGCGGTATTGCCGTGCAGATGCTCCTGCCGGCGCAGCCGATGGACATTGGCTGTGATCGGGACAGTGTCAAGCAAATCGTACTCAACGTTTGGAAGAATGCGTCGGAGGCCCTCGCCAACGGGCAGGGCATCACGATTTCGCTGACCGGCGGCCTCATGCATCAGGGGCTGCGCTACGTCGAACTGCGCATCGAAGACAACGGGCCGGGCATGAGCGCGGCAGCGATGGAGGCGATCTTTCACCCACTCGAGGCACGCCTCGGCGAGCCGCGTGGCATCGGCCTGTCGATCGTCGGCACGCTGGCGCGGCGCCAGGGGATTCCCGTCACCTGCCGCAGCCAGCAGGGCAGCGGAACAGTGATTTCCTTCCTCCTGCCGAACGGGAAGCGGTCCGACAATGTGCCCCGCCAGCCAGGCAAGGCGCCCCACGAGAAGCATGCGTCGCCCGACAGGCGTCAGGAGTAAGGATGAAGGCCATACCCAACGTCGATTTCTCGCCACAGATCGCCGCACCCCGGGAAAGCAACAGCCGGATTCTCATCGTCGATGACGAGGAGCGGATCCGGACTGCCTACCACCACCTGCTGGCCGCCGAGGGGCGCCTCATCGACGATTGCGCCAGCGGCAGCGAGGCGCAGCGCCGTCTCGAGGGACGCGACGTCGACGTCCTGATCCTTGATCTCAATCTGCCAGACATCAGCGGCCTTGAAATCATGCAGTGGATGGTGCAGCAGCACATACCAGCGGCGGTCGTGGTTTTCAGTGGTGACGAGTCGATCGACTCGGCGATTCGTGCCCTGCGTCACGGGGCATGCGAGTTCATTCGCAAGCATGGTGACCCGCAGGAACTGATCGACACCGTGGACCGTGTCCTGCGCCGAAGACGGATCGAGAGGGAACACGCTTTGATGTCGGTACGACTCGAGCACTCCGAACGCCTGCACCGCTTCTTGGTCGACCACTCGCCGGACCTCATCTACACGCTCGACCGAGATGGTTGCTTCATCTTCGTCAATGGCCGCGTCCAGGCTCTGCTCGGCTACTCGCGAGACGAGCTCATTGGCCGGCACTACTCGCTGATCGTTCATCCGGATGATCTGGAACACGCCCGCTTTGCCTTCAACGAACGCCGCATCGGCGATCGTGCCAGCACCAACGTCGAGATTCGCCTGCAGAGCAAGACACAGGGGGTTCGTCATTTCGAGAACCGGACGATCGTCGCCATCCTCAGCTCGCAGGGCCTCTACGCCGCTGCCGACGGTCCGGCGAACCTCCACTTCATGGGTACTTCCGGCGTTGCGCGCGATATCACCGAGCGCAAGAAGGCCGAGGAGACGATCAGCTTCCAGGCCTTTCACGACATCCTGACCGGGCTGCCCAACCGCATCCTGTTCAAGGACCGCCTTGGCGTCGCACTCAAGCAGGCGCGCAGAAAGGACCGGCGAGTGGGTGTCATGTTCATCGACATCGATCGCTTCAAGCTGGTCAACGACACCTATGGTCATCAGGAAGGAGATGAGCTGCTGAAGTCCTTCGCCCAGCGCGCCGCAAGTTGCCTGCGCTCGGGAGATACGCTGGCGCGCCAGGGCGGTGACGAGTTCACCGTCATGCTGCCGGAACTGGGCAGCGGCGATGATGCCGCCCTGATCGCCGCCAAGATGCTGGCGGAACTCAGGCGGCCGTTCAAGATTGCCGGCATCGACTTTCTCGCCACCGTCAGCATCGGCATCGCGCTCTACCCGGACCATGGCGAAACGCCGGAGACACTGCTGCGCAACGCGGACATCGCGATGTACCAAATCAAGGGACATGGCAAGAACGGCTACCTGCAGTACAACCCGAACATGCAGGATGGCCACGGCAGGCAGCTGATGCTGGAGGGCGACCTGCGTACCGCACTCGCAACGGGCGACCAGTTCGAGCTGCATTACCAGCCACAGATCAGGTTCAGCGAGGGCCGGACGATTGCCGTCGAGGCCGTGATCCGCTGGCACCACCCGCAGCTTGGACTGATGACACCGGACTCGTTCATACCGCTGGCCGAAGAAAGCGGCATGATCGCCGCCCTCGGCGATTGGGTCAGGACCACGGCCCTGCGGCAACTCGCCAAATGGCGCCAACGCGGCCTGGACGGCCTGCGCTTGGCGATCAACCTGTCACCGAAGGAGTTCGAGGGTCACGACCTGCCCGAACGACTCGCGCAGGATCTGAAGACACACGCCATCGCCGCTGATCTGCTTGATCTCGACATCAGCGAGAACCTGCTGCTGCAGGATGCCGAACGGCACATCGACCTGGTGAAGCGGCTGCGCAACCTGGGTTGCCGCGTCGCGATCGATGATTTCGGCACCCGCCACTCGTCGCTCAACCACCTCCGGCGCTTTCCGGTCGACCGCATCAACATCGACCAGTCCTTTGTACGTGACCTCGTGCCGCACAAACAGAGCTCGACCGCGATGGTTCATGCCCTCTGCTGCATCGCGCGCAGCTTCGGCCTGCGGATCCTCGCCGAAGGAGTCGGGAGCGAGGCGCAACGGCGGCTGCTGGGCGAGATGGGCTGCGACGACATGCAGGGCTACCTCTTCAGTCAACCGCTGCCTGCGGCAGAGTTCGACGAGTTCCTGCGCAATGGAGCTTTCCCGGCGGTTGACACCCGGCATCGCCAGTGACTCGGGCCGCGCTTGGGCACTCAGGTCTCCGCTGACGGTCATGACTGTCGAGACACCCCTGATGATGAAAGTCATGACCGTTGCCCTTCTCCCTGGCCGTTTTCCCGCGCCCGGGAGAAGGGCAATCCGCGAGTCGCTGACGCGACTTTCACATTGATGGGCAGGGTCAACAACTGGCATCGCTGCTGCGACATCGGTCGCCGCGGTGCGGCGGTCTGCCTTGGCATCGTCCTCATCGCCGACGGTGGCCGCGCGGCGGCCGTGGAAGATGCCACTTGGTTCTCCTTCGCCGGCCCGACGCCAGCCGCCCACCAAGCGGCGGAAGTGCTGACGCAGGCTCCCAGTGAAGGACTCGATCCACGGGACTATGACATCGAATGGCTGCGCGAAGCGGTCAGCGGCAGCTCGCCGGCAGCGGACCCCGAGTCGTCGAGCCTGGCCAGCCACCGTCTGACTCTCGTCATGCGGCGTTACCTGAGCGACCTGCACAGGGGACGAATCGATCCGCAGCAGCTTGGCATGCGCTACGGCCTGACCCACCGCAGCGATTTCGATGCCGACGCGCTGCTGCGTGCAGGCCTCGCCGACGACCGCCTCGCCGAAGCCACGCGCAGCGCCGCCCCGGCATGGCCGCAATACGATGCGCTGCGGCAGGCGCTGTCCCGCTACCGGCAACTGGTGGACGATCCAGCCTGGCAGCAGGACCTGCCACCTATCCCGGGAGGCAGGCTGAGCCCCGGGCAGCAGTACGTCGGACTCGCGATGCTGCAGCAACGGCTGCTCCTGCTCGGTGACCTGGCGGCCACCGCCAAAAGGCACCCGGAACGCTACCAGGGCACGCTCGTCGACGCCGTGAAGTCCTTTCAGGCACGGCACGGGGTCACTCCCGATGGCGTCATCGGCAGAGAAAGCTTCGAGCTACTCAACATCGGCCCGGCAGCCAGGGTCCGCCAGATCGGGCTGGCAATGGAGCGACTGCGGTGGACGCCAATGCCGCTCGCGCCAAGAGCGATCGTCGTCAACGTTGCAGAGTTCATGCTGCATGGCTACGAGATGCATGCCGGCAGGAGCGAGACGCGGCTGGCGATGAAGGTCATAGTCGGCACGGCGCGCAAGACCCCAACACCCCTCTTCGATGCCGAGATGCGCTTCATCGAGTTCAGCCCATACTGGAACGTCCCGCCATCGATCGCCCGCAGCGAAACCCTGCCCAGACTGCGTCGCGACCCGGGCTATTTCGACCGCCAGGGATTCGAACTGGTCGGCAACGATGGCCGGGTCGTCGGCGGCCTATCGGAGGCCGGGATAGCGGCCGTGCAGGCGGGCCAGATGCGGATTCGCCAGAGACCGGGAGCGGGCAACGCACTCGGCAGCATCAAGTTCGTGTTTCCGAACAAGGACAACATCTACCTCCACCACACGCCGACGCCGCAACTCTTCAAGCGGCCGCGGCGGGATTACAGCCACGGCTGCATCCGCGTCGAGGAGCCGCTGCAACTGGCAAAGTTCGTTCTCGCCGATGCGCCGGAATGGACCGAGGCACGCATCGACGAGGCCATGCGCCGCGGCCGATCGGCCACCCTTCGCCTGGACGAACCACTGCCGGTGCTCATTGACTACCGTACGACTGTCGTCCGCGACGGCCACGTGCATTTCCTGTCGGACATCTACGGTCTCGACACGCGCCTCGAAGAGGCCTTGCAGCAGCGATCACGCGCGCTCCAGGCTTCCCATACGACGGAAATTCCTGCAGAATCACCCTCTTCTCGTTGACGTGGAGAAGAGATGTCGAAGCTGCACCACTCTCGACGGCGCTTTCTCGGTCATGCCGCCCATCTGCTCGCGGCCGGCGCCGTGCTGCCGTTGACCAGACCCGCCATGGCATCAATGCCGAATGCACGCCTGCTCGCGTTCGAGCACACCCATACCGGCGAACGCCTCTCTCTGGTGTTTTCGCTCGGCGACCATTACCTCCCCGAGTCGCTGCGCCGCTTGAACCTCTTTCTGCGTGACCATTATTCGGGTGAGGTCGGCAACATCGACCCGCAGCTGTTCGACCTGCTGTACGGAATCAGGCAGGAACTCAGCTGCGAGACGGCCTTCCAGGTGATCTCGGGCTACCGCTGTCCAGAGACCAACAGCAGGTTGCGCAAGGGCCGCGGCGGCGGGGTCGCCAAGCGGAGCCTGCACATGGAAGGCAAGGCGATCGACATCCGCCTCGCCGGCGTGCCGTTGAGCGACCTGCGTGACGCCGCGATGGCGCAGAATGGCGGCGGGGTCGGTTACTACGCCGGCTCGGATTTCGTGCACGTCGATACCGGTCGCGTCCGCACTTGGTAGTGCCGCCAGCGCGATAGCGCACGGCGCTCGTTCAGTCTGCCCGACGGCGCTCGAAGAGGGCGATCGATTCGACGTGCGAGGTGTGCGGGAACATGTTGACCACGCCTGCTCCGCGCAGACGGTAATCCTTCTGCGTGACCAGGATCGCTGCGTCGCGAGCCAGTGTGGCCGGACTGCAGGAGACGTAAACGATGCGACGCGGCCCGTCGGCGGGAAGCGACTTGACCAGCTCGACGGCCCCTTCACGCGGAGGGTCGATCAGCATCCGGTCGAAATGCCCGAGTCCCGCCAGCAACTGCGGCGTGATCTCGAACAGATTGGCGACGCGGTACTCGGTCAGAGCGGAGAGATCATTCGCCGCAGCGTTTGCGGCGGCCCGGCGCACCAGATCCGGACTTCCTTCGACACCGACGACGTACGCGCCAGAGCGCGCGATCGGCAGGCTGAAGTTGCCCAGACCGCAGAACATGTCGGCAATCCGCTCACCGGACTGCGGCGCAAGGAGTGCGAGGGCGCGCCGCACCAGAACGCGGTTGATGGCGTGATTGACCTGGGTGAATTCGGTGGGCGAGAACGTATGCTCGACGGCAAAGTCGGGAAGTACGTACGACAACGGCTCGCCGACGAGCGGATGAAAGCGCCAGGCTGTCGCCGGACCCTGCGGTTGCAGGTAGAAGACGACCTGATGCCGATCGGCGAATTGACGCAGCCGCTCTTCGTCGGCAGGCGTCGGCGGCTCGAGGACGCGCAGGACCAGAGCGGTGATCCGCTCCCCCACCGCCACTTCGATCTGCGGCAGGCGCTCGCGGATCGACAAGCCGCCAATAAGCTCGCGCAGTGGCAGCAGGAGCGCCGACAGATGCGCTGGCAGGATCGCGCATTGCCGCATGTCGGCCACGTAACTGCTTTTTCTCTCGTGAAAGCCAACCAGGATCCCGCCCTTCTTGGTGACGAAGCGCACCGACAGGCGAGCACGATAACGATAACCCCAAGACTGACCGTGGATCGGTGCGTGCAGCTCTTCGGCCCTGAGCCTGCCGATGTGCCACAGGTTGTCTTCGAGCAACCGCTGCTTCGCCGCGACCTGTGCCGCCGGGTCGAAATGCTGCATGCTGCAGCCACCGCAGACACCGAAGTGCGGGCAGCGCGGCGCCACGCGATCGACCGACGGCCGCAGCACCTGTACGGTACGCGCCAGCTCGTAGCCGGGTTTCCGGCGATGGCTGGCGTACTCGACGAGTTCACCCGGCAGGGCACCTTCGACGAAAACCGTCTTGCCCTCGAGTCGCGTCACGCCGCGCGCCTCATGGTCCAGCGATTCGA
>ERZ761603.2928-NODE-2928-length-11299-cov-41.602633_pt1 | contig 11299 bp, 10 predicted proteins | sample MGYA00511879_ERZ761603 | MGnify/ENA primary metagenome ERZ761603 (study PRJEB28899, sample SAMN02850040) | bioreactor sludge metagenome | biome: EBPR Sludge; feature: EBPR Bioreactor; material: flocular biomat | place: Australia: Thorneside Wastwater Treatment... | reverse complement strand
ATGTGTTGCCTCGTAATAATCAGAGATTACATTAAAAGTGATGGGTGGTAAGCGCGAACAGGTGGGATAATGACGCTTTTTACCAAGCGTCGGATTTTCCATGACTATCCAGTGGTATCCCGGGCACATGACTGTGGCGCGCAAGAAGGCGGCCGAGGCGATGGCGGCGATCGACGTGGTACTGGAGGTGGTCGATGCCCGTCTGCCCGAGGCGAGCACCAATCCGATGGTTCGTGAACTGCGTCTGCAACGCCAGAGGCCCTGTCTCAAGGTGCTCAACAAGGCTGATCTGGCCGACTCATCGGTGACGCAGGCTTGGATCGACTACTACAATCGGCAGGAGGGCGTGCGCGCAGTGGCCGTGTCGTGCAAGCGGCCCGGCGACGCGGCGCGGCTGCCGGCACTCTGCCGGACGCTGGCACCGCACCGCAATGATGGCACCAAGCCGCTGCGCATGATGATCATGGGCATCCCGAATGTCGGCAAGTCGACGCTGATGAACGTCCTGCTCAAGCGCAAACTGGCCAAGGTGGGTGACGAACCGGCGGTGACCCGTGCGCAGCAGACGTCACAACTGGACATTCGTCACTGGCTGACCGATACCCCCGGGCTGCTGTGGCCGAAGATCGAGTATCCGAGCGATGGCCTGATGCTTGCCGCGAGCAATGCGGTGGGCCGCAACGCGGTGGTCGAAGAAGAAGTCGCCGGTTTTCTGGCCGGACTCCTGCTTGCCCGTTACCCGGTATTGTTGGCCAGGCGTTATGGCCTGGTCGTGGAGGCGAGCCGCTCGCTCGACGCGGTGGCGATCATCGAGGCCATTGCCAGGCGGCGCGGACTTCTGCAGCGTGGCGGCCAGAGCGATCTCGAGAAGGCGGCAAACGTGTTGTTGCAGGACTATCGTGATGGCCTGCTCGGCCGCATCAGCCTGGAGACGCCGACGACGCGGCGGGCCATGCTGGCGGCAGAAACGACAGCGGCTTCACTGGCACAGTAGCTTTCGCTTGAACCATGCTCAACTTCCTTCCCGCTCCGCTGATCGGCTTGGTCGCTTTCCTGCTGCTGGCGCTCAACTCGCTGTTCTGGGTGCCCGTTCTGTTGCTGCTCGCGCTGCTCAAGCTGGTTCTGCCGCTGCACTCCGTCCACCTGCGTCTGGATCCCCTGCTGGTGCGCATTGCCGAGGCCTGGATCGCCTGCAACAGCGGCTGGATGGCGCTCACCCAGAGGGCGCAGTGGGATGTCCAGGGTGTGGCCGGTCTCGATCGGCGTGGCTGGTATCTGGTCAACTGCAACCATCAATCGTGGGCCGACATTCTGGTTCTGCAACACTTGCTGACGCGGCGCATTCCCTTGCTCAAGTTCTTCCTCAAGCAGCAACTGATCTGGGTGCCGATCATGGGGTTGGCCTGGTGGGCGCTCGATTTTCCGTTCATGCGTCGGCACAGCGAAGAAGTCCTCAAACTGCATCCGGAACTGCGTGCCCTGGACCAGGAAGCGACGCGGCTGGCTTGCAAGAAGTTTTCACTGATTCCGACCAGCGTCATGAACTTCTGCGAAGGCACGCGCTTCACGCGGGTCAAACATGAACGTCAGCAATCACCCTATCGCCACCTGCTGCGACCGAAAGCGGGTGGGATTGCCCTCGCCTTGAACGTGATGGGCGACAAGTTTCACGCGATTCTCGATGTGACCATCGTCTATCCGGACGGAGCGCCAGACTTCTGGGCGTTTCTCTGCGGCCGGATGAGATGCGTGTGCGTTCGCGTGCAGAGCTTGCCTGTACCGCAGGACCTGGCGACCGCCGACTATGCTAATGACCCGGCGGTGCGCGAAGCCTTCCAGGAGTGGATTCAGCAGATCTGGCGGGCCAAGGATGCGCAGATCGAGGTGTTGCTGCAAGCGCCAGGGAGCCGCACGAGATCGTGACGGCGGGGCGGTGTCTGTCGGTGCGTGCAGTGTCGGTGGTGGTGGAATGGCTGCCCTGTTCCGACTGCCTGACGTATCATTCGTCTTTCTTGCATTCAGATGGCTCCGGGCAGATTGGCTCGCGCTAGCCAGGCCAGGTGGAGATGCCTTTTTTTCAGATCGCGCGCAACAAGCTGCACCGTCCCCGGATCATCGGCGACTTCGTGACGCGCAGCGACCTGGTGGCCAGACTGGAAGCGGGGAGCAGCCTGCCGTTGACCCTTCTGGCGGCGCCGGCTGGTTATGGCAAGACTTCTCTCGTCGCGCACTGGCTGGAAGGTCGTGAGGGACGGGTGGCCTGGCTGTCGCTTGACGTCGACGACAGCGAACCGGCGGCTTTCGCGCGCTGTGTCGCTGCCGCCATACGCACGGTGTTTCCCGAGGCCTGCGCGGACACGCTGGCTTGTCTCGACCTGGCACAAGCACCGTCCCTGATGGCGCTGTCCGTCTGCCTGAGTAATGATCTCGAGGCGCTGACCGCGCCCCTGATCCTCGTGCTCGACGATTATCACCGTATCGACTCGCTGCCAACGCACCTCCTGGTCGACCGCCTGCTGGCGCGGCCAGTCCCTCATCTGCATCTGGTGGTGATCAGCCGCAACAATCCTCCATTGGCGCTTGGCGCTTTGCGTGTGCGCGAGGAACTGAACGAGATCACCATGCTTGAATTGCGTTTCGCCAAGGCGAAAACAGCCACTTTGCTTGAACGTGGTGCCGGGCGTGTCGTTGCGGAGGAGGCTCTCGACCGCCTGCACGAGTGGACCGAAGGCTGGCCAGCCGGCGTTCGCCTTGCTGCATTGGCGTTGCGGTACAACGCCGGCTTCGATCAACCCGGGCACCGCCGCAATGGCGGCATGGCGCAGGTAGATCAGTATTTTCTCGAGGAGGTTTTTTCTCAGCAAACCGAAGGGGTGCGTCACTGTCTGCTGCAGACGTCGATTCTCGAGCGCTTTTCCGGTCCTTTGTGCGACGCACTCGCTGATTCCCGAGCCGAGGACGCCGATCACCTCGACGGCGAGGCGTTCATGCACTTCGTGTCGAGCGGTTCGGTACTCTGTATGCCGACTGACGACAGCCTGCGCTGGTATCGTTACCATCGGATGTTTCGGGAGTTTCTGCAGTGGCAGCTTGCCAGGCTGTACCCGGAGCAGGCGATCGGCGAAATGCATGGACGGGCCGCTGCCTGGTTGGCAGGTCAAGGCCTGCTCGAAGAGGCAATCCTGCATGCGCTGGCTGGCGCCGGCCCGGAGGCGGCCGGGCAAATGGTGGCCGTCCAGCGCAACTTGCTGATCCGGCGTGAGCAGCGTCATCGGCTCAACCGCCTGCTCTCCCTGCTGCCGGCCGATACGATAGAGTCGGATGCCGAGTTGTTGCTGCTCAAGGCCTGGCTGATGCACCATCAGGGCCGTCAAGTGGAAACACCGCCGGTTCTCGACCGCATCGAGGTGTTGCTGGCCCACGCCGCCGCCGACCTGCCTTCCTCGCGCCTGCTGCCGCTGCGCGGCGGCGTGCTGGCGCTGCGCAGCCTGCAGCACTATCGCGACGGGCGAGTCGACCTGGCGGTTTCGGCTGCCGGGCAGGCGCTGGAGTGCTTGCCGGCAGACTGTGTGGACGATCTGGTTGTGGCGCAGGCGGTTGTCGGGGGGGCGCGGCAAATGGCTGGCGATCTGGCCGGTGCTCGGCAGTGGCTGCACGATTGTCTGGCGCACGCACCGGGTCCGGTCGAGAGGTGCCAAGCGCCACTGGCGGCTGCACTCGGTTTCATCGACTGGATGGCCGGCGACCTGTCGGCCTTGTTCTGGAGAGCGAGCCAGCACTATAGCGGTGCGGGCGGGTCTCACCTGGGCAGTGCTGGCGAGGTCGGGCTAGGAGCCTATTTTCACGGCCTGGTGCAGTATCAGCGCAATGAGCTCGCACTTGCAGAAGCGACGCTGTCTTGCGCTGCGTCTCCTGTGCATGCCCCATCGCTCGGTTACCGGACCGAAGTTTCGTTTGTCCTGGCCGCGGTCTACCAGGCGCAGGGTCAGGCCGACCGGGCACGCGAGATCATTGACGAGATCTGTCAGGAGTTGTGGCGCAAGGCTGATTCGCCCGCGCTGTTTCGTGCCCAGGCCTGCCAGGCGGAACTCGCGTTGCGTCAGGGACGGCTCGATCAAGCCCGGGAGTGGGCGCGCAGCTTCGATCCCGGGCCGGTTCATTTTGCCTACCACTTTTCCAGTGCGCCACATCTGACGCTGACCAAGGTCTGGATTGCCGAGGGAAACGCGGACAGTCGGGAGCAGGCGGCTCGCCTGCTGCAACTGCTGGAAGCGCAACTGGCGGCACGGCACAACGTTCGCTTTCTGGTCGAGGTGCTCGCCCTGCAGGCGCTGCTGCAGCATGGTTTGGGCGACGAAGCTGCGGCCAGCGAGCAACTCGGCCGTGCCGTGCTGCTGGCGCAACCCGGGGGGTTCATCCGTCTGTTCGTCGATCTCGGGCAGGAGCTGGTGCAGCCGCTCAAACGTCTGACCCCGGACAAGGCCACTGCGCATTACGTCGGGCAGATTCTCTCTGCCTTCAACGACGACTGGCTGGTGACGGCCGGGCGCCAGCAGGTGGGCGCCGACCTTACTCGACGCGAACTCAAGATCCTCAAGCTGCTTGCGGTCCGGCTGAGCAATGTCGAGATTTCGGAGGAGTTGTGTATCTCACGGGCGACTGTCAAGCGGCATACCCAGAACATCTACCGCAAGCTGCGCGCCTCGAGCCGCCGCGAGGCCGTGGTTCGCGCCAGGACTCTCAACATCCTCGTCGACGGCTGACCGTGCGGTGTGGCGGGCAGCCGTAGGCCGCTTGCCGGCCGCCGCCTGACAATGCTCAAAGATGAGTTTTGTGATGCCGACTTCCTTGTCCCTGCTGCATCTGGCGAGACGATTCGTTGACTTAAGTCAGAGACTGACCACTCCGGCAAAAAATGGCCCATTTCATGGCCCTCCAGAGGCCGATTTCGCCTTGTCGGGTTTTCCCAAGATGGCATAATTGCCCGTTATGCAAATCCAAATCATAGCTGTTTCAGCAAGGTCGGCGCCATGTCATCGTCACTAGGTCGGGTGGTTGCCGTCGTTTCCCAGAAGGGCGGGGCAGGCAAGACCACGGTTGCCATACAACTGGGTGGCGGTTTTCATGCGATCGGCGCATCGGTTCTGCTGGTCGACCTGGATCCGCAGGAGAGCGCTTTTCGCTGGGCAGAGTCGGCACCCCTGCTCGACTCCGAGCTGCAGCTCGATGTGCGCAAGATGTCGGGCCTGGAATTGATCAAGCACGTTGCGGAACTGCAGCGGGAGGCGGATTACGTGGTGCTTGACACGCCGCCATCGATCTACCACCCCTCGACTCTGGCGGCGCTGGCCGTGGCGCATCTGGCCATCGTGCCGGCGGTGCCCAGCCCGACCGACCTGTGGTCCACCTTGGCGGTCGAGCGGCTGATCCTCAATCGGATGGAGCAGAGTCACCGCCTGCATGGCTGCATTCTTCCCAATCGCGTGCAGAACACCGCCCTGGCGACCGATGTGCTTGAGCTACTGCACGAATTCACCTTGCCCATCGTCGATGCTATGCTCTGCCAGCGTAATGCTTACGCGCAAAGTGCGGTTATTGGAGCGTCCGTCTTTCAGCTCGGTTCTGCCGCTGAAGCTGCACAAGCAGAGGTTCGTAAGCTGATCGCGGCCATTCTTAAACAATTGGGAGACAACTGATGATCACACCCCCTCGCACCACCACCAGCACCGCCACCACCAACAACAAGACGGCCTTGCGGGCCAGTTTGAAAAAGGAAGACGAGTCGCTCGCCGAGCGCCTGGTGGCGACCGATGTTCCGCTGGTGCCGCCGCCGGCGCCGGAAGCCCCGGTTGCGGTGACGCCACCGAGTGAGCCAGTGGTCCCGGCGGCACCGGTACGCAGGGCAGCGCCCAAGGCCGCAGCGAAGCCAGCGGCAGCCAAGCCGGCCCCGGCCAAGAAGGCTGCCGGGGTGACGCCGCCAGCTACGGCAACGCCGGCCAAGTCGGCAAGAAAGGCGGCAGCGGCCAAAGCTGCCACCGCCAAGCAGGAAGCCGTGAAAGCTGCCGCAGTGGCTGAACCTGCACCGGCAAAGGCCAAGCCGGTCGGCAAGCAGGCGGTTGCTGCGGCCAAGGCCAGGGCCAAGGGCAGCGTTGCCGAGAAACCCGGCATGGCCGAAAAACCAAGCGTTCCGGAGAAGCCGGCCAAGCCGCAGAGCAAGGTCGAGACGGTCGCCAGTGCGGCGAAGGAGCAGGCGGGCAAGAAGGCTGCGAAGATCGAAGAAGCCGTGCAACAGATCGAGAAAGTGGCCAAGGAGAAACGGGACAAGCTGGTCCGTTATTCGGTGGAGTTGCTGAAGAGCGAAGAGGTAGCGATCGACGCGCTGCGCGCCGAGCTGTCGAAGGCTGTGGGCTGGGCGGCAACCAAATCCGACATCCTGCGCGCCGGCGTGCGTCTGTTTGCCGAGCAGAAGGCGGAGCAGATGAAGGAGTTGCTTGCCGGTTTGGCCGAGGTATCGAAAGGCAAGAAGAAGGGCTGATCGGCGTAGGCCTGTCTGCAGGGCAATCAATCGGGCAGGAACCTTGGAGCCGAGGCGTGACGCCTCGGTCAGGGCTCCTGTTGTCTGGAAAAAGTAGTGGTTGGTAATCGGGTGGTGGCTGAAGTGGTGCCGATCGTCGGTCGGCGTTAACCGTCTTAACTGAGTGGTGCTCGCAAGAGCGGATAACCAAGGGAGGTCGTATGTTTAGCAGTCTGATGCCGCAACGCAAGGAATTCTTTGAACTTCTCGCCGCGCATTCCGAACAGGTGGTCGCCGGAGCCAACGCAACCTTGCGTCTGATCAATGGCCTGGGCGACGACAGTGTCAACCTTTCCGCACTGGTCGCGGAAGTCAATGAACATGAACACAACGGGGACCAGATCAAGAACAAGGTAATCGAGCGGTTGCATCAGTCCTTCACGACGCCGATCAACCGCGACCAGATTCACTCGCTGATCAGCGATCTCGACATGACGCTGAATGTCCTGCAGAGCGTTGCCAACGCGGTGGGCATGTACAGTATCAAGCAGTCGACGGTTGAAGCGCGCGCCATGGCGTCCTTGGGTGCCGACGCCTGCATGCGCCTGAATCGCGCGGTGGCGGCGCTGGCCGACAAGGCGCGCGGCGCGGAGACGCTCAACCTGTGCAAGGAGATCGAGGAAATCGAGTCGAAAGCCGACAAGGTGCAGCACCAGGCGATCACCGCCCTGTTCCAGGACGGCGCCAACGTCTGGCAGACGATGAAGCTGAGGGAGTTCTACTCGCTTCAGGAGGCCGTGCTCGATGCCTGTCAGGAAGCGGCCAAGATGATCGAAGAGATCCTGATCGAGAACTCCTGAGAGGTAGCCCAAAATGGAAGGCCTAAATATGAGCATCTGGACGCTGGGGCTGCTGATTGCAGTGGCTCTCGCGTTCGACTTCATGAACGGGTTTCATGATGGCGCGAACTCCATCTCGACGATCGTCGCGACCGGCGCCTTGACGCCCAAGCAGGCGGTCCTTTTTGCCGCGTTCTTCAACTTTGCGGCGCTCTGGATATTCCAGCTCAAGGTGGCGGCGACCATCGGCAAGGGCACCGTCGACCCCAAGTTCGTCGATTACTACGTCATCTTTGGCGCCTTGATCGGGGCCTTGGCGTGGAACATCATCACCTGGTACTACGGCATCCCGTCGTCGTCGTCGCATGCGCTGGTTGGCGGCCTCGTCGGCGCGACGGTGGCGAAGTCGCAGTCCGGGGCGCCGATCGTCTGGGAGGGTTTCGGCAAGATCCTCGCCTTCATCATCATCTCGCCGCTGGTGGGCGTGATCATCGGCGGCTTGCTGATGGTGCTGGTCGCCTGGATTTTCCGCGGCACCTCGCCGTATCAGGCCGGCAAGTTCTTCAAGGGCGGACAGTTGTTCGCCGCCGCTGCGTACAGCCTGGGGCATGGCGGCAACGACGCACAGAAAACGATCGGCATCATCTGGTTGCTGATGATCACGGCGGGAGTGGCGACCAAGGATGTCGCCACGCTGCCGACCTGGGTGATCTACTCGTGTTACTTCGCGATCGCCTGGGGTACCTATCTCGGCGGCTGGCGCATCGTCAAGACGATGGGAACCAAGATCACCAAACTCAACGCGATCAGCGGTTCGTGCGCCTCGATGGGTGGCGCGATAACCCTGGGGCTGGCGACGCTGGGCGGTATTCCGGTGTCGACGACACACACCATCACCGGCGCGATCATCGGTGTCGGCGCGGCCACCGACGTCAAGGCGGTGCGCTGGGCCATCACCGCCAACCTGCTGGTTGCCTGGGTACTGACGATTCCGGCGGCGGGTCTGGTTGCCGCGATCTTCTGGTATATCGGGACCAAGTTCCTGTAGAACCGGAGCACCTCATTGGCCGACCCCGACACCCTTGCCACGGGGTGTCGGGCAACACGCGGCAGTGGAATCAGTGAATAGTCGTTACCACAGTTAATCAAGGGAGATACTCATGTTACCCAAGCGGTCCGAGTTTTTTGAGCTTCTCGCGGCACATAGCGAGCGAGTTCTGGCAGGGGCCAGTGCCATGCTGCGACTGGTCAACAGTCTCGGGGTCAGCAAGCAGGATGTCGCCGCGCTGGTCGAAGAAGTCAACATGAACGAGGCGAGCGCGGATCAGATCAAGGCCGATCTGCTGACCATGTTGCACAAGTCCTTCGTCACGCCGCTCAACCGGGATCAGGTTTACAAACTGACCCTGGACATCGACAACATCATGAACGCCGTGCAGGATGTCGCGCAGGCCACCAGCATTTACAACGTCACCGAAGCGAATACCGAGTCGCACGAAGTGGCCTCGATGACGGTCGACGCCTGCACCCGTCTGACGCGCGCCATCGCCTCGCTGAAGGAGCGGGAGCGCAACCAGGAGACGGTCAATCTCTGCCTGGAAATCGAGCGCATCGAGGAGAAGTCGGTCGCGGTCATGTATCAGGCGATCAAGAGTCTGTTTGAGGTCGAAGGGGACGAGGTAGCGGCCTTGCGCGCGCTGCGCATGCGGCAGTTCTATTCCCTGCAGGAAAAGGTTCTGCGGGCGAGCAAGAAGTCGGCCCAGACGCTCGAAGAAATTCTGCTGCAGAATGCCTGAGCTGCAGCCGGAGGTCGTAGCCCATTGCGGATGCCGCTTCCTCCGCGATGGGCTGGCTGGTTTCCGGTTCGCGTCGAGGGGCCTTCAGGGTCCCTCGATTTGCTTGCAACACCCCGGCAACGGGGCGTAATCCAGCCGCCGCAGGCGTCTGCGGCGGTCACGTTTTTTCGGAGAGTCGGATAAGCTAAGGCCGACCGGACGAAAGGAACGTGAAACATGAGAGCAAAGCGCAAGCAGCACAGCGCTGAATTCAAAGTGCGGTGGTCACGGTAGCTTATTCCACCCCAGTGGCTGTCCAAGCTACCGTGACCACCGCACCCGACGACTTCTTCAACCGCGATCTCCAACGTATCGCGCAGTGTTCCGGCGATGGATTTGACGGACTTGCGCCATTCGTCGTCATTACCTTGTTCAAACTGATAGCGTTCGTTCGCAAGCTCATTGCTCAGACTTGCGGTGATGTCACTGACCCGAGGCGCTTTGAATGGCGGCTCTCGCTGCGGCAAAAGCCTGCCTTGTCAGCGCCCCGGCTGATGGAGCTAACAGGTTGTTGAAAAAACATTGCGCCTCCCACCAGGCAAGCAGAGATTTTGCTTGAACCGGTAAATTTGCACAAATTTAAGCAGAAATTGCCTATTTGTTAGGCAATCCAGCAGGAAGATCAACGTTTTTTAGCAATTTTTTCACCCAAATACGTTTTTCAACAACCTGCTAAGCTTCCCTGTGCTGCTTCACTGCATCAGGACAGGGGACATCGGTAGCGGGTCGTTGCCGCGCTTGACATTCAGGATGCAGAGAATGGCCGGTGAATTCGCATTCGCCGAGAACGAGCCGGCCAGCGCGTTGGCGTAGTCCTGACCTGAAATCTGCCGGTGGTAGAAACGCGAGGTGAGATCCAGGAAATAGGCATCGGCTCTTTGCAGCAGGTCATCGCCGATACTTCGACTGCCTATCCGCATCTCCCCGCAGCACTGCTGCACCTGGTCGAGATAGGCGTCGTAGGAGCTGTCCGGCCGCCAGGCGTCGGGAGCGCAGGCGGTTATCAGGAGAAAGAGGAGCAGGGTGGCGAGCCAGTTTTCACGCGCAGACCGCCGGGTCTGTGACGGGCGGCGGAGAGGGCGCAGTCGGCACCGGGCTGGGCGGGTCGCCATGGTGGTTTCCTGGAGGCAAGGTATCGGGCGCTGGATGCGCCCGATACCGGGAGAGCAAAGGTCGATCAGCGTGGCACGACGCGAGCGTCCTCACCGCTGCCTTCGATGAACACGCGCTGTCCCTGGAACAGCGACGGGTTGAATGGCTGGGTGATCGAAACCAGTACTCCATTGGTCGTGCGCACGATGATCTGCTGGCCCTGAACCGGCTTGTCGTATTTCTTCTGGATCTGGTTGCCGGCGATGGCGCCGCCAACCGTGCCGAGAACCATCGCCACATCGCGTCCCGTGCCGGCACCGATCAGACTGCCAATACCGAGACCGGCGAGACCACCGACCACCGCGCCGACCCCGGCGTGCTGATTGCTCTGCAGTTCGACCACGGTGATCTGCTCGATCGTACCGCTACGAATTTCCATTTCGCCCGGCTGCGACCCAGGTACGGCGCAAGCCGTCAGAACCACGGCGAGGACCAATGCTGAAAGGTACGCGGTGAGTTGCTTGAACATACTGATCTCCATGGTTGATTTCAGGTGGTTGACAGGGACGCGCGCTGACCAGCTACCGTAGCAGGTGAAAGCCGGGGGGGATGGTCATGGCGGACGTGGCCAACATTCCCGTCAACCACGCTGCTCCCGAGGTCGGTGCGTATCGTACGCCAAAAAGCACAGGACCGGGAAGACAGGCTGGCTTGGTTGGTCGCCTGCTGCACGAAGGGCTGGTTCCTGCCGGAGACGGTGAGGTAGCTGACCGTCCGGCCTGGGAGACCACGATGCAGGCCGTCTTCTTGCCGCAACCTTTGACGCCAACCATGTATTTGGTGCGCCTGCGATGGCGCCAAGTTGCAGCGAGCGGGTAGACCCTTACTATTAACCCGGCCCATAAATAAGTTAATGGGATGGTCGCCCCATCTCGAAACGACATCCGAGTGCCAAAGTGGAGAGGCGATATTTCCACCAGCAAGCAGGAGAGGCGACCGAGATGAAGATTACGACAGTT
>ERZ761603.2925-NODE-2925-length-11311-cov-35.868426_pt1 | contig 11311 bp, 10 predicted proteins | sample MGYA00511879_ERZ761603 | MGnify/ENA primary metagenome ERZ761603 (study PRJEB28899, sample SAMN02850040) | bioreactor sludge metagenome | biome: EBPR Sludge; feature: EBPR Bioreactor; material: flocular biomat | place: Australia: Thorneside Wastwater Treatment... | reverse complement strand
GGCGGCGAGCCAGTCGCGCAGCGCGCCGACGGTGGCGATGCCGGCCGGCAGGTCGATGCTCTCGCCGGCGGTGCCGAGCGCCTCGCGCAGCCCGGCGAAGTAGAGGATGCGCACGCTCACGACAGCAATTCCGCGAAGGGGACGAAGCGCACGCTGTCGCCGCGGGCGACCGCCTGTCCCGGCGGGTTGACGACGAGCCCGTCGCCCCAGCACAGCGAGGTGACGACGCCCGAGCCCTGGTTGGGGTAAATCTCGACGCCACCCTGAGCGTTGATCCGGGCGCGCAGGAATTCGGCGCGCACGTCGGGTCGCGGCCAGGCGGAATCGGCGCGCATGGAGAAGGCGCGCGGCGTCACGTCGCTGGCACCCTGCAGGCGCAGGATGAAGGGGCGGACCATGATCATGAAGGTCACGATCGCCGACACCGGGTTGCCCGGCAGGCCGATGAACCACGCCTTGCCGCCGCCATTGCCGGCACTCCGCCTGACCTCGCCGAAGGCCAGCGGCTTGCCCGGCTTGATGGCGATCTTCCACATGTCGAGGCTGCCCTCGGCGTCGACCGCCGCCTTGACGTGATCCTCCTCGCCGACCGAAACGCCGCCGCTGGTGATGATCAGGTCGTTGTCCGCTGCCGCGCGGCGCAGGGCGCCACGCGTCGCCGGCAGGGTGTCGGGGACGGTCCCGAGGTCGCGCACCGCGCAACCGGTGCCTTCGAGCAGGGCGCGCAGCGCATAGCGGTTCGAATTGTAGATGGCGCCCGGCGGCAGCGGCTCGCCCGGCTGCACCAGTTCGTCGCCGGTGAAGAAGACGCCGACGCGCACCCGGCGATAGACCGGCAGTTCGGGCAGCCCGGCGCTGGCGGCGAGCGCGATGTCCTGCGGGCGCAGCCGGATGCCGGGCTTGAGGATTTCGGCGCCGATGGCGATGTCCTCGCCGGCGCGGCGGATGTTTTCCTCGGGGCGCGGCACGTGGTTGATCACCACGCCCCCGGCGCCGTGTTCGCAGAGTTCCTGCATGACGACGGCGTCGGCCCCGGCCGGCACCGGCGCGCCGGTGAAGATGCGCGCCGCGGTGCCCGGCTGCAAGGTAACGCCGACCGTGCCGGCGGGAATGCGCTGGCTGACCGGCAGGCAGACCCCGGCAGCGGTCACGTCGGCGCAACGCACGGCGTAGCCGTCCATGGCCGAATTGTCGAGTGGCGGCACCGCCACGGTCGACCGCTGGGTAACGGCCAATACCCGGCCGGCGGCGGCGGTCAGCGGCTGTGAGCGGATCTCGGCGACCGGCTGCGCGGCGGCGAGCAGTTTTTCCAGGGCCTGTTCGAAACTCAGCATGGGTGTTCCTGCAATTGAAGGGTGTTCATTACGAAGTCGGCAATGGCGGCAACGTCGTCGAGCGCCAGGCACGGCAGGCTGGTGGCGATCCCGACGGTGCTGGCGACGGCGACGATATCGTCACGCCCGTGAAACAGCGGCGGCTTGCCGTTTTCCGGGCGATGGACTTCGAGCTTGGGGATCGGTTCCTGCTTGAAGCCTTCGACCAGCACCAGGTCGCAGGGCGCCAGTCGGGCCAGCAGTTCATCGAGCGTCACGTCGGACTGGTCACGGCGCTCGTGCATCAGCGCCCAGCGGTCGTTGCACGAGAGCAGCACCTCGCTCGCCCCGGCTGCGCGGTGGCGGTACGAATCCTTGCCCGGGCGGTCGATGTCGAAGCCGTGATGGGCGTGCTTGATCACCGCCACCTTCAGGCCGCGCGCGGTGAATTGCGGGATCAGTCTTTCCAGCAGGGTCGTCTTGCCGGAACCGGACCAGCCGGCGATGCCGAATACCTTCATGGTGGAATTTTACTGCCCTATGCTTTTGAAGATTCGAAATCCGACGCAAAGCGCTCGTTAATAAACAACGTGAAATACGGCTGATGCGACTATGCTGCGCCAATGACATCCAACAATGACAAAATTGAGCGCCGTTACCAGCTTTGGACCGTGCCAATCCGTATGGCGTCTATGGCGTTGGCGCCGACCAAGGTTGGGCCAGTGCCGGCGCCTATCATGACACTGCGGCCTTTGCTGTGGAGTCGATTCGCCGCTGGTGGTTCGCCATGGGGCAAGCTACGTACCCCTAAGTCCGCGAACTGACAATCACCACCGGACATCAGGAAGTGGAACAAGATCGAACATCGATTGTTCTCGTTCATCAGCATGAACTGGCGCGGCCGCCCATTGATCAGCCACCAGGTCGTCGTCAATCTGATCGGCTCCACAACAACTCGTTGCGGCCTAGAGTTGCGCGCACAACTCGACACCAACAGCTATCCCAAGGGGATCAAGGTTTCCGACGAGGCATTCGCCGTCATCAGTATCGAAGACGACGCCTCTCATGGCGAATGGACTTACCGCATCAAACCAAAATGCCAATAAATTGTTCACGTTATTTGCGAACAACCCATTGGCACTAGCCAATGGGTCGCTTCATCACCTCCAAGGCACCGGCCCGGAAACAATTGAATTTGGCCCAAGAATTTGCGGCGTCTGGGCGTATTCGAGCTTTTTGAGCAGCTTTCCTGTTTCCTTCACGAGTGTGTCGAAGGAAGTTTTCTTTTTCTGCCGCAGCAAAGTGGACAGCGCAAAGGTAAATGCACCAAAACTCGTTACGCCATGGCGATATTCATAGGACAACTGCCCTTCCTCGCATGCCTCCAGGATCAAGGGCAGATATGGACCAAATTGACTACTGTTTTTGCTTCCCTTGTCTTCTTCGTAGCGCGCTTCAGTCTGGCCACGCAACGTTGAAGCCCGCCCCAGTCGAACCGAAGAACCTCTTTCCCCGAAGAACTGTTTATTGACGCTTTTCTCGCTTGAGAATTCAGGATTGAGTTTCTTGAAGCCACGTGGCACCCACATCTCAAGCTGAGGGCTCCATTCGATCTCGCGATGCCGGATGTCATCCGGCGGCGTCAGACCCCGAGCCCGGCGAGCACCGTCCCGGTGGATTCCGCCGGCATGGCAGCAATCGAAAATCATCGCAAACCGGGTGTGAAACGGTAGTTGGCTATAAAGCTGACAAATCTGGTGGTCCGTAATGGCGTGCTCGGGAGACCAATCAAAGTCGTAAGGAACCAATGTTTCGATGTTTCGATCAGGTTCGTTCATTTCCCCATATTCGGGGATTTGCGCACCATGACCGCTATAGAAAAGCACAAGCTCCTGATTTTCTTGAGGGTCGTCCAGCAGCCATGCCAGACGATCAAGAATGCCCTTCGCCGTGGCGCGTTCATTCAAAGAGACGCGAATGTCATTGGCCGAAAACCCGCACTCCTGAAGCACTTCGCTCATTCGAAAGACATCGTTGACGCAGCCCTCAAGTCGATCGCCTGGGTTGGGATAGTCGTTTATGCCAACCAGCAGCGCCTTTCTGCTCAACGCCGGCGTCGCTTTGGCATTTGTGGATCTGGCGATCGGAGGAGGCTTGCCGAATGAACGAATCTTCGCGCCAACACGGGTTTCATCAGCGATTGGCGACCAAACGCTATTGGTTGTTGCAGGATGCGCGAGGTAGCACTCTGCATCGTGATCGGCAAGACCCTCGATGTCGAACGGGGTGTTGACCTGGGAAAAATTGTCTCCGTCAAATATTCGAATGGGCGCAGTGAAGACGTCATCCTCCTTGTTGTAGAGATGAAACCAGTATTTCACAGGCGGTACGACAATCCGCCCAGGCGTAAGATTCCGGACAACGAATGGATTGCCAATCTGGGACCCAAGGGTCACGTAGCGCATATCCTCAAGAATGCCTTTGAGCGAATAATTATCGGCGTCTGGATGGGTGATGGCATTGAACGTCACCAAGGAGCCCAGACTATGGGCGAGGAGGACATTCGGCTTGTGTTCCATAATGGCGTCCAACACGAGCTTCCGGGTTTTTTCCTGGAACGACTGGTTTTCTACCCAGGCAACGACATAGCCAGCGGTCCAGCGCGCTGCATGTGAAATATCCGCCAAAACACCCCTGTTACGCCGGAAGGAAGAGGTCACAGCACTGCTCGCCAGTTTCCAAATCGCCTCTGCTGTATCCCAGCCACTGATCTCTGTATTTTCAAAGATGGGATCGTAGGTGATGAACCTGAAATCGAGTTCGATGGCATCCCCCGTCGGGAACGCAGATCGGACACTTTTCTCCCACGTTTCCCGCCATGACGAACGCGTGTGATCGCCTAGTCCATGCACCCCGAGAATCACGATTTTATTTGCTGCCATGATCGACTCCTCACCAGTTTTCCGGAAATACTTCCAACGAGCTTCTGCGTAGGCTGTCTGCAAAACGCCGGTACCGCATTTGCGCGGTACTTGGATACCAATTTAGGCGCTTTTCAACCAAGGCTGCATACCCAATTCTGGGTATGTTGTGTCGGCGCACATTGGATATCGTGCACCCAAGGAGGGGAAGACCATGGCACATGACGATCTGAAACGATATGGTTGGGGTCTAGTTGCCCTGGTGCTGGCGCTGGCTCTTTCGATGGCGACGCCGCTGCGGGCTGCCGACGGCCCGGGTCAGAAGTTGTTTTTCGAAGCCTATGAACTGCAAAGCACCGGCCAACTGCCGGCGGCGGCGGCGAAGTACGAAGCCGGTCTGAAAGTGGAACCGAAGAATGCGGCGGCGCATTATTTCGTCGGCGAAATCTATGTCCGGCTGGGCAGAGCCGGCCCGGCCAGGAGCCATCTCAACCAGGCGTTGAAACTGGAGCCGCAGGGCCAGTATGCCGCCCGTGCGCAGGAACAGCTCGCCGCCCTCACTTCCGGCACGTCGAATACGGGTGGCGCGACGTCGGCGCCGGTATCGACCAGCGCGGGCACTGTCTTCCGTGACTGCCCCACCTGTCCTGAAATGGTGGTGATCCCGGCCGGAGCCTTCGTCATGGGAAGCCCAAAATCGGAAGCATATTCGGGCGACACCGAGCGCCCGACGCACCCGGTCACCCTCGGCCGCCCCTTTGCCCTGGCCAAAACCGAAGTGACGCGTGGCCAGTTTGCGGCGTTTGCCAGGGAGACCGTGCACCCGGTGGGCGACACGTGCAAGGGCTACGATCAGAAGGGCGAGTGGGTCGAGCGTACCGGCAATTGGCAGAACCCCGGTTACTCGCAGGACGACAGCCACCCGGTAGTGTGCGTGAACTGGGACGATGCCCAAGCCTACGTGAAATGGCTGTCGCGCAAGACGGGCAAACAGTACCGCCTGCCGAGCGAGGCCGAATGGGAATTCGCAGCGCGCGCCGGGACGACGACCCCATGGTATTGGGGCAGCAACGGGGAACGGGCCTGCGATTTCGCTAATATTGCGGACAACGCAGCCAGAAGCCAGATGCCGTTCCTGTCTTGGGCGGAGAAGTGTTCTGATGGCCACGCCCATACCGCACCGGTCGGCCAATTCCGGCCCAATGCGTTCGGATTGTTCGACATGGCGGGCAACGTGTGGGAATGGGTCGAGGACTGCTATACCGACGGTTACGGAGGGGCGCCCAGCAATGGAAGCGCCTGGGTGGCAACACAATGCCAGGCGCGTGTGCTGCGTGGCGGCTCCTGGATCAACGACCCGGAGGACGCCCGTTCGGCCGAACGCAGCAGGAACACGCCCGGGCTACGGAGCGACAACAACGGCTTCCGTCCCGCCAGGATGCTTCCGTAGCGTAGCGCAGGAAGCTTGTTCTTTGGACTCTTACCCTTTTGCCCTTGACTGACATGCAGGACGCCACACATCCGCAAGAGAAGGTGCCCAAAGCCCGCGCCGCAGGCGCGGGCGACAATTTTTCGCGGGATCGCGACAAGGAAAAAGCGAGCGCGCCGGTCGCACCGGTACTGGAAAAAATGCATCAGTTCGTGTTGTGGTTGATTCCTGCCGTGGATAAATTTCCGCGCGCCCAGAAATTTCTGCTTGGCGACCGCCTGCAGAGCACCGCGCTTGACATCATGGAGCGCCTGATCGAAGCCGCTTACCGCCGCGACAAGGGGGCGGTGCTGGAACAGGCCAATCTCGGCCTGGAAAAACTACGCTTTCTGTTTCGGCTGGCATTAGACCTGCGGTACCTTGATCTGCGCCGCTATGAGTTTGCAGCCCGCGCCGTGAATGAAATTGGCCGCATGGTTGGCGGCTGGCGAAAGGCAAGCCGTGCCACGCAAGCATGATGCTCTGTTCGAGCGCATCGCGTCATTTTCCGCACTCCATGAGGCGGCGATGAAAGCTGTCCGAGGAAAGCGGGGTAAACCCGGAGCCGCCACCTTCATGGTCAACCTCGAACGGGAACTCCTGAACCTGGAACAGCAGTTGCAGGAAGGTATCTGGCGACCGGGGCGATTCGTGGAAATTCCGATTCGCGACCCGAAGCCGCGCCTTGTCTCTGCAGCCCCCTTCCGTGACCGTGTGGTACACCATGCCCTGTGTGCGGTCGTCGCACCGATTTGGGAGCGCGGCTTCATTCCTGACAGCTATGCCAACCGCAAGGGCTACGGAACGCACCGGGCAATTGCCCGCTATGAACATTACCGCGACCGCTATCGGCACGTGCTGCGGGCAGACATATGGCGTTATTTTCCGGCCATCGACCATCAGATTTTAAAGTCTGATTTCAGATGCCGCATTACCTGTGAAAAGACGCTATGGCTAATGGATGAAATCGTGGATGGCTCCAATGCGCAGGAGCCGGTCAATCACTACTTTCCAGGTGACGATCTCTTTGCCCCGGCCAATCGGCGACGCGGTCTTCCCATCGGTAACCTGACCAGCCAGTGGTTTGCAAATCTCTATCTCGATCGTTTCGATCACTTCGTCAAGGAAGTGTTGCGGGCTCCCTATCTGCGTTATGTAGACGACTTCGGTTTGTTTCACGACGATCCGTCGATCTTGTTGCAATGGCGTGCGCGCATCGAACAGTTTCTCGTTGGTCGTCGACTGATACTGCATCCGCGCAAGACTTTTCTTGCATCGACCGCCGATGATGCAACCTTTCTCGGCTACGTATTGCGATATAACGGTTGCCGCCGCCTTCCCGCTGAAAACCTGCGTCACTTCCGCAACCGCCTGCGCGGCCTGCGCGACCGCTGGCGTGCGGGAACGGTGACAGCCGAAGAAGTCCAACAACGTGTCGGCTCTTGGATTGCCCATGCCGAACACGCCGATACTTGGCGCCTGCGCCAAGCCCTCTTTCGCGGCGGGTGGTTCGACCCACTGCGGGAGCCTGATGGCCCGCCTGAGCGGCGTGTGCTGCGTGGCGGCTCCTGGAACAACAACCCGGAGAACGCCCGTTCGGCCAAACGCAACAGGAACACGCCCGAGAAACGGAACGACAACAACGGCTTCCGTCCCGCCAGTACGCTTCCCATTGCCGGAGCCGTTGCATCCACGGATGTGACGGGCGTGCATGGAAGCATCCACGGGCCGTCATGATGAGTGCAGCACCCCGCCTCCGTCTTGCCGGGCAACTGGGACGGAGGCGCTTGCCGGCGGGGTGTGCCGCGCCGTGTTGCAGGGGGGAATATTGAGATTGCCTTACGGCGACCGACCGAGTTAATGTTGCGCCCGACGACTCGAAGGCCCATTGAACGCTAGGTGTCGAATTGGATGGTCAGACCTTTATTCATCCTCGTAAATCTTTGTGTTGAATCTCGTCTTTTCCAACTTGTCGGCCTGTCTGCTGTTACCTCCTGCAAAGGCACCGCACGGTCCTAGGTAACGCCAGGAGCGCCCCTCGCAAACATACATTTTGGCGCCGTAGCAAACATTGGCGCCGTCTGCGTATGTGTTGAGATGGGCATCGTCCGGAGCGGCGGTGAAATAGGCGCATGACCGGCCCGCGTAGTTCTGCGTTGGGTCCTTGGGCTTGGCCGCTGTCTTGCCGAAAGGATTTGCCCCGTTCGGGGGCGCCGCCGCTGTTGAAGCCGTGGACTGAGCGCTCGCCGCGAACGGATTATTTTCTGCTGAGCCGTTTGGTGCAGTGCTTGCAAATGGGTTGCCTGACCCGTCACCTTCACCAGAAGCTCCTTCCTGCAAACGCTTATTCGACTCTTCTGCCTGGCGAAGCTGCTCATTGTAGCGGCGCAACTCTTCCGCGCTCAGCCGGTCGATTTCCCGTTTCGCTTCGTCATAGTCGGCCTGGCTGCCCTTGGTGCCGGAGTTGATGTCACCAAGCAGCTGGAGCAGCGCGCCTACGGTGCCTGCAGCGGCGGCCGCATTGTTCCTGCCGGAGGATTGCGGTTGCCTGTAGGAATTCGAGGTTCCACTGGATGAACCGGAGGAGGATGTTGATGGAGTGTTGTTGTTATAGTTGCACGGATGCGATCGTGACCCGCACATGTCTACCTGCGCCAACTTGATTGTTCCCGCCATTCGCTCCTGCCGGGAAATCCCTTCGATACTCTCCGGCACAGGAGGCTGCAGCACCAAAGGATCCGCCTTCCCGGCACGGGCCGCGTCCTGCCCAGCGAGCACGTAACCGACTGTTCCTGGAGGAAATGCCGCAAGCGACGGCAGCATTTCGATTGACGCCGGGGCGCCAATGGCATGGGCGACCGTTGCAATCGCGATCAGTCCCGCCCCCAGGAGTCGGCAACTAAAAATGTGTTCGCAACACCCTGCTCTGCCTGGCGGCAATACTCCGCTCAAATCTTCGGTCAAGTCACCGCGTGTAAAGTCATTCATGAAACACCTCCGATGAACCACGAGTTCAACACCACATGCGCCATTGGAAAACGGCTTGGCATTGAAAGTCCGGATAGCTCACTCCCAGCATAATCGAGGCAAAAACCAGCGGCATACCAAAAATTGAGTATGTGCGCCACAATTCAACAGAGATGTGTATCCACGCTAAAGCAATGACGCCAGCCTGACCAGTTCCGACTGGCGGCTGCAGTTCATCTTTTTCATCAGCGCGGCGACCTGTTTGCGCACTGTCAGTACCGAGGCTTTGCGTAGCGATGCGATCTCTTCCACGCTATGGCCACCCGCGAGTCCCGCCAGGATGCTGGCTTCGGCAGGGGTGATCTCGAACACTGCCGCCAACTGGTCGATGTCGGGTTTGCTAAAGGCGCTTCGGTGTCGCATACGAACCATCAGCATCTTTCCACCGAGCAGACTCAGGCTGTCCGGTGCGATCGCAATATCGGACACAATAATCTCTCCCCAGCCGGCTTGCGCCGCCAAAGTGCGAGGCTGACCATCGCGTGCAGTGGCGGAACATAAGCGCTCCAGTAGTTTTTGTGTAGCCTGGTCAGCATGGGCCAGACGACCATTGCGGGTCGTCCAACCGGACCCATTGCCTACGTATTCGTTGGCCAAGGGCGACATATTGGTGATGAAGCCGTCACCGCTGAGAAGTAGTAGCGCCTCGCCGAGAGCGGAAAAGGCGTTTTCCATCGCCTGTAGGCCAAGGAAAAGCGCTCGCTGCCGCTCGGCCAGCTTCTCGCGGAACAGTCGGAAATAGCCGGCGACGTCGCCGGATTCAAGACGCTCTTTGGCACGATCATCCACGGAAGAACGCTGGAACCCGATCGTGGCATGAAGCGCAGCATTCGATTCCACGATCAGCGATATGAGCTGCGCCTGGTTGTGTTTCACCATGAAATCGGCAAAGAACTCCGTGCACTGTAAACGTTTGCTCCCGAACATTTCTGCGGTATCGAGCCAGGTGCCGGCCGATGCAAAACTCGATCCCCGTTCGAGAATGTCGCAATTGAAATAATGCGTGTTGTAGTCTGCAACGCACTGGTCCGAAAGACCGACCGTGGTGAAATTAAGCAGCGCACGATTCGAATCGAAGACGATGAGCGATCCGCTGTCTGCCCCGACAAGATCGCGCGCGCTCTGTAGAATTTCAATCCAGGGCGGCGCCGGGTCCGTAAGATGATTGACCGCGTCTAATGCCCGACGCAACGATTGCCGATTTGCAGTCATTTCCGCCCCCCTCGCCACCGTCAGACCGGCTTAGCGATTCGCCAACCCAACTTTCCGCCTTTGGAGACCAATTTCCCGGAATTGGTTCCTTTCGCTTTTCCGAATGAAGTTGCTTACTACACGCGTGCAACCGGCCAGCGGTCGTTACAAGACAGAAGCACCTCGCCTGCCCCGGCTTCGCGGTGGCGGTAGGAATCCTTTCCCGGACGGTCGATGTCGAAGCCGTGATGGGCGTGCTTGATCACCGCCACCTTCAGGCCGCGCGCGGTGAGGTGCGGGATCAGTTTTTCCAGCAGGGTCGTCTTGCCGGAGCCGGACCAGCCGGCGATGCCAAATACCTTCATGGCGCGATTCTACCCGTTCAGGAAACGAATACCGGCGCGAAGCCGCCGCCCGGCGTGCGGAAATTGGTCGTCTGGCCCTGGTAGAGGCGGGCGGAAACCAGCTGGATGTGCCGGTCGTAGACCACGCAGCGGATGTCCGCCTTCATGCGCTGCTCGCCACTGCCGACCGCCACGACATGCTCCGACGGCGGGGCAATTTCCTGCGCGATATAGCCGCCGTGCAGGATTTCCTCGAAGACCCGCCGCGTCAGCTTGTTGCCGCGATAAGCCGCGCGACTACCGAAACCGGCGGGCGGCTTGAAGAACCAGCGCCTTCTTTCGCTCCAGAAGCGCTCGGCCTGCTCCGGGCCGACCGCGACGGTGCGCGGAATCCCGGCCAGCAGCGTGCGCTGCGTCTCTTCAGCGACGCCGAGATCGCGCAGCGCCGCCGCGTCGGACAGCAGCATCAGGTTGCGCTTGTCGGCGTACAGGGCATGCGCCGGCGGGTGCGGTGTCAGCACGACGCCGCCGGCCTCGAAAACGGCCCGCAGATCGGCGTTGACCGTGGCATCCAGCGAGAAATCGGTGAGGCGGTTGTAGATCAGGTCGACCGCCTCGCCGCCGTGGACGAGGCGGTTGCCGTCGCGCACCAGTTCGCGCGGATCGACGATCACGGCGGCAATGCCGTGCGCCTCGAACAGTTCGGCGAAGAGCGCGAATTCCGCCGCGAGAAACTGCTCGCCCGGGTTCTCGTCGACGATGGCGATGCGCCGCAGCGGCGCGTCGCCGCGTTCCAGCCGCCATTCCTCGCGGAACATCGCGACGAATGATTCCATCACCCGGGCGCCCTTGGCGGCCTGTCCGTGCGCCGCCAGCAGGTAGGCGTTGATCAGCCCGCCGCCGGCGTTGGTGTTGATCTCGATCAGTTGCGGGCCTTCGTCGGTCAGGTGGAAGTCATAGCCGAGAAAGACGCCGCGCGCTGCCACCGGGCAGCGGGCGACCTGCGGCGCCCAGAGATCGGAAGAGCACACGTCTGAACTCCAGTCA
>ERZ761603.2923-NODE-2923-length-11314-cov-59.961986_pt1 | contig 11314 bp, 12 predicted proteins | sample MGYA00511879_ERZ761603 | MGnify/ENA primary metagenome ERZ761603 (study PRJEB28899, sample SAMN02850040) | bioreactor sludge metagenome | biome: EBPR Sludge; feature: EBPR Bioreactor; material: flocular biomat | place: Australia: Thorneside Wastwater Treatment... | reverse complement strand
TGTCGCCAATTCGGTGCCCGTTGGCCGGATCGGCATTTTCGCCATCAAAGGCGGCAATGCGCACCGGTGCCGAGGGGCGCAGGGAGGCATCGAGAAACTCGTCGGCGTTCGCCACCTCGGAGAGGCCGCGCATGGCGTGGGCGAGCGCAATCAGGGCATGCGTCTTGCCGCCGCCAAACTGGGTGTCGAGACGAAAGATGGCGCCAATCTGGTCGGAATGGCCACTGACCCGCAGCGCAACCAGCTTGAGGACGTTCTTGATGCCCTTGGTCGGGTAGGTGTTGGCAAAGAACAGCTCCGGGCGCTTGTACTCGTCGGGAGCGTCTCCCCGCAACACCTGCGAGAGGTCCGCAGCAAAGTCGCTCTCCCGCAACGCCCCTTGCAGGACATCGGGTCGCGGCTCACAGATGGCGAACAGATTGTCGGTCATGACGTACCTGATTGTCTCTAGGTGCGTCAATGTATCAAGAAAATGTATCTGATGACATTCTTGGCGATTCTACGCCGATCACCCTGGTACCGGCTGCTAACGGTCATGACTGTCGAGACACCCCGAATGATGAAAGTCATGACCGTTTCCCTCATCCCCGACCCTTCTCCCGGCCGCGGGAGAAGGGAGATTCGCGAGTCGCTGACGCGACTTTCACATTAACACAGATCAGCCGCTCCGGACTTCGCAGCCGCTCACCGCGTGCACCATCCTTCGCACGAAGCTCCGCCGTCCTCAGGCAATTGGCGCAACGGATGCCCGTCGCCGTACGCCAGCGCCAAATCGGCTCGACCGGCGGAGCAGTACAGGACAACGCCGCCAGGCCGGCGCGCGTGCTGGCAGTTGGCGCACTGTCGCCCGACGGCCTCGGCGGACCGCCCCATGAAATAATCCCGCACGTCAGCGTCCCGAAAACAAGCGCCCAGCACTTCGGCGATCGTCGCCCCGTCCGTCTCACCGATGTGATCCAGCCAAGCCAGCAAAGTGGCCTGTATCCTGCTACTGAGCGCGCTATCGAGAGGCGCGCTTGGTCGCTCCCGGGCGTTGACCTTCTGCGGACTCGACGCAGGGTGAACTTCCTCACTCGCGGTTGATGGTGCGCGGGCCGGAGTCAAACAATGGGAATCCAAGTTCACCAGGTTCACCAGGTTCACCGGTTCCCGCCGAAGCCCTCGCAGTTCCTCGATCAGCCTGGGTTTGGCCTCGACGATCGCCTGTTTGAGCTGTGGAGTCAGCAAGCCGGTGGCGGCGCGCAGGCGTACCTTGCCCTCCATGCCCAGGCTGACCTCGACGCCCAGAGCGCGCAGGTCAACGAGATTCACAGTTCCACCTCGTCGTCATCCGCGGCGGGTGAATCTGGTGAACTTCGTGAACTTGCTGGCGTATCGTTTACCCCATCCGGCGCGGAGTATCCCGGCCCTCGCCGAAGTTCGCAATGCACACCGTCGCGCTTCGGCTTGCCGTCGATTTCGACATGAACGCCAAGTTGTCGCAGTGCCGGGGCCGCGCGGCGCAGCGCGTCGGCAAGACCCTTGGGGGACTTCGGCCAGTAGTCGCCGCGCTCGATGCTGGTGGCCGACGACTGCCTTTCGAGCCGTTCGAGCAAGCCCTTGACCGTTCCAGCGTAGCGACTGCCGCCGGCCACGAATTCGAGACACGCGGCGGCGACGGGCGAGGCGTCAATCGTGCGCTGTACCGCCTCCTGCCGGTGCGCGACGTACCGTTCTAGCCAGGCCCCCGGCGTGCCACCGCTGGCTTGATGCATGGCCTCGCCGAGCATCGCGAAATCGGCCATGCGCGGACGCTCCACGGCGTCGATGCGCACCGTGGGCAGCTTGGCCAGCGTCCTGACAAAGAGGTCCAGCAGCGCACCCATGATCTCGCCGGCGGTCCTGTCCAGTTGTTCGCGGTGCTCTGCCGCGGTCATCCGCTGCTCGATCTTCGGCAGGCAGATCGCGACGGCCCGGTCGAGCAGGTCGGGGCGCGTGATCACGGCGCCGATGCCGTTGAGCATCACCGGGTTGTGCGCTTCGATGATGTGCTCCTCGCCGTTGGTATACAACTGCCGGCCGGCTGCCCCGCCACCCGTGGCGATCGTGCACAGGGCGTCGGAGATTTCCGGCGAGATACCGGAGAGGTTCTCCAACGACACGACGTGGTTCGCTCCGGCGGCCACATAGATGTCCTCGACAGATTTCGGACGGCCACGGAGCATTGCCTTGTTCGGATCGATGAACGTGCGTAGCGTTTTGTGCGTCGTGCTCTTCGCGCTGCCGTGTTCGCCGATCAGTTCGAGGACGGGATGCGGCGTGTCACACCGGTAGCACTCGATCACCCACGCCAGTATGAGGTCACGGTCTTCCTTCGGGATGTTGAGCAGCGGCCAGATCGTGTCGAGACTGCCCCCGCACACCGGGAGAGGAAGCGGGCGCATCGCCCTGCTGCGGACGAACCGCGGATCGGGTGCCTCGCATATCCTCCACCCGGCCGCCGTGATCAGCACGGCGCGCCACTGTTCGTCGCCGAGGTCGATCCAGTAGCCCGCCTCGGTGCGGCCGACGCGCTTTGCCGGCTCGTACTCTTCGCCGTCGAACTTCGCCTTGCCGATAAGAGCGTTACATGTGGCTTTGATGACCTCGGAGGCTGGGGCGCCATCGAGTTCCGTGTGGCACAGCCAGCCGAGCCATTCCCGGTATCCGCGCGAGTCGATCGGTCAGTGCTCACGATGCGTTCCGCCGTCGTGCGCACGGTCGAAGCTGGCGTAGCCGTTGCCGTCCGCGTCATGCCACAGTTCACAACGCTCGGCCGCCAGATCGGTCAGCCTCGATGCCAGGCTGTCGCTGCCGCGCTCGGGCTCTGCGTCCGACCGCGTCAGTTCGTCGAGCTTGGTGACCCGGATCTTGGGATTCGCGCTCTTGAGCAGGGTGCGGACCCGCTCGTACTCGGCCGAGTCGGATTCGCGAATCCGCCGGAACGCGTCCAGGGACTCCTTGGCCAGGTACGCGGTCGCATCCGTCGCCGATGCGGAAAGGGTCCGCTCGACGGTCGCGGCATCGTCGTCGACCTGCGAAGCCAGTGCTGGGGCGTCGGCGACGAGTTCCCCGATGTCCGAGATGCGAGCCGACGGCTGCGGAGGATGTTCGTCGTAACTCATGATGCCCTCCACTCGGGACGGATCCGCGCGAGATCGTTCCAGTCGGTCCCCTTCGTGCCGTCCGGAAACTCGGAAATCGCCAGCCGGGCGCCCACGGCCTTCGCGGCGGCGGTCGCCGCGGTGACTCCCGGATTGCCTGGCGTACCCCGATCGTTGTCGGCGCAGATCGTCAACTCGGCATCCGGCCAGGTCGCTCGTGCGGCGCGCCCGACGACGACCAGGTTGTGAGCGCTCATCGCGCACAGGACGGCGTGGCCGGTGGAGTCGTGCAGCGTACTGCCGGTGGCCCAGCCCTCGCAGATCAGCAGTTGGCCGGGCGGTTCCAGACGGCCGATCGGGCAGAACAGCCCCCCTGCGCGACCGCGATTGAACAGCTTGCTGCCGTTCGGGAAGATCCTCTGGACGTTCCAGAGACGGAAATGTTCATCGACGAGCGGCACGAGCAGGACGACGCCGTGCTGGCGCAGCGCATGCGGCCGGACGGCCTTGGCGAGCAGATAGGGGTGGTGCGGATCGGGATCAGAGCCGAGTTCCCACTGCTTCTGCGCTTCGACCCCCCGCGCTGCCTGCTCGTCCTGCCGTTTCGTCCGCTCCTTATCCTTGGCCGCCTTGACGAGCCAGGCGAAGCGTCGGCGCTGCTCCGCGGAGACCGTCGTCTGGTCGCGGCTCCAGGTGTGCGTAACCCCGACCTTCCAACTGCCGAACGCGCCCGCCGGGCGCCCGCCGCCATGCAAGACGTACCAAGCGTTGCGACTGCCCGACTTGTCACCTGCGACATGGAAGCGATGCAGGCTGCCGTCGGCGTCGATGTGCTCCGGTGGAACCAGGCCGGTCGAGGCAATTGCCTCGCGGAACTCCTCGACGACGCGATGGGCCGCCGAATCCCCAAAAGCGGTGGAGAGTAGACGCGAGTTCATCGCTAGACCTGCACCGCGGGAAATGCCAGGCGGCCGTTGGCGAGCTTTTTCGGTACAACTCCAAAATAGCTCCCGGTTCGGCAGATCCTCGCCCGGACCGACTGCCCCTTGACCTGATTGAGGGCTGCGAACTGGTCACAGCTCTGATCGTATTGAATCCGCTCTTCGCGGGTACTCTTGTTTTCCATTCGCTGCTTTCCTTTCCTGCGGGAAAGCCTGCACCGATCATCCCGCGGGATTGCGAGACCGATCAATGCCGGCGAACGGAACTATGTTCTACGGACTCTCCTCCCCCGCAAGCCTCCCCCGTTCCCCCAGTTTGGGGGAGGAATGGCTCGGGCGGTCCCGGATTCTCCCGTCTTGCCGGAGCCTCTCCCACGCTTTGTTGAACACGCTGTGTGAGAATCCTAGCCTCCATTGGACGTCTGCTTTCACGCCACGCTTACCCGGCTTCGGGCTGGGCAGTGCCATCGCGTCCTTTTCGAGCTCGGCTATGACCCTCAGGATCTCGTCTTCTTGGAAAGGCTGTTGCGGAATTGGTCGAGACGCAGGGCTGAACGGCGTGGTGCCCTTGCTGCTTGCTGCCTCCGGTTCAATAGTTGAATTCCCTGCCGCACTCTTCGGCGGATGTGTCGCCAGCGCGTGGTCTTCGTCAACAGGACTGGCAGCGTCGTCCGGAACGTGGACGACAAGAACGGCTTGTCGGAACGCTTGCGGGACGGAGAAGTCACTCATTATTTGGCACAGCTCTGAATCAACAAACTCCAGCAAACGAGCGGGCGAACAAGGAAAGACCAGCGGCTCGTGCTGGTTGTCTTCCACCATCCACACTTGCTCGCTCGGCGCTTGAGTTGCCACGAAATCCAGGTCCCACTGTCTGAAACGTACCGCGTCGTTCGTGACAACGAACTGGCCCCATTGGCCCAGGCCAACTCCGGTCAGGGCAATCCAGTCCCTGACATCGAGCCGAACCTTGCTGGCGATTGCCCGAAATTCCTCATCCGCCATGCTGACACGCGAGGCCTTCGCGTCGAGGCTCGGCATACCGCGCAGCCGCCGATCAGCGTTTTCCCACCCATCCTCGAGCAGCCGTTGTTGGAATCGCCGGGGTAGGTCGTCTTCTTTCGGAGCGTGCCGGAGTATCGCTCCACGGCCGTCTATCTCGGGACGGTCAAATCCTTCCATAACCTGCTTGCGTAGATCAGGATCGACCAATGGCGAGAAACTGACATCAGTCAGCGGAGCTTCGCCGCAACAAATACGATCGTACAATGCAATCGATTCTGGAGCGACAGGATCACGAGCACGCTCTTCAGCAATGTAAGCAGCAAGCTGGTCTCGCCAGTTCTCCCCGAGGGCGTACTCCCACTGATCGACATCCGGATCGTTCGCGGGCAGTTCCGATTGCTGTTGCAGGAATCTGATGTGGTCACGCCAGGAGTCGTCAAGAGCAACGATCTCGTCATCCGGAACTCGCCGAAGATTCCTCGTGCGAGCGTTTACGAAGTCGTCCTTCCAGACAAACACGCCAGCCGGCAAGATACTGACGGACTCTCTGTTGTACCTGTCGACACCTTCTTCGTGCGACAGAAGCCCGCTGTTCTCCTGGCGTTCAAGTGATGCCTTCAGGGCGTGGAGTCGGATATCGACTTGTTTCCACTGTGTTGGCGGAACCGCCTGGGGTGGCTCTGCCTCTGGCGACCATCGGTAGGCTGTCAGGCCGTGCATCGCGTAGGAGCGGTCACAGCACATCAATCCTTCCACCAGATAGCGGACACCATACGGAACCGGGGCTACCAGCGGAATCGCCCGAACCGGGATAGCCTCGCGGCCATTGATGAGAACGACGACATTCATGTTGGCGCTCCTTCAAACGCTCCTTCAGCGGGATGCCACGCCAGCCGGGCGAAGGTGCCCGGTTTTCCTCCCGTCGGAGTAGGCGCGACAAGAAACGGGTCAGGCTGGGTGTTCCTCCCGCCGGGCCACCGCCAGGCGCAGGCCAGCCGCAGACAGAACGGCCAGCAAGGTTTCAAGGGTCGGGTTACCCTTCGGAGAAAGTGCGCGATAGAGGCTCTCGCGGCGCAGACCGGCGCGCTCCGCTACTTCCTCCATGCCTTGGGCTTGGGCAACGTGCCGCAGGGCGCGCAGGAGGGCTTGCCGCCCACCCGGCTCGTCGGCTTCTGCCAGTGCGGCGGCCAGATATTCATCGGCAAAGGCGGGGTCTTCGCGTAGAAGTTCCACCATCGCGTCATCGTGGGGGCGAGCGGCTTTCATGGGGCATTCCTCTTTTGCCAGTCCTGCCAGTAGAGGACGGCGGTTTCAATGTCGGCTTGCTGGCGGCGCTTGTCGCCACCGACCAGCAGCAGCAACAGGCGCCGGCCGGCTTGCGCGTAATACACCCGGTAGCCAGGGCCGTGGTCAATCCTCAACTCCCATACCCCGTCACACAGCGGCTTGTGGTCGCCGAAATTGCCGGCGGCCATACGTTGTACCCGGACGGCCACTCGTGCGCGCGCCGTCCGGTCTGTCAAGCTGGCCAACCATTCCTTGAACGGGTCGCGGCCACCATCTGTCTGATAGTCCAGAATATCGAACATGACTTGGTAACCTAAAGGTTACAGAAGTTCGCCGGGATGATCAATGCGGGATTCTCTGGCAAAGGCGGCTGTCACTGCCTTGTCGCGCCTACCAGGCGCAGGCCTTCGGCTGTGGAGGGTAGCTCGATACCCGCCTGTTCGAGAATCCACGCCTCAATCCTGGTGTGCCACATCCGCAGCAGATCGAGCGGGCGCACGCGGTAATGCTTCTCGGCGGTCGCCGACGGCTTGTGGCCCATGATCTGCGCGGATACGCCGGCCGGACACTCTACCCACTCCGCGAGGGTGCCGAAGGATCGGCGCAGACCGTGTATCGAGAGTGCAGGCAGGCCGGCGGTGGTCACTGCCTTGTTGTGCTGAATGCGCGGCTCCTGAAGCCTTCCAGATGCCGCGGTGGGGCTGCTGAAAACCCATTCGTTACGACGCGGCAGGGCGGCCAGCAACGACGCGACGTATGGCGTCAGCGGGATTGTGCGCTCGCCGTCGACCTTGTCCTTGATGGTCATGGACCGCCACTGAAAGTCCACGTCTTCCCAGCGGATGCCGGCCACCTCTTCGCGGCGGGCGCCAGTCAGCAGCGCGGTCTGGAGATAGGCAGCGATGACCGGATTCCCGATCTGGCGGACGGCGGCGAACCATGCCGGCAACTGCTCACGCTGTAGGCAATCGTCCCTGGCAATCTTCTTCGGCAGTTCGTCCTTTGCCATGCGCGTGATGCAGGCGTCGGCGCGGACTTGGTCGCGGTACTCGGGCCGATCCGAGCACCAGTTCAGGAAGGCGCGCAGATACCTGAACGACAACGCGGCGGCGGTCGGGCGCTTGGTGGCTTCGTCCTGCAGCCAGGCGCGCACACGGTCAGTGTCGATCTGTTCCAGAGGATGACTCAGCAGCGGCAGCAGGATGCCCGGCAGCGTCGTATCGCCTTCGCCGGGCCGGCGTCCTCGGGTCTTGAGTTGTCCGCCAGCATCGACAAGTCTCTGATGGTCAAGCAAGGTGCGCTCGCCCCATCGCGGCGCGCGGGCGGCAAGGTAGGAGCCCCAGGCGTCGAGTGCCGGCGTTGCGATCCGCTTTGCTTCTTCCCGCTTTACCTTGGCGGCGGTGATGCGTTCAAGCTTCTCTTGGCGCGGGTCTATCCCCTGGTCGATCATCGTTTGCAGCCGGCGCGCTTCGTCGCGGGCTGCCGCGAGTGTCCATGCCCGAACGTCGCCGATGGTCACGCGGACCGTCTGCCGGTTCAGCTTGGATTCAAAGATGAACGACTTGGCGCCAGCGGTCACACGAACGGCCAGCCGCGGCGCGTCGGTGTCCCAGGTGAAGGATTGCCCGGCGCCCTCGGGCAGGGTCAAGCGGCGGATGCGGTCGGGTGTCAGGCGTTCGCGGTTCATGTCATCGTCTCCGGGTTTGGCTACATGGGCGATTCCGTGTAGCCACCATGTAGCCATTTTACAGCAACCCGGTTCAACATCAAGCAATGCCTGTTTTCCTCATGTTACTGTTTACAAGCATATTTGCTACATTCGGTGCATACCGTTCAACGTCAAAAAACGCCTAGAAGTTCAGACTGTTAATCCGTAGGTCCCTGGTTCGAGCCCAGGTCGGGGAGCCAAGAAAATCAAGGCATTAGCCCAACCTAAAAGGTCGGGCTTTCTTGCAGGCTAGCACCGGGCTAGCGCCCCCGAAAAAAAAAGGGCTGCATTCAGCCACCACACGCGCCACAGGATCGCCGGCCCGCCGCCCGTCTCCGCCATCCGCCGATCAGCAGAGCGCACCACGAAAGATCACGGGAACGTTTCGGGAAGCTTCGGGAAGCCAGCCCGACCTGCGACGCGCCGACGCTCAACCTCGATGTTTTTGAGTACCTTGATCGCGGCTAACGGTCATGACTGTCGAGATACCCCGGATGATGAAAGTCATGGCCGTTTCCCTCTTCCCCGGCCCTTCTCCCGGGCGCGGGAGAAGGGAGATTCGCGAGTCGCTGACGCGACTTTCACATTAAGTTAAGTTGTCCTGGTAATTCGTCATCTGTGCACCGCAACCTAGGGCGACGTCGTCGCCTATCGCGAAGTGGGCTTCCGGGATTCTGCCTCTGGTGTCCCGTAGGTTTGCTTGCTACTCCCTCTCCAGCCTCTTCTCCTCCAGGCTTTTCCCTTTCGGCTCCGGCTTCAGGAGGATGAATTCCGGCAGCACGATCTCCTCCGCCTCGTTCACCTTCCCCCGCCCGACCTCTACGACAAGACCCCTCGCCTGCGCTTTGCCGAAGACGGCGCGCAAGACCTGTTCATCAAACGGTATGAGCGCTTGCACCGCGAGATCGTGGACGAGCCGCTGCGCGAACTGGTGGAGGCGGGCGGGCTGCCGCGCGACGTGCGGCATCGCGTCTCGATGGGCGACCCGGTCGGCGCGCATCACCGCCGGAGCGGTGGGCGCAGCCGCTTTCCGTGTCGAGAAACTTTACAGGGCGGCAAGATCAACAGCTCATTTTCTCATTAACTCCACTGCATGCGTTGCTGGCACGAAATCTGCTTGGTCCAAGCGCGCCGAGTCCTATCGGGTCGAATCCTTGTATTGGAGAACATAACCATGAAAACGCATCTCAAATCCTCGCTTGCTGCTCTCGCTTTTGGTCTGATCGCCCAGGCGCCCGCCGAGTCCGCGGTGGTGTTCACGTACCAGAACGGTCTGTCATGCGGAACGCTCAGCAGTTGCAGCATTTCGACCAACGGCAACCTCGCCGAGCCCTCTCAGGGCTATTCGGGTGTCACCGGCTTCGACTCAAATTTTGCGCGCGGCACCGCGATCACGGCTTTCCTGAATGGACTGCCGACGCACACCACCATCGGCATCGACTTCCTGCTTGCCGTGATCGACAGCTGGGACGGCCTGAGTGGCGACTATTCGCCCGACATTTTCGAAGTCAAGGTCGACGGCAACACCGTATTCTCAGCGGGATACGACATCTTTGACGCTGCGGACCAGTCGCCAGTGCTCGGCACGCAACTCGCCTATAACGTCGCGCTCGGATTCTCGGGATGGAACGACGCGGCGTACGACATGGCGTCGGTCGCCGCGCTGCAAGGCATCGCGCACTCGGCGTCGACGATGAGCGTCCAGTTCCTGTTTGCGAATTCGCAAGGGATCGATGACGAATCATTCGCCCTCGAGAATCTGCGCATTTCGGTGGACTCTGCGAGTGTGCCAGAGCCGTCGATCATCGCCCTGTTCGGACTCGCTCTTTCCGGCTTCGCCTTCGCTCGGCGCAGGGCTTGACAGGCCGTGGCGCAGGGGCCGACCGGCCCCTGCGGCCGGCCGTCGGCCGTTGGTCGCGATCAGCGAACCGCGTACCGGGTGGTCTGACTTCTGGACGACGGTCGGCCGCCCAGGCGGGAGCTGGGGTACCGACTACCCGATCCAGCGACGGGCGTTTCGGAACATGCGCAGCCAGGGCGGTCCGTCCGGACCATGGTGCTCCCGTTCTGACGGGTCCCAAGACATGTCACCGTGACTGGCAGTGTTCCACGATCGCGGCGATCAGCAGAGCCTGCACGCCGGGTGCCAAGTCGTGTCCCATTCCCTCGATGATCTGCAGGCGGGCGCCGGGGATGAGCCGTGCCGTTTCACGACCGGCGGACGCCGGCAGCAGGGGATCGTCAGATCCGTGCACCACCAGCGTCGGCACCCTGATTGCGGCGAGCTCGCGCCGTCGATCACCGGCAGCGATGACGGCCAGGAGCTGATGCACCTGGCCACGCGGATGGTACGCGCGGCGGAGTCCCCGCTCGACCTGCCGGCGGAGCTCGACGACATCCGAAGGAAAGCCGGGGCTGCCGATGACGCTGAAGACGCGCAGCAGGTGGTCGGCCTGACTGCGCAGGCAGTCAGGCCTTGCCGGTCGGCTCAGGAGCTGGCGCAACGCGCCCGGCTTGGCAAGCGAAGTCCGCCAGTTGCCGGTCGCCGACATGATCGAACACAGGCTCAGAACCTGCTGCGCGTGACGAGCCGCCAGACACTGGCCAACCATGCCGCCGAGCGACACTCCGACGATGTGCGCACGCGGCACCTGCAGGGCATCGAGGAGTCCGGCGGCATCGTCGGCCATGTCCGCCAGCAGATAGGGTGCGGCGACCGGCAACCCCAGCAGTCCGCGGGCGATGGCCAGCGGGAGGCGCGGTCGCGGTCGCCAGTCGATGCGTGTCGAACGGCCGGTGTCGCGGTTGTCGAAGCGGATGACGCGAAACCCCTGCTCGACCAGGCCAAGGCAGAACGCGTCGGGCCAGGCGACAAGCTGCATGCCCAGCCCCATGATCAGCAGGATCGCCGGTGCCTGCGCATCGCCGAAACTCTGGTAGCAGATCTCGATTCCGTTGGCGGTGGCGAAGGACTCGCCGGAATGCGCGTCGCCAGCGTCGCGGCTTGTGCCCTGCCCGTCCGGCGACGACGCGAGCGGCGGCATCAGTACCTGGCCGGCCGTCGCGGATCGGGGTAAAGGTAGCTCCTGAATCCCGAGCGGTCGAACGGCTGCCAGGCATCCTCTGCCTGCGCCAGGCGATCGGCAATCGCGTACAGGGTCAACGGGTTCATCCCCATTCCGAGGTGGCTCGCCTGTACCTCGATGTTGTCGGTATGCGGGCTGTCGCGCTCGAGGCTGCACTGCCAGGCG
>ERZ761603.2920-NODE-2920-length-11323-cov-36.489883_pt1 | contig 11323 bp, 9 predicted proteins | sample MGYA00511879_ERZ761603 | MGnify/ENA primary metagenome ERZ761603 (study PRJEB28899, sample SAMN02850040) | bioreactor sludge metagenome | biome: EBPR Sludge; feature: EBPR Bioreactor; material: flocular biomat | place: Australia: Thorneside Wastwater Treatment... | reverse complement strand
TGTACCGTGGCCCCAGCACTCGATTCGGGCGGCTGACTTTCATTGCTAATCAGGAGCAGTGTTGCCCGAGGAGGCGGCCAGACCGGTGTCGGCGTCCGGCCTACTTGCGTCCCAGACCGCCAAGTAGGGCGGCCACCGGCCGGCGCGGTTTGTGGGGTTGTTCGCTGTGCGCCAATGACTTGCCGCCGTTGCTGCCTGTTGCAGCGGTCACCGGAAGCGTGTCGCGGCTCTCGTAGGGCTTGCTGAAATCGAAGCCGTCGGCGGCAACGTGTGCCATGCGTCCGTTCCCCGATCGGCTGCTTCCCTCGCGCTGGGCGCCACGACCCGTCGCTCGATCGCTGCGCGCACTGGCGAACGGTGCGCTCGCGGCGGATGGTGGTGCGCTCGGCCGCCGGTGATGGGTGCGTTTGTCGCCAGGGGGGTAGCAGTAATCGTACTCCGGCTCGAAACCGGGGACGATCACCTGCTCGACCTGGAGGCGGATCAGTTTCTCGATGTCGACCAGATACGGTACCTCGCTTGCCGAGACCAGCGAAATCGCGGTGCCGGGCTTGCCGGCGCGCCCGGTGCGCCCTATCCGGTGAATGTAGTCCTCCGGCGTGCGCGGCAGTTCATAGTTGATCACGTGCGGCAGCTCGTCGATATCGAGGCCGCGCGCGGCAACGTCGGTTGCCACCAGTACCAGCACCGATCCGTCCTTGAAGGCTTCGAGTGCCTTCAGCCGCTCCTGCTGGCTCTTGTCGCCATGGATCGAGTCGGCGGCGATTCCGGCGCGCTGCAGGTCGCGCGCCAGCCGGTTGGTTTCGATCTTGGTGCGCGTGAATACGAGCACCTGATTGAAATCGGCCGATTTCAGCAGCCTCACCAGCAACGCCCGCTTGGCTTCGGAAGCCACCGGGTGCACGCGGTGGGTGATCGTCTCCGACACCGTGTTGCGCCTGGCAACTTCGATCAGCACCGGTGACTTGAGCATGCGGTCGGCCAGCTTCTTGATCTCCTCCGAGAAGGTCGCCGAAAAGAGCAGGCTTTGCCGCTGCCGCGGCAGCAGATTGATGATGCGCGTGACGTCAGGGATGAAACCCATGTCCAGCATGCGATCGGCCTCATCGAGCACCAGCGCCTGGACGCTGGCGAAGTTGAGGCACTTCTGCTCTATGAGGTCGAGCAGGCGACCGGGGGTGGCCACCAGCACCTCGACGCCGCAGCGGATCTCGGCGATCTGTGGCTTGATATCGACGCCCCCGAAAACACAGGCGCTTCTGATCGGGACGTGCCTGCTGTAGGTTCTCACCGATTCGTGCACCTGGATGGCCAGCTCGCGGGTCGGCGCCAGGATCAGCACGCGTACCGGGTGTCGGGCGGGTGACGGGCTCGGGCTGGCGAACGCGAGGATGCGCTGCAGCAGCGGCAGGGTGAAGGCGGCGGTCTTGCCGGTTCCGGTCTGGGCGCCGCCCATCAGGTCCTGGCCGGCGAGCACGATCGGTATGGCCTGGGCCTGGATCGGCGTCGGCTCCGCGTAGCCCTGGTCGGCAATGGCTCTCAGCAGATCAGGTGCCAGGCCGAGTTCGTCAAAACGCATGGGCGGAACCTTCAGATCAGTCAAAAATCAGTCTCATATAAGACGTGATTATACATGGATAGACCTGTCGCACCGGGCTTTGCGTGGCCTCGCCATTTGCCCGGTACGGCTCAACGCGCCATCAGGCGGCCGAGGGCGCGTTCTGCACCAGAATCGAACAGGGCGATGCGTGACGCGATCTGTGCCTGACCCGCGGCAAGCTGTTGATCGAGAAAAGAGCGATGTGCCGCGACGGCCTTCTCCCAGTCGGGGTTGAACAGCAGGACAGTCCCCGAAGAGGGGCTTTGCCAGCAGCACAGGCCGCACTGTTGGCCCTCATCCGGCAGTTCGATGCGCAGCCACTCGCCGACCCGCCAGTCGCCGGCCGGCGGCGCTTGCGGCGATCGCGCCAAGGTCGGCATACTCAGGTGGAGCAGCTTGCGGCCGCCCTGCTCGATGAGCCGCGGAGCGTGCGCCGGATGGCTGGTCTTCGGCGCGCTCCGCGTAGCGACGCCTGGTGCACCGGAAAGCCGTGCGGCTGGAGCTTGCGCCTGGCTGCGCAGGGCGGCCGTCTGGAGGTCGAAAAGGGTGTTGAGAAAGGGGCTGCGCTCTGCAGCCGAGACGCCGATTTCATCCAGTCCGGCGGCAATCCGCTTCAACAGGGACGAGGCCATGCCGGCGAGACGCTTGCGCTCCTCGGGACTCTGCTTTGGCAGCACGCTCCAGATCAGGTCATCCGCGGTACGGCTGTGCTGCTGCCAGCGCTCGTCCTGCGTGCCGCTTTCGGTCGCCGCACCGATCATTACCCTTGACCAGTAGTCCTCGAGAAACGATGCAATCTCGGCCGAGCGGGTTCTCGCCAGGCTGGCGCGCAGCCAGGTGCCAGCCAGCTGGCTGGCGTATTCGCGGTTCTCATGCGTGCGCAGGAGGCCGATGTAGGGATCGGCCGCCCGTCTGGTCGTCTGCTCCCGCTCGTCGATCAGTGCTGCGAGCTCGGCCAGATATGGGCCGAGAGGCCTGTCGGGCTGGCCCAGGCTGTTGCCGGCCACGGTCGTCAGGCGGCCCAGCCGCTGGCAGAGCGGATGCGCGGTTCCGGCATCGCGTGGCAGGCCGAGTGCCGCGCGACCCAGTCGATTGATCAGCTGGCGCGCCGGATGGATCTCGTTGGCGAGCAGCGTCGGATCGTCAATCGCCAGCTTGAGCAGCGGGATCTGTAGCCGGCCGAGTGCTGCCTTGAGCGCCTCGGGCAGCAGCCCGGAGTCGAACATGGCCTCGAAAATCAGCCCCAGGGTGTCCATGGTGATTGCCTCGGGCCGCCCCGGCGGCAGGTCGAAGTCTTTCGACCGCAGTCCTCGCAGCGAGGGTTCGCCGGCTGCCGCGCTGGCTTCGAGCGTACCCAGGCGATCGAGCAGATGGTTGAGACTCACCCTTGCCGCCGCGTCCAGAGCCGGATTGCCAGGGCGTCCTTTGTCGCTCCCCGAAAAGGGGAGGGGAAGCCCGGCCTGCTCGCCGGCAAGACCTTGGCGGATCATCTCGTGCAGGGTCGCGGTCGAGCCCCGACTGTTGCTGGGCGGTTTGCCGAGCAGTGCCTCGCTTGCCTTGTCGCCCACATTTCTGGCCGGTGCGTCGCTGGTCTGCACGGGATCGATGCCATGGTTGGCCAGGAATTCGTCGATCTCGTGGTAGAGCAGGGGGACCTGCTGGCGCAGACGTTCCTCGATCCGGTCGAGCAGGGCCAGGGTCTGGTCGAGGCCGCGTACCGATTCCCGGCAGATTGCCCAAAGCCCGAGGCAGATCACTTCCGGGGCCAGCGGATGGTTCTCTTCGCCCGTCGTCGCCGGCCACTGCAGCAAGCTCATGTAGCGCAAGCGGCAGCGCGTCAGGGGGCGTCCCCCCGCCTCGCGCAGGTGGGCGCCGATGCTGCGCATGCGGATGTCGAGTTCCAGGTCATCGTCGCCCATCAGTGTCAGGCGCGAGGCGGTCAGGTCGCTGACCTGCTCGAAGCCGGCTTCCCGGCTCGCCGAAACCAATTGATCATGGGCGTCGCCGACTTCCCGCTCGAAGGCCGCGAGTGCTCCGGGCGAACCCGCCAGGCAAGGCCTGACGATATCGGCGAGTCGGCGTTGAAATATTTCCTTTCCGGCATGCAGGAGTTTTGCTTGCCGGTCACCATGTGTCAGGGTGGTATGTTCAGGCATTCATCCACGGTCCAGACGAGGCAGGATGTCTCGGTTGCTGTATCGTAGCGCGTATTTTTGGCCGGGCGAAGTCAATGAGGTGGCGCGCGGCGCCTGGTGGCTGTCGAATAGAATGGTCTGGAGAAAGCATGCAAAGGAGACAACTGGGCAACAGCGCCCTGCAGGTATCGGAGGTCTGCCTGGGCACGATGACCTTCGGGCAACAGAACGGCGAGTCCGCAGCACACGCCCAACTGGACCGCGCCTTTGCCGCTGGCGTCAACTTCATCGACACCGCGGAGATGTATCCGGTCCCGCCGCGCGCTGCCACCTGTGGTCGCACCGAAGAGATTGTCGGTGGCTGGCTGCTCGGGCAGGCGCGCGACCAGGTCATCCTGGCGACCAAGGCCGCCGGTCCGTCGCGCGGTCTGCACTGGATCCGCGACGGTCGGCTGGGCTTTGATCTGGCCAGTCTGCGTTTGGCGGTCGAGGGCTCCTTGCGCCGCCTGCGCACCGATTACATCGATCTTTATCAATTGCACTGGCCGGCGCGCAATCAGCCGATGTTCGGCCAATGGCAGTTCGACCCGGCGAAGGAGCATGTGGCAACGGGGATTCTCGAAACGATCGAGGCACTGGCGACGCTGGCCGGCGAGGGCAAGATCCGCTATTTCGGCCTGTCCAACGAGCATCCCTGGGGGGTGATGGAGTTCGTCCGTCTGGCCCGTGCGCATGGGCTGCCGCGCCCGGTTGCGCTGCAGAATGCTTACAGCCTGCTCAACCGGGTTTACGAAAGCGGCCTTGCCGAACTCTGTCACCGTGAACAAATCAGCCTGCTGCCGTACTCGCCGCTGGCTTTCGGCACACTTTCCGGAAAGTACCTGGCCAACCCGCAAGCAGCGGGCCGGATCAACGAATTTTCCGGTTTCGGTCAGCGCTACGCCAAGCCGAACGTGGCCCCGGCAGTTGCCGCCTACGCCGAGCTGGCGCACCGGCACGGGCTGACGCCAGTGTGCCTGGCTCTGGCCTTCGTCTATTCACGCTGGTTCGTTGCCAGCACGATCATCGGTGCCACCAGCCTCGTTCAACTCGACGAGAATCTTGGCGCGCTGGCCGTGCAACTGCCGCCGGCGGTACTGGCGGAGATCGACCAGATTCACCTGCGCCATACCAATCCGGCGCCCTGAGGACGCGGCGCCCGATGCCTAATGCCTGACTGCCGCGGCTGGCTCGGCCTTGCTTTCCACCTCCGGGGCTTCGGTGAGCGCCGGTTTCTTCTTTTTCGTACCGGGTGGCTGCGGCGGCGGCAATTGCGGCTCGACGGTTTCCAGCCGGTTTTCGCGCATGTAGACATCCATGTCCCGCCACCCCTCGTAGATCGAGGCCTTGGGCAGCCACGAATAGATCGAGTAGCAGTCTTCGATGGCACGTCCCGACTGGCGGCAGGCGCCGCCCACCGCCTTGCCTTCGGCATCGAGGCGCGCGCTCCTGGCGGCCGGTGGCTCGATGCCGAGTTTCTGCTGGATGGCATCACAAGCCGTGAGGCCGGGCAACAGCCAGCAGACGATCAGGAGGTTGCCAAACAATGGCCGGCGTGCTGGGTCGAACACGAGGGTTTCCGAGCGATTGGAATGCGGATGCCGCATTTTAACCACAAACCCGGCTCCGGCGTTCCTGGTTTCACGTCTGCTCCTTTTGAGTGGGCTTCGAAATGCATCGTGTGTTCGAGCGACGCTGGCTGCGGCTATAATCACCAACTTTTTCCGATTGCAGAGGACTGCTATGCACTTGCGCAAAATTCTTCCGGCCGCCCTGACGTTCACGCTGGCTGTGCCCTTTTCCTCGCTGACGCTTGCCGCGCCGATGGAAATCGAAATGTCGCATCAGCTCGATGAAGAGCGCGCCGAACGGGTCGAGAAGGTGCTTGAACGGTTCAACTCGCGGCAGAAGGATTACCAGATCAGGCTGGTGCGCCGCGTTCAGGGTGAGCCGGCCAAGGATATCAACCTGGTGACGCGCGAGGAACAGGCACAATTCGTTGCTGCCAAGGCAGGCTTCAAACCCCTGCATCAGGTGATGAAGGAGGCCAGCGTGCCGTTCGATGGCAGCAAGCTGGCGCCGGAACTGCGGGTCGGCCTCGGCGATGCGCAAGGAAATCTGGTTGCCCTGCCGATCGGCATGGCGACCCCGGTGCTTTTCATCAACAAGGCTGCTTTCCGCAAGGCCGGCCTGGATCCGGAGAAACCGCCGAAGACCTGGGCCGAAACGCAGCAGGCGGCCGACAAGCTGTTCGATGCGGGCAGCAAGTGCCCGTACACCACCTCCTGGCCCGCCTGGGTGCATATCGACAACCTGAGCGCCTGGAACGGCGTCGAGGTGGCCGACGCCAAGGGCAAGCTGATGTTCAATGGTCTGCCGCAGGTCAAACACACGGCATTGCTGACCACTTGGGCAAAAGCCAGGTTCTTCATCTATTTCGGTAGACGCGACGAGGCGGACAAGCGGTTCGAAGCCGGCGAATGCGGCATGCTGACCAGTTCTTCGTCGCTGATCGGCGCCTTGCACGAGAGTCGCCAGGTGGAAGCCGGGGTTTCGGCCCTGCCCTATCATGACGACCTGCCCGGTGCGCCGCAGCAGACGCTGGCTGGCGGCTATTCCTTGTGGGTCGCGGCCGGCAGGAAGCCGGCCGAGTACAAGGGGGTGGCGCAGTTTGTCGGCTTCCTGATGGAACCCGATCTGCAGGTCGAACTCACCGCTGCTTCGGGCTATCTGCCGATGACGGCGGCGGCACGCGCGGCGGCCGGGAGCAAGCTGCTGAAGACCGACGTCGCCGGGCTCAACGTCGCCTATCGCCAGTTGCAGGGTCCGGCTGCGCTGCGTACGCTGCGCGTTTCGGAGATCGAGAAGGTGCGGATCATCGTCGAGGAAGAACTCGAGGCCGCCTGGTCCGGCAAGACGCCGGCCAAGGAAGCGCTCGACGTCGCGGTCCAGCGCGGCAATCTGATCCTGCAGGCAGCGCCTGCGGCCAAGGCCCCTGCTCGCAGGAAGTGATGCTCCCGCGCCTCGGCTGGCCGCTTCCGGGCGTTTTCGCGCACCGCTGCGGCGGTGCTCTGGCGCCGGAGAACACGCTGGCCGGTTTGCACATCGCGGCTGGCCTCGGGTTGCGGGCCGTCGAATTCGACGTCATGCTGTCGGCCGATGGGTCGCCCTGGCTGCTGCATGACGAAGCGCTCGCCCGGACGACCAACGGTGACGGGCTGCTGTGCGAGACGCCTGATAGCGCACTGTGTCTGCTCGATGCGGGTGCGTACCGGCATCCGGCTTTCGCTGGCGAGCCGCTGCCGACCCTCGAATCGGCGGCGCTCGCCTGCCGCCGACTTGGACTGCTGGCCAACGTCGAGATCAAGCCGGCTGCCGGTTTCGAGGAACGGACCGGCGAGGTCGTTGCCCGCCGGGTGATCGAGCTGTGGTCGGGAACCGATCTGCCCCTGGTCTCTTCCTTCTCGCGAAGCGCGCTCGCGGCGGCCCGAGCGGCTGCTCCGGAGTTGCCGCTCGGCAGCCTTTACGAACGCGTACCGAGCGATTGGCCGGTGCGCCTCAGGGAGCTTGGTGCGCTCACCCTGCACTGCCGGGCCGATCTGGTCGACGATGAGATGCTCGGCGAGGCGCGTGCCGCTGGTGTCCCGGTACTGTGCTACACGGTCAACGATCCGGCCCTGGCGACAGCACTCTTTGCGCGGGGTGTTACGGCCGTGTTCTCCGACCGCATCGACCGCATCCGCGAGCACGGCTGATTCTCGTGCGTGCCGGATTGACGGTATTGGTCGGGCAGGTGTTGCCTCGGCGCGTGCGCCGGGGTGATGGACAGGGCGGCGAGGCATCGCTGGACTGTGGCCCGGCCATCTCCATCGGAAAGCCGCCGCCACAGGCCTGCCGCTGATTGCGCGCGATCGGCTTTCGGGCGGCGCCCGAGTGTGCAACGAGGATCGCGGTCATGCAGCGTGCGATCAGCAGTGACGGCCATCGGCCATGCGGCTGAAGCCGAAACCGCTGCCGTGGCCCGGCGCGATGCAGATGGTGACGCCCAGTGAACGGGCAGCCCGGTCGATGTCGGGCGGAAAGGCGGCGAACGGTAGCGAGCGCTCGACCACGGACCTGATGAAAGCGATCTCCTCCTGCTGGTCGCCGGCATTGAGGACCGTGAAGGATTTCAGGCTGCCGTTGGGGTTGATCCTGAACTGGACGGATGCCGTTTTCACGCCACGGCTTCTCGGGTCGTTGCGGACGAAGGCGGCGCTGCGGTTGAGGCGCCGGACAATGCCGTCGACGTAGAGGTCCAAGCTGAAGGGTTCGGGTGGCGGGGTGTCGGGTCGGCGCTCGAGCAGCATGCTGCCCTCGGCGTCGCGCTGCGCGCGTTGCCGGCCAAGATCGCGGGCCTGGGCCAGCGAGCGCTGGGCCAGCGAGGGTTGCGGTGTGGCGCGCGCCTCTGCTGCCAGTTCGTCGAGGAAGCGGTTCATTTCCTCCTTCTGCGCCCGGGACCAGCGTGGCGTGTCGGGTGCCGCCTTTCCGGCCGCCCGGGGCACGGTCAGTACATGCGGGCGGGGCGCCGGCCCGTTGATCGGCCTGGCCGGCTTGCTGGTCAGGCGCGCCGGGGGGGCGGGTGGCCGGGGTGCTGCGGCCCGGGCCTGTGGATCGGGTGACAGGCTGGCCTCGATGCGTGAGGCAGCGATGGGACCCGGTCGCGGTTCCTTGCCGGGAAAGAACAGCACCAGGGCATGTATGACGAGCGATGTCGCGATGGCCCAGCCCAGAGCGGGGGTTTGCGAGGGCGCTTCGTTACAGAACTCCGTCGGCAGCTTGTCGATCTGCTAATCCTCTTGCGGCGGCGACAATCGCGCGGCGCCGGCGAGTGTACGGGGCGCCGGCAGCGGCAGTCAATCGGTGCGCCACATCGCCGGTCGCCGCCGCGCCCTGGTCGATGTCAACGCCCAGCATCGGCTTGATTCGGTTGTGCCGCCGGTGACGACATGGGCGCCGCCCTGGCGAGCTCGCCGGTGATCGTGCTCGCCCACATGAGGGCGGCGCTTGCCAGGCCAGCGACCGAGAGATGACATCCCTCGTGCCGGAATCGGTCGCCGGCGAGAGTATCGGTATCGGGGCCCAGGCGGAAGCGCCGATCGGTCGCGACCTTGGCTTCGACTGCACCACGCACCGCCGCATAAGGGTCCGATCGACAGATCGTCGAGCGAGCCAGGATGATCGGCGCACCGATGCCGGCCTGGTCGATCGTTGTCGCCAGGAGATCCAGGTGCCGCGCATAGTCACTGCTGCTGATGCCTTGCCGGGCGTCCGCCTCGCCTTGCTGCCACAGCACATACGCGGGCGGCAGTCCGAGCGCGCGCAGCGCTGCGAGGTGGGTGACCAGACGCTGGCGCAAGGCACTGTTCTGCCTGGTCCATTCGTCGATCGAGCTGGCATCGACGGCGAGCACCGAGATGACGATCGGCCGCTTGTTGCCTGACTGGCGCATGGCTTCCGGCAGGCGCCGCCAGATGCTGCCACCCGTTCCGGTGGCACCGGGCAGGGGGTCGACCGCCCTGATGCATTTTCCTTCGCTGATCAGGGTGATCGCTTCGCTGTCGGGGTCGGCTGGCGAACCGTGGTTGGCGGCGTTCGATTGGCCGAGGGCGAGCAGCACCAGCGGCCGTTCGGCGGCGATCGCGGCGCAGGGCAGGGCTGCTTCGCTTCCCACCCGGGTGATCTGTTCGAGGCGGGCGGCGAGGTTGGCTGCCTGACGCTGTTGCTGGCGCAGGGTGAACCCGACCAGCGAAAGCGTGGCCAGGACAAGGGCGAGCAGCAGCCAGCGGTATGGCCTGCCGCTCATCGGGCCGCGGCGCGTCGCTCGCGGTAACGGGCGCGAATCCAGCGCATGGCGGGTTGTTCCACCTGTTGCGCCAGGGTGGTCGCCAGTGTCAGGCTGATCGTCAGCGCCACCAGGACGGTCGCATCGATTGGCAGGCCAAGCGCCTGCAAGCGCAACTGGATGCTCCAGCCGATGTTCTCGTGCAGCAGGTACAACGGATAGGAAATCGTCCCGAGCCAGACGAAAGGCCGGTAACGAAGCACTGCCAGGCGGCCGGTCGCGGCAAGCAACACCATGCTCGCCAGGATGATGGCGAGGGCGGCGTGGAACAGCGAGTTGCCCAGGGCCAGGGTCAGGATCGCACAGCCGGCGGTGAGTGCCGGTGCGCGCCACGAGGTGGTGTCGTGGCGGCTGGTGGCAAGGTAGATGCAGATGCCCAGCGCAAACCACGGGAGGTACTTCAGGATGGTCAGGCGCTGGATGGTCCACGGAATCCCGAAGCCGAATTTCCATTCGAGTAGCGAATCGAGCAGCCGCAGGGCCAGCAGTCCGAGCAGCCAGTGATGGATCTGGTGCAGTCGGCGCAGGCAGTACAGGCAAAGCATTCCGACGTAGAACAGCAGTTCGACTTCGAGGGTCCAGTAGACGCCGTCAACGTGCGGAATCCCGAAAAGGGAGTGGATCATGATCAGGTTGCCGAGTGCCTCGCCAGGGCCGACCATCTTGCCCGGCAAGCCCAGCAGGTGAGTCAGCAGGAAGGTCAGGGCGATGGCCACCCAGTAGGCCGGGAACAGGCGACTGAAGCGGGAGACGACAAAATCCATCGCTCTCGAGGTCTTGTCGAGCGTCATGAAAATGACGAAGCCGCTGATGACGAAGAACAGGTTGACGCCGTAATGTCCGTCGGGGAAGGAGACGCTTGCCTGAGGGCCGGCACCGTAAAGGTCGCTGAAGCGGGTGGTGTAGTGAAAGAGGACTACGGCCAGGGCGGCCACGCCGCGCAGCGCGTCGATCTCGACCAGGCGGCCGCCGCGCTGCTCCGCAGCCGGCCGGACGGTGTCTGATGCTTGAGGGGTCATGATCATCGTGGCAGCTCGCATGGACGGCAAATCTCCATCGGAAATACCCTGTTCTCGATGCGCCGCGCCGGCCGAGGGTGGCTGGAGCGACGCGCGGATTCTAGCAATGCTGCGCCAGCATACGCGCGAAATCCGGAGTCACACGTGACCAATTGAACACTTTGCCTCAGTGTGGCAATGGCTTGCATCGCCCGCACGCAGGCACTGCGTGCCTCTTTCCGGGGCGGCATGGCACGGCGTTCGCCGCTCATCCCCCATCTTGGTGCCCGCCCGCAGCGACCGCCCGGCTTTGGTGCAGGCCTTCCGCCGCGTTTTTTCGGCGACCCCGCTGGAGAACGATACAAAATTGTTTGCAAGCGGTTTTGCCGCCTTTTTCGATGTTGGCACGACGCTTGCTTTGTTGTCCTTGAAGGAAGAACCCTTCCCGTTTCCATAATTTTCGAGGAGCTAACAGATGGTACGTCGCAATTTCATGAAGACGCTTTCGGCGGTTGCCGTGACGGCCGCCTTCGGACTCAACTCGTTCGGCGCGCTGGCTGCCGAGACGATCAAGGTGGGTGTCCTGCATTCGCTTTCCGGCACCATGGCCATCTCGGAGACGGCGCTCAAGGAGACCGTGCTGATGGCGATCGACGAGATCAACAGC
>ERZ761603.2919-NODE-2919-length-11326-cov-9.055275_pt1 | contig 11326 bp, 6 predicted proteins | sample MGYA00511879_ERZ761603 | MGnify/ENA primary metagenome ERZ761603 (study PRJEB28899, sample SAMN02850040) | bioreactor sludge metagenome | biome: EBPR Sludge; feature: EBPR Bioreactor; material: flocular biomat | place: Australia: Thorneside Wastwater Treatment... | reverse complement strand
GTCGGCCACAACCGGACTGCCAGATTGTTTGGGGTGCGGCTATTCAACGGGCCGCTCTACTCTGAAAGCTGCCTGATTGACAATTCGTGTTTCTCGGCCATTGCGGTCGTTGGGCGGATCGTGTGCCTGTGGCTGCAATGAACTGTACACTGGCCATAATTGTCTTACGGTCCGAGCTGCCCCAAAAACCGCCAGTTCACCGAAACCGACCATTTGGACTTCACTGCGCTTCGCATCGACGGAAATTATTAGTGCGCAAGAGATTTGTAGGTCGATTTAATACATTCAGCTCGTAAGCCAAGCCGTCCAGACCAAATGCAACCAATAACAATCAGCTGGAGAACCGGATATGTCTGACTCGAGCAGTTACAGCCCGCCCGAGATCTGGACTTGGGATAAGGCCAACGGTGGTCTCTTCGCAAATATCAACCGACCGATCGCCGGGCCAACTCATGAGCATGCATTGCAGCGTGGAAAGCATCCGCTGCAACTGTATTCGCTGGCTACGCCCAATGGCGTCAAGGTCACGGTCATGCTGGAAGAATTATTGGCTCTCGGCCATGCAGGCGCTGAATACGATGCCTGGCTGATCCGTATCAACGAGGGAGATCAGTTCGGTAGCGGCTTTATTGAGGTGAACCCCAATTCCAAGATCCCTGCACTGCTGGACTGCAGCGGTCCCGAACCGGTAAGGGTGTTTGAATCTGGATCGATTCTTCTCTATCTGGCCGAGAAATTTGGTGCCTTTGTGCCGCCGGCACCGGCTCGACGCGCCGAATGCCTGTCGTGGCTGTTTTGGCAGATGGGCAGCACGCCCTTCCTGGGTGGTGGCTTCGGCCACTTCTATGCCTATTCGCCGACCAAGATCGAATACGCGATTGACCGCTATGCGATGGAGGTCAAGCGTCAGATGGATGTGCTCAACCGACGGCTGGCCGAAAACCCCTACGTCGGTGGAGACGAATACACGATTGCCGACATGGCCATTTGGCCGTGGTACGGGGCACTAGCCAAAGGTCAGCTGTACGAGGCGGGTGAGTTCTTACAGGTCAGCGAATACACCCATTTGATTCGCTGGGCGGACGAAATTGCCCAGCGCCCAGCAGTGATACGGGGCCGCATGGTCAATCGGGTGACGGGACCGCTGGAGGGCCAGCTACACCAGCGCCACGACCCAAGCGATTTCGACAAGCGGACGCAAGACAAGCTGCAGGCACAACAATGATCACGCGCTAAGTTTGGGTAGCTGTGGCCATCCTGCGAAGGTACGCATTCTGTTGGTCGAAAAATTCATCACCAAATCTGAACGGAACCAAGATGCCCGCACTCTCCCTTGAAGATCGCGCCATGGGTGCCTTGATGGGTGCCTTCATCGGCGATGCATTGGCGCTTGGCTCCCATTGGTACTACGACTTGGATCAACTTCATGCCGACTATGGCGAGTGGATCAGCGACTACACCACGCCCAAACCGGGGCGCTATCACGCGGGTAAGTGTGGTCGCCAACAAGAAAGCAAGGCACCAAAGCGAAAACATAACATTGTCTTTTCCAGAAAATTGAGAGGAAGGCTATTGCTCGAAATGTAACCAGCGGAATGCTTGTCCGATTGTATTTAACTCGAGCCATACTATGCTTAAGATTACTTTTGGCCCGCAAAAGAGGTATCAATATGCATACAGGCAGTTACCGCACTCAATTTACAGGGATGCTAATCGCCATGTTGTTGCCTTTTTCGGTGGCCCAGGCCCAGCTTGGGGATGTGCTCAAACAAGGAGGGGCTACGGGAGGTGCCGGAGGGCTCGGGAACTTGGGCGGAATGGGGAGCGCATTGTCGTTAGAGTCGCTCACGTCAAGCAGCACCGGCAACGTCGCTGGAGTGCTGGAGTTCTGCATCAAGAACAACTACCTCAGCGGCAATAGCGCCTCATCAGTCAAGAACTCGCTGATGAATAAGCTTCCAAGTGGATCGTCCTCGCCTGACAAAGGCTATGGCGATGGCACGAATGGAATCCTGCACAGCAGTAACGGCAAGGCATTGGACCTGAGCGGTGGCGGCCTGAAGGAACAAGTCACGAAGCAGATCTGTGACAAGATTCTTGCCCAAGGGAAATCCTTGCTCTGAGCATTACGGGAGAAAGATGCTAGTTGGGGTGAGCGTGTCCTTTTAGAGGTTGGCGATGGTCTTGTGGTCGGGTGTCAGTCTCCCCGTTAGCCACATCAATTAAAAGCAATGCACACTCTATTGCGACCACCTTTCTTGGCATCGTAAAGTGCTGTATCTGCTATATGGAGTAGTACATCCATGTTGTCATCCATGGATGACATTGAAGTAACCCCAATCGACACAGTGAATTGCACTGGCAGACCTCCTTCCAGTGGCACTCTCGCATGGGCGATGGCTGCTCGTAACCGCTCGGCAACTTCGGCAGCAGCCGTTCTATCGGTTTCTGGCAATAGAACTGCGAATTCCTCGCCACCCAATCGGCCAAAAATATCGACGGCCCGCAAAGTAGCTTGGCAAACCTCGGCCAGCTTTTTCAGCACGGTATCGCCAACCTTGTGGCCGTATCGATCATTGATCTGCTTGAAGAAATCAATGTCCATCATGAATATCGAAAGCTCGTTGCCGTAACGGACTGCACGGCCCAGTTCTAGTTCAGCTCTCTCCATGAAGTAACCACGATTAAAGGCCCCGGTCAGATAATCAATCTGCGCCTGCCGCGTAACTGCCTCTTCAAGTAATTTTCGTTCGGTGACATCGGCATGGATGCCGCACATGCGGGTTGGCTTACCCCGCGCATCGCGCTGCATCACGTTGGCTTGGTCAAGAATCCAAATGACGCGGCCATCCTTGTGAAGCATTCGATATTCAAGCTTGTGGTTTGGAGAGCGTCCCTCAAGAACTGCGTTTATCGACTTCCATGCTCTTTCCCTATCGTCGGGATGCACGAAATCAGTCCACTGCTTGGTCGTATGCTGTATTTCCTCATGACCGTAGCCGAGCATTACGGCCCATCGTTCATTGCGATCCACCGCTCCTGTCACAATATTCCAATCCCAGAAGCCCAGTTCCGCGCCTTCGAGGACGAATCGAAGTTGGGTCGCCCTTTCCTTCAGCGTCTGTTCCGCTTTCTTGAGTTGGGAAATTTGATAGAAATTGACCACAACCTGTTTCAATTCACCCATGGCATCGAATTCAGGAAAGGCACTGACTGACGCCCAGACTACTGGATGTTGGTCTGACTGCTTGACTCCGAGTACGTGATCCATCAGCGGTTCGCGAGTGGCGATTACCCGACTGACTGCCATGGCACTACCTTAAGCCGAAATTCCGCGAGACATGAGGATGGCCGATCGAGCGACATCGCGAGGGACGGTCGTCGCCCATGCCCGTCATGATGATGCCTAGTGCGTTCTTGCCGGCCACCTGGGCCACCGAGCGGAACAGCACATCCAACGAGGGTTTGTGCCGATTGACCACGCGGAGGCTTTCCAGGACTCCTGGCGGGTGAGCCTATGCATGCGCCCCGCAAAACGCCAGTCGCCGGCTTCTTGCGGGGTGCAGGCAGGCAAGGATGACGGGTTTTGCGGCGAACGGGGGAAATTCCGGTGGCAATTCCTGGTTGACGATGAGCGGTAAGTGCCGAGATACTCGTGGCATAGCGGTTGAATTTCGTATCCTTAAGCGAAATCCGAGACCGGCGCAGAAAGCTTCGGCAACCAATCGAGGCCCCCTTAGTCAAGGCGGAACATATGTGGGAGGAACAAGGGATGAAGCGCACTTGGCCCAAGTTGCTTGCTTGGCTTCTAGGAGCCCTTCTTCTTTCGTCATCATCCTTTGCCGCGGATCAAGCGGCCGCAGTGGTTGCCGGCGATCAGTCAACTCCTCCAATCCAGCCGGAAGCGGACCTCGGCGCGGAGAAGTCGACTGCTCTTCCCCCCCGAGCCTCGGTCACTGACCCTCAGGAGGCAAATGGCGCTTTCGTCTACTCCATTCCAATCGACCTACCTCCCGGAGTTCGGGGATCTGCGCCCTCGCTAAAGATTCAATACAACAGCACGCGCGACTCTTCATTCCTTGGGCAAGGTTGGTCGATTTCGGGTCTATCTTCGGTCTCACGCTGTGGAGCGAGTCGTCGTCACGACGGAACGTCAAGCCCACCTACAAAGGGCGAGAGTGACGCCTTGTGCCTTGACGGCGAGCGATTGCTACTACGTACGGGCGTGCACCTAAAGGTTGGCGCTGTATACCGACTCGAGCGAAGGCCCAACGCGCAGCTGACAGCGGTGACATCGCAGGTAGACCAGAACGCGCTTGTCTTTCGACTGGACTGGGGCGACTCTTCCAATCAGTACTTCGGCGTCACGGAGAACTCTCTACTCAAATACCCACAGTCAGCCGTAGGAAAGTCGTGGGCGCTCACCAAGACGATTGACCCATATGGAAATGCCATCCGGTTCGAGTACGAAAAGGAGAACGACCTCGGAGATATCCACGTAACGAAAATCAGCTACGGCGGCGACGATGCAGCAGTCGTCAGAACTGTCGAGTTTACGTACAAGGCTCAATCTAGACGAACCTCTGCCATCATCGCCGGAGGTCGCCGGGAAATCCCCAAGCTACTCGAGGCAATCTCTATAAAGCTTGGCGGAACACTGGTATCCCGGTACGAGCTTGCGTATGCACCGAGTTCGGTCAAACAGGCGCCTCTACTTCAGTCGATACGAAAATGCGGTCCGACAACGTGCTTGCCCGCGACCATGGTTTCTTGGCAACCGGATCTGCCTCAAAGCAACATCTTCGTTTCAGCGACAGTTACCAATGGCTTCCACGGTGCTGGAAGTGTTCGCTGGATGGAGGACATCAATGGCGATGGTCTCCGTGACTACGTTGCAAAGACCAATGATGGCTGTATCCATTGGGTACTTAGGACGCGAGACGGATGGTCGCCCCGCCAGACTCAATGTGGAGTTCATGGTATAGGCGCCGAAGCGTGGCTGGTCGACATAAATGGCGATGGCCTACCAGACTATGTAACCAAGACAGACAATGATCAAATCCACTGGGATCTGAATAATGGCTCGGGATATGACAGTGCCAATGCCTTTGGGCCGCCCAAGTCACAAAGTGGGGTTCACGGCATTGGATCAACTAGATGGCTCATCGACATCAACGCAGACGGTTATCCTGACTATGTAGCGAAGACCAATGATGGAAACATTCATTGGAACCTTAATAATGGCGATGGTACTTGGGGACCTCCAATTACCCAGGGCGGCGTACACGGATTGGGCAGCACACGCTGGCTAAAGGACATAAATGGCGATGGATTGCCAGACTATGTCGCCAAGACTGACGATGGAAATATTCACTGGGACCTCAATGTCTTTCGACCCGGCGCAACAAGCGTCCTGTTTGGCCCACCCCAAACTCAGGGTGGCGTTCACGGCCTGGGCGCAGCCAGATGGCTGATAGACATAAACGGCGATGGATTGCCAGACTACGTCGCCAAGACATCCGATGGAAACATTCACTGGGATCTGAATACGGGCACTGGTTGGGGGCCACCAGTGACACAAGGCGGCGTTCATGGACTAGGAACTGTCCAGTGGCTAGCGGATATTGATGGCGACGGCCTACCGGACTATGTCGCAAAAAATGACGACGGCTTAATTCACTGGAACTTGAACCTGGGTGCGGGTTACGACACGGCTACAGCGTTCGGCCCACCCATGTCTCAGTCCATTGGCCCGGGACTAGGAGCGGATCGTTGGGTAGTCGATGTTACAGGAGACGGACGTGCAGACTATGTCGCCATTGACGGAAGCCAAGCTGTGCACGTCGCCGGCGCAACGAAGTCCCCCCCAGCCGGCCTCTTGATACAGGTCAAAGATCCGATAGGTGCCATTACATCCATCGATTACGCCCCACTTACAGCCTCGGCCGACGTATACAGAGTTTCAGCACTGAGGTTGCCATCTAGTACTTCGTCGCTCCTCGTTTCGACACCAGACTACGTAGTTCAAGCGACGACCGACCGAATTAGTGGGCGAACCGATCTGGTCAACACATACACATACGAAAATCTGCGGTATGACTACGTCGAAAATAGATTGGTTGGGTTTTCGACAATTACCAAATACGATGCATTTCGCTCAACACGAAAGACCAAGTCATTTGCTCAGATTTACCCATTCGATGGGCTGCCAACAAAAGAGATAACGGCTAGCTCGACATCTATAACATTGGGTGAAGTGGCCACTGACTGGGAGCTTAGCCCGAAATCTGAATTCGGGCTCTACCCCGTTGTTGCCAGCAGAGTCGAGACGAAGAATACGATAGATGGAACCTTCGAGCGTCGAACTATTGAGAGGAATTCCTATAATCAGTTTGCTCAACTTACGACATCAACGCTGGATGCCTCTGACAATATTCAGCGAGCAATTATCTATGACATTGAAAACGATGCCAATAAGTGGCAACTGGGACGTGTTCTGGGGGAGAATGAATCGCTTCGGGCTTCAAGCGGACAGCAAACGACTATTGTCCGAAGGTACACGCGTAACGCCGCTGGAGACGTCACTCGCCTTGAAGAGAAACGCTCAGGAGCGGAAAACTCTGTTAGCGAATGGAAATACACCACAGGCGGCCTCGTTGAATCTCGTTCTCAGGGCGAAGCTGCATCGAAGCGGATATGGACTTACTCATATGATGCCTTTGGATTAATTAAGTCACGAGTAAACCCAAAAAATCAGATCGAGGAATATACGTACGATCCGAGATTTGGAAAGCCCACATCGTACAAGCTAGGTGGCAAAGCGCGTCATCGGTTTGAATACGATGAACTGGGACGATTGTCTCTTCGAGTGGAGTCATCGGGCAAGCAAGAACAATCTGAATACTCAATTGCTCAAGAGGCCGGCACGTTCTCTGTACGCAAGAAGTCAACGTCTGGTTCTCTGCAAGAAGAGACCTACGACGCGACCGGAACATTAATCGCAACTCAAGTTGTTGGATTCAGTGGTCGCTTGGTGCGAAAGGAAAATGGATACGACGCTGCCGGACGCACAACATCGGAATCGCTGCCCTTTTATGTTGGGGACTCGCCAAGCCTCACAACAATAAGATACGACGTGCTAGATCGTGAGATCGAGCGGCTAACTCCCTGGGGTGAGACGATCCGAACCGACTACGGAAAGTTGTCCCGAACAGTATTCTCAAACTCGAAACAACGCAACGGCAGTATTGTAGATAGCTCGGATCAGCCGATTGAATTGACCGAATTTGGCGGACCCAATCTTCAACTTGAACGCGACCCGGGGAACGGTATTCGGAAGGCGCTAGTGGGAGGCGCGCTTCTCTCCTCATATTCGCTCGATGGCGCATCCCGAATTACATCTTCCTTTGAGCCTGGCAGAGGCAGTAGATCTTACGTTTGGAACTCATTCGGTGAACTCGTACGCGAACTTTTGCCGACGGGGCAGGCAATCACCACTACGTATGACAGCCTTGGACGAAGCACCGAACGGAAGGCTGGCAGCAAGTCTCGAAAGTGGAAATACGACGGCGATACCAACTCGACCGGCGCCCTGACTGAGTCATCCAGTAGCGACGGGATCCGCGACCAGTTTGAATACGACGAGGCCGGGAGGGCAAAGACGGATGTGCGGTCAATCGGATCCAACCGATATCGCATTGGCAGAGTTTTCGACGCCTCGGGTCGCATTGCAGAGCTAATTCTCCCTGGCAATTTGCCAAATCTGCGATACATATATACCGTCAATGGCGATCTTGAAGCGATACAACTCTCGGCGTCCAAGCTCGAAATCTGGCGCGCGCTAGACCGAGACGCACAAGGTCGCGTCACACGGCAACAACAGGGCAAGCGTATTCTCCAGGAAATTCAGTATGAGGACGGACGCTCGGGCGTTAAGTCCTTACGTGTGCAGCAGGCGCAAGGCCCCGAACTATTTAATCTCACGTGGGTACGCGATTTCCGCGGGAATGTGCTTGACGTCGTAGACTTGGCAAAGCAGGCCCAGACATCACTTAGCTATGACGATCTCGACAGAATTAAGACGTTCACGAGTTCGCGAGATTTCGGGGACCCGCAGCTGGCATCTCGCGCCTATGAGTACAACGATTTCGGTGACCTCACGAGCAATGGTGCGCTCAAGTATGAGTATCGTAATGCCACACAGGGTAGAACCCTCTCATTGGTTTCTCGCGCGCAGCCGCCTCCTGCGGCTTCAAAGCCTGATTACGATGTCTCCTACGACGCTGCAGGCAATCCAATCTCCGACGGGCTCCGGCTCTACAGATTTAATGAGTTTGGAGAACTCGCGCAGATAAATCACTTCCGGAGAAGGGTTGAATGCAAGTACGGCCGAGATGCCGGCGGAACCATTTCGTCAAAGTCCTGCAGAGGGTTTGACCAGCAGCCAAATACTCCCCCGCTCGTAGAGGAACACTATTTCAACAACGTTTTTGTTCGAACCGCTCGCGGAGGCTACTACCGAGATCAGTTTCAGGTATATGCGGGCGATCGGCTCGTTGCCGTCATCTATGGAAGAGTTGTAAAGCGGGACGCTCAAGCCGCTGTTCCGTCGGACTTCTTCCCAGCGGACGCAGAAGTTGTCTTTCCGATTGCAGATGGCCTAGGAAGCGTGATCGGCGTCCTGAAGGATGATGCCACTCCGCTAGTAGAGTATAGATACTCGGCATTTGGGGAAAGAGCAACTATCGCCGAAGGAAAGCGACTCACACCTCAGCACTTCTTCTTTGGGTTTCAAGGTCACTATCATGATGCAGAGGTCGGACTGATTTCCATTGGGCTCCGGCACTATGACCCCGTACTCGGCAGATTTGTTACTCCAGATTTAGCGACAGATTTCACCCGGACAGCACAGGTAACAAATCGCTATTCGTTTGCGCTAAATAATCCACTCCGGTTTACAGACTCATCTGGCCTCTATATTGATGAGGACGGCAATGAGTTCGCCGGTCCTGAGCACCCAGATCCTGAGCGTCATCAGTACAAGGACTGGGACGCCTGGGAGCGACGGGACGCCGGTGTGCGTGGATACGACAACCCACGCGAGGGCCGATTCTATGAGTTTGATCGCAATTCTGGCAAAGTCAGAGAATTCATTGACAAGCCGGTCGAACCTGCACTTTTCGACCCGATCGATCTAGCATTCCCAGGCGTCACCAAACTGCTGGGAGCCGCGGAGCGCAAGCTCGCGCAGCTCGCAGCAAAGAATGCGGCGCAATTGGGAGAAGGGCTCCTCGGCTCTGCGGCCAAGGAAGGAATCTATTGGTTTGAATCGACATCCGGAAAAGTCTACGTCGGCCAGTCTTCGAATATTCCCAGTCGGCTTGCGGCACACATGCGGAGCGGTAAACTATCGAGCAGTGGTCTTGATGCGGTTCAAACTCTGGAAGTCCGCGGGGGAAAGCTTGCTAGGGAGATTGCGGAGCAGCATAAAATCAACGAGCTTGGGGGCATTAGGGTCCTCGAAAATGTGAGAAATCCAATCGGACCTCGCCGAGAGCATCTACTTAAGCTATCCACCCCTCCATGACTTTCGAAATTAAGAATGGACTTCTTGGTGCAAGGCTGATTCCTTCGGGTTCTTGGTCGGAACAAATGGCCACCGCATTCCGTAGCTCTGGATGTACCGAACTCGAACTAAACAGTGGGAAGGGCTGGCAAGATTCATCGCTTCAGTTCTTGAAGGATCTATCCAATCTTCGAGTGCTGATCGTGAGATCCCCCTTCGTTCGGGAATGCGCTCAAATTGCAGAGCTCAAGTCTTTAGTAGTTCTCGAGCTGGATTCAAACTGCAAGGGAAGTATCAATTTCGCAGCTTTTGAGGGCTTAATTGATTGCGGCTTCAATTGGAGATCCTGCGGCTCAACAATATTCTCTGCGTTTGGACTTCGGCGGCTGTATATCAACAGATTTCCAGGTTCGGACCTTTCGCCGTTTGCAGGCCTCGGGCTCCTTCGGGAACTGGTGCTTCTTGGTTCAAAGCTAGAAAGCCTTGAGGGAATCGAAGCCCTTTCTAAGCTGCAATACTTGAGAGTCGGACTAGCAAAGAAGCTAAGGCACATCTCTCAGTTGGGTTCCTTGCAAGACCTGGAACGACTTGAGTTTAACCAATGCAAATCCATTGAAGACGTCGCCTCCATTAAGTCAGCGAAAAGACTCAAGAGACTTGAACTTATCGACTGTGGAGATATTCCTGATATTGAGTGGATTGCTTCTTTGTCCTCATTAGAAGAGTTTTACTTTTCCGGTACGACAAGAATCGTTTCCGGCGATCTTTCGCCGCTTCTCTCTTTGCGCAATCTAAGAAGGACTGCCTTTGCGAGTCGCAGGCATTACTCACACGGCAAGGACTCGTTCCCAAGCTAATCTGGTTGTCATGGCAAATGGGGCATACGTGCGGCTCAGGTACAGTTTGCCCCCAGAGAATGGTCTTGCGCGTCGTTGGCGTTGTCGGTAGATTCCGCACCGGTGATGAGTTCGACTACATCGCGTGATACGTACAGCGCAAATACGCTCATGATGCGTGCCGTGCGCGGCGAACAACCAGTAGTGTTCCTCGGGCGTCACGCGCGCGCTGGTGGCGAGTCTTCCACCTCGTGCTGGCCACGCAGACTGGTATAACAATGGCAGCCACTAGTGGGTCAATACAACGAGCGGCTTAAGGGCTGGTAACCGGTACATTGCCGCCCGATTCTGGCCACAAGCCGAAGGTCGGCTTTGGCCGAGAAGTTCGCGTTCAACAGACGCGCTGAACGTCTGCTGTGCTCAGTAGGCTGACGTTGCCACGGCAGATAGGCGAAGTTCCGGATTGGGTCGAAAGTGTGAGTAGCGTTTTTTGGTAAGCGGTCACCCGGACTCGTCGGCCCAGGTTTTTTCGGCGCCCCCCTCGAACGGCGGCAATGCGCCAAGGTGCAGCCGTCCAAGCAGCAAGTCCTGGATGGCCGGTCAGGCCGATGAGCCGGCAGTGGCATTTCCCGCGTCAATCGCAGCTCTCATGAAGCTGACCTTCGCCTAAGAAGCAATCGAAGGGCCGCAACGGGTTTTCCTGTTTCCTGTGGGGTCGGGCACCAATCCCAAAAATATCGACCCAGCATTGGCGGAACGTTATCGGAAATGCTGGCAGGTTTTGCGTGGTTACGGGTGGCGGGGTGCAGTCGTTTTGGCTGGGTGGTTTGGGGTGGACTACGCACCTACACCGCCCTAGCGACTGCAGCGCTTGCCAGCGCTGCCACGAGGCCGCATCCATCGTCGCAACGGAGGCAGGGCTGGC
>ERZ761603.2917-NODE-2917-length-11333-cov-13.464355_pt1 | contig 11333 bp, 12 predicted proteins | sample MGYA00511879_ERZ761603 | MGnify/ENA primary metagenome ERZ761603 (study PRJEB28899, sample SAMN02850040) | bioreactor sludge metagenome | biome: EBPR Sludge; feature: EBPR Bioreactor; material: flocular biomat | place: Australia: Thorneside Wastwater Treatment... | reverse complement strand
CGCTCTTCCTATCTCCTGGGATTACCTGGATGCAGCAGCAAACAGATCATCGAGCTGCGGGTTGCTGGTGATGAGCAGCAGCTTCTTGATCGTGGCGGCCTGGTTGATTTCCAGGCGCGCGAAATGTTCGCCACCAGCCGAAGACTGCTTGCGGATCAGTTGGATGCGCCCGAACAGCCCGCCGTGCTTTTTCGCAAACTTTGCCAACCCGACCGCTTTCTCAAAGTTATCGCTAAGACTCGGGTCGTGGGGCTCCAGAATGTCGATGGCAAATTCGCTGCCGACTTGGCGCACCACAACCAAATCCGGGAACATGGGTCGCACATCACCGCCGGTCTCATACGGAATCTCCAGCGACCACGGCTTGCGATCCAGATTGCGCAACCAGCCGACCACTTCAGGCTTGGCCAGTTCTTCCTTCAACACCCCGGCCTCCCAGGAGCCCAATTCGGCACGGAACTGGCCGTTGCCTTCCACATACAGATGGCGCTCCCAGAGGGGATCAGTCGGCAGTCGCTTGAAGTCGATGGATGCCGGTAATTGCCATGGCACCTCGTTGGGCTTGGCCGTCGCCAGCCGCAACTTCTCGTAGTTGATGCGCCGCTGCTCCTTGAGTTTGTAGATGGCCTTCTTGTGCTGGTCGTAAAGACCATCGAAGGCGGTTTCTGCCAACGATTCCAGCACTGCCATTTCTGCCGCGTTGCGTGCCAGGACGATGGCCTCTACCTTGACTTCCAGCGCATCGCGATCCGCGTGCGTACGCCAATACTCCATTTGCAAACCGTGGCTAAAGGCACGTCCGGCCTCTTCGAACAGCCGATCAATGTCCACGTCTGAGGCATCAATGTGATAGTCCGCAGTTGGCTCAGCTACGCCAGTGCCGTTGTTGACAGCCAATGTGCGCAGGCCAACCTGCGTGATCGCTTTGGCCGCAGCATCGAACTGGCCTGCTGCCTTGATCGCTGCAATGCGCAGCCCCATCCACTCGGCAATCTGCTGCTTGGCCTGGCCCCAGGCTTCGTCATCAATCTCATCAATGGTCAGACTGCGTGAGATGGCCATATAACGGCGCAGCGGGCTTTGCGCCCGAGCGGCATTCACACGGTAGGTGATCAATTCGTCGAGGGCCGCAAAGATGGACTCGCAGCCATCGCGCCGCTTGAGCACCACCAGATTGCGGCTGGAGCCCGTTTCAGCGGGCGGGACATCTTCGGCGTTATGCAGCGAGGCCACCACGCTTTCCACGGCACCCGTATCGAAGTACGGCAAGAACAAATGCACATCGTTCAGCGCGGCATCCTTTTCGATACGGCGTGCCAGCGGTGTGCGCACCATCCGGCCCAGCAACTGGGCAATGTAAGTGTGGTCTTCCGCACGGCGGAACGACATCATCACCTCGGCGCGCGGGCAATCCCAGCCAGTGGACAGGCTGGTCTTGAAGAACACCACACCGATGTTTTTGTCGGCATCAATGCGCGAGGCTTCCACCTTGCGCACCCGGCGGCCGCCCACGTCCAGGTCACCCGTGTCATGCATCGCATGGGCGACCTCGCCTTCGTTCAGGCGGCGTCCGATGGCGCTCTCAATAACGGTCAGCGCTGCACCGAGGTCGGTCTTGGTCAGTTGCCGGTCCGAACCGTTCTCAACCTGAACCACCAGCACCGGCCAGATGGTTTGCTCCTTTTCGTCTTGGCAATACGCGCCCCATGCCGCGGTCATCTGCCCCCAGCGTCGGGCCGCTTCTTCCAAAAGCGCCATTTCCGCCGTGGTGGCGGCTTCAGGGTGATGAATCAGGATGCGGTCTTTCAGCAGGCCGGACTTGCGCACTTCCTCCGCCGGCACGGCCACCTTGTGCGTGGTCACGGTGTGCTCGGCATTCGCCATCAAATCCAGGAATCGCTTGGGCGTGGCCGACACCCCAATCACCATCGGCATCTTGACCAGGCCCACCTCGGGGTAGCCCAACAAGAAGCGCTGCATCAAGGTTTGCGCAGCCTGCGCCCCCTTGCCCGAGGTCATGCCGCGGTGCGCCTCGTCGATCACCACATAGAAGCGATCGGGAATCGCTCGCGCGGTGTTGGTCAGCGTTTCCCAGATCAGATGCTCACGGCCATCGCCACGGTTGGTCAGCGGCTGATTGATGGCTAGCTTCTGCGTGTTGATGAAATAGATGCGCCCGCCATCCAGCCGGGGCGCGTCGAAATGCGCGTCGATGGTGATGAGCTGATTAACCCGGTACACCTTGTCCGATTTGCTCTCAATCTTCAGCTTGGTCTGCTCGTTGAGCTCGGGCATGTCCGACACCCACAGGATGACGGCATCCGGTTGGGGCGCCCAATCCAGCGGCCAGGCCAGTTGATCGTCAGGCTCGTCCAAGATGGCCTCGAACAGCGCCGTCATCATGATGGTCTTGCCGCTGCCCGTGGCAGCCGAGAAGGCGACGACTTGCTGGTTATCCGGCGACACGCTCTTGCGGGCACTGACCAAAGCATCGCGTAGTTTGCACAGCGCGTCTTTCTGAAAATCGAACAGCGTGACCTTCATGCCCGCGCTCCCTGGGTATCGGTGTGACCGGCAGCGCGGTCCTGGTTCTTGTTGATCATGAAATTGAGCAGGTAATCGCGGTACAACTGCACCACCGCCAAGCCGGGGTTGGCCTTGCCCGCTACCTCGCGCACGTCCTGCGCCATGGTTTTGAAAGATTCATCCGCATCGGTGACGATGAACACCTGCGACAAGCCGGTGCGGCCTTCGAGCGACTTCAGCAAACGGCCCATGCGGGTTTCATCCAGCAACACCACGAAGTTGCTGCCTTCGGGCGCAAACAGCACCGGCTCCGGCTCGCCGCGTTTCAATTCAGGCCGAGGCCCCACGGCCCCTGCCTTCAGCCACAGCAGCGGCAAAATTTCGCGGAAGGCACGGCGCAGCGACACGCGCTCCTTCTCCAGAAAATCCAGCTTGAAGTAGGCGAGGTTGGCCGCAAAGCCCGCGCTCATCGGGCGCTTTTCTTCTTCCGGCACCAGTATCGGCCCGAGCAGCTCCACCACCTGCGCCTTCAACTGGTCGAACACACGCTTGACGGGCGTGACGATATAGAAGTCGGTGATGTGCTCTTGTCCGTCCAGCGCCTCCAGCCAATCTTCTGCGGCTGTCGGGTCAAACAGCACTGTGGCCTTGTGGTCTTCCGACACGATGAAGGGGCACGGATCTTTCACCAGCGTCTGCGGCAGGCCATCGATGAGCGCCACCACCTGCTTCTTCTTCGCCGGGGTGTCGAGCTGCGCCGGATCAATAAAGCCAATCTGCGTAAAGCCACGCGCCTTTTCGCGTTCCACGGTCTTGCCGGTCAGGTATTCCCCGGCCAGCACCGAGCCATCATCGCGCTGGCCCAGGATGGTGTACTTGCTGCGCGGCCAGGTCACCGAACGGCAGATGCCCTGGGCTTCCCACTCTGCATCGCCGGGTTTCAGGCCGCGGGCGCTCAGTGCCGCGGCCTCGTCGGCGGAGACTTCGTTGTTGGTCACCAGGATGCAGCGGCGTGACCCGCCATCGGTGGCGTTGAGCAGGTTGACGGCATTCAGCGTGGTGCCGCTGCCGGCGAAAAAATCGACGATCAATGCATTGGGACGATCGCGGACAACGGCTGCCACTGCATCGCGCGTGGAATAGAGGGACTTGGGAAAAGTGAACTTACTACTCTCTCCGAGGATAGATTTCAAGAGACTTGATCCATAAATACCCGAGTCATGAATTCCTCGATGCCAGACTGTTTTTATATTACGAAGTCGCGAGTCTGCGCTTGCGTATTCGATCTCTACAGCGTTGGTCTGCTTGTTGCGCCCAACAACAACAATCTCACCATTCTCAATGCGGGCTCTAGTCCCCCTGTTTAGGTATTGAACAGTCCAAGTTCTTCGTTTCTTGTCATAGCCACCGAGACGGGCAAATCCGGCGTCAATGAGCTCCTTAAAACTCGATGGCCCAACTTGCCAGTTGCCATAAGAGCCATCAGTTCGAATAGGCCACGCAACAGTTCCCTCCGGGAATGCGTCAAGATCAGGGGTTTCGCCAAGTGGTAAGGGCTCGCCAACACCAGTAATCTTTTTACGAATGGTGTCAATATAAATTGGGTAAAAGAGCAGCGGTCTATCAGACCGTCTCGAATTGCTACCACCACGAAGCAACCACTCCCACCTAGGAACTTGGAACCGCTTTTGGTCGGATCGGTCTGGTGACAGCAGATCATCATGATGAGTTTTCAAATACGCATCAGGCATGAAGACGTACAGGGCGTACTCTTCAGCTCTCGCTAGCCGGCCCTGTGACACGCCCTTTTGATTAATCACAATAGTGGCCATTTGCCGGACGGCCTCCGGAAACTCACGCTCCAGCAGCATCCCGAGGTGATGCACCTCATGCTCATCAATCGTGACGATCAGTACACCGGTATCCGGCTTGAGCAGCCGCTTCGCCAGCTTGAGCCGCTTTTCCATGAAAGCCAGCCACTTGCTGTGCCGCCAGCCATCGTTGCCGTCCACATAGTCGTTGTTGTATTTCCAGTCGCGCGCGCCGGTGTTGTAAGGTGGGTCGATGTAGATGCAATCCACCCGACCGGCATACAGGTAATCCAGCAACTGCAGCGCGTGGTAATTGTCAGCCTCGATCAGCGTGTGCCAGGGTGCATCGGCTGGGCCATTGGCCACCGTATCCACGTGCACCAGCGCGGGGAAGATCGGCTCGCCAAATTCCCGCACCACCAGCAGTTCATCCACCGGGAACTGCACCGGCTCTGCCGCTGCACGGGTCGGTTCGCTGGGGTGCGCCTCGTTGCTGGGCTGGACGCAAGTGGCCATGCCCGCGTGGATGGACTTGATTTGCCACACATCCTTCAGCGCACCCTGACGGCGACACACCAGATCGCCCTTGTGCGGCTTGGCACAGTGCAGCGGCAACAACTCAGGAAGGTGATCTTCGAACACCAAGCCGAATTTCTTTTCTTTCTTGGCGTTGTCCCACTCGGCAGTGAGGCGCTCGCGCAGGCGTGGATCGCTGATTTGTGCGATCAGGGTATCAATGGCAGACAAAAGCTCCCCCTTGTTCTTCGTTGGGCCGTGCCGGGTTCAATCCAGCACCACCAGAAATTCGGTGGCCAGTGCAATGGGCTGGGTTTCGCGGGCGTTCTTTTCAATGGCAACCAGCCCGTAGCCTTCCATCATGCGCAGCGTGCGCGACAGATTGGGCACTTGCCGCCCAGTCAGTTCCGCCAATTCGGTCAGCGACTTGGGCTTGCGTTCGTGAATCAGGCGCAGCATGGCCCGGTTGTCTTCCGACAACACGGCAGCCATGGTGGCCATGGACGGAAACCACACCGTCGGTGCGTACTGCCCACGGCCTTCCGCCACCGGCGCATCGGCGCGACGGACACCCACAACGCAGCGTTTCATCGAAAGTCACCTGATGGTTGGGTCATAAGGCAAGAAGTATATCAATGTGGCACAACTATAGACAGCGCATTCGCTTGGCTTCTTGATCGTTCAGCGCGTGAATGGTGGCGTCATCCACCAATCAAGGAGCCCCGCGATGAACACCAAGACCACTGCCACCGACGCCTATCTCGCCCGCGCCGCAGCCATCCACAACAAGTTGACCCGACTGCAGCAACTGGCCGCCGACCACTTCGGCCACAACCCGGACGCTATCCACTGGGGCCACGTTGGTGACCTCGGGCGAGTGGATCAGGCGCTGGATGACCTTCTGGCGATCTTCGACGGCCAGGTCAAGTGACGGAGGCCATGATGGAGACCCTGCTCAAACTCTCCCCGGCTCAAAGCCTGCTGCTGCGCACTGCCGCCCGCCGCACCGATGGGCGAGTGATCCCGCCCGACACGCTGCGCGGCGGCGCACGGGTCAAGGTGCTGACCTCACTGCTGCAGCGCGGGTGGATCGAGCCTGCCGACGACGGCCACGTGATGACCGACGCGGGCTACGCGGCCATCGGACAGCAGCGACCCGTGCCACCGGATGACGTCCAGCCGGTGGGCACCATCGGTGATCTCCAACTTCTGGAGGGCATCCCGATCCGCCCCGGCACCAAACTCGCCGCGCTGGTGGTGGCGCTGCGCCGCCCGCAGGGTGCGACCAGCCTGCAACTGATGCTGGCCACCGGCTGGCAGCCGCACACCGTGCGCGGAGCCATTTCCGGGATGCTGCGCAAGAAGCTCGGCCTGAACGTGGTGCTGGCGCACAACGACAGCGGCGAACGGGTGTACAGGGTGGTGTGATCAGCCGCCAAGGGTGTCCAGTTTCTTCAGACCCTGCGGATACCCCGGCGTGTCTGACGCATCGGACACAGTTCCACGTAACTCTCTATACGCGTGCGCGTGCGCGCGCCTCACGGAAAGTTACGACAACCTGTGTCCGATGCGTCAGACGGGGTGCAAAGGCTCGTGGGCCGATTTCTGCAACCCAGCCAGCGAATCGGCTGCAAACCCGCACCAGCATTGAGTTTTCGTCCCTGGCCGTTTTCGCGCGCACCGGGGTGCAAACCCGGTACGCACCAAGGTTCGCACTCTCCTCTTTCCCAACAATCCCGCACACGTCAGCGTTGACGCGGCATTCAGCCCGTTGACCCGCACCGCCAAGTGCGAACCGCAAACCCTGCAAACCTTGTTTCCTGGCCAGACGGTAGCGCAATGCTGCGCTCGCGCCCCCCGTATTGGAATATCGTCAGGAAGGACCCCTTTTACCTGGGGCACATGTGCGTGCGCCGACCATAACAATAGGCGGTGACCATCACCACCGTCACCACCATCACAGGCGCGAACTCGATGTGACAGTGGTGATGGTCGTGACGGTCGTTGCTTATTGTTTGCACCGGCGAGCACACGGACATCCACCGGCGGTAGACCATCACACGGGGTCAGGCTCCTGCATCCACGCCGGGATGTCACGCTGGCCGTGAAGTACGCGCCAGACGTCGATGTGATCGGGGCGCTCGACGTAGAACACGAGGTATGGGTAACGCGTCAGCGGCCAGGCGCGCAGGCCGGGCAAGTTGAGTTCGTGTGCGTAGCGGGGAGAACCCGTTGCCGGATGGCGGGCAATGTGGCCGTAGGCCTTCTCCAGCGCATCGATGAAGCCAAGCGCCACGGCCTCATTGGCTTCAGTCAGATAGTAGGTAACAGCCTCGTCCACATCCCGGTTGGCCTGCTCACGCGGGATGACGGGCTTGGCCTTCACGCCTTGGCAGCGGGCTCGTTGGCTTTGCGCACCCGACCCCGCAGCCCCTCGAAGTAGCTGGCATCAGCAGGGGCCGCCGGGGCCGAGGCCGCTCCAGCCAACAGCAGCTTGCGCAATTGCTGGCGGTCTTGGTCCTTGCGGATCAGTTCACGTATGTACTCGCTGCTCGTGCCATAGCCGCGCTGGCTGACCTGCTCGTCCACGAAGGACTTCAGGGCGTCGGGGAGAGAGATGTTCATCGTGCTCATGGCGCAAGTGTGGGTTCTTTGGCAAAATTTGGCAAGACCTGTATTCCACCCTACCGAAAGAAGGCATCCATGCCCCACCCGAACAACTGCCTGCGCTACTGGGACCTGGCCGACCACATCCGCATCGATGACGCCATTGCCCTGTGGTGTGGCGTGGAGCCTGCCGAGCTCGCCAGTCTGAACTTCGAGACCCAGTGCATGAGCGCCAAGCGAGCGGCACTGGTTGCTGCCTTGCGGACGGAGCGCCTGGAATACGAGGATCTGGGCATCGTCACCGCCCATGGACGGGTATACAAAGGCGCGCCCATCGACGAGTTGCTGGAGAAAGATCGACTGGTGATCAACAAGGGCAGCCTGCGCCGCTGGTTCGAGCAACTGCCGTTTGAGGATCGCCCTGCCTTCCTGTTTGACGAGGCCCGCCAAGCGGTGCTGCCCGATGGCAGTGAGGCGGCGGAGATGAACAGCCTGAAGGCCATCGCGCTGATGGCACATCTGCTGGCCGCCTCAGCAGGCAAATACCGAGCGGGCGAGCGCCCGAATTCGGAGGCCATTGGCCAGGCCGTCAACGATCTCGCCAAGCAGTTCTTTGGCGAGGAGGTGCGGGGCTACGCGTCCTTCCACAAGAAAGTGGGCGCCGCCCTCAAAACCTTCTCGAAGGAGATCCCGCAGCGTTTTCGGGAATCCTGAACTTCAGGAAACTAACCTGAAGTTCGGCGGGTTGCCATACCCGTCTGAACCAGACTGGCGACATCCATCAATCACCACGGATGCTCGCCATGAACCAACCCCGTCCCGCACTGCCCGAAACCGGCTTCGTTCGGTTGCCGCAGATTCTGTCCCTGATCCCCATCAGCCGCTCGGCCTGGTGGGCCGGCATCCGGGAAGGCAAATTCCCTCAAGGCATCAAACTCGGCAGCAAGACCACGGTCTGGCGCGCTGAGGACATTCGCAATCTCATCGAACGCTCGCGCTGATTCGGGCGGTGATGATGAGCGCGCCCATCCCATCTCCGGACGGAGTAGTAGAGAACGACCGTCACCACCATCACGACCATCACACGGTCGAGATGGATACTGCGGTCACCCCGGGTCCAACACCTGACGCCGATCCCGTTGGCGTGATCGAGGCGGCGCTGGTCCGTCTGGTCGATGACGTGGGCGTGTTGGCCGAGGAAGACGTGGTGCGCTCCTTCGCGATCCTCAAGGCCACGGACCTGCCCAGCTACTTGCGTTTGCGCCACGCCGCCAAGAAGACCAACCGCGATTGCTCGGTGACGGTGCTCGACAAGCTGGTGCGCGATGAACTGCCCGACAGCGATGACGACGCGAGCGCGCTTGATGAACTGGTGGCGCTGGCCCGAGCGCAGTGCCAGTTGCACCACGACGCGGATCGCAATGCGGTGGCCGTGATTCCCATGCCCAGTCGGCGCGAAGTGTGGCGCGTGTATTCGTCAGGCTTCGAGGAGTGGCTGCGGGCCGCGTACTGGCGTGCCAAGGAAATGGGCGTGCCGGAGACCACGATGAAATCGGCACTGGCCACGCTCGCCGCTGCGGGCATCAACGATGGCGACGAGATCGAAGTGCACGTCCGAGCCGCCCGGAGTGACGATGGCTACCTGATCGACCTGGCCGATGAGCAGTGGCAGGCCATCCACGTCACCCCGCAAGGCTGGCGGGTGGTGAACGAATCGCCGGTGTATTTCACCCGCACGCCCTCGATGCGTCCACTGCCAATGCCTGTGCCGATAGGGGTGACCCATGGCGATGTCGGGTTGCTCTGGCAGCACACCAACATTCCGGCACACAGCCGCGTGATGGTGCTGGCGTGGCTACTGGACTGCTTCCGTCCGGACACCCCTTTCCCGGTGCTGGAGCTGGTGGGCGAACAAGGCTCGGCCAAGTCCACCACGCAATTCGTGCTGCGCAGCCTGGTCGATCCCAACAAGGTGATGCTGCGTGGGCGGCCCAAGACGGTGGAGGACGTGTTCGTCGCCGCCGCCAACAACTGGCTGGTCAGCTACGAGAACCTCTCCGGCCTCACGCCCGAGCAACAGGATGCCTTTTGCACCCTGGCCACCGGCGGCGGTTTTGCCTCGCGCCAGCTCTACACCAATGGCGAAGAGCACGTCATGGAAACCAAGCGTCCGGTGGTGCTCAACGGCATCGCCGTGGTCGCCACACGCCCCGACTTGATCGACCGGGTCATTCACGTCGATCTGCCGACCATCCCCGCAGATGCCCGGCGTGACGATGCCGACACGCACGCAGCCTGGGAACGTGATCAGCCCGCGGTGTTCGCCGCCTTGCTCGATCTGTTCTCGGCGGCGCTGGCCATTCTGCCGACGGTCAAGCTCACCCAGAAGCAGCGCATGGCCGATTTTGAGCGGCTGGGCGAGGCGGTGGCGCGCGCCTTGGGCTTCAAGCCGGGTGAATTCCAGCAGCAGTACGCCGAACTCGTACGGGCGGGCATCGACCGAGCCTTGGAAAGCAACGCCGTCGCGCAAGCACTGGACAAGTACCTCGCCGAGCGCGTGCTGCCCATCAACTGGCAGGGCACTGCGGGTCAGCTCTACGACCTGCTCAACAGCCACAGCATTCCCGACCGCAGCAGTTGGCCTCGCTCGCCCAAGGGCCTGTCCGATCAGTTGCGCCGCATCGCCCCGGCCTATCGCGCCAAGGGCATCGACATCACCCACCTCGGCCACAGCCGGGAGGGCGCGCGCTGGCGCATCGCCCAAATCCGTTCCCAAACCAATCCTGCCACGCCACCCGGCATTGAGGGTGGCACTCGATATGGAGCTCACCGTGAGTAATCCCAACTTGCATCCCGTCTGGGCCAAGGTTCTCGGCATCACGCCGCAGACCACCAGCCCATCCACCTCTGCCGAAACGCAGCTGTCCCCGCTGGCTGCCGCGATTGCGGCGATGACCGGGCAAACCAACTCCCACCAGGGTTGGCAGGCCACCAGCCATCCCCGCCGCCCCGGCGCGCCGGTCGGCATCAAGAAACAGGTAGGCCCAGGCCTGTGGGTCAGCACCGTCGCGCGGCCCGGCGATACCCATTACCCCGTCCATCCCTGATCAAACCCGGAGACCATCACCATGAAACTGAACCCGTTCAGCAAGAAGTCCAACCCCTACCTCGACAAGATCAAGGCCGAGCACGACGCGCTCAACCAGGAGCTCACGCCCCTCAAAGCCGAATTGGCGGAGGCGGAAGCGGAGCACGCTGCGGCACGCGAGAAGCAAACCCGGCTGCGTGATGCCGCTGGCTCGATGTCGATGAACACGCCACCGGCGGCCAAAGCCCACTGGCCCATCCTGTGCGAGGCCAATCAGCGGATGGAAAGGCTCAAGTCGAAGGTGTCCAACCTGGAGAGCCAACTGCGTCCGCTGCAGCAGGTCCTGGCCACCCCAGAGCGCTTCGCAGTGGCCCGCAAGCAGCTTGACGATCTGATAGCGCAGCGCAAGGCGGTCACCGCTGAGGCGCAGACGGTCGATGGCCAACTGACCAAAATCGCCAAGCGGGTGACGGACCTGGAAGCGCGGATTGCGACCGAGACGAAGTCGGCATCCCGGACGCTGCTGGACACCGAAGCCGAATTCGTCGTGCCTGAAACCTTGACCAAGCTGGAGGTGGAGCTGCGCATCACCCGGGCGTCCCAGGCTGAACTTGAGCGCCAGCGTGATGCGATTCAGGGCCAACTGGCTGGGCTGCCCGATGCCGTGCGCAAGGCGAGGGATCACTTCATCCACTGCCGTGCGGCGATGGCCGAAATCGAGCTGCACGAGCAGTTGATGCCGGTCATGAACGCACTGGCTCGCGCCTCGGCGGCCCGGCGCCAGA
>ERZ761603.2916-NODE-2916-length-11333-cov-41.946799_pt1 | contig 11333 bp, 10 predicted proteins | sample MGYA00511879_ERZ761603 | MGnify/ENA primary metagenome ERZ761603 (study PRJEB28899, sample SAMN02850040) | bioreactor sludge metagenome | biome: EBPR Sludge; feature: EBPR Bioreactor; material: flocular biomat | place: Australia: Thorneside Wastwater Treatment... | reverse complement strand
CAATGCTCAGTTTGCACCAATGCTGGGAGGTTCAACTGAGGAAAATAGGTTCAAGCTGGGGCACCGGGGGGGTGTGGACGCCCACTTGCGTGGACTGGGTGTCTGTTTCGGCCGCTGCTGCGCCGTCAGGTTGCGCTCCGGCAGCAGCCCGTAGCGGCGCATGGCGTCGTTTCTCCGTCCCCTCTGCTTGCCTGGCCAAGTGTCCTCCCATGCCAAACGAAGAACCTCCGCATACCCAGCGCCGTCAGTCGGAAGATGAACTCTCCTGCTCCAGCACGATACGCGCTTTTGGTGGGGAATCAAGGGGTAAGCATTGCGCGTCCGGTCGACCAGGGGGTGGACAATACCTTGACCGCCAGTACCGGTGTCGCCCGGCGCTCCCGCAGTGCGCTTGCTGGCCAAAGGCCTTTCCGGGGTCTGTGGCGGGCACCGTATTTGAATCGTCTACGTCGTCTGGCCGGCAGACGATGTTGGCAACGAGGTGGCAAGCGCTCGCGTGGGCTGCTCCTGCAGAGCGGTCATGGGAGTTCCCAGGCGTTGCGGCTTACTGGTGCATGCGCATCAGGGTGCTTTTCCCGAACAGGCTCTCCACGAGGTCTACCGCCAGTTCCGCCGTCATGTTCCGCAGATCGAGCGCCGGATTCAGTTCGACGATATCGAGCGAGCAGAGTCGCCCGGTATCGGCGATCATTTCCATGCACAGTTGCGCCTCACGATACGTTGGGCCACCCGGTATCGTGGTGCCCACCCCCGGTGCGATGTCCGGGTCGAGGAAGTCGACGTCCAGGCTGACGTGCAGATGGGTCTGCGGACCAACACCGGCCAGTGCCTGTTCCATGGTTGCGCGCATGCCGACCTCGTCGACGTAACGCATGTCGAAGACCTCGATCCCTATCCCGGCCAGGAAGCGTTTTTCACCTTCGTCGACGCTGCGGATGCCGATCTGGCGGATCTCGTGTGGTGCTATGGCCGGCATCATGCCGCCAATATGGGTCAAATCCGCCGGGCCATGGCCGCACAGGCAGGCCACCGGCATGCCATGGATGTTGCCGCTGGGGGTCAGTGTGGCGGTGTTGAAATCGGCGTGCGCGTCGAACCACAAAATCCGGAGCTGCTTGCCGGTTTCCCGGCAATGCCGCGCGACGGCGCTGATCGAACCGATCGCCAGACAGTGGTCGCCACCGAGCATGATCGGCAGGCGCCCGTCCCTGAGTTCGGCATGCAGCGCTACGTGCAGGCTGCGGTTCCACGCCACGACTTCGGGCATGTGGCGAAAGCCGTTGACTGCCGGCAGGTCGGGATTGGTCGGGCCGCTCAGATTGCCGCAATCCCTCACCTCGGCACCAAAGCGCGCGATCGCCTGGGTGATGCCGGCGACGCGCAGGGCTTCCGGCCCCATGCTGGCCCCGCGCCTTCCGGCGCCCACGTCGGTCGGGACACCGATGATGCTCACCGGAAGTGCGGTCATGACAATCTCCAGGCTGGTGATTCCCCCGGATCAGGCTGCCAGCGCTACTTCGGCGGGAACCGGTGTTTGCTCGCCACGATTCCCGCCGAGGAAGCCGAAGAGGTTCTTCGGGTTGGCCAGCGCCGGAATGAGCGAGATGGTTTCGGTCATTTTAAGCTCTGCTGCCACATCGCGCATATAGCGTAGCGCGGAGTAGTCTTCCAGCGCGAAACCGACCGAATCATAGATGGTGACCTGTTCGGGGCTGGTGCGACCGGTTGCCTGACCGGACAGGACCTGCCAGATCTCGGTGACGGGGAAGTCGGCAGGCATCTGCTGCATGTCGCCCTCGATACGCGACTGGGGCTCGAACTCGCAGAACACCGGACCCAGTCGCAGCACGTCGGCGTGCAGTTCGGTCTTGCCCGGGCAATCGCCGCCCACGCCATTGATGTGCATGCCGGGCTCGATCATCTCGGGTGTCAGGATGGTGGCGTTGGTCTTGTCGGCGGTTACGGTGGTGACGATGTGGCAGCCGGTGACCGCCTCGCGGGTGCTGTCGAAACGCCTGCTTCCGAGACCCAGGCGGTTCAGGTTGGCGACCAGCTTGTCGGTGGCCCCGGCATCGATGTCAAAGAGATGGAACATCTCGATGCCGAGCAGATGATGGAAGGCCAGCGCCTGAAATTCGCTCTGCGCGCCATTGCCGATCAGGGCCATGGTCTTGCTGCCGGGGCGGGCCAGCGCGCGCGCCGCGACAGCCGACATGGCGGCTGTGCGAATCGCCGTGGTGATCGTCAGTTCGCTGATCAGTTCCGGCGTGCCGGTTGCCACGTCGGCGAGAACCCCGAAGGCCATCACGGTAGGCAGGTTGTAGCGATAGTTGGATGGGTGACCGTTTACGTATTTGAAGGCATAGCTCCTGGCGTCGGACACGGGCATCAGTTCGATGACCCCGACCTCCGAATGATTGGCCATGCGGGGGCACTTGTCGAAGTCGGTCCAGCGCAGGAAGTCCTGTGTGATGTACGACGCGACACCGGCGAGGCATTCGGCGATGCCCTTCCGGTTGATGATCTCGGCGACGCGCTCGGCGCTCAGGTACCGGGTATTGACACGCCTGGCGGTGTCTTTGTGCAGCCTGGTGTGGTTCGACATGCTTGTCTCCTCTGTTTGAACGTTGCGACGGAGAAATATTGAAGCAAGTCGACGTCAAACAGAATCGCCAATTTTGTAGCAAATTGCCACTTGTTTTGTCACAATGCGCAGGTCGAACTGACGGAGTGAGCAAAATGGATGTGCTTGACCAACAGTTGATCGGCCTTCTTCGCATCGACGCCCGCCTGACTGTTGCCGCCCTGGCACACAAGCTCAAGGTGTCACGCGGCACCGTCACCAACCGTATTCGGGGGCTCGAAGATGACGGAGTGATCGTCGGTTACACCGTTCGGCTGCGGCCCGACGCGCAGCCGAACGAGATTCATGCCTGGATGAGTATCGCTGTCGAAGGCAACGAAACGCGCGCCGTCATCGCCAGTCTGCTCGGTGAACCCGGTGTCGCCGAGATTCACGATACCAATGGTCGTTGGGATCTGCTGGCCGGCCTGCGGGCGGCCCACCTGTCGGAACTTTCGTCGGTGCTGGAACGGGTTCGCCTGATCAAGGGGATCCAGAGTACCGAGACCAGCATTCACTTGCGGACTTATCGCGGCTGAGCCGTTTGCCGCCTGGTCGAGGATTGTTGGCGTGGTGCTTTGCCCGCCTCTGGCCCTGCCTCCTCACCTTGCCCTGCAGCCTGGAGTGCCCAAGCGGCGTTCGACTACTTGAGGTTGCCCGACAGGAACTGTTGCAGACGCTCGCTGTTCGGCCTGGTCAACACCTCTCTCGGGTTGCCTCGTTCTTCGACACGTCCCTGATGGACGAAAATCACGTGGTTCGAGACTTCGCGAGCGAAGCCCATTTCGTGGGTGACGACCAGCATGGTGCGGCCCTCTTCGGCAATCGAGCGCATCACCTTGAGGACTTCGCCCACCAGTTCCGGATCGAGCGCCGAGGTTGGCTCGTCAAATAACAGGGCCTCCGGTTCCATCGCCAACGCACGCGCGATCGCCACCCGCTGTTGTTGGCCGCCCGACATGTGCGCCGGGTAGGTGTCGCGGAATTTCCAGACGCCAACGCGCTCGAGATAGCGTTCGGCACGTTCCATGGCCTCCTTCCTTGACAGGCCAAGCACGTGGATCGGCGCTTCGATGACGTTCTGCAGCACGGTCATGTGGCCCCAGAGATTGAAGTGCTGGAAGACCATCGACAGGCGGGTGCGGATCTTCTGCAGTTGCCTGGGGTCGGCAACCTTGAGCGCGTCCTTGCTGCCGGGGAGCATTTTGACCTCTTCGCCGGCGACGATGATCTTGCCGGAAGTTGGTAGCTCAAGAAAATTAATGCAGCGCAGCCAGGTGCTCTTGCCCGAGCCGGACGAGCCGATGATGCTGATCACGTCGCCTGAACTGGCGGTCAGCGAAACGCCTTTCAGCACCTCGTTGTCGCCGTACTGCTTGTGCAGATCCTCGACGCGGAGGAGTTCGGTATTGGGCTTGAGAGTCATGGCAGCCTTTCCAATCAGTCTTTTTTGGCGCTGGCGCTGCGCGGTTGCAGGTGGGCGAGCCAATGGCTTTCAGCGAAGCGGAACAGGCCGACCAGCACGAAGGTTACGGCAAGGTAGAGCAGTCCGGCAAAGATGAAGGCTTCGAACGGTGCGTAATGACGCGAGTAGACGTTGCGCGCCGCGCCGGTCAGATCGACCAGGGTCACCGCACTGGCAATCGCCGAGCCTTGCAGCATCAGGATCACTTCGTTGCTCAAGGGTGGAATCGCCCGCCGCAATGCCGATGGCAGGACGATTCTGCACAGCGAGGTATAGCGCGTCATGCCCATTGCCTCGGCGGCTTCCACTTCGCCAAGCGGAATGTTGCGGATGGCGCCGGCAAACATCTCGAGCTGATAGGCGCAGGTGTTGAGGGTGAAGGCGAGCAATGCGCAGAAATAGGCATCGCGGAACAGCAACCAGAAGGAATTACCGGTTTCCCACTGCTGTTGTACCCATTCGCTCTGGCCGATGCCGTAGTAGATCAGCAGTAACTGCACCAGCATCGGTGTGCCGCGAAAAAAGTAGGTATAGGCGCTGACCGGCCGGCTCACCCAGGGGTTGCTCGACACCCGGGCGATCGACAGTGGAATGGCAAGGGCGAAGCCGATTGCCAGCGAGATGATGGTCAACTGCAAGGTCACCCACAATCCGCGCCAGAATTCGGGCAGGCTGCCGCTGATGACGTTCAGGTCAAACCAATCCATGAGCGGCTCCTTTTTTCAGACCTTCGCTTCGCGCACACCGACGTTGTAGCGGCGCTGCAGGCGTTGCAGAACGTGGTTCGAGACGGCGGTCATCGCCAGGTAGAGTACGCAAACGGCCATGTAGAAAGTGAAAGGCTGGTGAGTCGAGCGTCCAGCCTGATCGGCCAGCCAGGTCATGTCGGCCAGACCGATCATGGAAACGATGGCGGTGCTTTTCAGCAGGACCAGCCAGTTGTTGCCGATTCCCGGCAGGGCGTAGCGCAGCATCTGTGGAAACAGGATGCGCCAGAAAACCTGCCAGCCATTCATGCCATAGGCCCGGCCGGCTTCCATCTGGCCCGCCGGTACCGCTTGAAAGGCGCCGCGAAAGGTTTCTGTGAAGTAGGCGCCGAAAATGAATCCGATGGTCAGAACGCCGGCCGCAAAGGCGTTCAGTTCGATCATCTCCCATTCCAGATGGTCACTGATGGCATTGAGGATCACCTGGCCGCCGTAAAAAAACAGCAGCATCATCACCAGGTCGGGGACGCCGCGCACGACGGTGGTATAGAGCGCGGTCCACCAGCGAAGCGGTGCGATGCGCGACAATTTGCAGGCAGCGCCAAGCAGGCCGGAGGCAACCGCCAGGATCAGTGACAGGAGGGCCACCTGGAGTGTGATCCAGGCGCCGGCCAGCAAGCTGGGTGAGTACTCGATCAGTGCATCCATGGCTGACTTCTTCCTCGCGCTGCTCGTTAGCATGAACGTCGCGTCGGCGACTCACGAATGTCCTCCCGTGTGCTGGCGGGAGGGGCCGGTGGTCAATGAAACGTGCCGGGGCCTTGTCCAGTGGGGTCTCTGGAAAAGCCACGGACGTCTGCAACAACCGATGCCGCAGGCAACGCCGGTCGCCGCGGCGCCCGGCGCTTCGCAAGGTGAGGCTTTACTGGCCGTATATGTCCATCGGGAAGTACTTCTTGCGGATCTCGTCATACTTGCCGCTGGCACGCAGCGCGGCGAGCGCCTTGTTCAGTTGTGCCCTGAGATCCTGATCCTTCTTGCGTACGGCAATGCCGATGCCCTCGCCGATGACGGCACGCTCTTCGGCATTCTTGCCGTAAAGCTGCTCGCCGACGACGCCGTAGCCATTACCCTCGGACTTGGTCAGGAAACCGCCATAGGCTTCCCAGTAGTCGGCAAAGGTGGCGTCGACGCGGCCCGACTTGAGGTCCAGGTAGGCTTCATCCTGCTTGCCGTAGCGAACGATTTCCACACCTTTGCCATCCCAGTACTTGGTGGCGAAATTGTCGGAAACGGTGCCGCGCTGGACCGCGACCTTCTTGCCCTTCAGGCTGGCCAGCTCCGGTTTGAGCGGTGATCCATTCTTGGCGATCAGGACGACCGGCGAGGCGTAGTACTTGTTGGTGAAGTCGACCTTGGCTTTACGCTCTTCGGTGATCGACATCGAGGCGACGATGGCATCGAACTTGCGGGCCATCAGGGCCGGGATCATGCCGTCCCATTCCTGCTTCACCCAGGTGCATTTCGCCTTCATCTCGACACACAGTGCGTTGCCGATGTCGATGTCGAAGCCTTTCAATGCGCCATTGGCGCCTATTTCGTTGAACGGGGGATAAGCGCCTTCGGACGCCATGCGAATGTCGGTCCAGTCTTTTGCCCAGGCACCGGTCGACGAGAGCGCCAGAAGTGCCGACAGCAGCAGCATTTTTTTCATTTGAAACTCCTCCTTCAGGATGATCGATCAACCACCGTTAACCATGCGCCGGGTCGTGTGCCGCCCCAATTTTCGATACGTCAGGAAGGAACGGCGCTCATTCCCGCGGATGCGGAGCGAATGGTGACAAAAAAAGCCGAGCCTGTACAACGGTTTTGTTGCCAACGGCCGCAATTCATTCAGCGTGCGGCAATGACGAGTGCAATGAGTTGCGGAAGCGCCGAGCGACTTCCCGTTACGGCCGGTATGCCGGAAAGCAGCGAAGAGTCGTGCAGCCTGGGCGAGAAAAGCGGCGGCAGTCGATGTGGCAGGGTGCAGGGCGGGTCGATCGCCAGTGTCTGCATCGCTGTTCTGCCCGTCTTGATCGATGGCCGCCCATGTCGCCACCGACGCCCGAGCAGTGGTGCCGATCAGGCAGGGCTGATCAAACGTGAACAACGCCAGCACGCAACGGGCTGCCGGTCGAGTCGGGGCAATCTGTTTCCTGCGCTTGTCGTACACCGCAATTGACGGAATCACCATTCGCGACTACATTTTTGAATCGGTCGCATGTCCGGCGCGACCCGCTTCCCCAAAGTTGGCCATGCAGGAGCTTGCTGATGACTGCTCGTGTGGTAGTACTCTTCTCCCTCGTCTTGGCCGTCGTGCCGGCATTTGCCCAGAAATCGCAACAGGCAGCCGAAATCCAGGCACTGCGCACCTATTGCAAGGCCGACGTCGAGCGGCTTTGCCCAAAGGTGGAGCCGGGAGGCGGTCGACTCAAGGCCTGCCTGTCGAGACAGAAAGAAAAGATGACCGTAGGCTGCGCCCAGGCACTCCAGAAGTTGCAGCAATCAAGGCAATAGACGGGTCGGTCCGGGTGTTGGCCGATGTGTCGAAGAACCGGGTGGCCGCGCGCGAAGCGATCGATCCGATCGCAGTGGTCGCCACCAGCACGATCTTGTGCGGAAGCTTGCTGCAACGCAGTCGATCTGCTGGATCGACTGCGTTGCCACTTCCGGATTCCGGTTTTCCAGCATCGTCGATTTTCCCGTAGGGCATGGAAGATCGGAGAGCTGCGGCCTGGGTAGGGTTTGGGGTGTAGACACATGCCTCGGCATTTCTTGCAATGGCGCCCCAGGGCCTGGATGGTCTGGGCATTCGCGCTGCTCGCATCCGGCTGCATGATCGGTCCGGATTTCAAGCGCCCCCCGGTGCTGGTGGCCGAAGACTGGATGGAAACCGGCACGACGACGATCGATTCGGGTCGCGAGCAGTATCGCGAGTGGTGGTCGTCGCTCAACGATCCGCTGTTGTCGAGCCTGATCGAGACCGCCTACGAACGGAACCTGACCCTCCTGGCAGCCGGCCTCCGGGTTCTCGAGGCACGCGCGCAGCTCGGCGTCGCCATCGGCGAGTTCTATCCGCAACAGCAACAGGTGAACGCGTCGGCGAGCTACAACCGGCTCCCGTTCTCGGTGCCCTACACGGTCGTCGACAACACTTTCTGGCAGGCTGCGTTGGGCGCGCAGGCCGGCTGGGAGCTCGATCTCTGGGGAAAGGTGCGGCGCGGGATCGAGTCCGCCGGCAGCGCCTTTCTCGCCTCCGTCGCCGCCTACGACGACGTGCTGGTCACGCTCACCAGTGACGTGGCCAGCACCTACGTCAGGATCCGCACCATCGACGTTCAGTTGGCGATTGCCCGGGAGAACATCGTCCGCCAGCAACAGGCACTGGCGATCGCCAGCGCGCGGTTCGCCGGCGGTGTGGTGACCAGGCGCGACGTTTATCAGGCGGAGAACGTTCTCGGTGCGACCGAAGCAGCGATTCCCCAACTGAACATCGAACGAAGACGGGCGACGAACGCGCTCAGCGTTCTGCTCGGCATGCCTCCGGCGCCGCTCGACCGTCTGCTGGCGGGGGCGTCGGGAATCCCGGTCGCGCCCGCCACCCTGGCCGTGGGCATTCCCGCCGATCTCCTGCGGCGCCGGCCCGACATTCGCAAGGCCGAACTCCGGGCGGCAGCCCAGTCCGCCCAGATCGGGCTGGCCAAGGGCGACCTCCTGCCGGCTTTCTCGCTGCTCGGCACGATCGGCTCGGCGAGTTCCAGCATCGGTCAGGCGAGCCTCGGCGCCGGCAGCCTGAGCATCGTCGCCGGACCCGCGGTGCAGTGGAACATTCTCAACTACGGTCAGATCACCAACAACGTGCGGGTGCAGGACGCCAAGTTTCAGGAACTGCTCGTCGACTACCAGAACGCGGTGCTCAGGGCACAGCAGGAAGTCGAGAACGGGATCAGCGAGTTCGGCCAGTCGCGCGACGAGGCCGTCTTTCTGGAGAAGAGCGTCAAGGCAGCGACCGGCGCGCTGCAGATCGCGCTCCTGCAATACAAGGAGGGCACGGTGGACTTCACGACCGTGCTGAATGCCGAGGAGAACCTTTACAAGGCGCAGAACAGTCTGGCGATCGCGCAGGGCAACATCCCGCTCGGTCTGATCAAGGCGTATCGGGCCCTGGGGGGTGGCTGGGAAGTGCGGCGTGGTCGGGATTTCGTGCCCGCCGTGACACGCCAAGAGATGGCCGGGCGAACGGACTGGGGGACGCTGCTGACGCCCGACCTGCTGCGGCCGCAGGTGCCCGATCTGCCGGCGCCGGGGGATGTCGGACCGCTCGTCCGGCCGCCCGAATGGTGATCGGTCGAGCGTGCGGAGCGTGGGGGAAAACCGGAGATGGAGCGATCGACCTTGCGTCACGGCGGTAGGCAGCTCGCCACGCTGGTTGCCGTGGTGGTGAGCATGACGATTTGTGGTTGCCAGGGTGCGAAGGAGGCGGCGACCCCGCCGCCGCCGGCCGTCACCGTCGCCCGGCCTGTCTCCGAGAGCGTGGCGAACCACCTCGACTTTACCGGCAACACGGCAGCCACCCAGTCGGTTGCCGTCGTGGCGCGCGTCGAGGGTTATCTCGAGAAGATTCACTTTGCCGACGGCCAGCAGGTGAAAAAGGGTGACCTGCTGTTCACCATCCAGCAGGCTCAGTACAAGGCGCAGCTCAAGCAGGCGCAGGCACAGGTGGCGGTGGAGAAGGCGGCGCTTTGGCACGCCACGACGGAACTGCGGCGCTATGCGGGATTGGTCAGGCTGGACGCGGCGACCGAAACCCAGGTCGATCATTGGCGGACCGAGAAGGATCAGGCCGCGGCCAGACTGAGTGCCGCGCAGGCGCAGGTGGAGCTTGCGCAACTCAAGCTGAGCTACACGCTGGTCAGGGCGCCGATCAATGGACGAATCGGCCGGCATCTCGTCGATGCAGGCAACTTGGTCGGCGGTATCGGTCAGCCGACCTCGCTCGCCGAGATCGATCAGATCGACCCGATCTACGTCTATTTCAGCATCGACCAGCGCGAGCTGCTGCGCGTCATCGAGCGGCAGAAGGCCCTGCCTCCGGACCCGATCACGCGTGGCGTCGTTCCCGCGACCTTCGGCCTGCTCACCGAAGACGGCTATCCGCACCAGGGACACCTCGACTTCGCTTCTCTCGGCGTCGCCCCGACCACCGGCACCCTGCAGGTGCGCGGCATCTTCCCCAATCGCGGCGCCACCGTGTTTCCCGGCCTTTTCGCGCGGGTACGGATTTCCGCTCTCGAGAAGACCAATGCCCTGCTGGTCCCCGGCGATGCCGTGCGCTTCGACCAGCAGGGGGAATACGTCCTGGTGGTCAACGCCCGGAATATCGTCGAGCGTCGCGGCGTCAAGGTCGGCTTGCAGGTCGGCGAACGCCTGGTCGTCAGCGAAGGCCTGCAAGCGGACGACGCCGTGATCGTCGAGGGACTATTGCAGGCCGTCCCGGGTCGTCAGGTGAGCCCGCATCCTGCCGCAGGCAGCGAGCCCACGGCCCCGGCCAGACCCGGCAGTTGATCCGCCAGGAGGCAGGCATGTCCAGATTCTTCGTCGACCGGCCGATCCTCGCCAACGTCATCGCAATCATCACCACCGTCCTCGGACTGGTCTGCCTGCTCACCCTTCCCGTCGCCCAGTATCCGCAGATCGTCCCGCCGACGATCCAGGTCACGACCACCTATCCGGGCGCCAGCGCCGAGGTCGTGGCCACCACCGTCGGCATTCCGATCGAGCAGGCGGTCAACGGCGTCGAGAACTCCATCGCCATGCAGTCGACCAGCGGCAGCGACGGCAGTTACACGCTCACCCTGACCTTCAGCGTCGGCAGCAACCTCAACACGGCCATCGCGCTGGTGCAGAACGCGGTCAATAGTGCGCTCTCGCAGATGCCGCAGGACGTACAGACGCAGGGCATCAACGTGCAGAAGGTCAGCACCAGCGTCCTGCTGATCGGCAGCCTGTATTCCGACGATGACCGTTTCGACGAAACCTTTCTCAGCAACTACGCGATCATCAATCTGCAGAGCCCCCTGGCTCGCCTGCCCGGCGTCGGCCAGGTGCAGATTCTCGGCGCCGGGCCGTACAGCATGCGCATCTGGCTCGATCCGCCCAAGCTCCAGTCCTACGGCCTCACCGTTCTCGACGTCCAGAACGCGATCGAGAACCAGAACATCCAGGTCGCCGGCGGGCAGCTCGGCGCGGCGCCGGTTCCCTCCGAGCAGATCTTCCAGTTCACGGTGTCGACTCTGGGGCGGCTCTCCGACGTCGCGCAGTTCGAGAACATCATCGTCAAGAGCCGGTCGCCATCGAGTCAGGCCGTTCAGCTCAAGGCGACGCCACCGCTGGGGGAGACCGCGTCCATCGTCCGCCTCAAGGACGTCGCCCGGGTCGAACTGAGCCAGCAGACCTTCGCCACCTTCTCCGGCCTGAGCGGCAGGAAGGCGGCACA
>ERZ761603.2913-NODE-2913-length-11343-cov-73.204819_pt1 | contig 11343 bp, 3 predicted proteins | sample MGYA00511879_ERZ761603 | MGnify/ENA primary metagenome ERZ761603 (study PRJEB28899, sample SAMN02850040) | bioreactor sludge metagenome | biome: EBPR Sludge; feature: EBPR Bioreactor; material: flocular biomat | place: Australia: Thorneside Wastwater Treatment... | reverse complement strand
TTGCGCCAACGGTGAGCCTGTGTGTGAGCGGGATCGCTGGCGCGGCGCTGGCGCGTGCCTTTCTGGCGACGCGTCGAACGGCGCCCGGACTCGACCGCATGCTGCAGTGGGAGCAGGTCGGGTTTATCGTCGCCGCGCTGGCAGCGATAAGCGAGGCTTATCGGGTTGCAGAAGTTGGCGTTATCCTGCTGAGCACCGCGGTTGCTGCGACGACGCTCATCGGGGCGATTCTCGGCTGCTCACGGAGGCAGCCGGGGGCTGGCCTTTTTCTCATTGCCTGGATCATTCACCTGCTCGGCGTGGCAACGGTTGCGCTTGGCGAGGCGGGCCTGCTACCCGGCAACCTGATCACCCAATATGGCGGCCAGATCGGTTCGGCGGTGCAGGCGCTCTTGCTCAGCTTCGCGATTGCCGCGCGCACGCTCGCCGTTCGCCAGGAAATGGATCTGGCGCACGACGAGATGCTGCGCGCCAAGGAACAGGCGATGGAGACCTTGCAGCAGTCGGAAAAGACGCTCGAACAGCGCGTTATGCAGCGTACGCTGGAATTGGCTGAAGCGAACGATCGCCTGCGTCAGAGCGAAGCCGAATTGCGCAAGCTGGCGCACCACGATCCGCTCACCGGGCTGGCCAATCGGGCGCTGCTTTTCGAGGAACTGCGCCGTGTTCTGGCGCGCGCCAAACGCAGCGGCGAAATGGTCGCTCTGCTGATGATCGACCTCGACGGCTTCAAGCCGGTCAACGACAGCTACGGGCACGCCGTCGGCGATCACTTGTTGGAGATCATCGCCACCCGCTTGCAGGATTGCGTGCGCGTTTCCGATACGGTTGCCCGCCTGGGCGGCGACGAGTTCGTCGTCGTCGTCGAAGCGGTGCTCGACAGCAAGCAGGCGATGACCATCGGCGCCAAGATCATTGCCAACCTGAGCCAGCCGGCGCTCGTCGGCCAGCATAGCCTGCAGGTTGGCGCCAGCGTCGGCGTTGCGCTCTGGCCGCTGCATGCCGAGGACATTCACCACCTGCTGCAGGCGGCCGATCGGGCGATGTACCTGGCCAAGGAAGACGGGCGCGGGCGCTGTTCGCTCGCCACGCCGCCCGGCCAGATTCATCAGGTGCCGCTCGCCGGCAAGCGCCTGGCGCGCTGACGGCGCGCGCGGGCAGCTTGCGCTTGCCGCACGCTGGTTTACTTAATGGCTCCGCCGACTTCCAGATACAACCGACGGCCGTCGGGCAATTGCCCGCCAAGGCCGCTCAGCTTGCGGCAGAGATGCTCCTGCGCGTAGCGCAAGGGGGCTTGTGGCAGCGGCGGCAAGCGTACGACGACCGCCCGCTCGTCGCTGCGTATCCAGCCCGGACAGGCGAGAATCGTGTCGAGCACGGTGCGCCGGTCGAGATTGTTGGCGACACTGTCGAACAGCCAGTCGAGAAGCTGATGGCGGACGTTCCATACCGCACTGGTGACGAAGTCGAAGAGCATCTTGCCTTCGTTGTCGAGCGGCTCGCGCGAACGGTAGTCGCACAAACCAGTAACGGTGACCTGTTCAGGCAGGTTTTTCCGTTCGGCCAACAGGCGTTTGAGCGCTGCTTCGCTGCTGCTGATCGCGTCTGCCAGGCGGCGATGCCGGCTGTTCTGGCGCTCGCTGCCGTCCTGGTTGAAGCTCGGCTGGGTCAGGGCAAGCTGCTTGCGCAGCTTGCTCAGGTGTCCCTCGCTCGCGTTGATGCGCTCGGCGAGCAATCTGCAGTGCGGGTTGGCAATGACCCGCGGCGCGCATTCCGTCGCCGCAAAGCCGGGGCGATAGCGCCCCGAGTGACCAGGCTCGCCGGGCGCGGGAGCGCTGCTCGCGTCGCTTTGCCGGGCAACCGCGGCGCAGAGCAGGAGATCAGCCGACAGGCGCAATCCGGCGTCCCAGCAAAGCACGCTGCTGCGCAGCCGGTTGCGCTGGTTCCAGAAGACCAGGCGGCGAATGTTTACCGCTGTGCTGACCACGGCATCGCCGGGCGGGCGGCCAGGCGCCAGCGCGGCGAGCTCGACCATTTCTTCGGCGACTCGGTAGCTCGTGCTGCCGAAGTGCAGATGCTCGCCGAAGAGAGACTGCGGCAGGGTGGCAAGCCGCTCGTCGTCGGCCTGATGGGCGACGAAGGGGATGCCGGCGTGCACCAGCCGCTCGAGAAAGTCGCTGTCCACATCGGCTTGCGCGAAGACCTGCACGGGCATGATGCCCAAGGAGAGCGCGCGCGCCTGTTCGACCAGTGCGAGGATGCGCCCGGGCAACTGGTCGAGGCCTTCGGCAAGGGCGAAAGTGACGAGGCGGCCGCGCTCGTCGTAGGTTGCCAGATGAGTCCGCTGGGGCGCCGGATGCAGCGCTTCGCCGGACGCGCCTTGGCTCGCTGCGCCGGGTGTCGGGCAGGGCAGGGCATGTGCCTCGGTAAACCAGAGGCGCGTGCCGACGAGTCCGCGCCGGATGCGGTCAGCGAATGCGGCATCGAGCATGGGGGTAGCCCGTTCGGCTGCTGCCGCTTCGAAGAACCAGCGCCAGATGCCCTCGGCGCCCGGCAATCGGCGCAGGCCGAGCAGCCGGCCCGCCTCCTCGGGCGGTTCACGTTCGATCGCCTCGAAGCTGCGCCAGTCGCGCACCGCCATCAGGACGAAGAGATGAAAGATCCGCCAGTTGCTGGGAAAGAGCGTGAGCAGCCGGGCGAACCACTGGTGTCGGCTGGCGAGCAGCATGATGACCGGAAACACGCCGGCGTGGCGGCTGGGCTGCCAGTCGTGTCGTTCGGCGTAAGGCGGGTCAATGGCTGGCCAGGGGGCGCCGGAAGTGGACGCTTCGCCCTTGACGGCTGCCGACTCGGCTGCGAAAGGCGCAGCCGCAGCCGCCGGATCGACGCGCAGCACGTCCTCGATCGCCGATTCCTCCAGGGTGAAGGTGGGCGCTGGCGCGTCGCGCTCGGGCCGTGAAGGCGTGTCGCCGTTGCCTACCAAGCCGTCCATTTCCGCCGGCCACAAGCCCTCGCGCTCGCGCGCGGCGCTGGCGACGCGGCGTTTGCCGACGCGCAGGCGCCCCTGCATTTTCTCGCTGACGCAGCGGTTCGGGCTGTAGCCGTGCAGCAGGCCGCTGACGCCGAAAACGCGGTAGCTTTCGCGGTAGTTGTGCAAGGTTTGCCGGCTGAGATTGAGAACTTCGGCCAGACGCGTCTGGTTCAGGTTCTTCTGCAGCAATTCGACGACGAGAATTCGCCGTTCGGCCTTGTTGGCCAGATTGACACGTTTGCTCAGGCTTCCCTGGTGGTACAGGTCTCCCTGGCTGCGTGGGCCATGCGGCAAGTGCAGCCAGTAACCGCGACCCAGGTCAAAACGACCCTCGGCTGATTCAGCCACCACTGTTGTCGACACGCTCGGTATCATTATGTACCTCCCCAACTAAGACCATTCGGCTGTAACTGAAGCCCTACGGCGCAATTTACCTCAGGGCGTTTCGGCGAAGTCGATTTATCATGCGGATTTTACAATTGCACTGCGCGGCCGCTGTCCAAACGCGATTTTGCTTTCGGCGGCCTGCGCGCGCAAGGCGGGAGCGATGAACAAGGCCTTTTCCGCCGCTGCGAGCGATCTGCTGCTCAGCGTTGGCACGCGGAAGTTTGCCTCGGTGCTGGCCGATCCGCCATGGCAGTTCACCAACCGTACCGGCAAGATGGCGCCGGAGCACAAGCGCCTCAGCCGGTATGCGACGATGTCGCTGGAAGACATCCTGGCGCTGCCGGTCGGCGCCATCGTCGATGATCCGGCGCACCTCTACCTGTGGGTGCCCAACGCGCTGCTGCCCGAGGGCTTGCGCGTTGTCGAGGCCTGGGGTTTCACCTACAAGAGCAATCTCGTCTGGCACAAGGTGCGCAAGGACGGCGAGCCAGACGGGCGCGGGGTGGGCTTCTATTTTCGCAATACCACCGAGCTGATCCTCTTCGGCGTGCGCGGGCGCAACGCGCGCACCTTGGCGCCCGGCCGCCGCCAGGTGAACATCATCCGGAGCCGCAAGCGCGAGCATTCGCGCAAGCCGGACGAGCTTTACCCGCTGATCGAAGCGTGTTCGCCGGGTCCATACCTGGAGCTGTTTGCCCGCGGCTCGCGTCCCGGCTGGACGAGCTGGGGCAATCAGGCGGCGGACTACGCACCGGACTGGCCGACCTACGCCCACAACTCACAGACCGACACGCGTGGCAGTGCCAGCCCGCGCTGCGCAGAAGGGTCGCCGGCTGAGCACGACGCCGGCCGCGAGCCGGCGGACGACGAACGATCTGCGCTGCGCGAGCGCGCAGCGGGCGAGTGAGCAAGGCCGTGGACTGGTCGCGCCGTGGATGTGTTGGCAAGCGCTGAACGCTGGCCGGCGTGCCGCCGGGTAGAATGGTGATGAGCGCAGCGCTTCCCCAACAGTCGCCGCGCTGCCTGTGCATCGACCTTGAAACGGCGGTCGACGATCTGCGGCAGCTCAGGAAGCTGGCTGGCTGGCGGCCGGACACCGGTGCCAGCCTGGTCGTCAAGGGGGCCGCTCTGGCGTCGTCGCTAGCGCGCCTCGACGAACTTGGCGCCGGCGCCGCGTTCGTCCTCGGGCACAATATCGTTCGCCACGACCTGCCGGTCCTGCGCGCGCTGTATCCGGGTCTTGCCCTGCACCGGCTACCGGTGGTCGATACGCTCGAACTGTCGCCGATCGCCTTTCCGCAGAATCCCTACCACAGTCTGGTCAAGGACTACCGCCTGGTACGCGATGCGACCAGCGACCCGCTGCGCGACGCGCAACTGGCGTTGCGCCTGTGGCTCGACGAATATGCTGCGCTGGCCGCGCTCGCTGTGTCGTCGGCGCAGGAACTCGCCTGTCACCACTACTTCCTGACGCGCGCCGGGCAGGTCGGCGTCGGCAGCTTCTTCGCCAGTCTGCGCGGCGCGCTGCCGCCGTCTGCGAGCGAAGTGCGCCAGTTCGTTGCCGCGCTGGCGCGCGGCAAGGCCTGCCCGCAGCAAGTCGCTGTGGCGACCGACGAAGCGCTGAGCGAGGGCGAAGCCGGCCGCTGTTTCTCTTACGTCCTCGCCTGGCTGCGCGTCAGCGGTGGCAACTCGGTGCTGCCGCCCTGGCTGCACCTGCAGTTTCCGCGTGTCAGCGAAATCATCCGGCGGCTGCGCGCCAGCCCGTGCACCGATCCGGCCTGCGCGTACTGCACGCTGCATCTGGTTCCCGAGAAGGAGCTCGAACGCTACTTCGGCTTTGCCGAGTTTCGCAGCGAACCGCGTGACGCTGGCGGACAGCCGCTGCAGGAGCGTATCGTGCGCGCCGCCTACGCCGGGCAATCGCTGCTCGCGATTCTGCCGACCGGTGGCGGCAAGTCGATCTGCTATCAGTTGCCGGCGCTCTCACGCTACTGGCAGGAGGGCAGCCTGACGATCGTCATTTCGCCGCTGCAGTCGCTGATGAAGGATCAGGTGGACAATCTGGTGCGCAGCGGCATCTATAGCGGCGCGACGCTGAACGGCATGCTGACCCTGCCCGAGCGGCGCGACGTTCTCGCCCGCGTGCGCCTGGGCGACGTCGGGATTCTGCTGGTCTCGCCCGAACAGTTCCGCAGCCGGGCGTTTGCCGAAGCGATACGCTATCGCCAGATCGCTGCCTGGGTTTTCGACGAAGCGCATTGCCTGTCGCGCTGGGGCAACGATTTTCGACCCGACTACCTCTACGTTGCGCGCTTCATTCGCGAGCGGCACGCGGGCAGCCACCCGGGTGCGGCGCCGGTCTGCTGTTTCACCGCGACGGCGAAGAAGGAGGTGGTGGCCGACATCGTCGAGCACTTTCGCCACGCGCTCGGCCGCACGCTGGACGTCTTCGACGGTGGGCACGAGCGCGACAATCTGCACTACGAGGTCTTGCCGGTCAGCCGCGCCGAGAAGCTGGGTCTGATCGGCCGCCTGCTCGAACAGGAACTGGGTTCTCCCCGGCAGTCGGCTGGCGCAGGCGGCGCGGTCGTGTTCACCACGCGCCGGCGCAGCGCCGAGGAGATCGACGGCTATCTGAAGGATCTCGGCTGGCCCAGCGCGCACTTCCATGCCGGTCTCGAGGCCGGGTTGAAGCAGGACATCCAGCGCGCTTTCATCGACGGCGCACTGCGCGTCATCGTCGCTACCAACGCATTCGGCATGGGCGTCGACAAGTCCGACGTGCGTCTGGTGCTGCATGCCGAGATTCCTGGTTCCTTGGAGAACTACCTGCAGGAGGCCGGCCGCGCCGGGCGCGACCGGCGCGAGGCGCGCTGCATCCTGCTCTACGACGAGGAGGATGTCGAGGCGCAGTTTGCCTTGGCCGCGCGCTCGCGCCTGTCGCGCCAGGACATCGCCAATATCCTGCGCACGCTGCGCCGCTATTCGGCGCGCGCGAAGAGCGCCGAGGTCGTCGTCACGCCGGGCGAGATCCTGGCTGACGACGAACTTGAAACCTCGATCGAAGCGGAGAACCCGGACGCCGACACCAAGGTGCGCACGGCGATTGCCTGGCTTGAACGGGCGCACTTCGTCGAGCGCAACGAGAACCATACGCGCGTCTTTCCCGGTTGCCTCAAGGTCGCTTCGCTGGCCGAGGCGCAGCAGCGCCTGGCGCGTGCCGGGCTGTCGGCAGAGCGGATGCGCAAGTACGCCGATCTGGTCAGCCTGCTGATCAACGCGCGCGCCGACGAGGGGCTGAGCACCGACGACCTGATGCTTGGCCTCGGCGCGACGAGCGAAGAGTGCATCCGCATGCTGCAGCAACTCGAACAGCTCGGCATCCTGAGCAACGACCTGCTGCTCACCGTCCTCCTCCGGCGCGGCGTGCCGGACGCCTCGCGCGAGCGGATGGAGGAGCTCGTCGCGCTCGAACAGGCGCTGCTCGCCCTGTTGCCGGAACTCGCGCCGGAAGCCGACAGCGGCGACTGGCAGGAGATGAATCTCGCCGGCGTCTGCGCCGAACTGCGCTGCCGGACTGGCCGGAGCTTTCTGCCCGACGCGCTGCTCACGCTCCTGCGCTCGCTTGCCCGGCCGTTCGGCGACGACAGCGCGACGCGGCGGGCGATGTTCGAGGTGCGCGTCGTTCGCCGTTCGCTACTCCGCCTGCGTCTGCTGCGCAGTTGGCGCAACGTCGGCGAACTCGCTGAACGCCGTCGAGGAGTGGCGCTGGCCCTGCTTGGCGCGCTGCTCGGCCGGCTCGACGAGCGCCAGCGTGGGGTGGACCTGCGCGTCGAAGTCAAGCTGGGCGAACTGGCCGAACTCCTGCGACGCGATCTGTCGATCGGCCCGCTGCTCAAGGACGAAGTCGCGGCGATCGACGCCGGGCTGCTCTACCTGCACGACAACCACGTGCTGATCCTCGATCAGGGCAAGGCAGTGTTTCGTTCGGCGATGACGATCACCGTCTTTCCGGGCGAAAAGCACAGCTTCGCCGGCGTCGACTTCGCGCCGCTGAAGGAACACTACGACGAGCGGAATTTCCAGATCCATGTGGTCAATGAATACGCGCGCCTCGGCCTGAACAAGCTTTCCGATGCGCTGTCCTTCGTTCTCGCCTACTTTGCGCTGCCCAAGCTCGACTTCATCCGGCACTACTTTTCCGGGCGCAAGGAGATGCTCGAACGCGCGACGACCGAGGAGTCGTATCGACGCGTCGTCGAAGACCTCAGGCATCCGCTGCAGCAACGCCTGGTCGCGCAGCGGCCGGACGAAAACCGGCTCATCCTTGCCGGACCAGGCGCCGGCAAGACGCGCGTCATCGTGCATCGCGTGGCCTACCTCGTGCGCGTCCTGCGTGAGGCACCGGCAAGCCTCATCGTGCTCGCTTTCAACCGCTCTGCGGCGAGCGAGATTCGCCGCCGCCTGCACCACCTGATCGCCAACGACGCCTGTCGGGTCACCGTCCTGACCTATCACGCGCTGGCCTTGCGCCTGACCGGAACAAGTCTGCGCAGCCTGGCCGAGAACGGCCGCGAAGCCGATTTCGACGCGCTGCTCGAAGATGCGCTGGCGCTGCTCCAGGGCCGGCCGGATAACATCCCGCTCGCTGGCGACAGCGACGAACTGCGCGAGCGCCTGCTCGCCGGCTACCGGCACATCCTGATCGACGAGTACCAGGACATCGACCGGCGCCAGTTCGACCTGATCAGCGCGCTGGCCGGGCGGACGCTGGCCGACGGAGAGCGCAAGCTGAGCGTTCTCGCGGTCGGCGACGACGACCAGAACATCTACAGCTTCCGTGGCAGCAGCACCGACTTCATTCGCCGCTTTCAGGACGACTACCAGGCCAAAGTCGAATTTCTCGTCGACAACCATCGCTCGACGGCCAACATCATCGCCGCGGCGAACAGCGTGATCGCCGGCAATGCGCAGCGTCTGAAGAGCGCGCATCCGATCCGCATCGATGCCCGCCGTCGGCGCGAACCGCCGGGCGGTCGCTGGCAGGCGCTCGACCCGCTTGCCGCCGGCCAGGTGCAGGTACTCGCCGTACCGCCCGACGCGATCGCTCAGGCGGTGCTCGTCATCGCCGAAGTCGAACGTCTGGCGGCGCTCGACGCGCGTGCCGATTGGTCCGATTTCGCGCTGCTCGCACGCAACCGGGCGACGCTCGAACCCTTGCGCGCCTGGTGCGAGAGCGCCGGCATCGCCTGCGCGTTTTGCCCAGGCGAGGCGGCTGGCGCGCCGCGCCTGCATCAGGTACGCGAAGGTTGGGAGCTGGTCGAACTGCTGCGCGCGCGGGCGAATCGCCTGCTGCGCTCGGGAACGCTGGGGCGCTGGTTCGCCGCGCGACATCGCGTGGGCCCGGCGAGCAACCCCTGGCTGCGCCTGCTGCGCCAGTCCATCGACGAAATCGAGGCGAGCTGGGGCGATTCGCCGGTGCCGGCGAGTCTGGCCTGTGAGGCCTTGTACGAATTCGGCAACGAAGCACGCGCGGCCGAGCGCGGTCGCCTGACGCTATCCACCGTGCACGGCGCCAAGGGGCGAGAGTTCCGGCATGTTGTCATGCTCGACGGCGGCGACTGGCGGCGCGCTGACGAGGAGGAACGCCGCCTCTACTACGTCGGCATGACGCGCGCGCGCGAGAACCTCGTGCTCTGCCAGGCGAGCCGCGACGGCAACCCGTTCACACCGGCGCTGGCGGCTCCTCTGGTCCGCCGCAGCGCGCTGCCGGAAAGCGTGGAGCGGCCGCCCGCTCTGGCGCTGCGCTACTGCACGCTGGGCCTGCGCGAGGTCGATATCGGTTTCGCCGGACGTTTCGACGCGGCGGCGCCGGTGCACCGGGCGATCGCCGCACTCAAGGTGGGCGATCGCCTGCTGCTTGCCGGCCGGCGCGAACTGCGCAACAGCGAAGGGTATTGCGTCGGCCGTCTGGCGCGCGCGGTCGAACTGCCGGTCGGCGAGGTGCTCGACGTTCGCGTCGACGCGCTGGTCCGACGAACGCGCCAGCAGAGCGAAGCGCGCTTCCAGGAGGCGCTCAGAAGCGACGCCTGGTGGGTCGTCCTGGCCACGCTGCGGATTGCCGCGGCGCGCTGCTGACGTCCCCCGTCCGAGGCAATCGGCTATCATGGGTCCATCCTCAGACCTTGCCCGCTACCGGCGCCGGCCTTGAGACAAGGGCAAGCGAGCCATCATGACCGTCCGCAACCTGGAGTTCCTCTTTCGCCCGAAGTCGGTGGCGGTCGTCGCCGAAGCCGAGGAAGCCAGCCGCTACGCCGACGTCGTACTGGCCAACCTGGCCGCCGGCGGCTTTCCCGGCACGCTGATTCCGCTTGGCGTGCGCCGGCGCTCGCGCTTTGCCATCGGTGACGACGTTCGTCTCGACGAATTTGCCACGGCGCCCGAGCTGGCCATCGTCTGTGCCTCGCTCGATCTGGTGCCGGCGATCATCGGGCAACTCGGCGCGCGCGGCACGCGCGGCGTGATCGTCGGACCGTGGCTGTGGCACCGGATGAGCCGCAGCCAGATCGCGTTGGCGCGCAAAGGCATTCTGCAAGCGGCACAGCCCTGGCTGATGCGCGTGCTCGGCCCTGGCAGCGGCGGACTCGTCGTCCCCGCCGGCGGGCTCAACGCCTCGGCTGCACCGGTTCCGATCAAGCCGGGAAAGATCGCCCTGGTCAGCCAGTCCACGGCGATCGCCGCCGCTGTTCTCGACCGTGCGCAGAGCCGCGGAATCGGCTTCTCGACCGTGCTTCACCTCGGCGCCGGGCTCGACGTGGACCTCGCCGATACGCTCGACTGGCTCGCCGCCGACCCGGATACCCGCTCTATTCTGGTGCAGATCGACGAAATCGTCGACGGACGCAAGTTTCTCTCGGCGGCGCGTGCTGCCGCGCGCAACAAGCCGGTCGTCGCCATTCATTGTCGGCGGCTGGCCGCCGACGCTCCGGCAAATGGACCCTGGCGCGCCGACGATGTCTTTCAGGCGGCGCTGCGGCGGGCTGGCTGGGTCAGTATCGATACGCTCGGCGCGCTCTTCGAAGCGGTCGAGGCGATGGCGCGGGTACGAGCGTCGCGTGGCGAAAGCCTGACCATCATCGGCAACGGGCACGGCCTCGCACGCATCGCCGCCGAGACCTTGCTCCGCCTGGGTGGCCAGTTGGGCGAGATCTCGCCGAGCACGCTCAGCCATCTGGAAAAGCGGCTGCAGACGCGTTCACCGCTGAGCAATCCGCTCGCGCTGCCACCCGACGTGCGCCCGGAAGACTGGGCGGCAGCGCTCTCAGCCGTCCTTGCCGACAGCCGTACCGATACCGTGTTGACCGTCTGCTCGCCGTCGCCGTTTGCCGCCAGCGACCAGGTGGCGGCGGCCATCTGCGCCGTGTCGCGCGCCAGCGAGCGCAATGTCTTCACCGCCTGGGTCGGCGGTGGCGCGATGCTCGAAGCGCAACGCATCGCTGCCGCACACGGCGTGCTCAGTCACGATTCGCCGGAAAGAGCGATCGCCGCCTTCCTCGGCGTGCTCAACTTCCGGCGCAACCGCGACCTGCTGATCCAGCTGCCGCCGTCGCAGGCAGCGGACTTCATGCCTGATGGCGAAGCTGCACGCAGCACGCTCGGCGAAGCGCTGGCGGCGGGCGAGGAAACGCTTTCGGCTCGTCGCGCGCGCCGCCTGTTGCATGCCTATGGCATCGCCGTCGGTGAGCCGCCGGCCGCCACCAGCATCGACGCCGCGCTCGTCGCCGCTGAACAGACCGGCTATCCGGTCGACCTGGCGCTGCTCTTCGCCAACGGGACGGTCTTCGCGGAGACGGCGAATGGCCTTCGTTCGCCGGCCGAGGTGCGGCTCGCCGCGCGCGACCTGCGCCGGCGCCAGCGCGCGCAGC
>ERZ761603.2912-NODE-2912-length-11346-cov-5.483837_pt1 | contig 11346 bp, 9 predicted proteins | sample MGYA00511879_ERZ761603 | MGnify/ENA primary metagenome ERZ761603 (study PRJEB28899, sample SAMN02850040) | bioreactor sludge metagenome | biome: EBPR Sludge; feature: EBPR Bioreactor; material: flocular biomat | place: Australia: Thorneside Wastwater Treatment... | reverse complement strand
ACCGCCGATGTAGCCCCTACCCCGGCACCGGCGCGGCGGGGGCCTGCCCCAACAAAGGTAGCTACTGCTCCTGCTCCTGCGCCCGTTGAGGCCGCTCCGAAGTTCGTCATGGCCCGCCAGGACAAGGACACGCACACCTACACCGACGGGAAGCAGACGGTAACCTTCAGGAAGGACCTGGAGTCGGACCTGTGGCACTGGGAGAACCCGGCGACAGGGGACTCCGGCGCGTTCGATTCGCCGACACGGGCGTCAGCGAAGGAGAACGTCGCGGCGATCCTCGAAGAGAGGGGCTCGGCGTGGGATACTCGCCGACAACAGCAGGGCAACACCGACCTTGGGGAAGGCGTAACGCGGAACAAGTTCAGCGCGAAGCAGTTCAACCTGGAAGCGGCCCGGGCGCTGAAGCTGGCCGAAGACAACGCCGACGACGATCTTCCCCACAATACGTACCTTGACTACGTGATGCAGGCGTTCGACGCGACGGGGGCTACCGAGGCCCTTCGGAAAGCGAAGGACCACGCGGTGAAGCGGGCCGGGGACCTGTTCGCTGCGGGAGACAACGCGCTTACTCCGGCGGGGATGCAACAACTGACTACGGACATCGCCGCTGCGTACAACGCGCGCCACGACTACATCGTGTCCCGCACTGCGGAGGGCGGGGTATTCGTCGATGACGCTAGGTTCTCCCGCGCAGGCACTGAGGGCGGTGGGGCGCTGCACGCGGTAGTCCCGCCCCAGCACACTGCGCGCATCCAGCAGCTGGTTGAGACGGCCAACAATCAGCGATCGGTACGGGAAGCCCCGGTACAGGTGTTCGAGACGGTGGGCGACTTCAGGAAGTCCCGCCCGCTTGAGCCCGACGGCAGTGACCTAGTGGTGCCGTCGGATACCAAGGGCGTGTACCTACCGGATGGCACCGTGGTGCTTATCACGGAGAACCTCTCCGATACAAAGGACGCAGTACAGACGATCCTCCACGAACGCACGCACGAAGGGTTGTCGGGTCTCCTTGGCACTGGGGTGAGTACCGTGACCAACCGGTTGTGGGCTAACGCGTCGCTGCGGAAGCGCATCAAGGAGAAGGTGTCAAGGCTCGGGTTGGACAGGACAACCGCCGCGGAAGAGGTCCTCACGGATATGCAGGAGAATGGTGAGCGGTTGACCGGTGACGTGCGGGCGAAGCTCAAGAGCGGTATTGCGAGGGTGTTCGACACCCTACTCGGGTCCCGGGAGATTACCGTCGGTGACGCGGACGTCGATGCTCTGCTCGACGACGTCGTCCGGTATCGGACGAAGGGCGTCTCTACCCCGGCTAGCCGGATGACGATGCCGGAGGCTATGCGGCACATAGACGCCATGTTGGAGGGGGTCCCGGACAAGGTGACTACCGTCCGGTTCTCACGCACACTGGAGGAACTGCGCGGCATAGTGGGGGACGAGCCGGTAGACGGCCCGCCGAAGAACGTGTCCAGGGTACTCGGGGGCGCGGCAAGAGACTCTGCCGAATTCGTCGGGGGGCTGGCCAGCGCAGTCAAGAAGGGGAGCTTTGGTAGCCTGCCGCGGGAGCTGTACCGGTTCGTAGGGGTCCCGCAACTACACGCTACGTTCGGGGGGCTGTGGACGGATACCGACGCCAGCGGCAAGAAGATAGACAACGCGTACGACAGGTTTGCGGAGCACTACGCAGGCCACGCGGACGAGCGCAACCGGCTGCTGCACAGCGTCGGCGAGGTGTCACGGACCCTGGACGCCCTGCGGACGAGTGACCCGGACAAGGCCAAGCGGCTGAACACGCTGATCCAGTACAGCACGTTCTACCAGTTGTACCCTGGGCGGGCGGAGCAACCTGTTGCGCAGGGTATCGACCCTGTGGAGCGGGAGCAAGCGCGGGTGCAACTTGACCGGCTATGGAAACAGGTAGGCGAAGGTGGGCGGAAGATATTCGCCGACGTGCAGAAGGCGTACGACACGGCGTTCCGCACCCGGTACGAGGCGGTAAGGGACAACCTTGCGAAAACGAAGGGGGTGGACCTGGACGCTGCGGGCAGCGAAGAACTGCGGGCGTTCAAGAAGGAGTTCGGGGACCTGATTGGGGCACAGATTCGGAAGATAGGCCACGCACCGTACTCGCCGCTGAAGCGGTTCGGGAAGTACATGGTCGACATCCGTGACGGGAACAACAAGCAGGTGGAGTTCACCGGGCACGACTCTGAAGCGGAGGCGCTGAAGTTCGCCTCGGACCAGCGCGCGCGGTACGGTAGCGGGTACTCGGTGTCCGCCACGCAACGTAGCGAGTTCAACTTCAACCTGGACGGCGTCAGCCAGGAGCTCATAAACAAGATCAGGAAGGGCGCGGCACTTGTGCACCCGGTGGTGGACGTCAGCCCGACGCTGCCTGCAGAGAAACAGGAGGCCCTGGCCCGCAAGAACTCGTACAACATGGAGCTGCGGGCCGCCACAGAGGAAGCCTTGCTAGACGCGTACCTGCACTCTATCCCCCAGCATAGCCTGATGCAGGGGGCGAACGCGCGGAAGTACGTCGCTGGGTTCCCCCTCGACGCGACGCGGGCGTTCAACTCGTACATGGTCTCTTACGCCGGGAACGTGGCGAACATCAAGTACGGGGCGGAAATCTCCAAAGACCTCGCGGACATGGCGTTGTTCGTCCGCAAGAAGGGCGCCGGCAACGACTCGGGGATACAGATGATGAACGTGCTGAACGCGGTTCGCGGGCAGTACGACGGGGGCAAGAAGGTAGAGTTCAGCCCGGTAGCGGAGAAGCTGACGATGGCCAGCTTCGTCTACATGATGACCTCCCCGAGCCAGATGGTGCTCAACGGACTGCAGACCCCCCTGGTGGCCGCCCCGCGCATGGCGGCGATGTTTGGTACTGGGCGCTCTATCCGCGCACTGGCCGACGCTGGCAAGAAGTGGTTCCGCAAGGGCGGGCTCATGGCGGACCCGGACATGCCGGGCAACGTGCGATCGGTTCTTGAAGAGATGCACAAGACTGGCATGGACGATTTCACCTTGGCGCACACAATGGCAGGCATCGCTGCGGGCAAGGACTCGGACGCGCACACCACGTGGCGCACCATCATGAAGGTGGCCTCGTATGGCATGCACAAATCGGAGGTGTTCAACCGGCAGACGACCGCGCACGCGTTCGCTACGATGCTCGCGGAGAAGCAGAAGGGCATCTCCCACGACGAACTACTGCGGGCTACCAAGGACTTCATCGACAACCAATCGCACTTCAACTACGACCCGCACAACTCCCCGGAGATAATGCAGGGGCCGTGGAGGAAGGCGATATTCCAGTTCCAGAACTACCGCCTGAACATGTTGGCGTTACTTGCCCGCGACGTGAAGACCGCGGAGTTCGGGCGGCTGCTCACCGGCAAGGACGCACTTGACCCGGCCACGGCCAAGCTCGCCCGCACGACACTAGCGTACACAGTCGGCACCCAACTGGCCCTGACCGGCGCGGTGGGGACGTTCGTGTCCCCGTTCGTGTTCGCCTTGATGGACGCGTTCCGGGACGACGATGACCTGCTCGATTCTCGCACGGAGTTCGTACGAGGGCACGCGCAGATCGTGTCACACGGGCTTCTTGCGGCGCTGCCGCTTATTGGGGCGGACCCGACTCGGGCGGAGTCTGGGTCTATCCTGCCGTTTATCGGTGACCGGCAGTACGCGCCGAAGGACAAAACCCCCCGGGACGAGTTCAACTACTACCTTGCCCGGGCGGCGGGGCCTAGCGCCGGGCTACTCAGTAACCTGTGGGAGTCTGCTTCGGCGGTGTCCGAGGGGAACTACAAGAAGGCCCTGCAGAAGGCGCTGCCAAAACCGCTTGCGGACGCGTACACCGCGGCTGCGGACTTCGACGGGGTGAGGGACAGCCGAGGCACGGTCTACTTTGACCCGTCGATGGGGGACACGGTGAAGACCGCGCTGGGGTTGAAGAGCGCGGACCGCCTGGAAATCAACGAGAAGCGCGGGGCGGCCTACCAAGCCGAGACGCACGTCAAGGCGATGGCCAAGAAGGCGCTCACGAAGGTCGCGCTGGGGTACAACCTCGGAGACGCGGAACTACAGGAAGAAGGGACGGCGCGGTTCATGGGCCTCGTACAGGCGCACCCGGAGCTCGTCAATGCAAGTATGCTGAGCCGTACCCTGTCTGGGGCGGCGAAGGCGCAGTACAATGCTGACCAGTACGGTATAAGCAAGTCGGGGCGCGTCTCACAGGAGGTTCTGTCCGCGATCGGCGAATAGGAGGGTTTGGTGGACTTATCAGAAGAGTTTGTGCGAACGAGTGTGGCAGTACTTGCCGGCGGAGTCGGGGTGCTAGCGGCGGGGGTGTTGGCGATTCGCAAGTCGATGTCGCAGTGGAAGGAGCTAAGCGCGGTGGACACCAAGAACGAGGCGCTAGGCGGGGTGTACGATCTACTTGCGAAAGAGATAACTCGTATGTCCGCACACAACGAGCGGCTGTCTGAGTCGTTATGTGTGCTGCACAACGAGGTGCTCGCCCTCCGCCACGAGAACGCCGAGCTGCGCGAGGAGGTGGTGAAACTGAACAACCAGATAGACCACATCCGGGGGGTGTACTCGAACTGCGGGGAGTGCCCGAAAAGGAACACCCGCCGCGGGGACGCGTTACTGGAGGTTACCGATGGCACCACAGCCTAGATTCTACTTCTGCCTGGACTTCGTTCTCGGCAGGGAGGGGGGATACTCCGACCACCCCGCGGACCGGGGGGGCGCTACCAACTGCGGGGTAACGCAGGGGCTGTACGACGTCATCCGAAGCGAGCTCGGCGAGCCGCAGCAGGCGGTACGCCTGATCACCGAAGTGGAAGTCCGGTACATCTACGAGCGCGAGTTCTGGCGGCCCCCGAGGTGCCACCTCATGACGCCCCCGCTCGACCTGCTGTTGTTCGACTCGGCGGTTCAGCATGGCGCGGGGCGGGCGGCGAAGCTCCTCCAGAGCGTCGTTGGGGCGTTCCAGGACGGTGCTATCGGCCCGAAGACTATGGGCGCGGTAACCGAGTTCGAGCGCCGCAAGGGGATAGCGGGGCTCGTCCGGGTGTACGTAGCGCGTCGCCGGATGTTCTACGCGGACATCATTCGCAACGACCCATCGCAGAAGGTGTTCGAGAAAGGGTGGGAGAACCGCCTGAACGCGACGCAAGCGGCGTGTGAGAAGGAGCTGTGATGGACTGGAAGTCGGTTGTATCTACGGTAGCCCCTTGGATAGGCGGGGCTCTCAACGGTCCGCTTGGGGCGGCAGCGGCGTCCGCCGCAGCTGCGGCGCTTGGGCTCAGCGACACCACAGAGGCGGCGTTGAAGGCGGCAGTGGCCGGGGCGTCTACGGAGCAGCTCACCGCGCTGAAGGTTGCGGACCAGCAGTTCGCGGCCAAGATGCAGGAGCTCGGGTACAAGAACCACGAAGCCCTGGCTACCCTGGTGGTAGCGGACACGGCGAGCGCACGGGACATGCAGGTGGCGACGAAAAGCTGGGCGCCGCCGATACTGTCGCTGGTCATAACCCTTGGGTTTTTCGGCGTCACCTACCGGCTCCTCGTAGAGGGCGTGCCGGAGGGTAACAACGAAGTTCTGTACGTGCTGATAGGCCAGCTGTCACTGGCGTGGGCCGCGGTAGTGAATTTCAACCTGGGTTCTACCCTCGGTAGTATGATGAAGACAGGGATAATCGCCCGGTCTCCGGCGCTGAAGTAGCCCCAACCAACAACCAAGGAGCTTGATAATGGCCAATACCCTGTACGACAAAGCGCGCGAGCGGTTCCTGCGCGGGCAGATCAACTGGGACACCGATACCGTGAAGGTGAACCTCGTCGACAAGAACGTGTACACCCCGAACTTCACGACCCACGAGTACCTGTCCGACGTGTCCGGCTCTGCGATCATCGCCGCGGGCGTAACGCTGACTGGCAAGGCGAGCACCGCCGGCGCTGCCGACGCCAACGACGTGACGTTCACCGCGGTGAGCGGCGCCGAGTCGGAGGCGCTGATCATCTACAAAGACACCGGCGACCCGGCGACGAGCCCCCTGATCGCGCTGATCGACTCAGCCACGGGGCTGCCGATTACCCCCAACGGCGGCGACATCATCGTGGTCTGGGACAACGGGGCCAACAAGATTTTCAAGTTGTAACCATGATTGGGCTGGTACAACCGCAGAGCAGGAACAACGACTCCACGGGCAATGTTAACGTCGTGTCTAGCGGTACGGTGGGGGAGTGGACTGCGTGGACCGAGGTGTTTGCGAGCTCCACAGAGGGCGCGGGGCTAACGCTCCGTACCTCGTGGTTCGGGACCTCGTCCAGCTACAACCTGTTCCAGATTGGGGTGGGAGGCGCAGGTAGCGAGCTGGTCTTGGTGGACGGCATCCTACAGCACTACCAGTTCTACTCGTCTGGCCGAGGGACGCAGCAGAGCGTATCGTGGAACGTCAGGGTACCTGGAGGTGCCAGGGTCTCGATTCGACGGCGATGTAGTAGAACGTCCGAGCAGGGGTACTTGTCGGTTAGTAGGACGCGGAACAGCCAACCGCTTGGGGTTGGGGTCGAGGCGTACGGGGCAACCGCTACGTCGCCTTTTGGAACCGCGGTGGTGTCTGGTGCCGCGAATAACTACGGTAGTTTAGTAGAGGTTGGGACTACCGGCGCACGGATTCGACAAATCAGCGTTTCTGTTGCTGGGACAGGTACGTCCGGGTGGCTCTCGTGGGAGGTTCACGTAGGCCCTATTGGCGGGGAAGTCCTCCTGGTACGCGCATACGAGTCAGGGACGTTCATGGGCAACGGGTACCCCACTCCGCTGTTCTTCGGCCCGTTTGATGTCGACATCCCGAGCGGAACACGGGTAACCGTCCGCCAGTCCTGCCAAGTGGCGGCGCAGACCCTCAGCTTCGTAGTACAAGGAACTTACTGATGCTCACAGTCCACTCGACGGGGACGCAGACCGCGGTTATCAGCACCGAGCACACCCTCGCTACGGTAGCAACGTCGGGGGTGTTCGTCATCCAACTCGACTTGTCGAACATGGTCCTCGGCGATTACGCGGAAGTCGTCATCAAGGTGCGGCAGACGAGCGGCGGGGCGTACAAGCAGCAGTCCTACTCGCTCTACGCGCACGCGCAGGCGGACGTTATACAACAGTCGGTCCCGATCGTCGCCCCGTACGGGGTGGAGTTTACGCTGAAGCAAACCGCGGGGACCGGTAGGGACTTCCCGTGGCTCGTAGCTACTCTCTAAACACCCCAGCCAACTGCGTTGCGGCGGCGCTACAGTCGCCGGGGGTAGGGCAAACGCTGGTCGTCCCTGGGTTGGAGGCGACGGAGTTCGGCGCTACATCGGTGCGCAACGCGTACGAGGAGCTGTTCCCAACAGCGTGGGACTCCTCGCAGCTACCCGCCGGCGCGTACGTATACAACTTCAACAAGCAGATTACCGCATACCCGTTCACCGGCCAGCCGGAGGCGCCTCCATCCCCCGTTGTGTACAACCTGCTCCAACGGGTGTACTCAGGGTACGTCGCTACCGCGTTCGTCGCGGGCACGGCGTGGGTGTCGAATTACTACCGGGCGATGCGCCCCAACGGGGCGGCGCACGCGGTGTTCGGGACCCAGAACGTCTACCTTGGGCGGCGGTACATCGGGCCGGCGTACCTGCCTGGTACGCAGACGTCGTTCGGTACCCCATTCGTCGCGTGGGAGAACCGGGACGTGCTCCCGGTGTGGGGCGACACGTCTACGTTCGGCACCGCATTGGTACGGGACCGGGCGCAACGAGCGTACCCAGCGGGGAGGCCCTCGGCGGTGGCCTTCGGTATCCCACTGGTGCGGGACCGGGCGCAGCGGGCGTACCCGTTCGCGTTGCTGTCGAGCGAGTACGGCACGGGGTTCCTGTACCTGCGGAACCGAGAGCTGTTCCCTGTAGGAATCCTGCAGTGGGAGTTCGAGCAGGACCGGTTCAGCAACTACAACTACGTGTTCAACAAGAACAAACGTATCGGCACCAATGGGTACGTCGACTCCCGGTTCCCAACTACGCACTACGTGTACAACAACGCCAGGGTGCTGTACGCCAGGGGGGAGGACCACTTCCGTGCGGGCGTCGCGTTTGTAGCGTACCGGGTGCGCAGCTTCGGCGTTGAGTGGTACACGCAGGAGTTGTTCGGTACCCCCTACGTGCGGAACTACCGGACCATAGTCAGCCTCGACGGGTGGGGCTGGCACTCGATGAAGTTCGGCATCCCGTCGAAGGTGTGGAGTAACCAGCAGACCACTAAGCCGTACTCGACGTACGACCACTCTGGGTACGGTAGGCCCTGGGTCGACTACGGGCTGCGCGAATTGCGCCCGTCCTCGATACTGACGCAGCCGGCGGGTACGCCCTACGTTGCGTACCGGGTACGCCACATCCGTCCTGCGGGGATACAGCACGGGTACATGGGTACCGCGGCGCTCGAAGAACACCACAACATCATCAAGCTGTGGGGGTTCACGAAAGAAGGGTACGGCACCCCGTCGGTGCGCAATCTGACGCCGATGATCTACGCGTACAGCAACGTCGCGTTCCTCCCCGGCGGCAAGCCGAAGGTGCAGTTGATGCGCCGGTACATCACGTACCCGAACGTGTTCGTCGGGGACGGGGTGGGTACTCCGTACGTGTCGTACCGCACGCGCAAGATACGCCCGCCCGCACCGGATTACCTGCGATGGGGGAACGCTACGGTGCAGTTCGACCAGTCCCAGTTGGTTCCCCCGCAGCAACGCGTTCTTCAGGACGGGTCTATCCAGGCGGGCGCGGGGGTTGTGTCGTACCTTGACTGGGAGTTCCCTGGCACGCCGTACTCCGGCGCGACGATCCCGTTCGGCCCTGTGCGGGTACGGTTGAACACCATCTACCCCAAGTGGGTCGGGACGCTGATCAAGTTCGGCACCCCGTACGTGCGCGACACGACCATCTTCGTCGACCCGGGGCCTGCGGACTTCGCCATCGGGCAGGCATCGGTGTTCGGGGGGACCAAGTGGTTGCGGCCCAGTGGCTTCCTCGACACGGACATAGGGTGGCAGCACGTAGTCGGGGCGCAGATAATCAGGTGCGGCGAGAAGTGGGACGTGCCGACCTCGACGTGGTATGCGTACAGCTTCCACGGGTATGGGGACCCTACCGACAACTGGTACACGTGGCGCGCGCACACCGTCGGCGGCACGTTCGGTGCGAAGACGAGCTGCACGCTGAAGCACCGCCGGATATACCCGTACAGTGGGTACAACTTCCCGGGACTGTGGTTCTACACCGGGTGGAGGACCACGGAGGGGGCGTTCATCGCCGCGGAGTACGGCGCCCCGCACGTAACCCACAGGCCGCAGCACATCCGCCCGACGGGGCTTCGTGCGTACGCACGCGGGCTCGGTATCGTAGAGAACGTTGGCACCAAGATCATCTACCCTTACGGGTGGGAGGACCCCTACTTTGGCCCGCAGGAGGTGCAGTTGCAGGACTACGGGCCGAAGACGGTGGCGGTACCCGGGCTGCCCCCGATAGGGTTCGGCGGCCACGAGGCGCAGCTGTTCAATCGAGAGGTCCACCCGGACAGCATCGACCAGTTCACTTCCCCGCTGGGGGCGCAGTACGTCGGCCCGTACCTGCGGATATACGCCTCGCCCGCGCTCGACCACTCGTCGTTCGGGACCTTGTACATCGACTACCTGCACCGGCGGGTTGTGCAGGCGGACGTAACGGACGACCGCCCACCGTGGAGCACCAGTGAGGCGGTACGGGTGTACCACGAGGCCCGTGGGTACTTCGTCGAAGGCAGCTCCTTTGCAGTACAATTTGGTGGGGCCAACGTTGGGCATAGCCTGCGTCAAACGGAGCCAGACGGGTGGGAGGAGTTCGAGACGGGGTTCAGTTACGTCCCGGACAGCTACCCTGGCCTGAGCAAGCTGCGCGCGCAGGCGTTCATAACGCACCCAAACACATCAACTATGGAGTTCGGAAATGCCACCGTCTCAGCCTAGTAGTCAGGCCCCGACCGGGCCGCCGTCGGTTGTCCTGTCCTTCGGGGCGGGGGAGCATCACACCGCAGACGAGACGGCGATACCGCCGGGATTCGCCCGCCGCGTGTCCAACTTTGACATTAGCGACTCTGGGGTACTGGACACCCGCCCCGAGTTCGAGCTTGCGCCGACCCTTGAGGGGGGCCACTCGATGTGGACTTCCAACGACCACTCGGTAACTCTCGTGTTTGTCGGCACTGAACTGTGCCGGCTGCTCGGGGGCGTAGTTCTGCAGCACCTCGGCGCCTACATTTCTGGCCGTGGGCGGGTGTGGTACGAGGAAATCAACGGCGACGTGTGGTTCTCGAACGGCGCGGACGGGGGCGTACTCCGGGCGACAGGGGCGGTTGAACCGTTCGGCACTACCCCGGCGGTCCCCCCGCGCGCGGCGAACACGGAGGTGATAGACCAACGGGAGTACCTGTCCCCGATGCCGTTCTGTCGGTACTTGGCCTTCTACGCTGGCCGCCTGTGGGGTGTACAAGGGGACACCATCTTCTTCTCGCAGCCCCTGAACTACCAGCAGCACGATCGCCGGTACGACTTCATCCGCGCGCCTGGGTACGTTACGGCATTCGGACGGGTGTCGGACGGACTGTACGTATCCACAGTACAAGAGGTGTTCTTCATCCGCGGCACAGACCCAGCGAAGATGGAGCTGGTGAAGTGCAGCGACAGCGCCGCGGTACTGGACTCGCAGGTGTACCTACCGTTTGACTCGGTCGACACCGAGGCGCTGGCCGTAAACGGTAGCCAGTATCAGGTGTCGAACGCGTTCGCGTGGCTCAGCCGGCACGGGCTGTGCATCGGCATTCCCTCGGGGGTGGTGCGCAACCTGACCGCGGACAGAATCCGCTTACCGCCGTACTCCCGGGCGAACTCGGCGCTGCTCGCGCGCAACGGTTTCTACCAAGTGGTATCGGTGGTAGACTCGATCGGGCCTGACGGGCGAGGCCACGCCAGAGACTCTGCAATAACAACCTCATAGGAGCATCAACATGAACCAAGCTAACGCGTTTCTGAAGGCCGCCGCCGCAGGTGAAGTGCGGCAGACAACCCAAGGAGTCCTTGTGCCGTCGACCGGCATCGAGGCCCGCGGCGAGTACTTCCACACGGTCAACGGCGAGGACCTACGAATCGACAAGAACATCTTGACGACCCAGTTCCTCAACTACTTGCTCATGTGCGGGCTGAACACGCAGTCGAAGATCACCGCGTGGTACCTGTCCTTGTTCGGCGGGAACGTCACC
>ERZ761603.2911-NODE-2911-length-11346-cov-42.515986_pt1 | contig 11346 bp, 9 predicted proteins | sample MGYA00511879_ERZ761603 | MGnify/ENA primary metagenome ERZ761603 (study PRJEB28899, sample SAMN02850040) | bioreactor sludge metagenome | biome: EBPR Sludge; feature: EBPR Bioreactor; material: flocular biomat | place: Australia: Thorneside Wastwater Treatment... | reverse complement strand
ATTACAAGGTGACTGGAGTTCAGACGTGTGCTCTTCCGATCTGGGGCGGCCATGGGGGCCGGTCGGGGTGAGGCAGCCGCGTGCTGGCTTGTCGCGACCGGTGCCGCGTGGGCCTTCGGGGCGGGTGAACCGCCCTGGGACGCGCGAACGTCCTTCTCGGTCACACGCCCGCCGATCCCCGTGCCCTTCACGCTGTCGATGTCCACGCCCAGATCGCGTGCCAGGCGGCGGACCGCGGGGGTCGCCAAGGCCTTGCCCGGCTCGGGCCCCTCTTCCTTCTTCATCATGCCCACTACGGTGCCGGCGTCTTCGCGTTCCTCGGCCGCGGGGGCCGGTGCCGCAGGAGTTGGTGCCGCGGGAGCTGGCTTGGCGGCGGCGGGAGCCGACCCGTTGGACGTCGCGGCCGACGCCCCACCGGACGCCCCACCGGACGCCCCACCGGACGCCTGATAGCTCACCAGCGGGTTGCCCACGTGCAGGATCTCGCCCTCCTTGCCGTGGAGTTCCTTGATCGTCCCGGCCCGGGGGCTGGGCACCTCGACCAGTGCCTTGTCCGTCTCCATCTCGGCCAGGATGTCGTGCTCCTTCACCGTCTGACCGGGCGTGACACGCCACTTGATCAGTTCGGCCTCGTGCACGCCCTCCCCGAGGTCGGGCAGGATGAAGATGTCAGGGTCCGCGGACTTGTGGTGAGCCATAAGGACGCATTCTACCCCGCCGATCGGCGTCTGTTCCTACGCTTGCTCCCGCACGGACCCGCCATGAACAGCCCACCCACCCCATCCAGTCTGATTCGCCTCGTCGAGGCCCCCTGGTTCGCCCGGGGGGTGCTGCTCGTCATCCTGCTGAACGCCGTGCTGATCGGGTGGGAGACCTACGCCCCGGCCCAGTGGATCACCATCGGCCTGAAGGTCTGTCTTGGCGTCTTCGTCGTCGAACTGATCCTCAAGATCGCCGCCGCGATCAAGGCCGGCACGCTCCCCGCGTTCTTCCGCGACGGCTGGAACCTCTTCGATCTGGCGGTGGTCGTCGGCAGCCTTTTCCCCGCCGTCGGGCCCATGGGGCCCATCCTGCGCGTCATCCGCGTGCTGCGCGTCTTCCGCCTCGTGCGCAGCATCCCGGAACTGCGACTGATCGTCACCGTGCTCCTGCGGTCGATCGTCAGCATGAAGTACATCGCCCTGCTCGGGGGCGTGGTCTTCTACATCTACGCCGTCATCGGCGTCTACCTCTTCCGTGAACACCTCCCCGCCTATTCATCGCTCCACGAGTCCCTCTTCACGCTCTTCCGCGTGCTCACCGGCGACAACTGGACGGACCTTCGCTACGGCGTCGCCGAGGCCGTCAAGGGCACACCCAACGCCGCTCTCGCGTGGAAGGCGACTCTCTACCACGTCTCGTGGATCATCGTCTCGACGTTCCTGCTCATCAACCTGATCGTCGGTGCCGTGCTGAACAACTACCAGCAGGTGCAAGAGATCGAAGCCAGCCGCCGCGACGTCGCGCTCGGGCTTGTCGACACATCCGACGCACGCCTGCGAGAGCTCGTCAAGGAGCTCGACCGCGTCCTGACCGCCCGCCAGGCCACCAACCAGGATCAGACCACGAAGTGATGTCGCTCGCCTCCATCGCCGCGCTCGAGGAAGCCCGTGCGGCGAGGGGCATGGCCGCCATCGCCGATACCTCGCTCCCCATCGCCGGCGGTGTCGCCACACGCGGCACACCCGGCTCCTGGGTCAACACCGCCGTCGGGCTCGGCCTCGCCGGGCCGGTCGATCCCGCCGACGTCGACCGCCTCATCGACTTTCACGCTTCAGCCGGCATCGAGCCCCGCATCGAGCTTGCCGCCACCGCAGACCCGACGCTCTTTCAGGCGCTGTCCGACCGCGCCTTCGTGCTCCGATCGATCGAGTACGTCTTCGCACGCGATCTCCGCGACGCCCAGGGCTTCGCCACCCCCGCCCCTCACCCCGAAGGCCTGACGATCGAAGTGCTCGACAAGAACGACCACGACGCCGCCAGGCTCCACGCGTCCGTCGCGATGACCGGGTTCGTGCCCGAGGGCGTCGTCCTCGACGACAGCATCCTGCAAGCCGGCATCCGCACCGTTCTCCACCCCGAGACGATCTCGGTCCTCGCTCGGATCCGCGGCACCCCCGCCGGTTCGGCCGCCATGGCCTTGGGAGGGCGGGTTGCCGGGCTCTTCGGCGCCAGCGTTCTCCCCGAATTCCGCCGCCGGGGCATCCAACAGGCGTTGCTCGCGGCCCGCCTGCGGTTCGCCCGAGAACTCGGCGCCTCCCTCGCGACCATCGGCTCGCGCCCGGACGCCGGCACCGAACGCAACGTGCGGCGCATGGGCTTCTTCCTGGCCTATGCCAAGCCCATCCTTGTGCGCCCCGGGCAGGGCCTGGCCCCGAACCTATAACCGCCGCCGCCGCGCGAACTCTCCCGGAACTCCCGCACAGCCCGCGCCGCCCCAACCGACACGCCCCATCACCCTCAAGTTCCCCTTGCCCCGCGCCGATCCTGCGCTCCGAGGGGGTGTGTCGCCCCCGCGGAGTGCCCTTTCATGGACAAGGCCAGCGTCATCGGCTCCCTCCTGATGTTCGGTGCCGTTGCGCTGGTCTGTTACCAGGCCACGCACGGCGATCTGATGTCGCTCTGGTCACCCAAGGGCTTCATCATGGTGATCATCGGGTCCGTCGCCGCCATCTTCATGTCCATGTCCATGGACCGCATCAAGATGGTCCCGGGCTACGTCCGACGGTACCTCTTCACCTCCGGCACGCCCACCGTCGAGACCATCACCATCATCGCCTCGCTCGCCGAGAAGGCCCGCCGCGACGGCATCCTCTCCCTCGAAAGCGAGCTCTCCAAGATCAAGAACAGCTTCCTCACCAACGGGCTCAAAATGGCCGTGGACGGCATCGATCCGGAGGTCATCGAGACCACGCTCCGGCTCGAGATCATGGCCATGCAGGAACGCCACAAGAGCGGCAAGAAGTTCTTCGACCTCCTCAAGGTCTACGGCCCGGGTCTGGGTCTGGTCGCCACGCTCCTCGGACAGATCGGTATGTTCAAGAACCTCGGCGGCGACATCGCCACCATGGGCTACATGCTCGCCGTCGCCGTCGTGGCGACGATGTACGGCACCGTGCTCGCCAACTGCTTCGCCGGGCCCGTCGGCGACAAGCTCGCCTTCCGCTCCGCCGAGGAGATCCTCAACCGCGAGCTCATCATCCAGGGCATCCTGTCCATTCAGGCCGGCGAGAACCCAAGGGCAACCCTCGACAAGCTCGCCGCGTTCGTCCCGCCCGTCAGCCGCGCTTCACTCAAGGCCGCCTGATCCCAGGCCTCGTCCCACTCTCTCGGAGACACGATCATGTCCGGCCACGGCGAAGGCAACGCGCACGGCAACCAGGGCGGGGGCGGTGCGCACGGCGAGGGCGGCGAGCACAAGAAGCACAAAAAGCACCATCCGCACCGCCACGAAGAGCACGAGCACGAAGAAGGCTGGATCGTCTCCTTCGCCGACAACGTGCTGCTTATGATGGGCTTCTTCGTCATTCTCCTCGCGCTCAACATGGGCCCCAAAGGCGGTGGGGAGTCCGAGGGCGAAGGGTCGGGCTCGCCCGCGAACAACACGCGGCTGCTCGACTTCGCGATCGCCGTGCGTTCCGCGTTCAACAACCCCGTCAAGCTTGATTCGTCCGATCCCGCGGATCAGGCCCTGATCCAGCGCATCCTCCAACGCCAGGCCGAGGGCGATCTGCCCACCCCCGGGCCCAAGGGGATCGACCGCAGCGCCCAGAGCATCCGTCCCAGCGACTGGATCGGCGAGGACGGGCTCGTCCGCTTCGCCGAGGGCGAGTCCGACCTCAACGCCGACGCCAAGCTCACCATCGCCGCCGTCGCCAAGCGGGTCGTCGATTCACGCTGGATGGTCGAGGTTCGCGGGCACACCAGCCGCTGGGAGACCTGGGGCAACGCCCGCAAGGCCCGCGATCTGTCCTACGAACGCGCTTGGAGCGTCGCCTCCGAGCTGGTCCGCCTCGGCGCGACGTGGGACCAGATCCGTCTGACCGCGTGCGGCGAGAACGAGCCGCTCTCACCCGGTGCGCGCAACGCCGCCGAGGGCGAGTCGAGCCAGCGGGCCGAGGTGCTCGTCCTCCGCGACACCGTCGCGCCGCTCCCGTTTAACGCCGATCGTTAGCCCTGATTCAGTACGCCAGCGTCCGCGAGATCGCTTCCGCGATCCGCTTCGGATCTGGGATGTACTCAAGCTCGAGCTTGTAGTAAGGCATCACGGTGTCAAACCCGGTGACGCGCTGCACCGGAGCCTTGAGGTGCAGGAAGCACTGCTCCTGGATCACCGTCGCCACCTCTGACGCGAAGCCCGCCGTCTTCGGCGCCTCGCACACGATCACGCATCGCCCGGTCTTCTGCACGCTCTTGACGATCGTCTCCTCGTCGAGCGGGTAGATCGTCCGAAGGTCGATCAGCTCGATCGACGCGTCGATCTCGTCCATCGCCTTGAGGCAGTCAAAGACCGGCGCACCCCACGAGATCACCGTCAGGTCCGTCCCCTCGTTGACCACCTTCGCCACGCCGATCGGGATCGTGTAATCCTCTTCGGGAATCTGTTCGCGGAACGAGCGGTACACACGCTTGGGCTCGAAGAACACCACCGGGTCCGGGTCGCGGATCGCCGACAGCAAAAGCCCCTTCGCGTCGTAAGGCGTGCACGGCATCACGACCTTGAGCCCCGGCGTGTGCGCATAGATCGCCTCGGGCGAATCGCTGTGCAGCTCCGGCGCGTGGATGCCACCGCCCACCGGCACGCGCACCACCATCGGGATCGTCACCGCCCCGCGCGTCCTCGTCCGGTACCGCGCCGCGTGGTTCGTGAGCTGATCGAACGCTGGCCCAAGGAACCCCTCGAACTGAATCTCAGGGATCGGCCTCATCCCGCCCATCGCCAGGCCGATCGCCGTCCCCATGATCCCCGATTCGGCCAGCGGCGTATCGATCGACCGATCAGGCCCGAACCGCTTCTGCAGCCCTTCCGTCACGCGGAAGACGCCCCCGTTGAGCCCGACGTCCTCGCCCAGGCAGACCACGCGATCGTCGCGCTCCATCTCCTGGTACAGCGCCTCGTTGATCGCATCGACCAGCGTCAGGCCCTTGTCCTTCATCATCTCGGTGCGGGGCATGGAATCTCCTTCGCGTTCGCCGCAGTTTAGGACACGCCCCGACCGCCCGTCGCCCCGCCTCGCCCCTCTTCCGCGCGTCTCGCCCGGATCGCCAGGAACATCGGGATCTCCCGCCGAGAGCGGTTCTCTTCCGCCGCCCTGGGGCCCGGCTGGCTTGTCCGAAGGCTCACCCACTCCTCCATCCCGTCCACGACGAACCCCGCCCCCGCCAGCGACGACACGTACGCCGACACCGGCCGGTGATACGTCATCGTCACCACGGGCTTGGCGCCCGACGACACCGCGCCGGGGTTCATCACGATCTCGCTCTGCCCCGGCGACAGATACCCATCCACCCGCCGGTACTGCTTGGTCTTCTCCCAGCCCCACGACGTCTGCCCGGGCGACCGGAACGCCGGATGCAGCAGCACCAGCACGACCGCGCCCCCCGGACGGACCACCTCGCGCAGCCCGGCGAACACCGGGCCCATCGGCTCGATATTCATGATGGCCATCACGCACGTCGCCGCGTCCACCGCGCCGATCCCAAGCCCCCCCAGATCCCGCGCATCCCCCGCGCGATACTCCCCGCGCGGATCGAGCTCCTTCGCCCTCGCGATCAGCCTCGGCGACGCATCGATCCCGATCGTCCGGTACCCCGTCGCCCCAAGCCGTCGGCACAGCACGCCCTGCCCGCACGCAACGTCAAGAACCACGCCGCCCGGCTCCACAACCTCCCCCAGCATCCGCTGCACCCCGGGCAGGATCACACGCTCGTGATGGTCGCTGACACGGTCCTCGATCAGTTCGTCGTACCACGGCGCGACATGATCCCACGACGACGCCTTCGCCTCCGCCGACACCCGCTCCGTCGCCGTCGGCATCATCCGCGTCCGCTCCGGCTCTTCCGCCCGCCCCTCCACGCCGCCCACAAGCCTTTCAAACAACGGCGGCGCCTCGCTCACAAACCGCACCAGCTCCCCCGTCGCCGGATGCTGAAACCCAAGCTCCGTCGCGTGAAGCGCCAGCCGATGCCCCTCGTCATCGCACGTCCCGTACTTCATGTCCCCCGCGATCGGCGTTCCCAGCGAACCCATGTGCACGCGGATCTGGTGCTTTCGACCCGTCTCCAGCTTCACCTGCAGCAGGGTCCGACCCTGCCCCGACGCCACCACCCGATAGTGCGTCACCGCCGGCCTCGCCGACGGGCCCTCGTCATCCCCATCCACCCGGCCCGCTCCCCTCGGCACCTCCATCGGGCTTCCCACGCTGTGCACCACGCCCGACTCATCCTCCCACAGGAACGACTGCACCGTCCCCGTCCCCTTGAGCCTTCCCTCCACCACGCACGTGTACAGGCGCTCCATCCGCCGCGCACGCAACTGTTCCTTCAGGCTCTCGTACGCCCGCTCGCTCTTGGCAAAGACCAACAGCCCGCTCGCCTCTCGGTCGAGGCGATGGATGATCCACGCCCGCGTCCCGCGCCGCTTCGCCGATGCACGCACATGGTCCTTCACATGCCCGAACGCGTTGTCCTGCACACCCCCCGGCGTCGTCGCGCTCAGCATCCCCGGCGCCTTGTCCACCACCAGCACGTCCGCGTCCTCAAACACGATCCGCAGACCCTTCACGATCCACCGCGAGCGATCCTTCTTCGACAGCCCGTCCGCTTCGCGCGCCGCCGGCGGCCGCCCGCGACCCGGGCCCGCTTTCCCCTCGTCCATCGTGCCCGAGCCACCCATCGGGCGTCTGCTCGGCACGCGGCCTCCCCTTCCGCCAGTGCCGCCACCCGTCCTTCCACCCGCAAAGCCCCCGCCGCGAGGCCCCTCATTCCCACGCCCGGATGGGCCGAATCGCGATCCAACGCCGCGTCCGCCGGGCTTCCCACGACCCTCCCCCTGCGGTCCCGCGCCCGCCTCGCCATCACGACGGTCATTGTTTCTTCTCGGACGGTTCGGCCTGGGCGTGCGCATAACCCCATTCATAGCCCCGCCGACGCTCGCTTCCTACTCGCTCACCCCGTCCGCGCCGCCTCCACCCGATCCAGCAACCACCCCGCGAACCGCTCCTTGCTCATCGCCGGCCCCGCCGACTCCTCCCCATCCGCCCGGATCAGCACCGCCTCGATCTCGCCACTGTCCATGGTCTCCAGAGGATTGGCCACCACCAGATCTACCTTCTTTCGGTAGAGCTTCTCCCGACCACTGCGGAGCATCTCCTCCCGCGGTTCCAGGGCGAACCCCACAAGCAGTTGTCCCGGCCTGCGCCCGGCGGCAACCCCCGCAAGCAGGTCCGGCGTGGGTTCCAGTTCGAGGTGAAGTGTCGAGGACTGACGTCGGAACTTCCCGCCCGACATCCCCGGATGCGGCTTTGGCCGATAATCCGCAACCGCTGCCGCCATCACCAGCACGTCCGCGGAGCCTGCTTCCTCGTTCAGCAGCGCCTGCAGCTCGGCCGCGGTTCGGAACCGCCGGACCAGCACCCGCGTATCGACGTCGCCCGCCGGGACGGGCCCCAGGAGGAGGGTGGTGGTCCATCCACGTCGGGCGGCCTCTGTCGCCAACGCGATCCCCAACCTGCCGGAGGATCGGTTGCCGATGTATCGCACGGCATCAATGGGCTCGTGCGTCGGCCCGGCCGTGATCAGCATCCGCCTGTTTGGGTTCAGCGCCTTGGTCATGATCGAACCGCCGCCGTGGAGGGGCCTCGTGAGACTTGCCGACGAACGAAAGCGACGCGAGGCAGCCGACCCCGCGACCTGCTACCTTCCCCGTCCCCGATGGATCCTACCCTCGGGTCCGTTCTTGCCCCGGCTTGCCGGGACGATATCGCCCACCCCCGTCCGGCCCGTCCGGACACGCCCGCGAGGAGTTGAACGTTCGCATGGCCAGATCCCGCAAGAAACTCGGCGAAATCCTGGTCGGCTGGCAGGTCATCTCCGCCGAACAGGCCGACAAAGCCACCCAGCAGGCCCAGAAGACCGGCAAACGCCTCGGCGATGCTCTGGTCGACATGGGATTCTGCAAGGACACCGACGTCGCCAAGGCGCTCGCCAACCAGTTCGGGATGGAGTACTTCGATCTCGACAGTTCCGGGGCGAGCGGCAAGGTCAACACCAAGCTTGTCCCCGACGACGTGATCAAGAAGTATCACGTTCTCCCGCTGGCCAAGGTCGGCAACCGCCTGCAGCTCCTCATCCATGATCCGCTCGACCTCGAGCTGCAGGACATGCTCCGCTTCCGCCTCAATTGCGAGATCGAGCCCCGCATCACCGCGAGGTCGCAGATCAAGCGGTTCATCGACGGCGGCGCCCCGGCCGCGGCGGGCCCCAAGCCCACCGACCCCAACGCCTCGCTCGTCACCGACTCGATCGACAAGACCATCGACAAGTCGGTCGACAAGTCGATGGACAAGTCGATCGACATCAGCTCCGAAGAGGCCCCGATCGTCCGCCTCTGCAACCGCATCCTCACCGAAGCCGTCAAGATGCGGGCCAGCGATATCCACATCGAGCCGATGGCCGATCGTGTCAGACTGCGCTATCGAATCGACGGCGTCTGCATCGAGCGAGACAACCTGCCCAAGCGCATGCAGAACTCGATGCTCTCGCGCTTCAAGCTGATGTCCTCCATGAACATCGCCGAGAAGCGCGTCCCGCAGGACGGACGAATCAAGCTCCAGGTCGACGAGGCAGTCATCGACTTCCGCGTCTCCGCCTGCCCCGCCTATCACGGCGAATCCGTCGTCTGCCGTATTCTGCGTCCCGACTCGGTCCGCATCGGCCTGGCGAATCTGGGCTTCGAGCCCGAGACGCTTTCGGTCTTCAACAAAATCATCCGCCGGCCCAACGGCATCTTCCTGGTGACGGGCCCGACCGGCTCGGGCAAGACCACCACCCTCTACACCGCGCTCGACATTCTCAACCGCCCGGACAAGAAGATCATCACCGCCGAGGACCCCGTCGAGTACCAGTTCGAAGGCATCAACCAGTGCCAGGTGCGCGAGCACATCGGGCTGACGTTCTCCGCGATTCTCCGCTCGATGCTGCGTCAGGCCCCCAACATCATCCTGGTCGGTGAAATCCGCGATAAGGAAGTCGCCGAGATCGCCATTCAGGCCGCACTGACCGGCCACCTGGTCTTCTCGACCCTCCACACCAACGACGCGCCCAGCGCGATCACCCGACTGGTCGACATGGGCGTCAAGCCGTTCCTGGTCGCCAGCTCGATCCAGGCCGTGCTCGCCCAGCGACTCATCCGCACGCTCTGCAAGCAGTGCAAGGGCGCCCTCGACGAGAACGTGGATCCCAAGTATCTGCGTCTGACCGGCATCACCCCCGAGGAGGGCGCCGGGAAGATCTTGAAGCCCGTCGGCTGCTCGAACTGCAACAACACGGGCTATCGCGGGCGACAGGCCATCTTCGAGATGATGATGATGAGCAGCGCGATCCGCGAGCTGGCGTTCAAGCAGGCACCCATCTCCGACCTGCGCCGGGCCGCCCTCGCCGGGGGCATGAGGCCGCTCGTGCACGACGGCAAGGTCAAGATCCTCAAGGGCATCAGCACGCCCGAGGAAATCGCCCGCAACACCCAGGTCGACCTCGACAACCTCCCCACGCAGGACTGAGTTCACCCACGCGGCACACACAGCCGCGGTAGACCGCTTCGAAAGGCGCCCACGCAATGTCCACCATGCAGATCGATCGACTGCTCGACACCGTCGTGAAGCTCGGCGTGTCCGACCTTCACCTCACCGTCGGGCGTCCGCCCACCATCCGCCTCCACGGCCACCTCCGCAACCTGCAGACCAAAGTCCTCGATTCGGACGACATGGTCTCGCTCATGAAGTCCATCACCCCCGAGCGAAACCAGCAGGAACTGCAGGAAAAGGGCGGCACGGACTTCGGCTTTGCCTACGGCGACGCCGCCCGATTCCGCGTGTCGGTCTTCAAGCAGCGTGGCGATATCGCCATGGTGCTGCGACAGATCCCGCGCAGGCTGCTGACCTTCGAACAGATCGGCCTTCCCGAGATCTGCCGCGATCTCATCCGCCGACCGCGTGGCATGTTCCTCGTCACCGGGCCCACGGGCTCGGGCAAGACGACGTCCCTCGCCACGATGATCGACTACGTCAACACCAACCTCGATCGGCATATCGTCACGATGGAAGACCCGATCGAGTACTACCACTTCCACAAGAAATCGATCGTCAACCAGCGAGCCATCCACGACGACGTCCCCAGCTTCGCCGAGGCCCTCCGACGCGTGCTCCGCTCCGACCCGGACTGCATCCTGGTCGGCGAAATGCGAGACCTCGAAACGATCGAGGCGGCCGTCCGAGCCGCCGAAACAGGTCACTTGGTGTTCGCGACGCTGCACACGACGGGCGCGGCCAAGACGATCGACCGTATCGTCGACGCCTTCCCGGTCAGCCAGCAGAACCAGATCCGGGTGCAGCTCTCGACCGCGCTGCTGTGCGTGCTGAGCCAGGTGCTTCTCGCCCGCGTCGACCAGCCGGGCATGGTGGCCGGGTACGAGTTCCTGGTGGTCACCCCTGCAATCGCTAACCTGATCCGGGAAGGCAAGACCTTCCGCATCGACTCGGCCATTCAGACCGGTAAGAAGTTCGGCATGCAGTTGCTCGACGACCACCTCTGGTCGTTGTACAGCAAGGGCATGATCGACGCCGAAGAGATGATCGACAAGTCCAAGAACCCGGCCGAGCTGACGGACCGCATCCACCGAATGGGGCGTACCGTGGGCCGGGCCGAGTGGGACGACGACGTCGATCTTGCGAAGGAGTCCTGATCCATCGGCGGTCGTTCTTGATGGGCACCCCCTCTGGGAGCGTGCAAGTCGATCGAAAAAACGGATGTCGTATCAAAAATCGTTCCCCGAACTGCGAGCGATGGGCCAACCGACCTGTTATGCTGCCCGAATCGACCTGAGACCGATCGTTGCGGCGTGCCGCTACGGACGGTCGGGTGCGGGAGCCCGGACACGAGTTCGGTGGGCTTTGGGATGGGGCGCTCGGCGGGGTGGTTCAGATTGGCGCGGCCTGGGAACCGCGTCGGGTCGATGACGGGGGTGGGTCGGTCGGGGGAGAATCCCGTTCGCCAGCGCCTGGCTGTAAAAGTGGCGAGAGAAGAGGGGAT
>ERZ761603.2910-NODE-2910-length-11348-cov-64.570796_pt1 | contig 11348 bp, 11 predicted proteins | sample MGYA00511879_ERZ761603 | MGnify/ENA primary metagenome ERZ761603 (study PRJEB28899, sample SAMN02850040) | bioreactor sludge metagenome | biome: EBPR Sludge; feature: EBPR Bioreactor; material: flocular biomat | place: Australia: Thorneside Wastwater Treatment... | reverse complement strand
TTCGCGCTTGACGTTGCGCGCGATGAATTCCGGGGTGTCCTCGAACATGTGGATGAAGCCGTGCAGTTCGCGCAGCACGTCGTTCGGAACGTGACGCGAGGTACGCGTCTCGCCGTGCAGGAAGATCGGGATTTCGGCGTTGCGGTTGCGGATCGCGGTCACGAAGGCGCGCAGTTTGGCGAGCGTCTCTTCCGGTGCGAGCGCCACTTCCTCGTCGCCGATCGACAGGATGAAGGCGCCGGCGCGCGACTGCTGCTGCGCGAACGAGGTCAGGTCGCCGAAGCTGGTGACGCCCAGAACTTCCAGCCGCTCCTTCTCGAGCGCCGCGGCGAGTGCGCGGATGCTGAGTCCGTAGGTATTCTCGGAGCGGTAGTTTTCATCGATGATGATCACGGGAAAGTGGAAGCGCATGTCGAATCCTTGAAAAGCTGCGACCCGCCGCATCGGGTCGCCGAGTGAAACCTGTTGGTCGCGCCTCCCGGCGTCAGATCTTGGGCAGCGTCACGCCGACCTGGCCCTGATACTTTCCGCCCCGATCCTTGTACGACGTTTCGCAGATCTCGTCGGACTCGAAGAACAGCACCTGCGCGCAGCCCTCGCCGGCGTAGATCTTGGCCGGCAGCGGTGTCGTGTTGGAGAACTCGAGCGTCACGTAGCCTTCCCACTCCGGCTCGAAGGGGGTCACATTGACAATGATGCCGCAACGGGCGTAGGTGCTCTTGCCGAGGCAGATGGTCAGCACCGAGCGCGGAATCCGGAAATACTCCATGGTGCGGGCCAGTGCGAACGAGTTGGGCGGAATGATGCAGACGTCGGATTCGATCTCGACGAAGGACTTGGGATCGAAGGCCTTGGGATCGACGACGGTCGAGTTGATGTTGGTGAACACCTTGAATTCGCGCGCGCAGCGGATATCGTAGCCGTAGCTCGAAGTGCCGTAGGAAACGATCTTGCCGCCGTTCGCCTCGCGCACCAGTTCCGGCGCGAACGGCTCGATCATGCCGTGCTCTTCCGCCATGCGGCGTATCCACTTGTCTGATTTGATGGCCATTTCTTCTCGTCCGCGCGACAACAGGCTAAGCTGCAATTTTACCCGCCTTTTGCGCAGCGCTTTCGCGAATAAATGAGGCACAGAGCACCACACGGAAGAGACATTCAGGGCCCTGCGCTCGCAGAAGCAGGAAACCGGCGAGAAGTCAGCAGGTACAACCGACAAATTCGCGTGCCAGCAATCCTAATCGCCGACCGCACTGGTTTTGGTAGTATTCTGAAAAGCGTGCGTCTGCTGCAGGGTGCCATCCGCGAGAACCGTTGTTGTCGCCCTCTCTTCGCACACATCTTTTGACTAGCTCCGCGGACAAACCACCGGGGAGTCCTGTTTCTGTCATTGATTCGAGCGTAATGGAGAAAAGGCAATGGTGGCTGACAAAGCAACAGACCGGCAAGAGGTTCGCTTCAAGCTGATTTATCAGATCCTGATAACCATGCTGGTTGTCGCGCTCGTTCCGCTGGGTGGCCTTTGGTACATCAGCATCCACAAGTCGAAACAGGAATGGACGACGAATATTTCCCAGAACCTCGTCAACAACACGGAGCACCTCACCCGCAGCGTGGACGAATGGACGGCCACGAATCTGCGGTTGCTGGAGCAGAATTCCTCCACTCCGGCAATCCTGGGCATGCAGGCGGCCGCACAGAATCCGGTGCTGAAGTCGATCACCGATGTCTATCAGTGGATCTATCTCGCCTTCACTGTCTTGCCGGACGGCCAGAACCTCGGGCGCAGTGACGGCAAGGCCCTGACGTATTACGGTGATCGCGAATACGTCAAGCAGGTTCTGGGGGGGAAGGCACTCGGCCAGCAGGTGCTGCTTGGGAAGACCAACAACAAGCCGGCATTCATCCTGGCCAAGCCAATCAAGGGAGATGCCGGAAAGCCGGCGGGGGTGATCGCCATTGCCATGACCCTCGAGGATCTTTCGAAAAGCATCACCAAGACCAGGATCGGGGAGACCGGCTTCGCCCTCCTGCTCGATGAACAGAACCGCCTGATCGCGCATGGCCGTGGGGAGGTCGCGTCGGAACTCCAGGATTTCAGCGCCCACCCTGCCTTGAAGCAGAGCGGCAAGTCCGACCGTGATTCCTTTGTATATGTGGAAGCAGGCAAGAAGATAGTGGCCTTTTCCCAGAAGACAAATCTGGGCTGGACGTTGATCGTCCAGCAGGATTATCGCGAGGCCTATGCTGCAGCCGACGAGGCGCAGCGCAACGCCATTGTGTTGCTGATCGCCACCCTGATTGCCGTGGTCGCCATCGCCTATCTGCTGGCTCGCCGTCTCAGCGCTCCGATTCGCAACCTGACCGCAATTGCCGATGAAATCAGCCGCGGCAAACTCGGCGCCGAAATCAGGGAGTGTGGCCGAAGCGACGAGATTGGTGCCCTTGCGCGCGCGATAGAGCGCATGGGGGTAAGTCTGCAGATGGCATTTGAAAGACTGCGGAAAAGGTAGGACGGGGGGCAATCATGGCTCAGGAATACATGCATTACTCGGAAATCACGCTCGAGATTGGCAGGCTAAGCGATCAGAAGGCGTCTGGGACTGTGTTCATTGCCACGCGCGACAATCATATCGCGCAGATGATGCTGGACCGGGGCGAGATTGTCTTCATCTTCTTTGCCGGGAAACGCGGCCAGGAAGCCCTCAGTCTGGTGACAGAGATCCGCGAGGGCCGCTACCGGTTTCAGGAGGGAGGGGTAGTTCCGCGGGGCATGCCGTTACCTCCGACCCGGGAGATCCTCCTCGCCCTGAGCAGTGGTCCGGCGCAGGCCCCTTCTTTCGCCGAAGCGGCGCCCGCGCCGGAAGGCAAGGGTCTCAGTGCCGCGCAGATGACCCTTCTCGAGAGTTGCCTGGCGGATTGCATCGGACCGATGGCCACCATCATTTGCGAAGATCATTTCGGTTCTGCAGGCAGCTTTCAGGCCGCGGTGGACGCCCTGGCAGCGGAGATCCCTTCTCCCGGGCAGGCAAGGAAGTTCAGGGAAATGGTTGCCCAAGGAGTCGGGTAAGCCCGACATACTCTGGGCGACTGCTTGGGGAGCACCCACGCCAGCTTCGGACGGCGTGAGAGGCGCCACGAATCCCCGGCCGGCGGTTACAGGCCAAGGACCGGGAACGGTCGCGGCACCCGCCGATGACTTTGCCGGTACCCGGGTTCCGGCGCTGACCGCGCCGGTCTAAACCCCGCCTCGTGGCGCCCTGGAGCGGTCGTTCAGCATGTCGGGTGTCCGCGACCGATCGATTCGACATAGCTCTGCGTGGTCTTCACCTTGCCCGTCGCTGAATCGAAAATCACGTCGAACCGGGACGCTTCGTTGTACTCGCTGCAATACCTCCACTCCCACACCAGTTCGCTGCGCGCCGGATAGGTAGCGGTCCACCCCGGAAACGGGGGACCGATGACGCGCAGCACCTGCTGCTCGGTCATGCCCGCCTGTATCTGCGCGAAATGCCGCATGTCGAGCACGTTCTCCTTGCTCGCCATGGTGCCGTTGGCGGCAATCCTGACCATGTAGGTCGCGGTACCGCTGGGGCCGCGTGGAAAGGCCAGCAGTTCGCCACCACCGGGCTCGCTCCAGCGCATGGCCGGCGTCCCCATTTCCTGGATGACATCTGCCGTCGTGCTGATTCCGGTCTTCAGGCCGCTGCCGTCGTAGGAGGCGCAGCCGAAAAGCGCGATGGACAGGATCAGGGGGACAATGATTCGCATGATCGACCTATCCTCAAGGAACTTCATAAGCAGGTGAAACCGCATCGGTACGCCAAGGTCAGCGAATTTTATCTCCGACCCCCCCGGCCCTGCAAGCTGGCGTCCTTAAGCGAAGAAGGCGGTGACAGGCGCAGACACTACTGCCCTGATCCCTGCTCCGGTCAGCCAGGCGGATTCTCTTGGGGGTGCGGCACGATGACAGGGAAAGCCGGCCAATTCTGCTCCCTGTCGCGGTCGACCGCGAAAAATCGGTGAAAACTCCGAGCGCGGGTCATTTCGGCCTGCGCTGGGCAAACGACACGTAGCCAACAAATACTATCCAACCCAAGGGGATCAGCACGATCCCGAACCATGAGTCCGGATGTTCAAAGGCAAGAAAAAACACGCCCGTCAGGCCAAGAACAAGCGCGAGTAAGATCAGCACTGTATCACCGGCACGCGCGATCAGCTTTCCGGAATAGGACGCAAACATCTCCCGGCCAAATTCGTTGAGCCGGTTGAACACGCGCCTGCGAGCGACGTAGTAGAGCCCCAGGCCAACAATGAGCATTGTTCCGGCAACGAGGTCATCGGCGCTCATCAGCGGCTCGTTTTCGGGAATCGATCCCGACCGTGGCGGCAGCGGCGGCTCAAGGCGCCTTGTCGAAATGGACGTCTGGCGGGAACTGAAGCAGCATGCTCTTGGCAAAACTCAGCATGCCCCATAGCAGCAAGAGCGGGAAGATCAATGTCTGGAGCAGAAAGACCACCATCAGGTCGACCATGTTCTCGGCCCACCGCTCGGCGACCTCCTTGAAGCGCCGTGCCCGTTCTTCGATGTTGAAGTCGGGCACCTTCGACTTCAGCAAATCCAGCATGCCCTGGCTTTCAGGGGGTCTTGCATTCGACGGGCTCAAGTGGTTTGCATCCTTTGCCGCCGAGTCCAGCAGCGCCTGACTTGATTCATATTTTCTTGCCAGCAATCCATCGAACAGGGCATTGGAACCGATCGTCGCCAGCGGGACGGCAAAGCGCAAGACGAGAGCGATTACCAGCAGTTTCGAACACCACGCGGGAATGCGCCATCCCGCAATGCACAGAACTGACCACAGGATCGCAGCCGAAGCCAGGGCCGCGAAAACCATCGGACTCCCGCCCACTTCGATCAGAATCTTCTGGATGCCGAACGAAATGCTCGCAAAGAGCATCAGCGTCGAAAACTTCTCGACCAGATCGTTGATCGGATCGAGAAGTTCTCCGGGCGCGAATTTCACCCCCACGCCGCCCGGCTCGAAGGCCACGTCGGTACCCTGCGCGACCGAAATCACCGCGTTGAGCGTTCGCGCGGTAGCGAAGGTCACCAGCGCGCGCTTCAATCCGCTATCGACCTGTTCCGTCGACCATTTGTCCAGCGGCGAGATCCAGGAAACAACCAGTACCGCAACGAGGAGCAGCGGGGCGAAGAATCGCTTGAAAGTGGCCATGACGAAAAACCTCACTTCCGGTCTTGGAGGGAATAGAGACGGATCTGGCCGAGGCTGTTGAGGAAGCCCAATCCCCCCAACAGCAACCCGACGGCGAGCAGCCAATGAGGCAGCTTGTCGGCCATGTCAACCTGCGAACTCAAGGAGTCCAATTGTTCTGCGGCACCTCGCAGCTCGGCTACGGCGCTCGGCAAGTCCCGGCTGCGTATGCGCTTCACCATCGTCTCGCTGTCGTCGAGCAACTTGATGGCTTTGCTACTGGTATCGACAATCGCGCTGGCCATGTTTTGACTATCCCTTGCAATTGAGGTCGATAGTGTCTGGAGACCGACGGCGCTTGCCTTGAGGTCGGAAGCAGTGCGTTTCATCGCCGTTCCTTGAGGCTCAAGCGGGCGTGTCATCACGACGATGGGGCGAATGCCATCCAGTTCCACCTTGGTCGGTACGGAAAACATCAGTCCATCGCCAAGGGCCGCGAACGAATTTGCGGCACTTCCCAGCAAACCGGCAACGCCCTGCATCCCTTCGGCATATTTTGGCGCAAGCGCGGCGTTATTCAATGCCGTGCCCCGAAGTTCCTCGACGAGTTGGCGCGTCGATTTCATCAACGCTTGCGCATCGTCGAGAAGCTTATCGTTTGCCTGAACCGTCTCGGCGGTCATGGCAATAACCTTGGCCGTTGAAACCATCGTCGTGGCAGCCGAACGAAGGGATTGACCCAAGGGCATGCCGAATTGTACGTATCCCCACCCCACGGATGCCGCCAGGGCCACGCTTAAAACAAGTTGAAGCCAGGCCAAGGCTTTAAAAAGCGCGTTCGTCATAGTGCGGAAGAATCCATGAAACCTTCATAATGTGCAAAGGTTAATCCTGGATCGACGTAAATTCAACCATCCCCAGGATCGGGCGACGTGCAGTTGCCGCAACACGGAAACCTGGTTGAATCGAAGGAGCCAAGCGTCAATGACACCGCTGCGGTCGACGAACGGAAGGCGGGAATTCACCCGCCTTTGCTGGCTGCGCGATACAAGAAATCAGGTGTTCTGCACGACGATATTCGGGAACTTCGAAGTCATGTCCTTGGCCTTCTGGGCAATCTTGACCGCGATGCGCCGGGCTATGCCACGATAGATCTCGGCAGTGCGCGAATCCGGCGCGGCGACCACGGTCGGCTTGCCGCCGTCCGCCATCTCGCGGATCGCCAGCTCGAGCGGCAGGCTGCCGAGGAATTCAACGCCGTAATCCTGGCCCATGCGCGCACCGCCGCCCTCGCCGAAGATGTGCTCCTCGTGGCCGCACTGCGAGCAGATGTGGATGCTCATGTTCTCGACGATGCCGAGGATGGGGACATTGACCTTCTCGAACATCTTCAGGCCCTTGCGCGCGTCGATCAGCGCGATGTCCTGCGGCGTGGTGACGATCACGGCGCCGGTCACCGGCACCTTCTGCGACAGCGAAAGCTGGATGTCGCCAGTGCCCGGCGGCATGTCGACGATCAGGTAGTCGACATCGTGCCAGTTGGTCTGGCCGATCAACTGGTCTAGCGCCTGCGCCACCATCGGGCCGCGCCAGACCATCGGCGTCTCGACATCGACCATGAAGCCGATCGACATCGCCTGCACGCCGTAGGCCCGCAGCGGCTCCATTCTCTGGCCATCCTTCGACTCCGGCTGCTCGCCGGCAAGGCCGAGCATCTGCGGTTGCGAGGGGCCGTAGATGTCGGCGTCGAGGATGCCGACGCTGGCGCCCTCCTGGGCCAGCGCCAGCGCCAGATTGACCGCCGTCGTGCTCTTGCCGACGCCGCCCTTGCCGGAAGCGATGGCGATGATGTTCTTGACCCCCGGCACCAGCTTGACACCCAACTGGACTGAATGGGCGACGATCTTCGAATGGACATTCGCCGACACGTTGCCGACTCCCGGCAGCGCGCGCACGGCGGCGATCACCTGCTTGCGGATGGCGTCGACCTGCGTCTTCGCCGGATAGCCGAGCTCAATGTCGAAGGACACGTCGTCGCCATCGACCTGTACGTTCTTCAGTGACTTGCCGGCGACGTAATCCTTGCCAGTGTTGGGGTCGACCGCTGCAGCGAGGGCGGTCCTGATCTGCTGTTCTGTAATACTCATGGAGACTCCGGGTTGACGTGAACGGGCGGAAAATACCCGAGCGTTTTGCTACAGTATACCGCAAACCCCTCCCGGCGAGGGGCTCGCGGTAAAATTGCGGTTTATTTTCGCACCGGCCGTCCACCCATGTCGCGCAAGATCCTCGTCACCTCCGCCCTGCCCTACGCCAACGGCGCCATCCACCTTGGCCACCTGGTCGAGTACATCCAGACCGACATCTGGGTGCGCTTCCAGAAGATGTCCGGCAACGAGTGCTGGTACGTCTGCGCCGACGACACCCACGGCACGCCGATCATGCTGCGCGCCGAGCAGGAGGGCATCACGCCGGAAGCCCTGATCGCCCGCGTCCATGGCGAGCACGCGCGCGACTTCGCCGGCTTCCTGGTCGGCTTCGACAATTACTACACGACCCACTCCGCCGAAACCCGCGCCTGCGCCGACGACATCTACCGCAAGCTGCGCGGCGCCGGGCTGATCGAGACGCGCACCATCGAGCAGTATTTCGACCCGGTCAAGCAGTTGTTCCTGCCCGACCGCTTCATCAAGGGCGAATGCCCGAAGTGCGGCGCCGCCGACCAGTACGGTGACAACTGCGAGAGCTGCGGTGCCGCCTACACCGCCGACGAACTGAAGAACCCCTACTCGGCGGTCTCCGGCGCGCGCCCGGAGCTGCGCCAGTCCGAACACTTCTTTTTCCGCCTCTCGGATCCCCGTTGCCAAGCCTTTCTGCGGCGCTGGACGCAGGCCGAGGGCCGCCTGCAGACCGAAGCGGCGAACAAGCTGCAGGAGTGGCTGGGCGACACCGACGAGAACCGCCTCACCGACTGGGACATTTCGCGCGATGCCCCCTACTTCGGTTTCGAGATCCCGGATGCGCCGGGCAAGTACTTCTACGTCTGGCTCGACGCGCCGATCGGTTACATGGGCGCCTTCCGCCATCTGTGTGCGCGTCAGGGCCTTGATTTCGACGAGTACTGGCGGCCGGACTCGACGACCGAACTCTACCACTTCATCGGCAAGGACATCCTCTACTTCCACGCGCTGTTCTGGCCGGCCGAACTGGCCCATGCCGACTACCGCACGCCGACGAAGATCTTCGCGCACGGCTTCCTCACGGTCGACGGTGCGAAAATGTCCAAATCGCGCGGTACCTTCATCACCGCGCAAAGCTACCTCGACACCGGCCTCAACCCGGAGTGGCTGCGCTACTACTACGCCGCCAAGCTGTCGGCGAGCATGGAGGACATCGACCTCAACCTCGACGACTTCGTCGCCCGCGTCAACAGCGACCTCGTCGGCAAGTACGTCAACATCGCCAGCCGCTCGGCCGGCTTCATCACCAGGCGCTTCAACGATCAACTGGCACCGGCCGACGAGACGCTGCCGCCGATCCGGGCAATCCGGGAAGCCGCCGGACGCATTGCCGAACTCTACGAAGCCCGCGAATTTTCCAAGGCGATGCGCGAGATCATGCTGCTGACCGACGCCGCCAACCAGTACGTCGACAGCGTCAAGCCGTGGGAACTGGCCAGGCAGGAAGGCCGAGACGACGAACTGCACGTCGCCTGCTCGAACGCGCTCAACCTCTTCCGCCTGCTGACGGTGCTGCTCAAACCGATTCTCCCCGCCGTGGCGGGCAAGGTCGAAGAATTCCTCAACAGCGCGCCGCTGACCTGGGCCGATGCGCAAAGCCTGCTCGCCGCCGGTCACGCCATCAATGCCTACGAACACCTGATGACGCGCGTCGATCGCCGGCTGATCGAAAAGCTGGTCGCGGCCAACCGGGAATCGCTGGCCCCGGCGCCGGAGCGGCAGTCGCCGCAACGTCACGCGCAGCACCAGCAGGCCGAAGTCCCCGCCGCCAGCCCGTGGGAACCCTACTGCAACATCGATGAATTCATGAAGGTCGACCTGCGCATCGCCCGCATCGCCAATGCCGAACACGTCGACGGCGCCGACAAGCTCGTGCGCCTGACCCTCGAACTCGGCAACAATGAAACGCGCAACGTATTTGCCGGCATCAAGTCGGCCTACGACCCGGCGCAATTGATCGGCCGGCTGACCGTCATGGTCGCCAACCTGGCGCCGCGCAAGATGAAGTTCGGGCTCTCCGAAGGCATGGTGCTGGCCGCTTCGGACAGCGCCGGCGAAGCGCCCGGCATCTTCCTCCTGTCACCCGACCCCGGCGCGCAACCCGGCATGCGCGTCAAGTAGAAACGCATCACACTACGTTCGGGAGCCCCGCATTCGCCGGCTTCGCGCGACTTCCGCCCGCTCAGGAGCCGACGGCGTCGGCGCCAAATCGCCGCCTGCCGGTCCGATTCATGCCGTCAGCCACCAATGTGCATCTGGTACTTCGCACCATTGGAAAACGTGCAGCTTCCGGCGCCCTGATACGGTGCATTCAACTGGTATTCGCAGGACATGAACATGCCACCCGGGCTGTAGGCGCTCGCCACGCCGCGCCTTTCATCTTCCACCACGCGAGTCGCTTCACCGCTCAACACCTGGCCTTCGTATTCGACCACGAACCGCCCCTTCCCGGTCATCATGTTGGTGACCGACCGGTGATGACGCCGGTCCGCGTCGCCCGGTCGTTGGATGGATAAAGCCTGACCGGCAGCGTCGCCGGCGCCGGAGCGCCCATCTGCGGCGGACGCGCCGGGGTCTGCCCCGGATGCGGACCCGCCGCCGGGGCTAGCGGCGACCCGGCCGGCGGCAACGGGTAATAGTTGTAATAGACATTCCCGTCGGGTGCCACCACGGGCACCACATAACAGGCGGATGTGGTCGTCGCCGCCAGTACCAGCGTGGCAACGCTTCGCCAAGAGAACCCGAATGCTGCTTTGGACATGATTCTTCCTCCCATCAATTTTGCATTTCAGACCGGACTGCCAGTTTCAGTATAGTAAAGTTCAGCGTCATTCCAAGGCCATCTCCGGCCTCATGCGGCGACTCGGCGTGGCGACGAACCAGTCGCCCCGCCGCGGCAACTTCCAGCCTGAAAACCTGAGAGATCACATTAACTTCGACAGCCAATCCGATGCCCTGTAATCGACTTTCCTAACTATCCACAAAATCTGTGGATAAGTCTGTGAATGCTTCCTTGCAGTTGCGGCTAAGGTGGCGCCACAGAAGGACTTTTTCTTTTGTGCACGAGTTTTGGGCGACTACTCAAGTCATTGATTTCGTGACGTTCTTTGCAGACGGATTTGATTCCCGGCGATCCGGCGCGGCAAATGGCACGGGAAATCCCCGCAAAACGGCCAGAAGGAAGTTCTGTTATTAATTCGGAACAGAAGGGCGGAATTGTCAACGGTTTTCGGCCTTTTTCCACGAACATTTCTCGACAAGGTGCAGAACCCGCTCGCCGCCCGGCCTGGCGCTACAAAGGCAGCCCGCGACTGGCGCGGAAACGACCACCGGCGCGCGACGCACCACGTCGGCAAACGCTTCGTCAGCGGAGGTGGCGTCAGGCGCGCGGATCGCCGGACTCAAATCTCCCCAGTTCTTCGCCCGTGTTGACGTTGGCGAAGGCTTCCGCCTCATCATCGAAGGCGACTTCCGCCACCTTCAACGTCGCCTGCCAGCCAGCCATCCTGCGCTCGCCGCTCGCCAGGTAGGCGTCCAGATGCGGTAGCAGGTCGCGCCGGCACAGGCAGAATACGGGGTGCACACGCCCGCCGCTCCGGGCCACCGCGACATCGGCATCGGTTGCGGTCAACCCGGAAAACAGGCGCAAAACCAGGTCGGCCGGCAGGAAGGGCGAATCGCACGGCACGGTCGCGACCAGCTGATGCGCGGCGACCTTCAGCGCGGCGTGCAGCCCGGCCAGCGGGCCGGCGAAACCGGGGATGCGGTCGCCGACGACACGGTAGCCAATGGCGGCGTAACGCTCGCCGTTACGGTTGGCGCTGACCAGCAACTCGTCGACCTGCGGCGCCAGGAGATCGGAAGAGCACACGTCTGAACTCCAGTCACCTTGTAATCT
>ERZ761603.2909-NODE-2909-length-11349-cov-8.764477_pt1 | contig 11349 bp, 7 predicted proteins | sample MGYA00511879_ERZ761603 | MGnify/ENA primary metagenome ERZ761603 (study PRJEB28899, sample SAMN02850040) | bioreactor sludge metagenome | biome: EBPR Sludge; feature: EBPR Bioreactor; material: flocular biomat | place: Australia: Thorneside Wastwater Treatment... | reverse complement strand
CGACCACCGAGATCTACACTCTTTCCCTACACGACGCTCTTCCGATCTAGAATAAGTATATTTTTCATAAAATTGGGAGCTGCGCTACCGTGCCCCGATATCTATCTACCGGGAGAAATTATGACCACGCCACCCGTGTCCGCGAATCCGTTTCTTCTGACTGAAGAACTCTGGCGTAATAATTTGCGCGGCAATCCCGATGCCGAACTGGCGGGCCCTCGTCCTTCATGGTGGTGGACGGGTCACCTCCCACGCGACTGCCCTGGCCGCCAATCAGATGGGACGATTACCTCGCTGGCACTCCCTAATCTGGCAAATTGCACTCGGGCGCAGGCGTTGGATTACTTCGATAATGGTTGGACCTTGACTGAAGTGCTGTTTTCCAGCCTTCGGGGCGAGGAAGCCTTTTACCGCCCGCCCTACCACCACCTGCGCCACCCGATGATCTTCTACTATGGCCATCCACCTGCTTTGTACATCAACAAGTTGCGGGTCGCTGGTCTGATTACCGGACCGCTTAATCCCTATTTCGAGCGACTGTTCGAAACCGGCGTGGATGAGATGCGCTGGGATGACATGTCCAAGAACGAGATGCTTTGGCCCAGCATCCAGGAAGTTCACGCCTACCGTCAGCAAGTTTATGCCATCGTGCGGCGGATGATCGAAACCCATCCCGGCTTGGCGCCTGGCCATCCACCGGTCACTCAGAAAGACCCGCTATGGGCGCTGTTCATGGGATTCGAGCATGAGCGGATTCATCTGGAAACATCCTCCGTGCTGATTCGCGAGCTACCATTGAACCTGGTGCAACGTCCCGCCGAATGGCCAAAGCTGCATCCTTCGGCTAGGCAGCCAGCGGCTTTTCCGCCCCAAGCAGGCCGTGATTATCCGGCAAACGAACTGATTAGCGTACCCGGTCAAGCGGTGACCCTGGGCAAACCGGCTGACTGGCCTTCTTATGGCTGGGATAACGAATACGGCCGGCGCGAGACGGCTTTGCCGCCATTCCAGGCCAATCGCTACCTGGTCAGCAACGGCGAGTTTTACGCCTTTGTGGCCGCCGGTGGTTACCGTGAACCGCGCTATTGGCCGGATACCGGCTGGGAATGGCGCGTGTTTCGCAATATCAAGCAGCCCGCCTTCTGGATTCCTGAGGGTCCCGCCGGTTTGCATCATTACCGGTTGCGTACCTTGTTTGAGAGCATCGATATGCCTTGGGACTGGCCCGTCGAGGTCAACTACCTTGAGGCCAAGGCGTATTGCGCTTGGTGTGCTGAGCAGGAAGGCACACCCTGCCGCTTACCCAGTGAGGCGGAACATCAGGCGTTGCGTGCTGATCAACAGCGGCAAGCAGCGGCGCTTGGCATTGAAGCAGACCCGGTGATGGGCTTCGATGGAGTTTCCTTGATGCAGAAGCGGGGTTGGAATCTGAATCTCGCATGCGGCTCTTCCAGCCCGGTCCATGCGAGCTGCCCGGCTGAAGCCGGCTTCCATGATGTGTTTGGCAATGTCTGGCAGTGGCTGGAAGACCACTTCAACCCGTTGCCTGGTGCTAAGGCGCATGCATACTACGACGACTTCAGCACGCCTTGTTATGACGGCCAGCATCAGATGATGCTGGGGGGGTCTTGGGCATCGACCGGTGACGAGGCCAGCATTTGGTCACGGTTCCACTTCCGCCCGCACTTTTTCCAGCATGCCGGTTTCCGGCGTGTGCGTAGTGAAAACGATGGGGGTGCAGTGCGGCTGGACCGGCCGGATTCACCGGGTCAGGTCTACGAAGATCCGCAAATCCTGAATGAGTACCTGCTGTTGCACTATGGTGCGCCTGGCGAGCAGATGCCTTATGCCTTCGGGCCAACGGATGCGGTGGAATTTCCGGTGCGTTGCGCTCAGTGGTTGAATGACGCTGCTCGGGAATATCGCGTCCCTACGGGTAAGGCGCTGGATATCGGTTGTGCCGTGGGCAGGGCCAGCTTTGAGCTGGCGCGGGCTTATCGCCAGGTCGTGGGGATTGATCTCAGCCGGGCGTTTATCGATGCTGCCGATGTATTGCGCCGCCAAGGTGAACTGAGTTATTTCCGGAAAGACGAGGGTCGATTGGGCGTTACCCTGAATGCGAGGGTTGATCCGGCGATTGAGCGGAATCGAGTGACCTTCCGGCAGGCCGATGCCTGTGGGCTACCGGCCGAGTTGCAGGATTTCGACGCTGTATTACTGGCAAATCTGCTTTGCCGGCTACCCAGCCCCAAAGCGTTGCTGGGTCGTTTGGGTGGTCCAATGGGGTTGGTCAAGCCGGGTGGTCTTTTGGCGATTTTCTCGCCATACAGTTGGCTGGAGGCATTCACGCCGCCAGAAGCTTGGCTCGGTGGTTACGAGCAGGATGGCCAGGCTGTCACCAGCACGGCAGCACTCGGTGCATTCCTGACGGCGGAAGGTTTCGAGTTGTTGCGTGAGGCCGAAATCCCGCTGGTCATCCGCGAGCATGCGCGTAAGTACCAGTACATCGTGACCCATGCGACGTTGTGGCAACGGGCTGCTGATTAATCTGCTAAATCTTCCGCTCAAACGGCGTGAGCGCCCGGCTGGTCAGCCGGTAAAGTTGAGCAGGGCGGTGCGCTCCCGTCCGGAACTGGCCGGGAATCGCTTCAATGATGTCCTGCTCCATGATCTTATGACGGAAGGAAGCCTTGTCGAGCTGGATACCCTGAGTCTGCTGATAGATACAGTGCAGGTCATTCAAAGTGAATACTTCTGGCAGCAGGAAAGCAGGTAGTGAGGAATAGGTGGCTTTGCTGCGCAGCCGCTCCACGGCTTTGGCGACGATTCGATCGTGATCGAAAGGCAGCGCCGGCAAGGTATCGGCCGGGAAAGTTTCGGCAACCTGGCTGCGGTCCAGCAAGAGTGCGGGAACCAATGCGTAGTAGGCGATGCTGACCGACCAGCCTCGGGGATCGCGATGATTGCCGGAAAAGGTGTAAAGCTGCTCCAGATAGGGTGCATCGAAGCCAATCTTGTCACGGATGACGCGCCGTGCCGCATCCTCGGCATCGGCATCTTCCTGAATATGCACGAACCCGCCGGGCAACGCTAACACATCCGGAAAAGGCGGCTCCTTGCGCCGTGCTAGAATCAAACACAACTGCTCGTTCAGGATCGTGAACAATGCAGTATCGACCATTACCAGCGGTTTTGGAAAAGCATCTTCTATCGGCATCGTTTTTTATATTTCCTGTTTGAATGTCATAAGCAAACAACAGCTATTTTTCCATAAAAGATGTTGGTTTGCATTAATGGAGATTTTCAATAAAAATATATTTTACAATAACATAAAATTTTACTGGCGTATGGCCTGTTCATTATGAGTCATGACTCATGAGCCGTTTGCTTAAATCTTGCCACTCCCGGGATTTCCTGAATTGTTCAGGTTATCCTTCGAGGCATAGAGAGTCCCTTACCCTTCAAGACCATGTCTTATCGAAACGTTCTTCGTAATCGTTCCAGTCTCCAGTTAATGTTGCCGCTACTATGGTTGCTTCTGCTGTTGGCGATCAGCAGCGGTGTGGTGCGGGCGCAGAATGTCCTCACTTTGCCGCCCTTCAGTACCGATCCTGCTAAAACCACCGAACGTCAGGATACCGTGCGCCAAGCCTTGGCTGAACAACAGGCAACGATTGAGCACTTGCGCCAGGAAATTACCCAACTTGATGCTGAACAGCGAGGCAAACTACAAGCCCTGAGAGGGGAGGTTATCACTGCGGCCATGGTCGAAAAGGCCCGGCTCGACTATGACACCCTGCAACTCAAACAGGAAAGTGTGCAAGCTGACATCGACAGTACCCAGCGCCAGATCAAGACGTTGGAGCAGTCAATTGTAACACTGGAGGCCCAGGAGCAACTTTTGAGAAATCCGGCCAAGGGCGATAGTCTGGAAACCGGCAACCGGGATGAGCAACTGGCGCAAGTGCATCATCGGCTGGAGGAACGCGGTACCGATCTTAAACTCGAACAAGAAAACCTGAAGAATCTTAAAGAGTGGCTGACGTTGCTCGTACAACGCCAGGCCCTGGCGGCCCAATGGCGCATCCATCTGGAAGAACGCTATCTACAACAGCAGGTCCAGGGACGCCAAGAGGCCCAACAGGACCGCGCTGCCCGGCTGGAGCGGGAGAAGCAGGCGCAACTGAACAAGGCCGAAGAATTGCGCATCCGCCTGCAACACGACGGCGAAAAATTATCCGAGGCACAGCGCTCATTCCTGCAAATCAGTATTCAGACCGCCGAGGAGCGCGCCCAACGGCTGCGTTGGGACAATCGCCTGGCCGCCATCAATGACGAGCTGGCCAATTGGGAGAGTGTCGCCAATGCTCAGAACACCGATCCTCATCGCTTACAGGAAGGTCTTCGCCAGTTGACGGCGTTGCGGGGCGAGTTACGTGAGATGGGCGAATTGATCAAGAGCCGCCTCACTCTGCTTAGCCAGCAACAGCAATCGGTCCAGCCTGAGTCCGCCAGTACGAGCGATCAGCAACGGGGTAGCCAGACCCGCCAGTTGTTGACGGACCTGGAACAGGAACTCCGTCAGAGCGAGGAGCGCTTGCTGGAGCAAAGCGATCGCCTGGACCGTCTACGGGAAGATCTGGAAACCGCCCACACACAACGCAGCCGGCAGGATTTGCTGGCGCGCGAATCGTTTGTCCTATTTGCTCCAGCACAGTGGCCTGCCACTGCGCTGGAATTGAGCAAGGCCCCCCGGATTTTGTTGCACCAGATCTGGCTGAGCGTGGAATCGGCGCTTACGGTCATAGCCGAAGCTCGCATTGAGCAATGGCTCAGCCTGGCCGGGTTGATTCTGCTGCTTGCAGCTCTGGCGACGTTGAGCCGTCACCGTCTGGCTCGGATTTCGGAACGTTATGCTGCCAATCAAGACGGCAGCTTTGCAAATAAATTCGTTCTGACCGGCGCACGTCTTTTGCGTAGAAATCTATGGGGTATCGCCTTGGCTGCCACGCTGACCTTGGGGCTATGGCTGATGGGGGTCCCTCAGCCTGGGCTGGCCATTCTCCTGACCTTGGTATTGCTTTGGGTCAGTATCAAGACACCGCTCGATCTGGCGTGGCTGCTGCTCGCTGCGCCCGATTTGCCTGCTAAGCAATACCATCTGCGCCTCTATCAATGGGTCTTCTGGATTCTGCCAGGGGGCGGCATTCTCAGCGCTCTGGTCATCCTGGCTCATGTCAGCGAATTGCCGTATCCCGCTATCCGGGTGCTGGACCAGGCTTTTCTGTTCTATTGGCTGGTGGTCTGTTATCCCCTGCTGCGGTTGCGTCACCTGCTGCTGGAAGGGCTGGCAGGACGTTTTACGGGGCGGCTTTGGCACGGCACCATGCGCTTGTTGACCTTGCTGTTGCCCTTGGTGTTAGCCGGTGCAGCGCTGCTGAGCCTAGCCGGTTATCTTAACCTCGCTTGGTTGATCGTCTGGCGGTTGCTGATACTGGCCGGCGTTTTGCTGGTTTGGTTATTGTTGCGGAGCCTGATCGATGAGTTGATTATTTTGTTGAAAAACCAGGCCATCGCCTATAGCAACTACGGGTTGCTCTGGACCCAGGAAATTCTTGCACCTCTGAATAGTACCTTGCGTTGGGTATTGCTATTAATTGCTGGGGCCATTCTGTTGGAGTTGTATAGTGAACGAGGTTATCTCTTCACGTTTTGGACGTCGATTGCCTGGGAACCGGTGCTGATCGTCATTGTCGTGGCGCTGTTGAGTTACGAGGGACTTCTGATTCTGGCCGGTTGGCTGGTGGAGCAGACCCAGAACACTTTTGGTGGCGCCCTGATCCGCCATCTCCGGCAACCGGTTGGCTTGCTCGTGCCGGTCATCGCCGCGCAGTTGTTGCTACCTTCTCTGGAGCTGCCAGGGCAGCTAACCAGCCGCATCCATCATGCGCTGATCCTGATGAACATCGCCACCATTGGCTGGTTGCTGGTGCGCCTGACCTCGGTAGCTGAAGATGTGATGCAACAACACTACCTGATTAATATCAATGATAACCTCGGTGCGCGCCGCCTTCGGACTCAATTCCAGATGCTGCGGCGTATTGTGGTGCTGGTGGTGCAGGTATTGGCGCTGTCGGTGATGATGATGACCTTCCCCAAAATCCGGGAACTGGGCGCTGGCCTGTTGGCCTCGGCGGGTGTGGCGGGTATTGTGATCGGTGTCGCGGCCCGGCCATTTCTGGAAAATCTGATTGCCGGTGTGCAGATTGGCCTGACCCAGCCGATCCGCATCGAAGACGTGGTGATTGTGGAAGGGGAATGGGGGCGCATTGCTGAAATCAACGCCACTCATGTGGTGGTGCGCATCTGGGATGACCGGCGGTTGATTGTGCCGCTCAATTATTTCAATACCAAACCATTTCAGAACTGGACCTGGGCCAATTCCGAGTTACTGGGTACAGCGTTTTTCTACGTGGACTATACCTTCCCAGTCGAGGCAGGACGGCAGGAACTCAAGCGGATTCTTGACGAATCTGGCTTATGGGATGGTCGCGCCTGGGGTTTGCAAGTCACCGATACGACGGATCGCACTGTCACCTTGCGTGCTCTGATGAGTGCTCCGGATGCTTCCAGTGCCTGGGATTTGCGTTGTCTGGTGCGAGAGCGTTTCGTGGCTTTCCTGCAGACGTACTATCCGCAATGCTTGCCGCGTACCCGGTTTAGTGAATCCCGCTGTGGCGAGCCGGACCAGGCTCTGCTGGCCTTACCCGCAGATAGCAGCTCCGTGCGAGATGCTGGAAGCAGTGCTTGAAGGCCGTGCAAAAACTAAACTGTACATTCATTCGAACGAACAGGGTGAATGTCCGATGCCCATCGAACAGCGACGCGGCGATATCTCCAGCCCTTGGCGGTCCAAACTCCACGAAATCATCTTTGAAGCCGATACTCCAGCCGGTAAGTTTTTTGATGTTTCATTAATTATCTGCATCGTGCTGAGCACACTCTGCGTCATGCTCGACAGCGTCAGTGAGATCCGGGTTGCGTATAGCGAAGTGCTGAATGCACTGGAATGGTTCTTCACTCTGCTGTTCACTGTCGAGTACGGTCTGCGGCTTTCTTGCGTGCAGCGTCCTTGGCGTTATGCAGTTAGTTTCTACGGAATCGTTGATTTGCTGAGCATCCTGCCGACTTACTTGAGTTTGTTCATCGCCGGTTCTCACTACCTGCTCGTAATCCGTATCCTGCGGATTCTGCGCATTTTCCGGGTTCTCAAACTGGTGACTTACGTCGGAGAAGCGCACTTGCTGACCCGCGCACTCGTGGCCAGCCGGCGCAAAATTGGCGTTTTTCTGTTCACCGTGGTCACCTTGGTGATGATTCTGGGAGCGCTGATGTACATGATCGAGGGTGAGGAGAGCGGTTTTACCAGCATTCCGCGCGGCATCTACTGGGCCATCGTCACCTTGACCACGGTGGGTTATGGCGATATCGCCCCGCGCACTGGCCTGGGCCAGTTCCTCGCAGCTTTCGTCATGATTCTCGGCTACGCGATCATCGCCGTGCCGACCGGCATCGTGACGGTGGAAATGGGCAACGTCTTCCGGCAGCCGCTCAATACCCGCGTTTGTCCGGTATGTGCCGCAGAGGGTCACGACGACAATGCGGTTTACTGCAAACTCTGCGGCGGTCCGTTGTAATGGCCATCTCCAGTCACAGGTAATAAAACACCAAACACGCTCCCAGCAGTACCACGGTCCACAGCACCATACTGCCCGTTGGCCAAGTAGCGGCCAGCTTGCCATGCGGTCCATGATGGCGTAAGAGCGCGCCCATGAAACCAGCAACACCACACTCGACTGTGTTGCTCAGATGACCCCAGGCCCGATCCAATGTGGTCCACACCCGGACAGCGACGGCAGGCAGCCGCTTGCGATAGATCCAATCGAAATCCAGGTTGACGGAGGGAATCTCCGGTGGATACCAGCCCATCTTCATCAAGGTAGTGAATGCCAGCGCTGCGAACAGCAATAGTTGCATCTGGGCCAGTACATGAGTCGTGGTATAGGGTGCATAGTCCACGATATACGGCAGCAACGGGTAAAGCAGCCACTGTGGAAAAATACCCAGCGCCATACACGCCAACGCGGTCAAGCCCATGGCCGCCAGCATGTTTGCTGGGGCCTCTGCACAACGCTTGCCGCTGTCGTGATAAAAAAAACTGAAGAACGGGATCTTGATGCCGGAATGATCTAAAACGCCTGCCGAAGCGAACAGCAGCACGAGGAAGATGAAGGTGTGATGCCCCTCAGCGGCGGCGGTCATGATCAACGATTTCGAGACGAAACCGCTGAACAGCGGAAATGCCGAAATCGATAGTGAACCAACGATGCAGAACCCCGCTGTGAGCGGCATGGATTTATACAACCCGCCCAATTCTGACGCTTTGATCGTTCCGGTGCGAAACAGCACTGCACCCATGCTCATGAACAGCAGCGCCTTGTAGAGAATGTGGCAGAACGCATGGGCAGCGGTGCCATTCAACGCCAATTCCGTGCCGATGCCGATGCCCACCACCATGAAACCGAGCTGGTTGTTGAGACTGTAGGCCAATACCTTGCGCAGGTCATTCTCGATCACGGCGAAGAAAATCGGGAATGCGGTCATCGTTGCGCCAATATAAATCAGAATTTCAGTGCCCGCGTAACCGCGCGCCAAGGCATAGACCGCCAGCTTGGTCGTGAAAGCTGACAGCACCACCGCGCCGGTGACCGTGGCCTGCGGATAAGCGTCCTGTAGCCAGTTGTGCAGCAATGGGAAGGCGCATTTGATGCCGAAGGCCACAAAAATCAGCAGGCCGCCCGGTGTTTCTAGGCCTAGGTGATCGAAGGCGATGGAACCCGTGACTCGAAAATGCACGATCAGCCCAGCCAGCAGCAGTACGCCGGAACCCACTTGGATGACCAGATAACGCAAACCGGCCCGGAAGGCTTCTTCGCTGCGCCGTGCCCAGATTAAAAATACTGAACTGACCGCAGTCAGTTCCCAATAAATGAACAACGTTACCAGGTCGCCAGCCAGCACTGCGCCGATGGCGGCACCAGCGTAAACTAACGCGGCAACATCCTGCACCGTGTCGCGCAGATGCAGCGCATAGATCACTCCCAGCCACGAGGCAATGAGGAAAATCAGCGCGAAAATGAAACTGAGCCGATCCAGCCGCAGCATGATCAGGTCCAGGCCGAACAATGGGATGCTGCTGCCGGACCCGTAGTCCATGCCGCAAAGCTGGATGATGCCAAGCAACGGTAACATCAGCATATAGACGGCGCGAACCCGTCCGCCGAGCAGTGGCGCTAGCAGACCACCTACGATCAGGATCAGGGCGGGATTCAATCCTTCAGCGATCATAGTAATCCTCGTCTCGCTTCAATATTCGACGCAGCGCCTTGGCAGATAACACGATGAAACAGTAAGCCAGGAAGCCGAAAACGCCATAAAAAACCGGAAACGACTCCTCGAAAGCAAAATGCCCATGCTTGGCATACAGCGCATCGAACAGAATCAGTCCCACACAAGTCGTGATCAATAGCCAAACCAGCTTGTTCACATTCCGCGATTCGTCCAGCCAGTATTTTTTGTCAGGATGATGGGCAGGAGGTGTTGGGGAGGTCATCAGCGGTTCCTCAGTGGCCAGCGATGGGTGCTAACAAGGTATAAAGGGAATCCACATAAAAAAACAGCAACACGCAGCCCAATGCGGTCAGGCAGAGCGGTATGACGCAAGCCAGGGGTGCTTCACGGATACTGGTCCACGCGATGCTATTTTCCGTGTCTTCCTCAGCGCTCTTCCCAATGGGGGGAGGGTTAGGATGAGAACTATCTGCTCCAACAGCAAAAAAACCTCTGGCCGCCACCGGCAAAAGATAGGCGACATTGAGCAGTGAACTAATCAATAAGACCGCCATCATCGCCCACTGCCCAGCATCGGCAGTTCCTGCCAGCAGATACCACTTGCTCCAGGACCCACCCAGCGGTGGCAAACCGATGATGCTCAGCGCGCCGATCAGAAACGCGCCGAAGGTAAACGGCATCACCTGGCCTAACCCGTCCATTTGGCTGATCTCTGTCTTATGGGTGGCGGTATAAATGGCGCCGGCGCAGAAGAACAGGGTGATCTTGCCCATGGCGTGCATAGCGATTTGCATCGAGCCGCCGATGACGCCCATTGATGTCGCCAGCGCCGCGCCTAACACCACATAACCGAGTTGGCTGACCGTGGAATAAGCCAGCCGGGCCTTGAGATTATCCTTGGTCAACGCCACGCAGGACGCCAGCAACACGGTCAGCGCTGCGACCCACATCAGCCATTGCGAGGCGCCGGTCGCGCTCAGGAAGTCGATGCCAAAGATGTAGACCGTGACCTTCATCACCGTAAACACGCCGGCTTTCACCACCGCCACTGCATGCAGCAAGGCACTGACCGGCGTCGGTGCCACCATGGCGGCGGGTAGCCAGCGGTGAAATGGCATCAGCGCCGCTTTGCCGATACCGAACATGTACAGCGCCAGCAGAACCGCCACGGCGGGTCCCTCGATCTTACCGGCCAAAATACCGCCGGGGGTGAAATCCAGTGTGCCGGCGATAGAGGCTGTCCACACAATAGCCAGCAGCAGCAGGCCGATAGATGTACTCAACAGGATGCCCAAGTAGATCCGCCCGGCCTGCATGGCGCTGGCATTCCCTTTGTGGGTGACCAGCGGGTAGGTCGAGAGTGTCAGAACTTCATAAAAGATAAATAAAGTCAGCAGATTATCGGAGAAGGCAATGCCCATCGCGCTGGCGATAGCGATCGCGAAGCAGACGTAGAAGCGAGTCTGATGGTGTTCTTGATTACCGCGCATATAGCCGATGGAATAGATCGAGTTCAGCGGCCATAACAAGGCAGCGACGCACGCAAAGGTCATGCCCAGCGGTTCTACTCTCAGTTGCAGGGGTAGGCCGGGTATGAATTCCAGCAGATTCACTGCTGGTCTTCCGCCAGCTAACACTTCCGGTAGCAGTGATAATACAGTTCCTAGTAACAACAGTGATGCCAGCAGCGTCGCTAACTCACGCCGGTTGGGATGATCCCCATTCATAGCGATGAAGAATGCACTGGCGAATGGAATAAACAACACCAGTAATAAGAGAGCCTCTGAACTCATAGTGGTTTGATTCTCGGCAATATTGCGGATTATTGACCGCCAATCGCCGGTTGATCAGGCGTATCCCTGTATGGGAGCGGCGTAGGGTCAACATTAAAATTTAGGCTATAGCAATCATTTCTGCATGAAGTTTTGCATGTAAATT
>ERZ761603.2903-NODE-2903-length-11365-cov-8.836516_pt1 | contig 11365 bp, 10 predicted proteins | sample MGYA00511879_ERZ761603 | MGnify/ENA primary metagenome ERZ761603 (study PRJEB28899, sample SAMN02850040) | bioreactor sludge metagenome | biome: EBPR Sludge; feature: EBPR Bioreactor; material: flocular biomat | place: Australia: Thorneside Wastwater Treatment... | reverse complement strand
ATCTTATCTTTCTTAGAAACGAATTGGCGACGGGTCATTACAAAATCGATGATCGGCCAATTGCTATTTCCGATATTCGCGTACCCATTTTTACCGTCGCTACCGAACAGGACCACGTTGCTCCGTGGCGGTCGGTGTATAAGATCAACCTGCTGGCGGATGCCGATCAGGTGACCTTTTTGCTGACCAGCGGCGGGCATAACGCTGGCATTGTGAGTGAACCCGGTCATAGGCGGCGTAGCTACCAAATGGCTGGACGCGGTGACCAGGATCGTTATATCGATCCCGACACTTGGCAAGCAACAACGCCCAAAGAATCAGGATCATGGTGGCCCGCTTGGCAAGCATGGCTGGTTGAGCATTCGGAAGAACAACAGGTTGCACCGCCGTCGATGGGCATGCCAAAGAAAGGCTTTTACCCGATCGATGATGCACCGGGGCAGTACGTTTTACAAAAATAGCGCGCGTAACCGTATGGCTTCTTTGCAGTTTCCTACTCTTTCTACTGATCGCGCGGTGACTGAATTCCTGCAGCAAGCGGCGCGCATCCCGCTGGCCGCAACAACTATAAAAGCCAGGGGCCGCCTGCTTTTCGCTCTTGACGCTACGGCTAGCCGGCAGCCAACTTGGGATCAAGCCTGCCAGTTACAAGGTGACATGTTCGCCACAGCGGCGGAAGCGGGTGGATTAGCTATGCAACTGGTCTGGTATCGAGGTTATAGCGAATTCCAAGTCGAACCTTGGTTGACTGATGCTAATGAATTGCAGCACCGTATGACCTCGGTACAATGCCGGGGTGGCCTAACGCAAATTAGTTGTGTTCTTGAACACGCCATCCAGGAAACTAAACGCTGTCCTCTAAATGCGTTGGTGCTTGTTAGTGATTGCCTGGAGGAAGCTGTTGATCCTCTATGCAATCAGGCAGGTCAGTTGGGTCTACAGGGTGTTCCTGCCTTTATCTTTCAAGAAGGTCACGATCCAGATGCCGCACGAGGTTTCCGGGAGATTGCCCGGTTGACCCGGGGTGCTTACTGTGCCTTTAATAGCGGCAGCGCTCGTCAATTGCGTGAATTGCTCAAGGCCGTTGCGGTCTACGCCGCAGGCGGCCGCCAAGCCCTGGAAAGATTTGGTAAGCACCAAGGTGGCTTGATCCGTCGATTGACTCAACAACTCTGAACCTCTCATGCTGGCACGTGCTCTGATTATTGCCGCCACGCTGGTTGGGCTGTATTTTTTAACCCGCCGGCTTCGTCGTTCACTGGGGGGGGTAAATCTGAGCCGCGCTGTGCTCGCAGTGGGTGCTGTAGGCTTTCTGCTGCTGTTGACAGTTCGAGGCGGTATTGAAGCCTTACCACTCCTTGCCGTGTTAGTTCCTCTCCTGCTTCGCTGGCTGCATGTTCCGTCACCTTCTTCTGCTTCTTCGAGAGGAAAAGATTCCTCGCAGCAGTCCGCTGTGAGAACCCGTTTTCTGTATATGACGTTAGATCATGCTAGTGGCGTGATGGTTGGCCAGATCCAGGAAGGCTGCTTTGCCGGTCGCGCCTTACATGACCTGACACTTTCAGAGTTATTGACGCTTTGGCGTGAGTGTCAGGTGGATTCACAATCGGTGGCAGTTTTAGAGTCTTATCTGGATCGTCATGCTGAATCCACGTGGCGGGAGCGGTTGCATGATGCTGGCTATCGGGAATCGCCAGGGAGTCCTGGGATGATGAGCCAGGCGGAGGCTTACCAAATCCTCGGCTTGTCGCCGGGGGCAACCCGTGTGGATATCCAATCAGCTTACCGGCGTTTGATTCAACGAGTCCATCCGGACCAGGGAGGGTCGGCTTATTTGGCAGCTCAATTGAATCAGGCTAGAGACTTGCTATTGGGTAGCAAGTAGTTTTTTGACCAGAAGATTGGATTGGTTCTCAGCATTTATCTAGCCCAGTGTTTCTCCGCCAGTGCGTGCCGCTTTTGGTAGCAGTCCCAAGCCAAGGTAACATCTTGGAGAAACCAATCTAGCTCGCTCATGAGCATGGCTTGCGGTCCATCTACTAATGCTTTGGCCGGCTCGGGATGGAAATCGACGAGGACCATATTAGCCCCGGCAATTATGCCCTGTGCGGTAGCATGCATCAGATCCAGGATGCCATCGGGTGAGTGTTCGCGGGAACCAACTGAATGGGAGGGGTCCACGCAAACGGGCATTCGGGTTAATCGTTTGACCACGGGCACTTGGCTGAAATCGACCAAGTTCCGGTGGGGATCGCCCATGTTGGTTTTTACTCCACGTAAGCAGAAAATGACGCGTGAGTTACCTTCACTGGCGAGGTACTCGGCAGCATTTAACGATTCGTTCAGCGTGATCCCGAATCCCCGTTTGAATAACACTGGAAATTCGTGCTGGCGGCCAACGGCCTTCAGTAACTCGAAGTTCTGCGTATTACGTGTGCCAATCTGTACCATGACTCCTGTAGGGTGGCCTGTTTGCTCTAGACATTCATGGATTTCTATAATGTGGTCTTCGTGCGTTATCTCCATGGCAATGACCTTGATGCTGTATTTCCCAGCCAGTTCGAAGACATAGGGTAAACAGGACTGTCCGTGACCTTGGAAAGAGTAAGGGTTGGTTCGTGGTTTGTAGGCCCCCATTCGGGCGCAAGTCTGGCCATGTTCGTGTAAAGCTTTGAACATGATTTCGACGTGCTCTGGAGTATCGACGGCGCATAATCCTGCAAAGAGATTGAGGTTGTCTTGGCTGAATCTGACGCCGTTGTATTCAAAACCGCTGGTTCGTTGCTTATCCCGATGCCGGCCAAGAATGCGGTATTCTTCGGAGATGCGAATGACTCGTTCAACACCTGGTAATGCATGGATATCTTCGGTGGATAAGCTCTTGGTATCACCGATAAGATAGATTTCGGTTAAGGTTTGCTGGGTGCCTTGAATCTTGTGAATGTGGGGAGTAATGCCAGCTAATTGAGAGAGGTAATCAAGTGTTTGTTGGTATTCTTCTGAGTGTTCTGTGATATTAGGATCTAGAATGACGATCATATATGTTTTTTCCTGTATAAACGTCCTCCCTAAAAAGCAGGGAGGACATAGGGCTGTAAATCAGCGCCCGTCTGGGACAATGATTTCTAATCCAGCCATGTAGGGTTGGAGGGCCTTGGGGATAAGGATATGCCCTCTTTCATCTTGATAGTTTTCCATTATTGCGACCAAAGTTCGCCCTACGGCTAGACCGGATCCGTTGAGGGTGTGAACCAGTTCTGGCTTGCCAGTGGCGGGGTTGCGCCAGCGGGCTTGCATTCTTCGGGCTTGAAAGTCTTCGAAGTTGCTGCATGAGGAGATTTCCCGGTACTTTTGTTGGCCCGGTAGCCAGACCTCTAAATCGTAGGTTTTAGCCGAAGAAAATCCGATATCGCCTGTACAGAGTGCAACGACTCGATAAGGTAGTTCGAGTCGTTGCAGGACGGTTTCGGCATGCCCAGTGAGTTCTTCCAATGCTGCGTAGGAGTTTTCGGGATGAACGATTTGCACCAGTTCGACTTTTTCGAACTGGTGTTGGCGAATCATCCCGCGTACGTCTTTGCCGTAGGAACCGGCTTCGCTACGGAAGCAGGGAGTGTGCGCAACCCAGCGTATTGGTAGTTTCTGGGCATCTACGATGTGATTGCGTATTAGATTAGTAACAGGCACTTCGGCAGTAGGGATTAGATAATAGTTGAGTTCGCCGCTTAGTTTGAAAAGATCAGCCTCGAATTTGGGTAGCTGTCCAGTACCGTGCAGGCTGTCAGCATTGACTAAGTAGGGTGTATAGACTTCTTTATAGCCATGCTCTTGCGTGTGTAAATCTAGCATGAATTGAATGAGGGCACGGTGGAGCCGGGCGAGTTGTCCGTAGATAACGGTGAAGCGGCTACCGGTTAGTTTGGCGCCAGCGTCGAAATCGAGACTGCCTTCTGCGCCAAGATCAACATGGTCGCGCGGTTTAAATTCGAAGTGGCGTGGTTGGCCCCAGTGCCGGATTTCGAGGTTATCAGTATCGCCGGTGCCTGTTGGCGTGCTTTCGTGGGGAATATTAGGAATGCTGAGTTGCAGGTTAAGCAGTTTGGTTTGTACGATTTCCAGATCACTTTCTGTCTGCTTGAGTTTTTTGCCTAATCCAGCGACTTCGTCAAACAGCGGTTGAGTATCTTGCTTATTGGCTTTGGCATGGCCAATGGCTTTGGAGCGGGTATTACGCTCGTTTTGTAGTTCTTGGGCATGAATCTGCAGAGTTTTTCGCTGGTTTTCCAGCGCGCTAAAGAATTCTGTATCTAGATTGTAGCCACGCCTGGCGAGTTTGGCTGTGGTTTGCTCTAGTTCATTTCTGAGCAGTTTTGGATCCAGCATGAGGTTGGGTGCCTTTGTGGAATGGGGCGGATGGCTAGTTTGTGGGGGGTGGGTAGGTTCTAAAGCAGGATTATACTGGGTTTTTTATTTGTGAGTAAGAAAGGTAAATGATGGTATAAAAACTTATTATTTTAAAAGGCAGCCCGATAATATCGGGCTGCCTTTTAATTAATCTAACTAAGAGACTTAGTTATTCCCTTTTATGCCAATCAGACATCCCGTGTCCACAACGAGGCCATCGCTGGTCCGGTACCGACACATAATGACGCGCCGCCCGTCGTCTTGCCTTGCCGTTCTAACTCGTAATACAAGCTGACCACAATACGCAAACCAGTGGAGCCAACCGGATGCCCTAAGGCAATACCAGAGCCATTGAAGTTACAGTTATCAGGGGTCAACGACATGCCGTGATCTTCCTTTAGCATCCGGCCAACGCCCAGCCATTGGGCAGCAAATGCTTCATTCACCTCCCAATAATCAATGTCTTCGAACTTCATGCCTACTTGATTTAAGCACTTGGGTATGGCCACCGCAGGACCCAGTCCCATAACCGCCGGATCAATACCCGCATTGCAGATATTGACTAGCTTCATTAATGGCTTGATACCTAAAGCTTTAGCCTTGTCCAGCGACATGATCACCACTGCACTGGCACCATCGTTGATGCTGGAAGCATTGGCTGCTGTAACGACACCATCTTTCTTAAAGGCGGGCTTTAACTGCGCCATCTTCTCGATGCTAGCGTCAGGAATGAAATTCTCATCCGTGTCAAAGAAAGTCGAGCCTTTTCTAGACTTCAATTCTACTGGCACAATTTCGCGCTTAAAAATCCCTTCCTTGGTTGCTGTAGTGCAACGGGTATGGCTGATCAGTGCCAGTTCGTCACACTCCTGCCGGGTGATACCATGCTTGACTGCGACATTTTCGGCGGTCATCGCCATGTGGCCAGGCACTAGTTCATCGAACAAGCCATCGTGAATCATGCTATCTTCGATGTTGCCCTGCCCCATCCGGTAGCCCATGCGGCCTTTTGGTAGTAAATAAGGAGCGTTGGTCATGCTCTCCACACCGACAACCAGGCCAATCTCGGTTTGACCCAGCATGATATTGTGGCAGGCAATTTCCAGGGCGCGCATCCCGGAGGTACAGTTCTGATTGACAGACACAGCACTGCTATAGTGTGCTAGACCCGCCCGCATGCTGACCTGCCGGGCCGGTAGAGAACCTTGCATACCACCGTATAACTGACCCATGCAGATCTCGTCGATTTGGTCAGCCGGAACACCGGAACGCTCGATAGCGCCCTTAGCAGCGGTAATAGCCAAATCGCGGGCAGATACGTCCTTGAGGGTGCCCATGAATTTGCCAATGGCCGTCCGGGCGGCGCTGACGATTACGACTTCTTTAAGAGCCATATTTACTCCTCGTTTGCGTGGTAATGCGGAATTCGTGGTGGACATTTTGGCCAACTCCGGCCAGGTCGCTGAAGCGTCCTGCTTGTACATCTGCGATGCGCGGTCTAACCGGCTTCGCATGAGCAGAAGTACAAAATTAAAGCTTATCTTTAGTGTATGTCAATCATTGTCTGAATAAACAGATTTACTAGATGATGATATAATAATAAAATATCAATGCTGCTTTAAGAAGACCACTTGCAAAGTAACCATCAGCATGGCGTTATGAGGCTATAAAATATATCTGTGAATCAGGTGAAATAACAGGAGCCTTGCTTTATGGTTTTGCGATGGATAAAGACGACGTGACTGAATCTGAAAGTCCCGTGATCATCGATTATGAAAGCTTCAGCGCCCTAACCGCTTGCCGTGCTCATCAACTACTACGGCTGGCCCGCCTATTATCGGTAGCACGCTCACAGATCATCCTAACCCGTCCGCTCGTCGCCGATCTGCTCTCCCACGCGATCCAGCTCGAAGAGTTCTTAGATGCTTACGGGGCACGCAATAATCGCCAATGGTCGCGTTTCAGGTCACTAACCGCTACGATCAAGCTGTTTGCTGACATTAGCTATAAGTTGCTGCACATTCAACATTCCTTGTCTTCCTATCAACTACCAAGGATTGAGCGTGATTTTACGGAGGCCACCAGACAGACACTGGCCTTCACCTCTGATATCCTTATCAGAGCATCAGGCCGAATCCTTACCAAAGCGCTTCAATTGAATCTACCAATTCCTGCTGACGATCTGAGCAAAGAGAACTATCTGGAACCTCTGCCACCGGGCCATCTGCCCCGCGACCGGGCCACCCGTCAGGTTAGCAGCACGGCAGAAACGGTTATTCATGTTGCCACCGCCTATTTAAATCTCGCTTCTGAAAGCCAGCTATTGCATATCGTCGAGTGGGTAAAACCCAACCAGTATCCAAGCTGTTTTCCAGACCCGATTAGTGAAGATAATTTACGTTACTTGCAATTTCGATTCCACAATCTCCAGGCGCTTTATGATACGCATGTTTATGAAACAGAAGTCGAATCGCTAGATACGGACTTACCCATCCTGCGCGGCCATATCAGTATCGTTTTTCATCTGCTTGAAATTGCTACCCAGTTAACCCATCACTACGAACGCCACCTCAACGCCAAAACCGGCGATGCCTCTCTACGCCGCAATCCAGTTATCTCCACCCGCGCGTTGCTCACCATGCTCATGAATTACGCGATTGCCTACGCTGGCAGTTACCTGAATGAAGGACGCTGTCTCTGCCATGCCTTACTCAAACGCTACGCAGAGGTGGGTAAAATTGAAGTACCCGTTCCATCATACCGTGGCTTTCACGTCCGTCCTGCCACACTCGTTGCGAAGATTGCTCAGCATTATGGTAGTGCCATCACGATGGAGCTGGATGGCCAATGCTATGATGCCAGTTCGCCGATGGATATCTTTCGGGCCAATGAACGCATCAATGCCCGTAAACGACGCTGGCTAGGCTCAGAAATCGGCAATCTGTGGCTTCCAGTTGACGACCCTAGCGATCATCAAACCCGGGCTACCGTCCTGGATGTAGTGCTAAGATTGGCTGAGCAAGGCAAAATTATCATTTATCAGCAACCATTGCAGCTATCAAACGAATTTAGCCATGAAGGTATTCTGTTGGAAAAAGTCACGACTGAAATCGCCCGATTGATGGCAACCGGTCAGATTGATATCAAGACTGATATGAATATCGCTTTTACTGGTGACAAACGGGTGTTGAGCGACCTTGAATTACTCGCTAACTCAGGGTATGGCGAGGACAACTTCGGCAACAACGTCACGCTACCTCGTGAATTGGCTTACTTGCGCCGCTAGAAGCCGCTTGCAAGCATCTATTATTGCTGCTGAGAAAGCGGCGTTTCTTCACAGCTAAATTGGGACGCAAAAATTTCAGACCGGCGAATTTTCACATCTAGCATGGCAAAATGCTTTTTCCAAGGCTACTTTTTTTCAATCGGCTCCATTCAGTTTTATTTCACTTATTGAGATCAGCATCCACATGAACAAACCCAGAAAAGTTGCAATCCTCACCGCAGGCGGTTTGGCCCCCTGCCTCAGTTCAGCGGTCGGCGGCCTCATCGAACGCTACACCGAGATCGATCCCAGCATTGACATCATCTGCTATCACAGCGGGTACAAAGGACTCCTGCTAGGTGACTCTTACACAGTCACTCCCGAAATTCGCGAAAAAGCCAGACTATTGCATGGCTTCGGTGGATCGCCCATCGGCAACAGCCGGGTCAAGCTTACCAACGTCAAAGACTGCGTGAAGCGTGGCCTGATCAAGGAAGGTGAGGACCCGCAGAAAGTCGCCGCCGATCAACTGATCAAGGATGGCGTCGACGTTCTCCATACCGTCGGTGGCGACGACACCAACACCGCTGCCGCCGATCTAGCCGCCTTCCTGGCTAAAAACAACTACGGACTCACTGTCATCGGCCTGCCCAAGACTGTCGATAACGATGTATACCCGATCAAGCAATCGCTGGGTGCCTGGACTGCCGCTGAACAGGGCGCCCGCTATTTCCAAAATGTCGTCGCCGAAAACAACGCCAATCCGCGCATGTTGATCGTCCACGAAGTCATGGGCCGCAACTGCGGCTGGCTTACCGCCGCCACCGCGCTGGAATACCGCAAGCTCCTCGACCGCGCCGAGTGGCTGCCCGCCATCGGACTTGACCGCGCCGCCTTCGACATCCACGCCGTCTTCGTCCCCGAAATGGAGATCGACATCGCCGCTGAGGCTAAACGCTTGCGCGCTATGATGGATCAAGTCGATGACATTAACATCTTTGTCTCGGAAGGCGCAGGCGTGGAAGCGATCGTAGCCGAGCTACAGGCCAAGGGCCAGGATGTCCCCCGCGATGCCTTCGGCCACATCAAGCTTGATGCTGTCAATCCCGGCAAATGGTTCGGTGAGCAGTTCGCTCAGATGATTGGCTCGGAAAAAACCCTCGTCCAGAAATCCGGTTATTTCGCACGCGCTTCTGCCGCTAATATCGAGGATATCCGTCTCATCAAATCCTGCGTCGATATGGCAGTTGAATGTGCTATGCGCCGTGAAGCCGGCGTCATCGGTCACGATGAGGATCGCGGCGGCGTACTACGCGCGATCGAGTTCCCACGCATCAAGGGGGGCAAGCCTTTCGATATCGATACTCCCTGGTTCACCGAGATGCTGGCTGCCATTGGCCAGCCAAAAGGGAAAAAAGTCACGGTCAGCCACTAAAAAGGCCAGGGTGCATTTCACAGTCAGCGTAGCCAAACCCCTCCCCCCAAGCCAAGGGGGAGGTGGGGAGGGATGCTACCACCCTAATTATAACTAGCCCACCCGGGCAACAGGCGCCGACAATCGCTCCAGACAAGGCAGATCATCGCCTAACAATGGCCGCAAGTAATTGCAAAAGGCATCGCTTACATGATTGCCATCGGCGTTGATATACTCATCTGGCAAACGGCGGGTCTTAGCTGCGATATCCGTCAGACGCGCCAGTTCATACTTCACTGCGTAGTTGCCAATGCGCTTGATGACGACTGAGCCGTCCACGTTATGCCGGCAAGCGTAGTGCGCTGCCTTCTCCCCCACCTCGCGCGCTTCACACGCATCGATGCTGGACACCACGCCAGGGAATGAGCGTTGCAGGTAGCCAAATGTATCCGAGCGCACCCGCTTGATATTCAGCCGCTTCTGCACAATGTCAGCCAACTCATCGGCCAGCGCCCCGCCAGACAACTGGATATTACCATGCGCGTCGACTTGCGGCTCACGGCCTGCCTTGGACATCAAATCCGCCGCCAAAGGTATTTCCTTACCCTTCTCATTCCGGGTCGCCCACACTCCTTCCGAGAGTGCGACGATACAGCGGCCATGCTGCTGGTACACGCGGTCGATATCACCCAGATAGCGATCAATGGAAAATTGCCGCTCCGGCACATAGACCAGATGTGGACCATCATCGTCATGTTTGCGGGCCAGGGCTGCCGCAGCCGTCAACCAACCCGCATGACGCCCCATAATGACTGCGATGTAAACGCCCGATAGCGCATTATTGTCCGCATTAACCCCGCTGATGGCGCAAGTAACAAAACGGGCAGCGGATGGATAACCGGGGCAATGGTCATTGACCGGCAGGTCATTGTCCACCGTCTTGGGGATATGAATGGCCCGTAACTCATAGCCTTCCTGATCGGCTTGTTCATTCACAATCCGCACCGTGTCAGAAGAATCATTACCGCCGATATAGAAGAAATAGCGGACGTCATGCTTCCTGAAGACGTTGAAAATCCGGTGGCAGTACTCCGCATCGGGCTTATCGCGCGTGGAACCGAGCGCCGAGGAAGGTGTTTGAGCGACCCGTTCCAGATTGTGCGTGGTCGCCTCGGATAGGCTCACAAAGGTTTCATTGACGATACCGCGCACCCCATGCAGCGCGCCCCAAACATCAGTAATATCTGGAAACTTCCGGGATTCCAGAACAGCCCCGACCAGACTTTGATTAATTACTGCTGTAGGACCGCCCCCTTGGGCGATGACCATTCTTCCGCGCAGTCGACTCATGAACTCCATACTCCTGAACGCTGTGATTCGTCATTGACCATCAATGCCGTTAAGCATAGCAAAGCGCCGGGAAATTCAAACGCTAGAAGCACGACTCGTGGAGAGGCTCAAGCTGCTACTGAAACGGATCAAAGGCTTCCAGAAATTGATTCGCGAGCTGATACAGGATGAACGCGGCACGTTAATCATCGGGGATCGGAATCCCGCCCCCAAGGAACTCCTTTCCAAGGGACACCAACCGCCGTGAGGACTGAAAATGAAAGACCCGTTTATGGGGGTAGCGCATGGCGTCACAGGCCGGGCAGGTGTCTCGGAGGCATCTAAAGCCAATCCAGGGCGTGCCATGCGGACAGCCATTGATGCAAGTAGCACCGAATTCGAGACGTTCAAGGAAGCGGTATTTGTGCGCGGTGAGATCGGCATTCAATCCTCCGGCCATGTCAACGCTCCAGGAGTCGATTTCGTCACTGCGGCGAGGCGTACGGACGGGCAAATGGAGATTATCCTTAACGATGCCACGATAAACGGCAACAAGAAGATGAAAACGGTACCGCCGCCAAAATGGATCGACGAGGCGGAAGTTGCGATCAATCGACTGAATATCGGTGATACTGTTCTTGAAGAAGAAATTAAGGACGCCCTCAAAGCGAAGCGATTTCGGATTCGAACGCTTAGGGTCACAACGTCGCCGACTGGAATAACGGTAGTTGGCTGGTAACCCGAGGGAAGGCATTGAACCGCTTCGATTTTCTTGGGGACTCCAACTTTTGAGAGAATGGGGCCATAAAAACATCGGCAAATACCGGGACCAGGCTCGCCTGGCTCCTGGCCTAGTTTCGCGACAGCTTGAGCTTTCACATCTTTTCCCAACAAAATACGAGAGTATTCACCTAAAGATAGACAAAAAGGTGTTCTGGTAGCGGTGGAACAGG
>ERZ761603.2900-NODE-2900-length-11372-cov-5.977998_pt1 | contig 11372 bp, 11 predicted proteins | sample MGYA00511879_ERZ761603 | MGnify/ENA primary metagenome ERZ761603 (study PRJEB28899, sample SAMN02850040) | bioreactor sludge metagenome | biome: EBPR Sludge; feature: EBPR Bioreactor; material: flocular biomat | place: Australia: Thorneside Wastwater Treatment... | reverse complement strand
TGTTGCCGACCGGCGGCACGGCCGCGACGTTTTCGGGCCTCACCGTGGACTCGTTCCGCCGCCGCACCAGTTACATTTCCTATACGCGGGCCGACTTGCAGGATGTGTTGCCGCATATCGAGGCATTCGCCGAGGTCGAACAACTCGAGGCCCACGGTCGTTCCGCGAAAATCCGGTTCGAGCGCGAATGAGCACGCCGCGCGACGAGCTGATTTGCCGCCATGTCCGCACGTTGCACGGTTATGTGCCGGGCGAACAGCCGCGTATTCCCGGCCTGATCAAGCTCAACACCAACGAGAATCCCTATCCGCCGTCGCCACGGGTCATGCACGCCATCGCCGGCGCCGCCGAGGCCCAGGCCCGCCTGTACCCCGATCCGGTGAGCCTCGCCTTGCGCACGCGTATCGCCGCGTTGCATGGCGTCGGCGTGGAGCAGGTGTTCGCCGGCAACGGTTCGGACGAGGTGTTGGCGCTGGCCACGCGGGCGTTCGTCGAGGACAACGGAGTCATCGGCTGTTTCGATCCGTCCTATTCGTTGTATCCGATTCTCGCCGGGATCCGCCCGGCGAAGATCGATGCCGTGCCGCTGACCTCGGACTACGGCTGGAACATGCCGGCGGGCTATCGCGCTTCGTTGTTTTATCTCACCAATCCCAACGCGCCGACGAGTCTGCTGTTTCCGAAAGAGACGATCCGGGCGTTTTGCGCCGGGTTCCGGGGCGTGGTGTTGATCGACGAGGCTTATGCGGATTTCGCGCCGTGGAACTGCATGGAGATGGCGTCGGAATTTCCCAACGTGCTGGTCAGCCGGTCCCTGTCGAAATCCTATTCGCTGGCCGGTCTGCGCGCCGGATACGTGGTCGGGGCGAAGAACCTGATCGATGCGTTGTTCACGATCAAGGATTCCTACAACGTCAATGCGATTACCCAGGCCGCCGCGTTGGCCGCGATCGACGACCAGGCCCACATGAAAGCCAACTGCGCGAAGATCGTCGCCACGCGCGGGAGGATCGCCGCCGCGCTGAAACAGCGGAAGTATACGGTGTACGACTCGGCCACGAATTTTCTCTGGGTCCGCCCTCCGGCCGGCCAGACCGCCGAAGCGGTGTTCCGGCATCTACGTGAACACAAGGTGCTGATTCGTTATTTCCCCGGCGAGAAAACCGGCGACTGCATCCGTGTCACCATCGGGACCGATGACCAGATGGACGCCTTCCTGGCCGCCCTGCCGTAGGGCATGACCCGTTCAACGGAACATACGTTGGACCCGCCAGGCTGGCGCGTATGGGTTGACGTATGGGTTCATCGCCCGTATTATGGGGAATATGAAAACGACTGTCGAGTTGGACGAGGAGAAGCTGTTACGGGTCATGAAGCAGGGCGGGTTTGCGACGCGCAAGGCGGCGTTGGATTATGCCCTGACCGAGGCCGAGCGCAAAACGCGGTTGAAGGTCCTGGAGGATCAGCCGTTTTATGTTACCGAGGGGCCGGTCGTGGCGCCGGGTTATGATCCATCGGCGCTGCGTCGGAAAGAGCGGGGTCATCGTGCTGGTCGTCATTGATTCCTGCATTCTCATCGACTGGTTGAAGCAGCGGGCGCCGATGGTCGAAATCCTGAAGCCCTATCTTCAACGTGATGCATGGCTGGTGTGCGATCTGATCCGCTGCGAAGTGCTGCGTGGAATCAAGGAACCGGCGCAACAGCGTCGCATGCAGGAGTTGTTCTCGCTGGCCCGCTCGGTGCCGATGGATGCCGTTTTTTGGGACGGGGTCTGGTCGCTGGGTTGGAAGCTCGATCGCGCCGGCACCGTGCTTCCGTTGACCGACCTGTGTCTGGCTCATCTTGCCTGCTCGCAGCGGGCGACACTGGTAACACGTGATCGCCACTTCGCCAATATTTCCGGCATTGTCACCGCTGGTTCGCTGCCCGCCTCGCATTGACCGGCAAAGGACCCGCGGCAGCACAATGAAAGAGGGCGATGACGATTCTTTATCCCGCATCCCGAAACGTCCGGTTGATGCGGTTCGTTGGAGACGCGGTGACCACACTGCGTTGAGCATGAAGAGACTCCGGCGCTATGATGTTCTGGGAATCATCAAACCGAATTCAGCAATTGGAACCGCGGATTTCGCGGATGTACGCGGATGGATGGTCGTTATGTTCACGCATGTTGGTGCAAAAGGTTTCGCCGGAAACCGATGACCTGAAGATGATCATCTCTTTCCCATCAGCACTATCCGCTTAACCCGCGGCTCCAGGGTGGGAAAACGCGATTACGATTCTTTATCCCGCATCCCGTATCCCGTATCCCGTATCCCGCCCCTGCTTACAAATGCCGTCCGAACAGCGCGAGCAGTTCGGGGCTTAGGGCGGCGTGGGCGCGGTTGAGGATGTAGAGGTGGACGCCGGGCACGCCGTGGGCGAGCAGGTCGCGGATTTGTTCGATGGCCCAGTCGATGCCGGCCTGTTCCGATTTCACCGGGTCGTCGCCGGCGGCGCGCAAGCGGTCGGCCAGCGCGGGCGGCAATGAGGCTTGGCACATCGCGCACATGCGTTCGACTTGTTTCAGCGAAAGGGCGGGCAGCAGTCCGGGCAGGATGGGCTGGGTGATGCCGATGGCGCGGGCTTTTTCCACGAAGCGGTAATACACCGCATTGTCGAAGAACAATTGCGTGGTGCCGAAATCGCCGCCGGCTTCGAACTTCGCCTTGAGGTTCAGCAGGTCCGACTCGGCGGAGGCGGCCTCGGGATGTTTTTCCGGATAGGCGGCCACGCCGCAGCAGAATTCCGGGTGTTGCGCCTTCAGCAGTTTCACGAGGTCGACGGCATAGGACAATCCGTCGGGCGCGGCCTTGAAGGCGGTGTCGCCTTTCGGCGGGTCGCCGCGCAGGGTCATGATATTGCGGTAGCCCTTGCCGTGGATCATGTCGGCGAGTTCGCGCAGGGCGGCGCGGCTGGAGCCGACGCAGGTAAGGTGGGGCATGACCGGACCGAAGCCCATCTCGGCGAGCATGGCGCAGACCTTGAAGGTCCGTTCGCGGGTCGAGCCGCCGGCCCCGTAGGTCACGGTGACGAAATCGGGATGGGTCGGCTTCAGTTTTTCGCAGGTCGCGCGCAACGCATCCAGGCCGGCGTCGTCCTTGGGCGGAAAGAATTCGAAGGAGAGCAGCGGGCGTTTTGTCCGGGCGAACAGGGAACGTATCGGTTGGTCGGTCATGATGGCTCCACGTTACCAGATGTCGGTTTGCTTGCCAAGAATCAGTGCCGGATCTCCGGGGCCTCGTCGACAAAACGCAGGCCGTTTTTCCAGTCGTGCATCGCCTGCTTGAGGGCGTCGAGACCTAGGCCCTGTTCGGCGGAAATGGAGAAAGGCGTGATGCCGGTTTCGCGGGTGAAACGGGCAAGCTGTTCGGCGGCTTCCGGAACATCCATTTTGTTGGCCGCGACGAGGGCGGGGCGGTGGGGCAGATTCTCGTTGTAGAGTTCCAGTTCGCGGCGCAGGCTTTCGTAATCGTGCACCGGGTCGCGGCCGTCGGTGCCGGCCATGTCGATCACGTAGATCAGCATCTTGGTGCGTTCGATGTGGCGAAGGAAGTCGTGGCCGAGGCCGACGCCGCGGTGGGCGCCTTCGATCAAGCCGGGAATGTCGGCGATGCGGATGGTGGTGAAGTCCTCGAAGGCGAGGATGCCGATCAGCGGGTTGAGGGTGGTGAAGGGGTACGCGCCGATTTTCGGGTGGGCGTGGCTAAGCTTGCTCAACAGCGTGGATTTGCCGGCGTTGGGGTAGCCGACGAGTCCGACTTCGGCCACCAGTTTCAATTCCAGCAGCAGGTGCTTGTGTTCGCCTTCGGTTCCCGGCGTGAATTCGCGCGGGGCGCGGTTGGTCGAGGTCGCATAGGACAGGTTGCCGCGGCCGCCTTTGCCGCCCTTGGCCACCAGCAGGGTTTCGCCTTCCTGCACCACTTCGCCGACGTACGTGCGTTCATCGGCAGGCGGGGCGGGGGGCGTTTCGGATTCCTCCGGCTGGTCGGGATCGATCCATTCGTAGCCGCCACCGACCACCTTCGGCGGCAATTCATAGACCACGGTGCCGCAGGGCACGGGGATGACGAGGTCCTCGCCGGTTTCGCCGGTGCGGTTGTTGCCGGTGCCTTTGCCGCCATGACGGGCGCGTTGGAGCGGTTGGAAGTAGAGGGTGGACAACGAATCGACATCCTTGTCGGCCCGCACGAAGACGTTGCCGCCGTTGCCGCCGTTGCCGCCGTCGGGTCCGCCGTGGGGAATGAACTTCTCGCGGCGGAACGATACGCAGCCCTTGCCGCCGTCGCCGGCGAAGGCTTGGATTTTGACGCGGTCCTTGAAGGCGATGCTTTTCATGTCAGCGGTGCGGCGGGGCGGTCCCTAAAAACAAGATGGCGAATTCCGGGTTCGGAATTCGCCATGCTGGCCGGGAATGGGAACGCGCCCATCCGGGGTATTACGCGGTCTGCAATTCGCGCACGTTCACGCGGCGGCCGTCGCGGTCGAACTCGACCACGCCATCCTTCAGCGCGAACAAGGTGAAATCGCGGCCCTGGCCGACGTTGCGGCCGGGGTGGAATTTGTTGCCGACCTGGCGCACGATGATGTTGCCGGTGATGACGTTTTCGCCACCGAAACACTTCACGCCGCGGCGCTGCGAATTGCTGTCGCGTCCGTTCTTGGTAGAGCCTTGTCCCTTTTTATGTGCCATGACGGTATCCTCCGGGTCCGATCAACCCTTGATTTCCTTGATCCGGATCTTGGTCAGTTCCTGACGATGTCCGATTTTCTTGTGATAACCTTTGCGGCGGTTCTTCTTGAACGCCACGACCTTCTTGCCGCGGTGCTGCTCGACGATCTCCGCCACGACGCTCGCGCCGGCCACGGTCGGCGTGCCGACCACCAGCTCCGAACCGTTCGAAATCGCCAGCACGGAATCCAACGTGATCGCGGCCCCGGCTTCGCCTTCCGTCAATTCGATGTCGAATACATCGTTGGCTTGGACGCGATACTGCTTCCCGCCCGTCTCAATAACTGCATAAGCTTCCATGATATCCCTCAACCTTCGTAAACAGAGCGCGGTAACATAGGGAAAGCCCCTCCCGGTGTCAACCAAACAACCGGGTTTTTGTGGTCCAATTCGCCCAATCCCCCGGTCGCCGCGTCGCGAGGGCCATCCAAACACGTGTAACTTGTTGGCTTCCAATGATTGGAAAGCCGTAGCCCGGCTTTTTCCAGTCGTTGGAGCCCTGGGCCGTGCGCGCACAACCCGGGTCGCCGATGGTCCCGGCTTCCGGTGGTGCGGTGGCGGGAACGGGTGTTGGCGGGCTTAGGCCGAGTAACTTTTCGCTTGGTTCTTCTTCGCTTTTTTCGCCGCGCGTTTTTCGGCGAGGGTTTTCTGCGGCGCTTTCTTGGCGGCTTTCTTGGTGTCGTGCGACTTGGACATGGCGTGCTCCCGGCTTCGTGGACAAACACCGGCGTCGTGCCGTGTTATTGGATGCCACCCTACGCGTTTCCGCGCCCGATGGCAAGATTGCCGGTCCCGACCACCCTCGCCGCGCCAGCAAGCGCAGCTACCGCGCGGTCACTGGACAAACGAACGAATCCCGCTATTGTAGATTCCAAGGAGGCGGGTTATGCAGCGTGTTCATGTACTGGCGGCCGGGCTGGCGCTTTGCCTGAATGGCGCTTCCATCCAAGCGCAAACCATCCAATTCGCCACGGCTTCGGCCACCGTGCCGGAAGAGGCGGGAATCGTGGCGATCACCGTGACCATCAGCGCGCCGGCCACCGCGCGGGCGAGCCTTTCGTTCGGAGGCACCGCCACCGTGGGGTCGGATTACACCGCGACGCCGTTTCCGGAGGTGACCTTCAGCGCGGGCGGCCCCACCACCGCGACCGCGTATGTGCATATCCGGGACGACGCCGTGATCGAGCCGAACGAGACCTTCGTCGTGACGCTTGGCGGTCCGGTCGGCGCCGCCCTCGGCGCGATCACGTCGCACACCGTGACCATCACCGGTAACGAGCCGACCGTACGGGTGGCGACGGCGAACGCGAACGTGGGCGAGGGGAGCGGCACCACGGTGGTCGCGGTGGCGAAATCGCACCCGCGCCATGACGTGGTCGTCCGCCTCGGACTTTCCGGCAGCGCCGCCGCCGGCACGGATTACCGTGCCACCGCCGGGCCGGTGCGGCTGGCGAATCCGGCCATCGGCGGCGATTTCAACGAAATGGGTTCGAGCATGGCGATGATCGGCAACGACATCGTCGCCGTGGGCAGTCCGCTCTGGGCGGTCGACGGAACCAACAATGTCGGCGCGGTGTTCCTGTATGACCGGTCGGGAACGTTTCTCCAAGCCATCACCAATCCGGCCCCGACCCGCACGAGTCGCTTCGGCTGGTCGCTCGCCCCGGCAGGCGATCGGTTGCTGGTCGGCGCCTACACCGACAACGCGGCCGCGGTCGCGGCCGGCGCCGCGTATCTCGTTACGTTGAACGGCACGGTGCTCGCGGCCATCACCAACCCGGCCCCGGCGGCCGGCGACAACTTCGGCTGGGACGTTGCCATGGCGGGAACGAATCTCTTGATCTCCGCCCATCAGGACGATGCCGGTGCGACTGACGCCGGGGCCGCCTACCTGTATTCCCCGGCGGGCGTGTTGGTGACCGCCATCACCAATTCCACCCCGGCGGCCAACGATCGGTTCGGCTATTCCGTCGCCGCCATCGGCACCAATTTCGCCATCAGCGCGCCGTTCGACTCCACCAACCGCGGCGCGGTGTATGTGTACAATCCGGCCGGCGTGCTGATCCGGACGATCGTCAATCCGGTCGCCTCCAACGACCAGTTCGGCATCTCGATCGACGGCCTCGGCACCAACCTGCTGGTGGGCGCAAACGCGAATGACACCGGTGGCGCCAATGCCGGCATCGCCTACCTGATGTCGCCCACCGGAGCGGTGGTGGCGGTGTTCACCAATCCCGCGCCGTCCGCGGCGGATGCGTTCGGCGAGTCGGTGGCCGCCGCCGGAGCCAACGTGTTGGTCGGCGCGCCGTTCAAGGACATACCCGTGGCCAACACCGGCATGGCGTTCCTGTTCGCGCCCTCCGGCGCGCTGCTGCTTTCCGTCACCAACCCTGCCGGTATTCTGAACGATAATTTCGGTCAGGTCGTCGCCTCCGGCGGCACCAACGTGCTCGTCGCCGCGCGCAAGGCCGAGGGAACGGGAACGGATTCGGGCGTTGTTTACCTGTTCGCGCCCGGTGGCGCGCGGCTGGCAACCTTCACCAATGCGGCGACGGCGACCCAGGACAACTTCGGTTACTCCGTCGCCGCGCTCGGGACCAACCTGCTCGTCGGCGCCTACAGCCACGACCTGCCGTTCCAGGCCAACAGCGGCCGGGCCTACCTGCTGTCGCGTGCGGGCGAGGTGCTGGCCGTGTTCACGAATCCGGCGCCGGCGGCCGACGACGAGTTCGGGGTTTCGGTCGCGGCCGCCGGAACAAACGTGCTGATCGGCGCCGGCGCCAAGGACATCGGCGCCGTCAATACCGGTGCGGCGTACCTGTTCTCCCCGGCGGGAACCCTGCTCGTCACCATCACCAACCCCGCCCCGGCGGTCGATGACCTGTTCGGTTTCACAGCGGCCGGGCTCGGTACCAACCTGCTCATCGGCGCGCCCTTCGACGACAGCACCAGTAACAGCGCGGGCACGGTATATCTCTACGCGCCGAATGGCGCGCTGGTGCGCACGTTCACCAATCCCGCGCCGCAGGACGGAGCGAATTTCGGCGCCTCCATCGCCCCCGCCGGGACCAACCTGCTTGTCGGCGCGCCGTATCATCAAATCGCCGGAACGGAAGTCGGCATCGCCTATCTTATCGCCCAGAGCGGCGCGGTGATCACCACCTTCACGAATCCCGCCCCGGACGAGTTCGATGCCTTTGGTTATGCGGTTGCCGCCGCCGGCACCAACGTGCTGATCGGTTGCCGCTCGGGCGGACCGACCAACGAAGGCATCGTCTACCTCTTTGCCTCGTCCGGCGCGCTGCTGGTCACCATCACCAATCCGGCCCCGGCCGAGGGCGACGCCTTCGGTCATGCCGTCGGCTCGGCAGGCGAATACCTGTTGATCGGCGCCAGCGGGGACAACGCGGGGCAGGGCGCGGTCCATCTCTATGCACGCACGGGAGGGCTGCTGGAAACCTTCACCCATCCGCGGCCGCAGGCGAACGACCGGTTCGGATTTTCCCTGGCCGGTTCGGGCAGCGACGGTTTCGTGGTCGGCGCGCATCTCGATGAAGATCCCGGCAGCACCTCCGGCAGCGCCTGGTATTTTTCCGTCGCGTCATCCGGCGGCGCGCTTGACGTGCCCCTGCCCGCCGGCGCGACGTCGGCCGTGGTGCGCTTGACGATTCTGGACGACGCGGTGGCGGAACCGAATGAGCCGGTCACCTTCACCATCGCCAGCGTGGTCGGCGGCGCGGCCACCGGCACGCCCGTCGCGGTCACGATCACCATCCTCGACAACGATGGCTCGCCCGACAGTGACGGCGACGGCCTGCCGGACGCCTGGGAAACCGCCAACGGCCTGAATCCGGCGGTGTCGAACGCCCCGTCCGCCAATGCCGATGGCGACTGGATGACCGACCGCGAGGAATACTGGGCCGACACCCAGCCGACCAACCCGGCCTCCTTTTTCGCCCCCATCGTCGCCAGCAACGCCGCGCCCGGGATCATGACGCTCCACATTTCGTCCACCTCGCCGCAACGGACATACCGTGTGCATGCCAACACGAACCTGCTCGAAAGTCCGCAGACCTGGCCGACCATTGGCGGCGCGGTGACCGGCACCGGCGGGGCCATCACCTTCACCATCACCAACACTCCGACGCTTCGCCACTACCGCACCGGCGTCGGGTTGCCCTAGCGGATCGACCGTCTCCCCTGCGGCATGCGCACCGGCCGTTTCCTGGCTCCCGTATGTTGATGGACCTGGTTGTTCTTGCTCGGAGGTCTTTCCTGACTCGACTTTCGCGGATTCGGGATACGAGAAGCGAGCTTGCTGGTCTTTTCAGTTTTTTTGCATCCGAGCCTCCCGCACATTTTCGCCATCAGCCTATTGATGCCGGTAGATTCGTGGTGGCGGTTGCTGATGTAATGTCCAGCGTAGTTGATCAAGAACAACGTGGTGTTCCGGTTCGGGCGCGGTAATCCTGGGCAGGCATATGCGGCGGCCATCGACGGTATCGAACCAGACTTCCACCAGTTGAATCCGGCGGAACAATTCAATTACTGGCCGGGGCGAGAGACTGGAGGCCACGCTCTTGAGGGTCCACCTTAAGCAGGCCCACATCGCATAACCGAGCACGGCCAGCATGATATGGGCTTCGATGCGGGTCGACGTCCAGTGATAGATCGGGCGCATTCCCACGTTGCTTTTCAGAACGCGGAAGGCCGCTTCGACTTCGGTCAATTGGATGTACTGGGCCCAGAGTTTGACGGGATCGGTTTCGTTCAGGTTGGTGCGCAATAAGTAGATTCCAGCCTGCCGGTATGCCTTCTTGAGGGCTGCCAGCAAAGTCGGAATGAGAAGCCGTCGATCGCCTCCTCGTTTCGGGCATGATGACATTCAACATACGCAAAAACGTTGGTGTGCCGCTCTTGAAGCCGTCCGAGTTGTTTGACCAGGGCATCATCGTTATTGATCCGGCTCTTTTCGACGGAACGGTTCAGTTGAACAAGGTGGTCATAGATCTCACCCATCGGCTTGCGGCGCATGGCGTTTTCCTTGGCCCGCCGTTTGGTGCTGCGGGTAATTACATACAGATCCCCGTCATCACCGGGTTGCAATTTGACCTCCACCTGATCGCGCACCCGATGCCAGTCTTTTCCCGGCAACTCGGATTCGAAATCCTTCATCTTGGATCGCAAGGTACCCGCCAGATAACATCCATTGCGTTCCCGTAGCTTCTGGACATTCGCCTCGCTAATGATACCGCGGTCGAAGACCCAGGTGCGGCGGGCTTTGCCATACTTACTTTCCACCTTGTCCATCATCGCTTCCAGCGTGGTGACATCGCGGGTATTCCCGGCAAAGATTTCATGCGTGATGGGAACAACCTCGGAGTTCACAATCAGGGCCACCGACAGTTGCTTGCAATCCGGCCGGTGATCGCGGGAGTAACCCCTTTGCGCCAGAGGCCACTCCTCGACCAACCCCTCGAAGTCGGTGCTGGTCAGGTCATACAGCAGGACCTCGAATTCAGCCTGAAAAAGTTCGCCCCATTTCTACCGGAGTTGATGTTCCAACGCCGCCTTGTGGGGAACCATCCGGTCCAGCGCCCGGTACAACTGGACTTTCTCCGCCACCGCCCGACCGGCATCCAGCAATAGATCCATGGCCGATTGTGGGAACCATTTCTCGTGAACGTTCAGTTCACTACCCGGATCACAGAGCAGGAACATGCAGACACTTTGGCACAGGCCCAAAATCGCTGTCCATAGGGTAGGTCTCCACACACGCGCTAGAAAAAATACAACCCCCATATTTCTTGCGAAAGTTGCAAATTATCGCCCGATAAGCCGCGATAATTTCTCGAAATCAGCAACATCTGCGAAAGTTGGGCTAATCCGGCGAGGGGGACGAATCAGGCGGGATCTTCGCGCCTGATACGTGCACGCGGACTGTGCATCAAGTTCACAATCCCCATCCTGCTGCTTCAGCGGATCCGGTGGTCCGATGCAGTTCAGGCGTCGGGCGGGGTGTTGCCGGGTGGGAAGTATGTGATGACCCGCGTGAAGGTGCGGGTTGCGCCGAGGCTGTCCGTGATGTCCAGCCAGAACGTCACATTCCCTTCTCCAAACGTATTTGCCGGGATGTACAGTGTCGGGGTGTTCCAACCGCTGATGTTGGGGCTCGTCGGTGAGCACCGCCATCGGTAGGTGAACGTGGTGTTCGTGCAGGAGCTTTGCGCTCTGATGATGGGTGAGGCGTCCAGCGTCACGGAATCGTTCGTTTGACGCCCCCCCCAAAAGAAGGTGATCGTGGAGTACCCGTAGAAATGCGGAGGCGCCAACAGGGCGGTGCAGGTCACGGGCGCCGCCGTCGTGTTTGCATGGACCAGGCGGTAGAAGGCGCCCTGCCCGGCGCTGTCCACCAGCGAGGCGAGCTCGTTGGTCACGACGACGTTCGTCAACGTCGCCCAGGTCGAATCCGTCAACTGCGCGGCCGTCTGCACGACAAAGGGCCCCTTGTTGGTGGGCCAGTTCAGGCGGAACCCGTTGCCGGCTTTTTCGGTGGAGGCGATGGACGCACTCCGGCTCACGCGCAGGCTGTCCGCACGG